>Ga0315279_10009461_pt1 | contig 11609 bp, 7 predicted proteins | sample YL17G06_20_MG_FD_203694 | JGI IMG/M metagenome (GOLD analysis project Ga0315279, IMG submission 203694) | Sediment microbial communities from Yellowstone Lake, YNP, Wyoming, USA - YL17G06_20 | ecosystem: Environmental > Aquatic > Freshwater > Lake > Sediment | place: USA: Wyoming | collected...
ATGCCTTCCTGGTAGAATCCCAGTTCGAACTCTGGAAAATCGGAATCTCTGGATTCGTGAAAGGAGGGTTCGCAGGCCGACGCGAAGTCGTAAGAGAAGTAGCCCACCAGGCCGCCCACGAACGGAAACTTGGAGCATTCGACCCTGTTCTCCCGCATGAACTCCTTCAGGAACTGGACCGGAGATTCCCGGAGGTGGTCCATGCCCTCACCTCCCTGCACCCGCCCCTTCTCGCACCGCAGGACGAAGTCCGGTCTGAAGCCAAGGAAGGAGTAGGCCACCGTGCGCTCCTCCCCCACCGCGCTCTCCAGCATGAAGGACTCCTTGAATTGCGATGAAAGCCTCTGGTAAAGCTCGAACGGGGGCAATGCGGCGTCCAGCTCTGCGATTCGGATGACGTGATTCGCTTGCATGTACATCTGTGCAATGAGAAGTACATATTTAATCATTACTGTATCTAATTATGCATTATCTGTTGCACAGGTGCGCCAGTTTTATGACTGGCCAATAGCCTAGCGGATCGCATGGGCCTAAAGGAGAAGGTGCTCGAGATCGCCAAGGCCGAAGGGGCGGATTACTTCGGCGTGGCCGACCTGGCACCGGCGAAGGAGGCAATCGCCTGGCAATCGGGCGAGGAGATCGCCTCGTTCCCCTTCGCGGTATCGATCGGCATGCGCATGTTCGATGACGTCGTGGACCTCCTGCCGAAGCAGAAGGAGCGCTGGGTCAGGGTGACTTATCGGACGTCCGCATACGAGGTCATCAACGCCCGCCTGGACATCACCGCCTCGAAGATCGCCGGGGCCATAAGGGACAAGGGCTATCGGGCCATCCCCATCGCCTCCTCCAAACGGGTGGATTCGGAGAAGCTCTGCGGGGCCTTCTCGCACAAGATGGCGGCCCACCTCGCTGGCCTGGGATGGATAGGCAAGAGCTGCCTGCTGATCACCCCCGAGCACGGACCACGGGTGCGCTGGGTCACGGTGCTCACCGATGCGCCGCTGGGTCCGGCCGGGAAGCCCATGGACCAGCGCTGCGGCAACTGCCATGAATGCGTGGATGCCTGCCCGGTGCACGCGTTCTCGGGAAGGAACTTCTTGGAAACGGAAGAGCGAAACGCGCGCTATGATGCGCACAAGTGCGAGGCCTACTTCGACCGGCAGGATGAGACCATCGGGGATGCGGTGTGCGGCATGTGCGTCTATATCTGTCCGCATGGCCGCAAGGGGAGAAAGCCCTCAAGAAAAGAATGATCCCTGGATGGCCCAAGGATTATCCGCTGGTTCTTGCATTTGATGATCAGGGTTTGAAATGAAGGTCATCGCGTTCAATGGCAGCCCGCGCAAGAATGGCAACACCTTCCTGGCGCTGGAAGATGCGCTCGCCGAGATCAGGAAGGAGGGCATGGAGACCGAGCTGGTGCAGATGGGATGCGAGGACGTGGCCGGATGCAAGGCTTGCGGCGCCTGTGGCAGGAACGAGGACGAGGAGTGCATCAACAAGGACGACAAGGTCAACGAATGGGTGCAGATGATCAAGGGAGCGGAAGGGATGATCATCGGTTCGCCAACATACTTCGGGGGTCTGAACGCCCAGACCAAGGCTTTCATCGACCGCGTAGGATACGTGAATCGGGCCAACGGCAACCTGTTCCGCCGCAAGGTCGGGGCGGCGGTGGGGATCAACAGGCGCGCTGGTTCCCTCAATGTCTTCGATGAGATCAACCACTTCTTCCTCATCTCGGAGATGATAGTGCCAGGGGCGACCTATTGGAACGTCGGCACAGCGCTCAAGCCTGGTGATTTCAGCGCCGATGCGGAGGGCGTGGCGACGATGCAATCGTTGGGCCGGAACATGGCATGGCTGATCAGAAAGCTGCAATAGGGCTCGCTCGTTCCACGGCCTTTCCTGCCGTCTTTCGCCCTCATGTTCAGCCTTTGGCCGTCTCGGCCGCCAATTGGATAGTGGGCCGAAGGTTGGCCAGAAGCTTGAACTGCGCCTTCCTGAGGTGCTCGGCATAGGTGGAGCGGGACAGGTGGGCCTGGCGCGCCAGGGTGTCTAGGTCGACCCGGGTCGGCTCCTCGAAATACCCTGCCATGCACGCCTGGGCCAGCACTTTCATCTGCTTGTCCGTCACTCCCGCGAGGATGCTGGAACTGGTGAGGATCATGTCCTCGGCTATGCCGCGCAGCCGGAGAGGTTTCAGCGAGGTCAATCTCACCGCCCCTCCCGCCTTCTCGATCCGCTTGACCAGCCGGGTGAAGCTTTCCTTGTCGTGCGCGATGAGGTGGTAATGCTCCCAACCATCTTTGTAGATGACAGGCTCCTCGCTCCAAACCCCCTCCTCAGCGATCATGGTGGAGACGCCAGGGCTGCAATCGCAATCCTTGGCCACGATCCTCATCATGCCCTCCTCCCGGATCACCGATTGCCTGTGACCAAGCTTGCTGAGCTCCTCTTCCACCCCCTGCATGGTCTCTCTGTCCCGCGCCCGGATCTCGAAGACATGGGAGTGCAGGTCGCACCACATGGCGATGACCGCCTCAGGGTATTTCTGGGTCAGGCGGCTGTAGGGGCAATCGTGAACTACCTGCATGCGTGCATCGTAAGGTGTCATTTTCATTGATATCGGGACGACCGGGCTTAAGCATATCACCGCCGTAGGGCGGTGATCTCTTCCCTTTTAACTGCCGCCGCGCGGCGGTAGAATCAAGATGTCCTGGAACGGGCAATGAAGCATGAAGAACATGATCTCTCATGCGGACATCCTGCGAAGGATGCAGGAAGCGAAGGCGGCTCGGGAATGGTCGACAGAGCAAGGCGGAAGAGTTGAACTTCCTTGCGGAAGAACGGCCATCTTCTCAACGCTCGAGCCAGTGGAAAGAGCAGGGGATCGGCGGCGGTCCGAATCCACCTTGCCATCAATGGCGGGGAGCCTGCATCGCTTCAGGCAGATTAGGAAGGGTTGAAAGCCTCGCTTCACCTTTAGGGAGGGGGGATCGAGATTCTGAGCTCGGAAATGGGTCTGGTGCACATTTACACAGGCAACGGGAAGGGAAAGACCACGGCGGCCTTGGGCTTGGCCGTTCGGGCCACTGGCCGCGGCAAGAAGGTGCTGATGGTGCAGTTCATGAAATCGCCGGGCGTTTATGGTGAGTGGAACACGGCCAAGATCATGCCCGGCTTTGAGATCAGGGCCACCGGCCTCAACTGCCTGATCAATGCGGACAAGCCGGAGCCGGAGGACATACACGCCGCTCAAGAGGCATTGAAGATGGCGGCGGAGGAGATGGCCTCAGGCAAGTACGACCTGGTGATCCTGGACGAGGTGAACGTGGCCATCAAATGGAAGCTGATAGCCACGGAGCAGGTCCTCGAGGCGGTGCGGAACAGAAAGGAGGGTGTGGAGGTGGTCATGACCGGCCGCTATGCGCCCAAGGGGCTGCGGGAAATCGCAGATTACATCACCGAGATGCGCTGCGTAAGGCATCCCTACGAGAAAGGGGTGCTAGCGAGGGACGGGGTCGAGCGCTGACCGCCCGATCCCCGCACCCCCTGCCTACAAGGCAGATACCCGCGATCTCCACAGGAAACAATTTTAAATCATGGACTCAGAATCTAGTGTTCGATTTCTGCCCGAAGAGGGGAACCCGATCGAAAAGTAAGGAATTTGGACGAGCGGGTTCGCGCCCGGGCAGGAGGTCAGGATACATGGGGGTTGGAGCAAGGCTGCTGGATCATTCTCCAAACAATGCATTAGCAGTGCCACCCCTGTTCCGGAGGCTCTCGCGGAGAGCATCTTTAAGGTTGAGAGCACCTTTAAAGCCGTCTAGACAAGGAGGAACTTAAGAATGAACAGATTGAAGGGGTGGAAGATCGCCCTGGGGGCCGTCCTGCTTATTTTGGCCTTGATGCTGGTTGTCAACTTGACCAGCGAAAGGGCCGCGGCGGCACCGTTGCCGGGCGAGATATTCATTGACCATAACGGCAACAGGACGTATGATGTTGCGACTGAAACGCTGTACCCGACGATACAAGACGCGATAAACGCCGCCAGTCCCGGCGACGTCATCGTGGTCGGATCTGGTGTTTATGAGGAGAATCTTGGGGTGAACGTTGATAGCCTGAGCATTGTCGGCCCCAACGAGAACGTGGACCCGATCGTCGGGCCGCGTCTGCCCGAAGCGGTCGTCACGCCTGCCTTGACCGGCGCGACCGTGGACCTCCAGGCCATTACGGTCACACTCAACGGGCTCACCTTCGAAGGCTTCAACCCCAACGGGTCGGTGGCAGCGACCTACGTCATTCAGAACAGCTTGCCATCGGATGGGGCAACCATCTCCTACAACATCATCCGGAACGGAACGGACGGCATCTACCTGGATGGGATCGTGGCCCCCGGGGTCGGGGTGCTCGGCACGACCATCAGCTTCAATGTCATCGGCAACTTCAGCAATGCAGGCGCGGGAACGGGAGTGACGCTCATCAGCGACTACTTCGCTGACGTCTCCCTCAACCTGATCACCAGCGTAGACATCGGCGTGCTGGTGCGCGACATGTCTCTCGCGGGATCGCCTGAATCGGTCACCAGCAATACCATCGATTCAAGGACCTACGGTGTCCAGGTCCAGAACCTGTTCGGAACGTCGGACGTCTGGACGGTCTCCGCGAATGACGTAGGGCCGACAACCCCTGGGATAAACACCGGCATCTACATCTCCGGGGTCGCGGCCAACGCCACCGTGGACCTGAACTTCAACTCCGTCCACGACTGCTCCATCGGCCTGGAGCTGCAGGACAACCCGACGCTCCTGGGCATGACCGCCAGGATGGAGCTTTACATAAACAACAGCATGGGCGCCTACATCGTCACTGGTCTCATCAGCGGCGTTGACCTCCCGAACAACTACACCTTCGCGGCCGTGGAGATCGACGACTCGTTCACAGCCATCTATATGGCGGACATCGGGGACATCACCTCCCTGACCACCCTTTCGGTGCAGGAGTCCAGCTTCATCATTGGCGGAACGGATGGGATCTGGGTCACTGGACCGTTGATGGTCCTGATAGTGAACGACACCACCTCCCTTCCCCCGCTGGAATTCAACACCGTCGCGGGGAATTACATCACCCTGGTGAACAACACCCGGTACATCGACGCCACCTTCGTGTCCTTCGACGGACAGACCGGAGGCGCGATGAGCCTTGACCAGGACTTCGCGGTGGAGGATAAGGTCGTCCACGCGCTCGACGACGTGGCCCTCGGCTTCGTGCAATGGAACTTCGGCGAGGTCTATGTAACCCAGCTCAGCGGGTCCATCGGCCGGGGCCTGACCGTCGCAGTGGACGGGGATTCGATCTTCGTCGGACCCGGCAACTTCACCGAAGAGCTGTTCATCAACAAGAATGTCGCCTTCGTCGGCTACGGAGCGAACCTGACCTACGTGCACGCCCCGAACCTGGGTTCTCCTTACTGGTTCGTGACCATTGATGGATCCTCCGCCTTCGTGCAAGGGTTCACTTTCAGCGGTCCGGCCACGAACCTGCTCGGCGGTATGTTGCTGGTCAACAGCGCGAGCGCCACGTTCTTGGGCAATGAGTTCGAGAGCCTCAGGGACGTGGCCGCTTCGCAGAGCGTCTGGGCCATGCAGGTCGGCAACGCGACCACATCTGCCTATGTGGATGTGTCCGGCAGCATATTCTCAGTCTTCGCAGGCGGAGCGATCAAGATCGTGAACGCCCCGTTGGGCTTCAGCATCTTCAACAACGACATCACTGGGTCCGGCACGGCCATAGGCGACGTGTACGGGCAGGTGGGCGTGAAGGTGGAGAGCGCCGTCGGAGGGTTCATTGACAGCAACCGCTTCACGAACTTCGCTGGCAGCGAGATCGGGTCGTGCGTCGAGGTCGACGCCCTATCCTCGGGCCTCAACATTGCGCACAATAGCTTCACCGGAAGCAACCTGATAACCGACAACAGCGCCGGGATACGCATGATGGGCTTCGGTCCGACTTTCGTCACCCTGACGGGCAACAACTTCTCGCAATGGTTCCTCGCAATTGCGATAGATGGGGCGAACCACCTGTTGTTCGCGGACAACTACTTCACGAACAACTTGGGGACCGCAATAGGCCTGCATGGCACGAATGACACCACGATCCTGAGGGGCGCGTTCACTTCGAACCAGAACGGCATCGTAGCCCTTAGCGGAGCCGTGAATAACACGGCTCGTGACGTGAACTTCCAGGGCAATGGATACGCGCTCTACAACCAAAATCCGGAAGTGTTCGATGCGCGGTTCAACTGGTGGGGCCATGAGACCGGTCCGGGCGGATACGCTCCGGGATTGGGCGATCCGATCGGCATATACATCCCCAACAACATCCTGTACAACCCTTGGCTAGGAGTGCCCTTCCCGCCTGAGGTCCCGACCAACGGTACCTTCCAGGTGCTGAATTCCACGCACTCCGTGTTCTTCCAGGGGGTTGGTCTCAACATAACCGGCTCCATGACCGGGACCGGGGACCACACGGTGAGCATGCTGCAATACTTCGGCAACCCGAACGGAGTGGTCTATTGGAAGGATGCTGGCATATACTTCGACTTCCTGATACTGGACACCACCGGGATTATCCAGGTGGAGATGCGGGCTTATTACGGCCCATTGGACCTGCCCGCCGGCATCGTGGAGTCGGAGCTGCGCGCCTACTGGTCCGATGGAGGGGTTTGGAAGGCCTGCTCTGACAGCGGCGTGAACGTGGCTCAGCACTATGTCTGGGTATTGATCAGGGCTGATACCAGCCCGTCACTGGCCCAGATCGCTGGCACGCCATTCCTGCTGGGAACGCCGGTGGCTACCTTCGATCCCACGGCAGGCAATGTCGGCTCGCTCGTGAGCGCGCTTGACGGAGCTGGGTTCAACCCCAGCCAGAAGGTGACGCTATGCCTGGAGGACACACCGATCGCGCAGACCTTCACGGATGCGTCCGGCAACTTCTCCTTCGTGAGAGGCTTCATCCCAGACGCTCTGCCTGGCCTGTACAACATCAAAGTGCAGGATGATTCGGGATTCGCGGTGAGCGGTGAGTTCACGGTGCTTGACACCACCCCGATCGACATCACCCTGGATGTAGGTAGCCTCTACTTCCCCGGTGAGGTCGTGACCTGGTATGTCATGTTCGCCCTGGACGGACAGCTGCTGGACCCTGACTTCGTTGTAGCGAACCTATACGCGCCGGATGGCAGTGTCACCGACCTGAGCGGCGACTTGGACCAGCTGACCATGGGGCTGTGGACCGTTTCCACCACCCTGGCTGGTGATGCTCTGCCGGGAGAGTACACGCTGGTGATAACCGCGAACCTCATCCCGACCAATTACGGAGCGACGCTAAGGACGTTCCTAGTGTCACCGACCCTGGTCGATCAGTATTCGCGCATCGTGAGCATGGATGGCAACATCACCACCATCCAGACCAACATCGGCGTGATCATGGTGGACCTGTCCCAGATCAGCGCGAACCTGACCTCGATCGAGGGCACCCTGGCAACGATCCAGACGAGCATCGGCCAACTGCAGGCGGATGTCAACTTCATCAACGCCACCCTGCTCTCGGTGCAGGGCACCTTGGTGACCATCCAGACCGATATAGGGAGCATCGTGGAGAACATCAGCGCCATCAACGGGCGCTTGACCGCCATCGAGGGTGACATCGCCACCATCCAGACCGACATCGGAACCATTCAGGTGGATATCGCCGACATCAACGCGCACCTGACCTCCATCGATGGGACTTTGGTGACCATCCAGACCGACATCGGTAGCATCCAGGAGAACTGCACGGCCGTGAATGCTCGCCTGACCGCCCTAGAAGGGCGCTTGGCAACCATCGAGTCGGACGTCGGCACCATCATGGTGAACGTCTCCCAGATCGACGCCAGGCTCACTTCCATCGAGGGCAGGCTGGCGACCATCGAGACCGACATTGGCATCATCGTGGTGAACATCACCGCGATTAAGGCCCAGATCGTGGCGATCGATGGGACTCTGGCGACCATCCAGACCGATATCGGCGCCTGCAAGGCCAACCTGACCGCCATACGGGCGGAGCTGGTCTCGGTCAACATGACCGTGGGAACGCTGAGCACGACCGTCGGCACTCTCACGGTGAGCTTGAGCGCGCTCAACGTCACCGTGACCAGGATAGACCACAATGTGGCTACCATCCTGACCAACATGGGCACCTTGACCGGCCGCGTGACCTCATTGGAGGGTAATGTGGCCACCATCCAGACCGATATCGGTACCCTGAAGGCCAACGTGTCCGCTCTCCAAAAGCAGACCGGCGAAACCGGTGGCAACAACGCCCTCGTCCTGGGAGCATTGGGCGCGGGAGTGATCGCCGCCCTGGGTGGGGTCGTGCTCCTGCTGAGAAAGAAGCCTTAAGCGAAAACCCGACCAAACCTTTTCCCCTATTCTCCTTTTATTCTATCTGGATAAGTGGCACCGTTCAGCCCTTCAGCAACCTACTTCAAGTCCGAATCCCTATCTTTGCCAGGTTCAAGGACAGGACCGATTGAAGGATCGAAGCATGGTCGATAAGCCATTGGTCAGCACCATAACCTCGCTCTTCCGCGGCGGGAGATACCTCGAGCTGTGGCTCGATCGCCTGCCCCGGCAGACCATTTTCGATCGCGCGGAGTTCATCATCGATCACAACGAGCCCACCGCCAAAGAGCTGGAAATCATCCAAGAATTCGAAAGGGACTACCCAGGCAAGTTGGTGCACATGGTCAGGGAACGAGTGGTGCCCTTTGGCGCCTCTTGGAACCGCTGCATCCTCCATTCAAAGGCGGATCTTTGCGCCATCTGGAACGTCGATGACCTCAGAACACCTGATTCATTGGAGCGGCAGGTCGAGGTTTTCCAGGCCCACCCTGAAACCGACGTGGTGGCTTCGAGGTACAAAGAGGTGTGCAGCTTTCCCTGTGAGCAAGGGGAGTTCCGTGATGGCTCGAAATGTCCTGAGGAATGGTTCGGCAGTCATTTCCTTCTCGGCCCCTTGTTCATGTTCCGCCGCTCGCTGTGCGATCGAGCGGGGCTCTGCGACGAACAGTTGGCCGTGAACGCGGATTTCGATCTGGCCATCAGATGCGCTTATCATGGCAAGATAAGATGGTCTCCGGGCCTGGCCGGATATTTCCTCAACGAGCGGCAGGGGCTGAGCACTCGTTCCCGCAGCCGGACGCACATCGAGGACACGGTGGTGAAGCTCCGGTACGGCATCTTCGAGAGCCTGGATTACCTGGCAGTGCCCCTCGCCATCAGGAAAGGATACCATATCGGGCATCTCCGCATTGATGGCAGGATGATACCTGTTTCGCAATACTTGACCAAGGCTCAACGGCATCTCCGCCTGGATGTGGCCGGGCGGGCGGCCAAGGGGGTCAGGAACTTGCTCAACGAGGACACTTTCTTGAACCTATTCTATCCCAGTCGATGGGATCGAGGGGCCGGACCGCAATCCTAAATATGGCAATCAAGTATGCTTGGACGAAGGTGGGCGCTTGAAGATCTCCATGATCGGCACCGGGTACGTGGGTCTTGTGACCGGACTTTGCTTCTGCGAGCTGGGGGACGACGTGGTGTGCATCGACATCATCGACGAGAAGGTCGACATGGTGAACGCAGGGAACCCCCCCATCTTCGAGAAGGGGCTGGAAGAGCTGCTGCGCAAGCACTTGGCGGAAGGCCGCTTTCGCGCCTCGGCGGAGTACGACGAGGTCCTGCAAACCGACATCACCTTCATTTGCGTGGGCACCCCGACCTATGAGGATGGTTCCCTTGATCTCAGGTATGTGAAGGACGCCGCCGACGACCTCGGTACTCTTCTCAGACGGAAGAGGACCAGGCATACGGTGGTGGTGAAATCGACCGTCCCTCCCACGACCACCGAACAGTTCGTGGCGCCCATCCTGCAGAAGCGCTCAGGCAAGAAGGTCGGCAAGACCATCGGCTTGGCCATGAACCCCGAGTTCCTGCGCGAGGGGTCGGCTATAGAGGACTTCCTGAACCCTGACCGCATCATCATCGGCGCATCGGACCCCAAATCGATGCAGGTGGTCCGCAGCCTCTACGAATCGTTCGATTGCCCTATAATCGAGGTCACTCCCACCACTGCGGAGATGATCAAGGTGGCCAACAATGCGGCCCTGGCCACGCGCATCTCCATGATCAATGAGATCGGGAACGTCTGCAAGGCGTTAGGCATCGATGTTCGGGACGTGGCCAAAGGCATCGGCATGGACGCTCGCATCGGACCTGCGTTCCTCAAGGCCGGTGCGGGCTTCGGGGGCAGCTGCTTCCCCAAGGACGTGAAATGCTTCATCGCCCAGGCCAAACACCTCGGCCTGGAACCTTGGGTGATGCAATCCGTCATCGATGTCAACGAGGCCCAGCCTCTCCGTTTGATCGCCTTGCTGGAGAAGCACTTGAAACTGAGGGGCAAGACCATCGCCGTGCTCGGGCTGGCCTTCAAGCCGGAAACCGATGATGTCCGGGAATCGCGCTCTTTCCCGGTGATCGAGCTCCTTCTTAGGAAAGGTGCAGGGGTGAAGGTGCACGATCCCAAGGCCATGGCCAATTTCAAGCAGTTCATGCCCGACATCCACTATTCGGAGAGCGCCAAAGCGTGCGTCAGGGGTGCGGATGCCGTACTGATCATGACCGAATGGCCAGAGTACGCGGACCCCAAATTGTACGGCGACAAACTGGTCATAGATGGCCGGGGCGTGGTCAAGACCAAGAACTACGAGGGCATCTGCTGGTGAACCGGCCATGGTCATTCTCGCCCAAGTTCATGAGACCCTCTTGGCCGAGGAGATGGTGCCTTTATCACCCATCACCTGAATTAATTCGGTTCAGCAGCAATATGCTCACGGCCCGTTTCGCGAAATCGATGCTCGGAACGTAGCGCGCGGCCGAATTGGATCGAACCAGCAGCACCGGCATTCTCCGACCCTTGGTTTTGATGAGGGAGATGATGGGTGCGCTCTTGCGCCTGTGATGGTCGTTGAGGATATCCCTCAATTCATTGGTGTCCGGCGCCTCCTTTGCCAAGAAATGGCCCAGAATCTCGTCGAGCAGGTCAAGGATCTCTGTTGACTCCTCCACCCCAGTTGGATAATCCCCGAAGACCGTTGCCTTGAAAGGGGCCGGGGGCACATCTCTTCCAACGAGGTTCTGGATGTTCTTGTGGCTGAAAGTAAACGAATTCTGCAGCACCGTGTCGCGGTTCAGCACAGTGGTGCAAGCTCCATGGATTCTGACCCTGACCAGCACTTCGGGCAGATTATCGGCCGAATACTGTTCCATCAATCTTAGCCATAATGCATAATCCTCGCAATGCTCGGCATCCTCTGGATATCCTCCGAGGGCCAGCAATGCGCTCTTCCTCGCCAATACCGAGCTGTGGCATATCTGGCAGTTGAACAGCATGGCCCATTTGAGGTACTTTGGCCCGAAGGGGACTAGGTTGATCCTCGTCACCCTTCCATCCGGCGTGATCTCGGAGTTCCAACTCCCGATCACCGCCAATTCGGGATGAGCGTC
>Ga0315279_10009462_pt1 | contig 11609 bp, 12 predicted proteins | sample YL17G06_20_MG_FD_203694 | JGI IMG/M metagenome (GOLD analysis project Ga0315279, IMG submission 203694) | Sediment microbial communities from Yellowstone Lake, YNP, Wyoming, USA - YL17G06_20 | ecosystem: Environmental > Aquatic > Freshwater > Lake > Sediment | place: USA: Wyoming | collected...
CCTCTATTCTTTCGAATATATTCATAAATATTCTTTCTGTGCAGGTTTGAAAGGATTAATTCCTTGGTTAATTTGGAGCCTTCTACGAGAATTCGCTGCGCTAGCAACGAATTAATAATTGCTAGCAGGGATTTATGGTCTATTTTTAGCTGCTTGCAAACTTCCTTAAAGAGCAGCTTCGCATTGAGAACCCTATTTTCACTGATAATCCCTTCCGCGATAGTGAGTATTTCTTGCACTAGAGCACTCTCTAACCCCATCATTCCAGTTGACGTGCTCTTAATTATCGCTCTTCGACCTCCTTCTCGTGCCTATCGCATATGCATTTACGATATAATATACTTGATTTTTCAAATACATAAAAAATTACCTATATATGAATATCCCGATGAATAGATGCAAAATTATTTTGATATTTCTACGTCTTTATTGCATATATGTATTAGATAAATTGCAAGAAGTTTGCCAATTAGGGGTTTTGTTGTTCCTAACTATTCATTTATATGTGAATCTAATAAAATGAAAATATAGGGGATGCCATTATTTTCGCTTGCTATAAATAAACTCGAGTTTTACTTCATGAACTCAATTCTCTTGCTTAATTGTGCTAGTTTCAAATTCTGCCTGCCTATGACTGAGCAAAAAACCACTGGCTATAATAATCATTAATCCTAAGAGTACGAACAGGAGGGAGGTAGGTTTGGGCGAGAGCATAGCAAAAATAAAGTAAAAAGTGAAGATAGGAGAGATTTGAATTGGTATTTGCTGTACTGGAATAATAACATTGGCGTTACCATATTGAAATGCGGTTTGAGTTTCAATTATATTTTGAATGTTCGCCCAAATCACAACTGCAATCGAGAAGATAAGTAAAAGGCTTTCAAAGGAGTTGAGATTTGTCCCGAGAAAGAGTTTCATGACGATGGCAACAACAAGGCTTATCCAAAAATCTGAAATGCATAGTGGTAATGCGCTGGAAAGAGCTTTAAAAATGCCTCTATGTTTAGCTGTATGTTTTACCGAAAAAAAGAAGCTTAACCATAGGAGAAGCAGAACGAAGGAGAAAATGATGGCCCTAAAAAAGAAGCTTTCATCAGTGAAATCGATATTTTGAAGATTGATATCCAGTTCGCTCAATCCTAAAAGGACAATGCCGAGGGTTATCAGTCCAATCCCTATAAGTTCTTGGAGATTCAGTTTTACTTTAATGATTTTAGCAGAGCCAATAATTAATAAGATGAATCCTGCAGACATTAAACCGGGGACCAAGGCAGGGCCAATCAGTTGTTGGGCGAAGAGAAAGAAAATTGTAGCAATGCCAAGGCTTAAAACTACACCAAAGAGCCATATCGGATTTCTGTATAACTGTTTCAATTGATGCGTGGTTTCTCCTTGGAGCCAGCGATCATTGACCACTTTCTTCTGCAGGACCATCCCTAAATTCCAAATTACTCCTGAGAATATGGCTGAAAAAACGCCAAGAAGATACTCCTCTGCCATGGAACTCACTGATTGAAATTGAAAACCACTTATCAATTAATATTTTCTTTTATTGATAATGATGCCGTATTTTATTGTTTTTTTGGGACCTTCACAGGAAGAATATTGGGAATAATTTCAAATTCGAAACTCTTAGATTTGGTGATTTGCTCGCCTTCTAAATCGAGAAATACGGGGTCTTCAGAGAATATCTCGACTTTCTTACAAAGTCGATGTTCCTTTGTTTCGGGCATCTGTAAGTGGGTCCCATCATAGATTTTCCCAATATTGAAGAGCAATCTCCAGCGAGAGGCATCCTGAATGGTGATAACGTTAAAGAAGCCATCCGTACTGATACTATTCGGGGAAATCATCATCCCCCCGCCAAAATATTTTCCAATACAGATGCAAGTCATATTAGCGTTGTACTCGTAAGCTTGAGATTCCATATCATCTAATACTAACTTTGTTTCTGTTTTATGATGATGCATAATGCCCCGAATAGCGCCAATAAGGAAGGAGGTCTTTCCACCAAGCGCCTTCGTGGTTCGATTCACCCGTTCGACCACATCGCCGCCAAGACCTGTATCCGCCACATTAATGAAAAGGCGTAAGCCAGGATTTCCCTCTCGATCTGTATATCGCGCTATTCCTACGTCTTGCTTTTGAACTATGCCACTCTCTAAAACACTAACTGCATCTACAAGCAGTTTGGAGATGCCAGCGGTTTTAATGAAATCAGATCCGGTTCCGGCTGGAAGAACGGCAAAAGTGCACTCGGGATTAATGAGTTCCCCATTTTCAAAGAAACCATTGGCAACTTCATTATAAGTGCCATCGCCGCCTACTGCAACTATTAAATTTTCATCGCCCTGTTTTACAGCGGCTCGAGCCAGTTCCGTGGCGTGATTCTGATATTCAGTGAACACATAGTGATATTCTATTTTTTTTAAGGTGAGGAGCGGTTCAATCTCGCTATACCACCTTTTCTCAGTCTTTCTGTTACCGGATTTCGGATTTATTATAAACAGCAAAATTCACACCTTCGATGATAAAGCTTGTAAATAAAAATAAACAATTTCTATTAATAAAAGTTAACAAATTTAATAGAATTAAGAATCCATGTCCTTTTCTTAAAAATTCTAAATGTAATTGAATTCTGAAAAATTTTCCCAAAAATAAAATATAAAAAACTGAATTGTTATCTTAAACCTATTTCTTCTTTTGCTGATATCGTTGGAAAAATTCTAGATAGATCGATTCTTCACTTGGATGATGCAGAACATTCTTCTCATGTAATGCATCTAAAAAAGTCCATAAGTCCAAGTTCGCAGAAGCAGCGGCACTTTCGGCAGTCATTCCATTTTGATATGCTTTTAATGCTGCTTGAATTCGCTTTTGCATAATAAGATCAGGTGATAATTGCTTTATTGTATATGGGTATATATTGTTCATCAAAGATTTATTGTTTATCTAAGGAATTTATTTTTCAATTTGGATCTCCAAAACGTGTTAGAAATTAGAAAACAAATAATTCCCTCAAAGATGACCAAATGAACGATCAAAACCCGCAGTTAACAAATTTAGAAATCGCAAATCGATTTCAAAAGTATTTAAAATTAAGTTATTATCCTTTGGGCATGTATTTTTCAGATACAATACCATCTGGAAAAGTGAGAACACAAGGAAAGCTTCATGGTAGGTGTATCGTTAACCACGTCTTCAAAGCAGCGAAAAATGGGGGTATTAGTCTTTTAAAAGAGGGGATTGGCTGTATAGGGGGGCAATTTTGGGCGGGGTTTAGGAAGAAACTTCCCCATGGGTGGGCATTATTTCTCTCAAAAGGACGAAAGGATATTTTGGGGGGAAGGGCAGAACATTACAAAAAGGACGTGAATGTGGCGGTTGGTATGATCCGTGACCCTGGCCCTATAAAACGCCCAAATGGGACCAGTTATATTATTTATAGTCCTTTAAAGGATATTTTAGATAAGCAGGATATCGAGTTCATATTATTCTTCGTGAATCCGGATAAAATGGCGGAACTCATTTCATTGGCTAACTTTGCTCGGCATAATCCCTATTTAGTAAGTGCACCGGCGGGTTCTGGCTGTATGTCTATCTTAAATTTCCCCTTAAAAATGAAATCCGCTCCAGAACCAGATGCAGTTATGGGAATCTGGGATTTATTCGCCAGAAGAACCATTCCGGAGCATCTGCTTACTCTTGCGGTCCGACGATGGCTAATCGAGGAGATGGCGCTAAATATTCCCGAATCATTTCTCGCTTATACACCCCCCTTCACTTTAAGGGGAGAACTATTACTTCTATTAAAAAAGTTAAAAAAAGATAGCAAGGAATGTTAAGAGATATTGATCTTTGGTGAGAAGCATGACGACTGAAGACGAATTAATTAATGCGATGACGGAATTGAATGAAGATCGCGCTTTAGAGGTAGTTCGAGAACTAATGAAAGAGAAATCGGCAATTGAAATAATAAATGTGGCACGGGAAGGAATGCAGCAAGTGGGCGAAAAGTTTGCCGCAAAGGAATTTTTTCTGGCGGATCTGATTTTTAGTGCGGAAATTTTTCAGGAGATTATGAACCTTCTAGAACCAGAATTAAAAAGTGGCGAGGAAACTTCCTATATCGGAAAGGTGGTCATAGGGACAGTGCGGGACGACGTGCATGACATCGGAAAAAATATTGTTACCAGTCTTCTGCGGGCATCTGGGTTTGAAGTGGTGGATCTCGGCGTCAATGTGCCAGAGAACGAGTTTATAGAGGCGATCAAGCGAGAACAGCCGCGCGTGGTGGGATTGAGCGGCTTACTAACGATTGCTATTGACGAAATGAAGAAAACCATTGCGGCTATCGAGGCGAACGGCTTACGGGAAGGAATAAAAATCATTGTTGGGGGCGGACCAGTGGATGAGAGCGTGCGGGACTATGTTGGGGCAGATGCCAGCTGCCGAGATGCTGTTGAGGGCGTAAGACTCATTAAAGAATTTCTGGATTAATTAACTCAAACTCTTTCTTTTTCATCATTAAGGTTAGTTTCATTTTCTTTTTAATAAAAAAAAATTCAAATAGTACGTTATAGTACAATGTAATTATATGAAAATGATTACGACTTCGATTCGGATTTCTAAAGAGATTATGGATGAACTCGAGAGCATTTGTAATGAAGAAGGAATGGATAAAGGGGCTATGATTAGGAAATTTCTGAATGAATCCATCAGGAATTATAAGCTAAAAAGAGCTTTAGATATGTATAGAGCAGGGAGAATTTCCCTTTGGAAAGCTGCGGAAATGGCGGATATAACTTATCGAGAAGCCTTGGAAGAATTACGGAAAAAGAATATCCCATTTAATTATACTAAAGAAGATTTGGATAAAGATTTGAAATGGATATCAAAGCAATAAGCAATGCGGGACCAATCATCCACCTTACTATCATTGGAAAACTTTCGCTCTTAAAGGAATTATTTGGCAAAATTGCTATTCCTGAAGCGGTAAAAATTGAAGTAATCGAAAAAGGTAAAGCATTTGGAAAGCCAGACGCAATTTTAATTGAAAAAGAAATTGGTGACTGGCTTGAAATAGTGAAAAATCCTGAAATTAAAAAGGAAATTTCTGAAAAATCTGGAATTCATTTTGGTGAGCTCGCTGTAATATTAATTGCTAAGGAATTGAATTTGCCGGCATTAATTGATGATGCTGCCGCAAGAAGCTTTGCGGAAGTCATGGGTATTGAAGTGGTTGGAAGTATTGGATGTCTCATTAAAGCTACAAAGGATGGCTTAATTTCTAATTCAGAAGCGCTTTTAGCTTTGGAACAACTCTCTGAAGTCATGTGGTTAAATGCCCAAGTTTATGAACGGGCGAGAAAATCAATCCAAGCTCTGGGAAAATAATTAAGATTTAAATAAGTTATATTGGAAATTTAGTGAAATTGCTCATTCAAACTGTAGATGGGGTAAAAGATATAAAATAAGTTAAGAGATTAAAGATAGCGAGTAACTATCTTCGGTATCAAATCAAATTCTTTCTTTTTCATCATTAATGAAATTTTTCGGGAAGCCCGGTAAATGCCACGGATATATTTCAAGGATGCCTCGATGTCCCCTTGGTTGTGCTTTACATTTTCAACAATTTTGAATAGAACCTGACTCGGTGTGGCATAATTCTTCAATCTTTCCCGGGTTTCTAAGGGAATCTCTTCGCAAACAGGAGGAGTGATAAATCGGACGATTCCCTCTTTTTTAATCCGCTTTGGAAGCCCTAAAAGTTCCCGAAACGGAGCCACCAGTTTATAGAGGAATAGATGCCGTTTAACGACAATATAGGCACTTGTATGCAGTGGATAGAAGCGACCTATAGGGGGACCCAGAATATTTAAGGAAAGAAAGTAATTTTGAATAAGAATTTCTTCCTTTGGGAAGGATAACTCGAAATTTCGCGTTAAATCCTTTTCTGATTTTTTGATATTTTGCATTTTTAATGACTCTCTGAATTTTGAGCATTCAGTTTTATTCAAAATTTTGGGTTTGTGCCGTTCAATAAGCCTCATTGCATCCTTTGGTGTAAGGATGAGATTTTCTTGAATTTTTCCAATTCCTCTCGGATATCTCCCAATCCCTTCGGGTTTTTCCAACTCAGGTCTTATATTTCCCATCTTTTCTGCTGCAAGATATGCGTGCGGGTTCCAATGAAACCTTGTAGATTTCACGGAATCTTGCTCAGTTACGTAAAAAATGTCGAGGTCCTGTTCCTTTTGTATGTTTTTCTTATTCTCAAAAAAGACGATTCCCTCCTGAATTTCAGGTCGATGCCACGCGGAGAAATCTAGAAATGCATGAATCTCTTTTTTTAGATCTCCAAATATTTCGAAATCAAATAGTAAAGGCACATTAAAACGGCGATTTACCTCAATACACTCCATTTCTGTGTTGATTAAGTAGAAGACTCCAGCGGGCTTCTTTCTATTCACAATCCACTTCATAGTCCAACCACTAAGTTTTCGCTCGAAAATTTCCAAGAAGCGGTTTTGGATATCCGCGTTGGTAAGATAAATGTCTTGTAATTTATGAGCCGGTTGTTTAAAGTGTTCGTTGATCAGTTCTATTTTTCGATAGCAATCAATGAAAGACATCTTATTCTCTATCGCAATAGCATTCACATAGAGTGCAAACAATAAAGCTGCATAGTTTCTGGGCAATATAAAGCAGTATCGGATGGGCAGGACACTTTCTTCCAAATAGCTCAGATTATACGATTCGAATCGCCTGAAATTCATTAAAAAATCTCTAATCTCACTCCGTAGCTCTTTTGGGTCATATAATATAGTGGGAGGAACTCCTGCAGAAAGAGCATCTCTCTGAAATGTACGATAGAAAATTCTTCTACTCGTTGGCTTTTTATATTTAGTCCAAATTTGGTCTTCTATTTTTTTCCGCCGTTCCATTCGGTTTGGCTTCCGTCTCTTCTCCATCATTTCCCCACAACATCTTCATTTCTCATTTGATCTGAAAAATAGTTGAATTCCAGCCAGCATTTTAAGAAAAAAACTTGCGAAACGCAGGTTTATGATCGACTGGCATGGAATGCCAAGAGATCATAGGTGCGTTGTTTTCCCAATTCATCGTATTCCTGTGAATACTCTATCAGTTAGCGTTTCGCAAGTGATAATAGTTTTATTTAACTAAATATAAAAATATATACGTTCAATTTTGAAAAGAATATTTAAATTAATTTAATTAAAAAAGGTCATAATACTGAAATTGGGTCGATAATCAGGGATTTAATGAAATTACTGATTCAAACTGCAGAAGGGGCAGAAGTAAAATCAATTAAGGAGTACCAATTAGGCGAAACTATTCTTAAAATTAAAACAAATTATGCAGGTTATGAAATAGATCCTTTAAAGTATGAAGAATTTCGTTATAAATTGCCGAAAGGAGTAATTGTCATTTTTAAAGATAATCGTATATTAAGAGCACGTAATGAATGGTTTGAATACAGGGCGCTTGCGGCATTAGCCCCGGAATATGGGGAATTTAAGCAAGGCGTTCTATTCAAGAAAGATGGCTTTCAAACCGAAGTCGATGGCGTTTCTATTGATGATAATGTTTTGGTGGAAGTTAAAAGAGATAAAATTACCCAGGCTTGGGTCGATTTTTATGCTCAGAAATTAAAAAAATTGGAGTTCAGGGAACTCCTTATAGTCGCTGCCAATTTCGAAGAGCAATTGAAATTCCCCGCCTCAATAACGCCCATAAAATTCACTCCGGATTGGGATGAAATTCAAAGATTCTACGAGCACTTTCGATTTCCTGAGTGGATCCAAGAAGTTGTTTCTTCCCGTCATTTTCGATTTTTATTACCCAACGGGAAATGGCAGGGTGCAAAGCGGAAATTCACCCGAACCCCTAAACACAGCCTTGAATCCAAATTTTCTCAAGCTATAAAATGGTTAAAATATTGGATCCCTGTGAAGATTTACTATACGATGTCCCGAATGGTGAATCCGCCGAGAGAATATTATGGAAAAGGATATCCTTTACCGCATTTGCTCGCCGTTTTTGATATCGATGCGGAATCTCATACGCATATCATTGGATCTAAAGGGGTTTGTGAGCAGTGCCTTTCTGATGCAGCAGAAAAAGCAAAGGCCGCTGAAGAGATATTGAGGAACGAAGGCTATGCAATTAAAACAGTTTTTAGTGGTAAAAAAGGCTTTCATCTCTACCTTATGCAAGATGACACAGTTAAAGAAGTAAGTTCTGACGAACTTCTTTATATTCTGCAAAAGATTAAGGATTATACGGATTCTATCTCTTTTCATGATAAGAACAATCAATTTGACCTTCATCGGATCATTAAAGTTCCTTATACCATTGATGCCTCTACTGGTATGCTTGTTACTGAGAAAATTCAAAAGCTTAACCTGAAAGATCGTTTAGATTTTTTGTAATAAACTGTTCGCATTCCTTTGAATCCATCAAAATTCCTTTTTTGGTCAGACCTTGGATAAAAGATAATCTTTAATATCAGAATGAAGAAATATGTTTTCACTTGCGAAATGCCAATAGATAGAGTATTCGCAGGAATACGATGAATTGGGAAAACAACGCCGTTAATTCTCCCAAATTCACGAATTTGGAGAGAATTAAACCTGCATTTCGCGAGAAACTATTTTTTTTCTCTTTCAATATAGGTAGGTTAATTCAGTTAAGTATTACCTTTTTATAAAAAACCAATTGAATCAGGTTCACATTTCCAAATTATTATTCGGTTTTAACCTTCAATTTTAAGGGTATTATTTTTTGGATACGGATGCAAAAGTAATTTAAATTTGTTGAAAGGCATTCTGAAAGTCATCGATGAGATCTTCGACATTTTCTAGCCCTACACTGACCCGCAGCATATATTTCGTGATGCCAATGGCCATTTTGACCTTCCGCGGGACAGAAAAGTGTGATAATGAGAAAGGATCTTCAATAAAGGTATCGGCATCACCTAGACTTACCGTATAGGCGGGAATTTCGAGATTTTTTATGAAGTCCGTAACATTGCAGCCTTGTTTGAGATAGAAAGTGACCATTCCCCCAAAGCCATGCATTTGTTCCTTTGCTAACTCGTGTTGTGGATGGCTTGGGAGCCCAGGGTACAACACACGTTCAACTTTGTCTTGCGTTTCTAGGAATTTTGCCAGTTCAAGGGCGCTGGCATTATGGCGTTGCATCCGGATTTCTAACGTCTTTAACCCTCGGAGAAATAACCATGCATTGAATGGAGAGAGGGTACTCCCTAATTCAAGTGATTCAGGCATTATTTGAATTATTTTTTGCGATGGGGCGACCGCAATTCCGCCTAAGGCGTCACCATGCCCACAAATATATTTAGTGCAACTATGGACTACATAATTCACGCCATAATCAATTGGTGTTTGGTTGAAGGGGGAACAGAAAGTATTATCTATTACTGTGAGTAAATTGTGTGCTTTTGCGAGTTCTACTATAGCTTTAATATCGATCAATTTTAAGGTAGGGTTTGTGGGGCTTTCCAGATATAAGAGCCGTGTTTTTTCGTTAATGGCTTCTTCAATTTGCGTCTGATCCGATAGATTAATGAAATTAATCTTGACCCCATAATTTCCCAAATATTGAGTAAAGAAGGTCCAAGTGCCACTATAGAGCTCGTTATCGGTTATTATCTCATCGCCGGCTTTCACCAATGAGAGAATCGTTCCGGAAATTGCGCCCATCCCAGAGGCAAAAGCTAACCCCATTTCTGTATTTTCTAGATTCGCGACTTTCTGTTCAAACTCGAGGGTCGTGGGATTTCCTCCGCGGGTATAAATGAATTCTGGACGCTCTTTTGCACCCTTTAAAACCTGTTTTACATCAAATGCACTCGTTTGATAGATGGGTGTTGATACGGGCGCGTGCGTGCCTTTCGAAATTTTGGCACCATGAATTGCCCGCGTTGCAAATCCACGAATAAACTTCCTTTCCTCAGTCATAGGTTTTCCTTTCCATAATCATGTCTTGAATTTAATAGCCATTGGACCGTTAATTCTTTTCTGGGCGGGACTCTTTGAAATTTTACGGTAGGATATCCCATCACCATGACGCCATAACAGTTTCGACCCTTAGGGATCTGAAGCCATTTCTTCAGTTTTCCATCACGTTTTACGGCTTCTTGGGCGAACCCAATCCAGCAGGTTCCTAGCCCTAAAGATTGGGCGGCTAACATCCCGTAGGTGAATGCAATGCCTGCATCAACGCCTGCCATACTTCCATATTCAGGCGAATGAATTAGAATTACGCAGGGCGCATTATAAAAAATAACATCCCTTCCAGCTTCAAATTCGCTAATATGTCGTTTTATAGAGATTGTAGTCTTTGGATCAAGTAGTAATTGCTTGGTCGCACCAGAAACAAACAATCGAATAATTTGTTTAAACTTAAGGACCTTCTTGAGCAAATAGAATATCTTCATAACCTGTTTGCTAAAAAATTGAATTTTTTCTGAGTCGGTTATGACAATGTAATTCCAATTCTGTGCGTTACTTGCACTGGGCGCATAACGCATGGCTTGTAAAACCAATTCAATCTGATCTTGTGGAATCGGTCTAGCTTGGAAGCGCCGAATACTCCTTCTTGCCCGCAACTCTTTTATTAAATTCTCATAACTTAAAATTTCAGTCGGATCCTTTGCCTCGGGAAATTCATATAATCCCTCGATTTCCTCTGCTTTTACAGCATTTGTTGGACATACCGCCAGACAGTGCCCGCATAAAATGCAGAGATTATTGGGATCTGCATAGCATATTTCTTTGGCTTCCTTTGTGTCTCCTGTTTGTTCCTTTTTGAAAAATAAGCGTGCTGGGCATTCCTTGATGCATTCTTCACATTTAATACATTCTTCTGAAACAATACCGATAATTTTCAATTTGTATCACCACTTTATGATTTAAATTTCTGAATTATCGAATTCCACCGTTCCAATATCGCCATTCACTTTAATAGGAGTTCCATTTTGAATTTTTTCTAGTTCGTAGAAATCAATTTGATCGACAATCGGAAATGGATGATCGAAGAAAATTTCTGCGCAGAGAGCGCCTGAGCTTAATAATGGCTCACCGTGCGCACATACAATAGCCGCTGGACTGATATTTCGGACAATTGCTTCCAATAAAACGAATCCCATGGTTGTTGTCCCGATAGCATAAGGAAATATTAAAATTTTTCCCGTGAGATCCTGTTTAAAGAGTTCATGGGTCCGATCTGCAACTTTACACCGCCTTGCGAATTGAATGAGTGGAATGGTAAAGGCGGCGGAGATGCTGAACGGTTGTTTGGTAACAATGGCTTCGCCTTCGACAACCCCACCACTTAATCCCCGACCTTTTAACACTTGGGGCATTATTCACCCTCCGTAGCAATTTTAATACACGTATCCAAATTGGAATACGTCGCATTGCTATAGAAGCACGTTTTCCCGGAATTGGTTATTAGTGGTCTCGGTAATGGCGTTAATAATGGACATAAGGTGGCTAATTTTGCACCAGACTTCTCAACAATCTCAAAATATTTTGAATTCTTAATGGCTTTTCTAACAT
>Ga0315279_10009463_pt1 | contig 11609 bp, 12 predicted proteins | sample YL17G06_20_MG_FD_203694 | JGI IMG/M metagenome (GOLD analysis project Ga0315279, IMG submission 203694) | Sediment microbial communities from Yellowstone Lake, YNP, Wyoming, USA - YL17G06_20 | ecosystem: Environmental > Aquatic > Freshwater > Lake > Sediment | place: USA: Wyoming | collected...
GTTATTTTTGCAATTTTTTAAGTTCTCTTTCAGTTGACATCGTGGAAATAATTGAGAAACTTAATGCAACTACTGTAAATGCTAACCCCATAAGCCCTATTATTAAATTCGAATCATGACTTTGTGTTAAAATATACCCCACGTATGCTGCGAAACATAGAAGTATCACGGCATAAATCACTCGAACCCAATCCCATAACGAGAATTTTTTTGCTTCCATGAATAGTTCATTGCTTGATATTCGATAATAAACTTTGTTATAAACCAAGTAGTCTCTACCATAAACTCACAAAATTTTCCACGTCGGATTTTTCCGAATGATTATATCTTCTTCATCTCCCTGGTCTGGTCGGTGCATGGATGTCTGGAGCCAAGTATAGGTCTGATTATCCTTCACAGGTCTTTTCATTGCTGTTGATAAATCACGAGAGCATCCGAAGAAACGATAACCTTCATTCCATGCAATTGTGTTGAAAATTAGTTCTTCCGGTGACCAATCTGGGATTGTTTCAATGAATGTCTTTGTCAGGTATTTCATCAGGTAGTTTTTCAGAGATTTCACATCGCCGATTTGATGAGTTTGCTCAAAGGAGAAGTCTAGACCATGTCTATAATCTCCCGCTTTTACTACCTGTGACCAGTGATTCTTCAACCGTTCCTTTTCCGCATTGGTGAATTCCGTGAAGTATCCCGCATGGATATGAGGATACCCGGATTTCGGTTGAGGTTCTGCAATCCAGAAATATGGCACACTCTTTCGGATTTTGTTCCTGATGAGTAGGGAGGCCTTCCGGAATCCTTTTTTCAAGATAATCCATGATTCTTCGATGGTGTATCCTCTGCCGTTTTTCTTTCGTGCATAATTCGAATCATGATAGGTTGTAAACGTAAGCAGGGAGAGCGGTAAGGGATTGTTTTTAGCCCATTCATCAAGGAGATAGAATTTGGCTATCCGTGCCTTCATGTATTCGGGTTTCCATCGGTGCATGTAGGGTTTTTCAGTGTAAATATCCCCAACTTTTTCCATTTCTGCTAATCCCACGTCATACCCATAGATGATTATCTGGATATGTTCCTTATCCCGAAGATACGTAAGAAATTTCCAACATAAGGGATAATACCGGTGTAATTTGGGGTGGAATTTCAGCCGGTTGAGAGATGAGATTTTCTTCATCTCAATTCAACCCCTTTTTAATTGAGGTATCATTTAGTCTATATGAGCCAAGGGGCGCGCTTCGCGCGCCCTCCGTGGTCTTACGAGCAGGCCCTCCCCTTCGGGGTCGCTCGGACGCCTCATCGGGTCCTCGCTGGGCAGGGAGGTTGTCAGCAGCCGCTCCACTTATCAGATGATTCCATTTTCTCAACAGAATCACCTGGTAGATGTTCCTTCGTTTTCGTCAACGATGAGTACGAGTCCGCACTTCTCCAACGCTTTTGCCGCTATCTGGTCAAGTGGACTTAATGCAGCAAAAATCTCCTTTGATATTGTATAGGGCTGTTGGATAAGACTTTGATTCTTGTTATTGGTAATAACCGTCATAGTAAATCTTCTCGACGGTATTTACCGGCTCTTTTTTCGGCTCTAAAACAAGACGGGCTACTTCCCCAACAGCACCAACGGGCTCGACGGCCTCTACGGCACAAACAGGGATTACTGCCCTTTCAACACAACGGCCTCTTCAACCGCTTAAGTAAATACCAAAATATTATTCGATTTTTCAGGTTATAAAGATGCATTTTTTTAGATATGAAAAAAGGTCATGCGGGTTGTTTTTTCAGCTGATTAATTAATTCAATGAATGCCGCTTGAGCGGTTGAGTTTTCACTCAGGAGCTGCCTTACGAGTGCACCGGCATCTGTTACTTTCTGTTTTGCTTTTTCAGTTAATGGCTGGCCGCAGTTGTTGCAGTAACCTGCCGTTGGTGAATTTACTTCACCACAGTTGGAACACTGCCGGGGTTTTATTTGCGTGTCTGATGGTTTCACCGCAACCTTGAGGCCGGCACGATTCAGGAGGATTGCGTCGATATCGTTTGAAGACAGATGTGAATAGTGCCCGATTGATTTTGATTGAACCGACCCCCAACACTGCATTTTTACAACCGATTCCGGGATCTCACCGGCAAGCATGGAGGTTATCCGGGAGTGACGCATGAGATAAGGGTTGATCTCTTTTTTTATGCCTGTCTTTTGTCGAAGCTCCGATAGAAGCTGTTTGTAACCGCTATGTGTAAAAGGAACAAGATTTCCATTATTTTTCTTAAGGGAAAGGAAGAGGTAACTATCATCAGTGATGGTTGTAGGATAATTGTTCTTCCACGTGAGAATATACGAAGAACTCCAGATGAGCCGGATGTACCGTGGTTTTCCGGTTTTCTTGCTGGTATTGAACTGCGCGCCATACCGGTCAAACGAGATGTCACCCCACCGCGCATCAAGAAGTTCTCCCGGACGACATGCCGATTCAAACGCCATTGCGATAAGTGCTTTATCCCGTGGATGGTCTGCATTCTGAATCATCAGCTCAATCTCTTCTTTGTTAAGCATCCCCGCAGCCTTTCGGCATTCAAGGTCAAGACCGGGGCACCTTATGGTCTTGATTTTCTCAAGGTCCAGTTTGGTGTTGATTCCTTCCTTGTTGAGCCAAGGTAAGAAATTCTTAATTATCGGGAGGAAACGCCGGAGCGTATTGGGTTTGAGGTCTTTCCGGAATCGGGATACTAAAGAGAGTGCTTCCGTTGTATCGATTTCGCTGAAAGGTGACGATTTCCGGGCAACCATACAAAGATAAGAGGCAATCGATTTTGCTGTTGCTGACTGGAGCCCGACAACCGCTATTTTTTCATCCAGGTATTTTTCGATCAGGGCTGCATCTTCAGCGCGCACCGGATCTGGAACCAGTCGGTTTCGATAGGATCTGGGGTTTTGTGCATTTTTCAAATATTCTCGATACTCAAGTCCATACGTTCGGCCCCAAGCTGAAGATGCCATGAATAATCATCGACGGACGAGACGATAAATGTATTGCACAAGTATGACTACAAATCATCTATCTATGGCGCCAATACGACTGAATGCGAATGAATTTTCTTTTACCAAATCATTAAACGATACATTTTTTGTACATTTTTATATTACGCGAATATCCCGTATTTTGCTGCGAGAGATGGGGAGACCTATCAGGCATATAATGAACCGGAGAACCGTCAATCGGCAAGACCGGGATCAGCGAACGCGAACCTGCCCCGGTGCCTGCAACAGGGAGCAACGGCACATTCTGACTCGTCTCTCTTTACTCCGTAAGGCTTTTCGTCAATTCGTATTGTCAAGAGGACAGAACGAGTTGAAGAAAACGTCCTGACTCATTGTGATGCAGCCAACCCCCACTCCAGAGGTCGGCGCGACCTTACGCTGGGTCGCGCCTTGGTGAAATGGTTCATGAAACCTTTTCTTTGATCACAGAAGCCCGGAATTTATCTCTCGAATCTGAGAGGATTTGTAGATTTTCCGAACCACTGTGATGTCCTATGATAGGAGCTGCGGGGTTAATTTTTGAATATATATGGATACGCAATCTGCATTATCCTGTCTGTCGGGAACCGGTTTAACCATGTGAAATGTCAGCGAGCCACCCCGTAATCTTTCCAAGGAGAAAATGACAACCTTTTAACCGAAAAAATCATTATTAATAATGCAAAATCGGGGCTTTTCATGGCAGACAACTTTGACGTCATACTCACTGAAAAGAATTACACACCGGATCCATCCTACAGGCAGAACAGCTGGGTAGGGGATTACCAGACAGCCTACGACGAATTCCGAAAAGATCCGGACGGGTTCTGGGATAAGATTGCCCGCGAACTCGACTGGTTCTCCCCTTACACAAAAGTGAAGGAGTGGAACTATCCGTACGCGCGGTGGTTTGTCGATGGCAAGACCAACATCACCCACAACTGTCTTGACCGCCATGTAATCGATGGGCGGCGCAACAAAGTCGCGCTCATCTGGAAGGGTGAGGATGACACCGAGCGGATCTATACCTACCGCCAGCTCTACCGCGAAGTGATGCGGGTGGCAAACGGCTTAAAAAAACTCGGGGTTGTCAAGGGTGACCGGGTCTGCATCTACATGCCAATGGTGCCGGAACAGGTAATCTCGATGCTCGCGTGCGCCCGGATTGGTGCTGTGCACAGCGTTGTGTTCGGCGGATTTGGTGCAAGCGCATTAAACAGCAGGATCACCGGCGCCGAAGCCAAGGTCGTCATCACCGCAGATGTCACCTTCCGGCGCGGGAAGTCTATCCCGCTCAAACATATCGTCGAAGAAGCGATCATCGATGCACCAAGTGTTGAGTATATCGTGGTGCTCCGGCGTGAACTTCATCAGCCCGTTGAGATCAACAGCGAGATGGAAGTGGACTTTTATGATCTGATCAAGGATGTCAGTCCCGATTGCGGGCCTGAGGTGATGGATGCTGAAGACCCGCTCTTCATCCTGTATACGAGCGGATCCACCGGTGCGCCGAAAGGCATTGTGCATACCTGCGGTGGCTACATGGTCGGCACGTATTACACTACAAAAAACGTCTTTGATGTCAAGGACAACGATGTTTACTGGTGTACTGCAGATCCGGGATGGATCACCGGGCATTCGTATGTCGTGTACGGTCCGCTTGCTATGGGTGCAACCATTGTCGTCACCGAAAGCACGCCGGATTACCCGGATGCAGGCGCGTACTGGCGCATGGTGGAAGAATTCGGGGTGACCATCCTTTACACTGCACCAACCGCAATACGGATGTTTATGAAGCTCGGCGAAGTATGGCCGGACAAATATAATTTAAGTTCGCTGCGTATCCTGGGGTCTGTCGGCGAGCCGCTCAATCCCGAAGCGTTCGAGTGGTACTACCGGGTCATCGGGAAAAACCGGTGCCCGGTTGTTGATACCTGGTGGCAGACCGAGACCGGCATGCAAATGGTCACCACGATGATTGGCGAACCGATGTACCCGGGCTTTGCAGGAAAAGCCATCCCGGGTGTTGTTGCAGATGTTGTCGATAAGGATGGCAACCCCGTACCCCCGGGAACCGGGGGTTTTCTCGCGATAAAGGAACCCTGGCCATCGATGCTGCGCACGGTCTACAATAACGATGAACGGTACAGGAAATACTGGTCCACAATCCCCGGCTACTATGCGGTCGGTGACCTTGCGGTCAAAAACAAGCAGGGGTACATCATGGTGCTGGGCAGGTCAGATGATCTTATCGTCGTTGCAGGGCACAACATCGGGACAGCCGAGGTCGAAAGTGCGCTCGTCTCCCACAAAGCCGTCGCGGAAGCAGCGGTCATCGGGAAACCGGATCCGATGAAAGGTAATATCATCAAAGCGTTTGTAATCCTCCGTCTTGGCCATACCGCGAGTGATAAGCTTAAAAATGAACTGCGCCATCATGTGAGAATCACTATCGGGCCTATTGCCATGCCTGCGGATATTGACTTTGTCCCCTCGCTTCCCAAGACACGGAGTGGTAAGATTATGCGACGTGTCCTGAAAGCAAAAGAGATGGGGATGGACCCGGGCGATATATCCACTCTTGATGAGTGACTTAAATGTCCGTCACCCACCCAACTTTTTAAATACTGTTTTGTGGCATTTATAAATATGAAGGTCAGACCAGAGGACTCACTCAAGATTGAAAATATCGTTGCCTCAGCGAAGGTATGCGATTATCTGGATCTCCCTATGCTTGCATCCAAAATCAAGGATGCAGAATATAACAAGAAGCGTTTTCCCGGTGTCGTGCTCCGGATGCAGAACCCGAAAATCGCGGCCCTGGTCTTTGGCTCAGGTAAAGTCGTGCTGACCGGAGCAAAAAGCGTGGACAGCCTCACGAAAGGATTAAACATCCTTGGCACCATGCTCCGCAGCTTTGAGATTGATATCCCGAAAAAACTGACCTACAAGATACAGAATATTGTCACCTCTGCCGATCTCGCCACTCCAATCAACTTAAACAAAATCGCGGTCGGGTTCAATCTTGACCGGATTGAATACGAGCCGGAACAGTTCCCGGGGCTTGTTTACCGCCTCGAAACCCCGAAAGTCGTCGTCCTCTTGTTCGGGTCCGGCAAGTTGATTATCACCGGCGGCAAAGAACCTGAAGATGCAAAGAAGGCAGTTATAAAAATTCTTTCAGATCTCAGGCACCTGGGTCTGATGTCATAACTTTTTTTGTGGCTTTCAGCGGGTATGCCTGTTTCATTATCTAGTGCTAACAAATCAGAATTTATATTATAATAAACTATTTTCACCTTTGAGATTTTTTTATTTTATATATATAAAACGCTTATTGATTAACAATACCATATCATATATACCCCCTTTAACATATTTTGTAATGTAAACGTAGAACAGGAATAATTTGGATGTGATGCATGAGAACTGAAAATGTGATGTATTTCACGGAAAAAGAGGAGGAATTTGCAAACCTTCTCATCGAAATCGGAACCAAACGGAATGTGGCAAAGGTCCTGGTATTCCTTGCAAATACCCCTGAGGCAACATCCCGGGCTATCGAGCGCGGCACCGATCTGCGCCAGCCTGAAGTGAGTATCGCCATGCGTTACCTGATGGAGCAGGGCTGGATCTCCAGCCGCGAGAGTAAAGCGGAGAGCAAGGGACGCCCGGTAAAGATCTACGAGCTCGCAAAACCCATCACCGAGATCATGGACAGTATCGAGAAAGAGAAGAAGAAAGAGGCGACCAATCAGCTCGCCATGATACAGAAGTTACGGGACTACATCCGGTGATGTGATTACCCGGCACTTTTTTTGGTTTCCGACAATTATTGTTGTCTTTTCTGCAAAACCGGTAAATAACCCGCTCTCGACGATGCCCGGGATCAGGTCTATCGTCACTTCAAGTTCTTCCGGACTCCGGATCTCATCAAACCGGCAGTCGACAATATAATTTCCGTTATCGGTAATAACCGGGCCGTCCTTATTCACGCTGTTACGAAGTCTCGGGACGCAACCGAGCCCCCGCAGCTGGTTCATCGCCGGAGTAAGTGCAAACGGTATGATCTCAATGGGCACGAGTCCGGCGAGCCGGGGGACCATTTTTGTCTGATCAACGACAACCACAAACCGGAATGCCGCAGATACCACGCATTTTTCCCTGGTATGGGCAGCACCCCTCCCCTTTATCAAATAAAGAGCCGGATCCACCTGGTCGGCGCCATCAATGGCGAGATCCAGCAGCGGATTGTCATCCAGTGTCGTTAATGGGATCCTGTATTCCCGTGCCAGCATAGCCGTCTGGAAGGAAGTAGGGACACCGGAGACCGAAAGTCCGTCCCGGATCCTCCAGGAAAGACGTTCCATCATGTAAAAGACCGTAGAACCGGTGCCCAGTCCAATAACCATCCCATCTTCCACCATGTCTGCCGCATGGTATCCCGCCATACGCTTTGCTTCAGCGATTCCCTGCGAAGTATCAACCATCAGAGTCATAGGTTTCTTTTCCGGGATAATTAAAACTGGTGACACCGGACCGGTTTCGGGATGGATGTGCCTGAACGGAAAAAACCGTTACTGCCTCGCATCCATGAACAACAATTACGGCATAAAAATCGTTTTTATTTCTGTTTCTGCAGCATAGGAAGTGCAGTCGAGCGTGATGGGCGTCACAGAGATGTTGCCTTTCCGGATTGCATGCACATCCGTCCCCTCCTCGGCATCTTCTATGAGGGGTCCGTTGATCCAGAAATAGGGCCTTCCCCGGGGGTCCAGCCGTTTCTCGACACCAGTGTGAAAAAGTTTTCGCGCAAGCCGGGTAATTTCATATCCCCCTTTGATCTCCGAGGGAATGTTCACGTTGATCACATCCGCATGCGGGCAGAACCCGCTTTTGAGCACGCGTCCGACAACATCCCGGACCACTTTCTTTGCCGCGTCAAAACTCCGGGTATTCCTGCTCGGATCGTCAAACTTGTCGCCCTGGTCTTCGACCTGCAGGGAAAATGCAATTCCCTTTGCTGCCTGGTTGGATGCCTCAAGCGCTGCACCTACGGTGCCCGAGGTCATGATCGATTCAAACGAAAGGTTTTCACCGATATTAATCCCGGAAACGACAAGCGTCGGTGCCAGCTTGAGCGCATACAATCCGATAATGACGGCATCGGTGGGTTTCCCGGCAACCGACCAGGCTTGGACGCCGTTTATCGTGATCTGGTTTGCCCGTATCGGTTCGAAGATCGAGATTGATCTGCCGACAGCACTCTGCTGTGTTGCCGGGGCGACAATAGTCACATCGGCAATGGGCGCCAGCGCTTCGTATGCCGCCCAGATGCCGACGGAGTTTACACCGTCATCATTTGTCAGCAGGATCGAGGGTTTCATGGTCATGTACTTCTGTGTGCCTCTCTACAAATAACTCAACCGATCGGATAGGGTAATTGTGGAGGAAGGTGTATAGATATGGGATGAAAGTCCTGCTCGCTGAATATGCAACTGCCCATGCACCTGCACTGGCCCCCGAGGGTGCGGCGATGCTCGATGTCCTGAAAAAGAGTTTTACCCGGTGCGGTTATGAGATCGAGATGCCCGGAGCAGGAGACTTCGGCGCCGAGATCGAGCGCCTTGCCCCATTGTGCGATATGGGACTTGTGATCGCCCCGGATCACCTGCTCTCCCGGTACACGATGATCCTCGAACAGCACACGCACAACATCGGGTGCGGCGCGATGAATGTGGCGCTATGCGCGAACAAGGTGAAGACGACGCAGATCCTGCTCAGTCACGGGATACCGGTACCTGCGGACGCAAAATCGGGGAAGCGTGTGGTAAAACCCGTGCACGGGTGCGGCGCGCAGGGTGTGCGACTCACTTCTTCGGCACCGTGCGAAGGAGAGTTTTCTCAGGAATACATCGAGGGGGAACATTTCTCCGCAAGTCTTGTCGGGAGCCGGATTGTCGGGGATGCGTGCCTGTATTTTTCCGGAAACCCGCCCCTATCCCTTGCCGTGAACCGGCAGTTCATAGAGGTTGGTGACGATGGCGCGTTCCGGTACTGTGGCGGGGAGACTCCTGTTCATCCTGCACGCGGACAGGAAATCATTGACATTGCGACAAAGAGTGTCGCCGTGCTCGGTTGCCAGGGCTACTGTGGTGTCGATATGGTTGTTGCTGACAAGGTCTACGTGGTCGATGTGAACCCGCGCATCACGACGAGTCTTGTCGGCATCGCTGCCTGCATGGAGGAAGAGATCGCCCGGATCCTTGTAGATGCGTCGTTTGGCAAACCAATAGCCGCGGTACATCTCAAAGGAAGCGTGCGGTTTGACACGCACGGGAAGGTCCAGCCGGCATGATCGGGATAGACGTTGGCGGCGCTAACCTGAAAGTGGTGGATGACGAGGGCGTTCATATCCACTACTGTCCGCTATGGGAGGACGCGCCGCTGGCATCACTCCTCTCTTGCTACAAAAAACCCGGGCAGGATGCGGCAGCAGTCGTCATGAGCGGCGAACTTGCCGATTGTTTCACGAATAAAATGCAGGGCATTACCTTCATCATGAATGCCGTGCGCGGGGTATTTCCCGGTGCACAGTTCTATGGTACCGATGCGCTATTCCATCGTTCCCCGGTTCCGCAGCTTGCGGCTGCCAACTGGCTTGCATCCGCCGATTTTTTACGGGAACGGTACCCGGACGCGGTGCTCCTGGATGTGGGGAGCACGACTGCTGATATCATCCCTCTCGCGCGTTTTGATGCGCTGCGCGGGCTTTCGGATCTGCGCCGGCTCCAGAAGGGGTACTTGTGCTACACCGGCATGCTGCGAACAAATATCGTTACGCTCCTTTCATCCGTAAACCTTGACGGCATTGATACACCGGTAAGTTCTGAATATTTCGCCACGAGTGCGGATGCCCACCTCGTCCTTTGTCATATAACCCCCTCGGAATATACCTGCGATACACCGGATAAAAAAGAGAAGACAACGGAAGCTGCCCTGCGCCGTCTTGCCCGGGTTGTCTGCGCTGACCTTGAGGAGATTGGCGAAGCTGGAGCAATGCAGGTTGCCCAACAGTTCTGGGACCGGCAGCGGGCGATGATCGGGAACAAGGTGCGGCGTGTCGTTCGTGAAGCGCATGCATCCGGAGTTATCGTTGCAGGTACCGGGGCACCGCTGTTTGTGCAGGAATGCGGGGGGATCCTTTTATCGGACGAACTGGGCGCAGCAGCTGATGCCCTGCCGGCATATGCCGTACGAGAGGTGGCACGGCGGAGCGGGTGCTTTTAGTTCTTCTCCTGAGTTATAAAAGAGGATAACATGATGAAAGCGTGGCACATAAGTTTAATCCTCCTCGCCGGGTCCCTTTTCGTAACCCTGGTCATGTGGCTTATGCACCTGCCGTTCTTCTTTGTGTTCCTGTTCGTCCCGCTCATTCCCTTCTTTTCCCGTGAGCGGCGGGTGAAGCGGTGCCCGGTATGCGGATGGGAAACCACAGGCAGCGAGAACTTCTGCCCCTTCGATGCGACCCCTCTCACCGGTCCCGGTGGCGAGCGTGGAGAGAGTGACCACTGACAGGGGAATACGGATCCCAAACACATCCGTGGTCGGAACGAGAGGGAATGTTCGTTTCACGTAGAGGCGAAAGGTCGTCCGGTCGACAACAATCCCGAGGGCTGCAAGGTACGCTGCCACCCTGTTGGGGGTCATCGTTGCCGAGACCGTGAGCCCGAGATCAATGATTGGTGAACCGATCCGGGTACTTGGATAAAATGGCTCGTCAGCATAGCAGAGACTATGGCATTTTTTGCAGTAAAAGCGTCTGACGTAGACATACAGTGACCGTTTTGTGCTTCCTTCCATCACAACAGCAAATTGTTTCTTCTTTGTGTCATATCCACGGACCGAACCGCCGCACACCGGGCATGCGGTACATTCTGTAAACAGGACCCCGTCAACTGCAGACAGGGCAGCTGACACGATGGTTACAAGCATCGGATGGATGCGGGGGGGTCTCATAATGTACTTCCGTTTCCCATACAATTATGAAGCGATCGGTTGGAACTGCCAGCATTTTTTATGTGAAAATAATTGACTTTTTGCATAATTCAAAGAGAATGTTTACACCATGAAAATAAATACCCACCGTTATTCATCATTTTTTTGCATAATTTCAGTGCCTTTAAATAATGTAAAATAAGACAACTTTTGTTCGAGGTAAGAACATGGAATTTAGCTATGTACCAACCACCTGCCCGTATTGCGGGACAGGCTGTGGATTCAACCTTGTCGTAAAAGACAAGAAGGTTGTCGGTGTCGCACCCTGGCACCGAACACCTGTCAACGAGGGCAAGCTCTGCCCCAAGGGGAACTACGCGTATGAGTTCGTCAACGCACCGGACCGGTTAACCAAGCCGCTTATCAAGAAGGACGGCAAGTTTGTCGAAGCCAGCTGGGACGAGGCATACGAGCTCATCGCATCCAAGTTCAAGTCGTATAAGGGTGAAGAGATCGCCTGCCTTGCTTCTGCACGTGTCTCCAACGAGGAGAACTACCTGATGCAGAAGTTCGCCCGCGCTGTCTTGAAGACCCCCAAC
>Ga0315279_10009465_pt1 | contig 11606 bp, 12 predicted proteins | sample YL17G06_20_MG_FD_203694 | JGI IMG/M metagenome (GOLD analysis project Ga0315279, IMG submission 203694) | Sediment microbial communities from Yellowstone Lake, YNP, Wyoming, USA - YL17G06_20 | ecosystem: Environmental > Aquatic > Freshwater > Lake > Sediment | place: USA: Wyoming | collected...
TGGTGGACAGCGCCCACGGCGATTCGCGCGGGGTGATCGCGGCGGTGAAACACATCAAGTCCGCCCACCCCGAGCTGCCGGTGATCGCGGGCAACGTCGCGACTTCGCAGGGGGCGCGCGCGCTGATTGAGGCCGGCGCGGACGCCATTCGCTGCGGCGTCGGCCCGGGCTCGATTTGCACGACGCGCATCGTGGCGGGCATCGGTGTGCCGCAGCTTTCGGCGATTATGGCCTGCGCGAGCGAGGCCCGCCACAACGCAATCCCGGTCATCGCCGACGGCGGCGTGCGCTACAGCGGCGACGTCGTCAAGGCGCTGGCGGCGGGCGCCAACACGGTCATGATCGGCAGTCTCTTCGCCGGCACCGACGAGAGCCCCGGCGATATCGAGGTCTATCGCGGGCGCAGCTTCAAGGTTTACCGCGCCATGGGTTCCATCGGCGCCATGAAGGAGGGGTCGAGCGACCGCTACTTCCAGGTGGACGAATCCGCGCTCGTGCCCGAGGGCGTGGAAGGGCGCGTGCCCCATCGCGGGCCGCTGGCGGCGACCGTGCACCAGCTCATCGGCGGGCTGCGCTCGGGCATGGGCTACTGCGGCGCCGCCACCCTCGATCACCTGCGCGAGGGGGCGCATTTCGTGCGCATCACCTCCGCCGGCTGGCGCGAGAGCCATCCCCACGACGTCTGGATCACCAAGGAGAACCCGAACTACAGCTCCTTCTTCGCCCCCGAGCGGTTCGTGGAGGACTAGGCGGGGCATTCACTCCGCCGGTCGCGTTCGCACGCGCGAGTATCCGTGTGCCCGCATTGTGGTTTCGCGTCAATCCGCCTGGTCCGCAGGCTCTTTTCGCTTCCTTCCCCATGGGTGCGTCGCGCGTGTGAGAACGCCGGCCCCGAGCACGAAGCCGAAGTTGTACCACGCCCCGTTGTTGTGCACCTCGTAGAACTGCACCTTGGGGTAGAACAGGGAGATGATGAAGGTTATCGGCGCGATCAAGCCGTGCCACAGCCCGAGCCAGAACCCGGCGACGGTACCCTCGGGCCCCGGGGTGTTCACCGCCGTATTCGGGCCCGCCGCGCAGCCGGCCGCGAGAACCGCGCCGACGATTGCCAGGCACACCACGAACCAGCGTCTTGCCGACATCCTCAGTCCTCCGGTCCAGACTCGCGATGCGCGCCGGGAAGCCCCACGCCCGCGGGCTCACCCCTTCAGCGCCCCCACCGTGATGCCCTTGGTGAGCTGCCCCTGGAGCAGGCCGTAAACCAGCAGGGTGGGCACCATGACCATCACCAGCCCCGCAAACAGCGCGCCCCAGTCGGACTCATAATGGGACACGATGAGCAGGTTGGCCAGCCCCAGCGGCAGGGTGCGCAGGCGCTCGCTGGAGATGAACACCAACGCGAACAGGTACTCGTTCCAGATGCCCAGGAAATTGAAGATGGCCGCGGTCACCAGCCCCGGCTTGGCCAGCGGCAGCATGACGCGCCAAAACGCCTGCCCGTGAGTGCAGCCGTCAATGAGCGCGGCCTCCGCCAGCTCTTGCGGCAGGGTACGGAAGAACGCCGACAGCACGAACACGGTGAACGGCAGCGAGAACGCGACATAGACCAGGATGAGCCCCGCATAGGTGTCGAGCAGGCGCATGCCGTTGATGAGGAAGAACAGCGGCACCAGCGCCAACTGCGTGGGGATCATGAGCCCGGCCAGGAAGGCGTAGAAGATGAAACGATTGCCGCGGAACGAAAAGCGCGTCAGCGCGTAGGCCGCCATCGCCGACACCAGCAGAATCAGCGCCACCGACGCCACCGTCACGAACACGCTGTTGAGGAAGTAGCGGCCGATCCCGGCGCGCACCCAGGCGTAGGCGAAGTTCTCCCAATGCGGCGTCGCGGGCAGCCCCCACGCGCTGGCGAAGATCTCGCGGTTGCTCTTGAGCGAGGTGTAGAGCAGCCACACCATGGGCAGGATGACCACCGCCGCGTAACCCAGCAGGATGAGGTAGATCACGCCCAGGCCGACGCGGCGCGCAACCGATATGTCCCGGCGCGAGGCGGTCATCAATACTCCAGTCGCTCCCGCCGCATGAGCCGCATGGCGACCGCGGTGGCGGCGAACACCAGCGCGAACAGCACCACCGCGATGGCGATGCCATAGCCCATGTGCGCGTTGCTGAAAGCCTGCTCGTAGAGGTAGGTCGCGATGACCTGGCTGTGCTCGGTGGGGTAGCCGAGCGCCATCACGTAAATGAGGTCGAAGATGCGCAGGCCGCCGATGATGAGAAAGACCACCGCCATGGTGATGACGTCCCACAGCAGCGGCACGGTGATGCTGCGGAACTGCTGCCAGGGGTTGGCGCCGTCCACCTTCGCGGCGTCGTAGTAGGTCTGCGGGATGTTGTCCATTCCCGCCAGGAACAGCACCAGGTAGAACCCCAGGCTGCACCACACGATGGGCGCCACCAGCGAGCCCATGATGTGGTTGGGGTCGAGCCACACGATCGGTTCCTTCCCGGGCAGGAAGGGGCGCAGCACCGCGTTGAGCAGGCCGAAGTTGGGGTTGTAGATGAAGAACCACAGCAAGGTGATGGCCACCATGCTGATGACGTTGGGGAAGAAGTAGGTGATGCGGAAGAAGCGCGCCCCGCGGATCCTGCTGGTCAGCACCGCCGCGAAGAACAGCGCCGCCGTCAGGGTGACCACCGTCGGCACGCTGAGGAAGAAGAGGTTGTGCTTGAGGGCGGTCCAAAACATGGGGTCGTCGCCCAGCAGCCGGGCGAAGTTACCCAGGCCGACGAAGGTGCGCTTCTGGGTGAAGCCGTCCCAGTCATACAGGCTCAGGGCAAGGCTGCTCGCCACGGGGTAGAGGAAGAGCACGGCATAGAGCGCGCCCGCCGGCAGCAAGAACAGCACCACCGTTCGCCGCGCGTCGCGTCTCATCGGGCGGCCTCCGGCGGCGGCTCGATGCGGTACTTGGGGGTGCGAGGATCGCGGCGGATGCGCGCGGCGGTGTCCTCAACCCGGCGGCAGAACTCCTCGGGCGTGATGTTGCCGGTCATGAGCGACGCCAGGCCGTCAGCGATGCGCTTGCTCAGCTCGGGATACCAGTTGCTCATCATCGGCGCCCAGGTGTACTTGGCGCGGCGGATGATCTGCACGGCCGGCGCCAGTTCTTTCGCCACGTAGCGGTCGGCGCCCTTGACGGCGAACAGCGTGTCTTTCTCCCGCGCGAACTTGTTGGCGTTGTCCTGCGAGGTGAGCCACTTCAGAAAGTCAACCCCGCCCTCGATGTTGGCCCCCCGCTCGGGCACGCACCAATAGCCCAGCGATATCTCCGCCACCGACGGGTCGCCCTTCCCGCCCGGCACCGCCGGGAAGGCGAAGCACGACATCTCGAAACCCTTGGGCGTCGTGTTCGCCATCTCCGCCTTCAGCCACGTGCCGCAGGGCACCATCGCGGTGCGCGCGTTGACGAACTCCATCTGCGCCTCGGTGTGGGTCATGCCCATGCAGCCGGGCTGGAAGTAGCCCTTCACCATCATCTCGCGCAGCGTGCGCGCGCTCCCCACCAGGTCGGGATGGGTCCATGCGCCGGGCTCGAGGTTGATGAGCGCGAACAGCGGCCGCGCTCCCGCCTTGCGCTGAAACAGGTTGAGCAGGATGGGCAGCGCGTAATCGGGGTAGCGCCCCTGGAAGGCGATGGGGGCGATGCCGGCCTGCTTGATGCTCTCGCACAGCGTGAAGAACTCGTCCCAGGTTGCGGGCGGCCGCCAGCCGTGCTGCTTGAACATGCCGACGCTGTACCACATGACGAAGACGCTCATGTCGGTCGGCACGAAGTAGGTCTTGCCTTCCACCACGGTCGTGGCAAGTGGGCCCGGGAGGAAGCTGTCACGCCAGCTGATATCCTGGCCATAGGCCGGGGTGTCGAGGTCGGCGTTGAGCGCGTGCAGCGCGCCGCCGTCCGCCAGGCGCCAGATCGGCAGGAACGCCCAGAAGGCGTCCGGCGGGTCGCCGCCGAGAAAACGCGGCCGCAGCTTCTCGATGTTGCGCGGGTCGCCCCACAGGTTGACCTTGACCCCGGGATGGGTGCGCTCGTAGCTGCGCGCCACCTCCTGGAAGAAATCAAGGCCGTAACCGCCCAGGAAAGCCGAGACTTCGATCTCCCTGCCGGCTTTGCGCTCGACGCGCTCTTTGCGCGCGCACCCGCCGACGACGGCGAGCAGCAGCGCCGCCGCGATTATGGGAAAAGGCCTTGCCACGGTCTTGTGTGCGGGCGGTGCGCCGCCTGCGGGCGGTGCGCCGCCTGCGAGCGATGCGGCAGGCGGCTCTGCGGCCACGCCCGACGCACCGGATAGATTCGGGGAGGGGCCGGTCGTATCCTCCCCGGAGCGTCAGGGCCGGCGGGCGCACGCCCGGGGCTGAGACGCAGGGAACGTGGTCTGCCTGCCGAAACCCGGAATGCCGGGATCGGGGGTCGCCCCAGGGCGCGGCTCAATACGAGACCGCTGGAGGCGTTCGCATGAGAAAGTGGGTGCTGACTTTCCTACTGATCGTGCCGGGGCTGGCGGTGATGGGCGTGTGCGGGTACTACCTCGTTTGCGAGTGGAGCGCCCTTAACGCAACCCACGGCCGCTTTGAGAGCCTGCTCGCGCAGAACGCGGACCTGCGCCGACTCTTCATCGTGGCCGCGCAGGAAGACCTGCACCGCATCAACGCGTTCGCGGAGGGCGTTGGCTTCCTGTTGGGCGCGCTGCTGGCGGGGCTCGGCGTGCACGGCCTGTGCGTGATGCCGGGGAAGCCGCGAACCTAGAGCATCTGTCGCATCAGGGGAACGGTCATCACAAGCCGGGCGGGGACTGTTGTGGCGCAGATTGCAAATCTGCGCCACCTACCCGCCCGGAAGGGGACAGTCCCCATTCGGGGACAGTCCCTTACCTGCCCTGGGCAGGAGGCAAGTCACCACGGCGACCAAGGCTCCTGCCCTACGTCGGCTGGCCCTGCTTGGGCGCCGGGTGCTCCTTCAGGGCTGCCAGCAATCCCGGCAGGCGCAGAGGCCGCGGGTTGTGCGCGGCGACCTCGGGATGGGTGGCCAGGTACTGGATGTATTCATTCTGGCGCGGAAAGGCCAGGCAGCGCTGCGCGGGATCCAGCTTCTGATCAGCCGCGTGGGTGGAACCTGCGTCCGGCGCGGACGGATTGGGGGCGTCCGCCTGGGGCAGAAACAGGAACACCGCCGTCGTCGGCCACGCCACCCACTTGACCCCGGTGCGGATTACCCTGACTTCCTTCCCGGCGAAGGGGTCGTGCGCGACCGCGCGCGACGTCGGGTACTTGTCCATCATGTCGCACAGCGCGCAGGCGACGTTGCAGTAGGGATGCTCCTGTTCGCCTGCGAAATCGGTCACCACCACTTGCAGCTTCTCCGTTATGGCCGCGTCGCACCGCGCGCAGTGGCGAGCTTGATCATCAGCGAGCGCGCCCCACGCCGAAGCGAGCGCGACCATCAGCGTGACCGGGACGAGCCACGCCGTCCGCCGCGCGGCGCCGGGCCCATGACCCGCCGCGATCGCCCGGTGTTGGTAAACCGATGCTTCTCGACTGTAATCGTTCATAGCTTGCGCGGCCTGGCCGGTCACCAGTGGCACAGGCTTGAAACCTGTGCCCACCGCGATCAGTCATCCTCGCCCACGAACCCGTAGTAGCGCCCCAGCCAATAGTTGCGCAGGAAGTGGTGAGGCGACTCCTCGCTCTCGGCCTCGACGACGGGCGCATCGGCCGGGTAGGGGGCCTTGATCGCGCGGTGCCGCGGCTTCAGCTCGTATTGGCGGAACCAGTCCAGGGTCTGCGGGTGCAGGTCCGCGTCCGGCTCAAGCACCTTGTGCGCGAACTGGAAGAACGGATTCGGGTCGCTCTTGAGCGCGCTCCAGTAGCGGGCGAGGCCCTCGCGGTAAAGCCCGGCCAGGCTGCGCTCCCGCTCGTACTGCAGCAGGTGGAACAGCGCCGTCATGCCCAGGTTGTCGTCCCACGGCGGGGTCGAGCCGTGCGGCAACACCTTCGCCGTCACCGTGCGGTCGGCATAACCGAAATCCCGTATCAGCCGCCAGTACTCGCGCTCGAAGCGGTCGTCGCCGGTGATGTGGTGGGCGCACCGCAAGTGGTTGAGCGCCTGCAGGGCGTTGAGGTCCTCCTCCAGGATGTGGGGATTGAAGTTGCCCCACAGCGTCATGCGCCCGTCAGTGTCGATCAACCGGAAATCGTTGTCTATCCACTGGCTGACGACGCGGGTGACATCCTCGACTGCGAGCTGCTTGCCGGCGTCGTCGGCGGCGAGGTCGAAGTAGCATGACCAGCCGAAGGTGCGGCCGTTGAAGGAGTCGGAGCTGGGGTCGCCGAGCCAGCGGTAATCGCCGGCCTGGTGCCACTCGCGCGGGAAGAAGAAGCACTGCTCGTCCCACGTCGGCCCGGCGGCGGTCTTGAAGCCGCGGCCGAAAAAGCCCCGCGTGCCGGTGATCGTCTGCAGCTTGCGCAGCACCCGCGCCGAATCGTCCGCGCGCCGTTTCGCTTCCGCATCGCCGGTCACGGCGTAGCGGAGGGACTCGGCGGCGAGATACTGGCCGGTGGCGATGCAGTCGTTCTCGAAGTTGCCGGTGAGGTGATCCTGGCGCCCCGCCGGCGGCAGCACGACGTGGCTCAGCACCAGCCCCTCGAACAGGTGCCGCTCGGCCTGCAACTGCTCCAGGCGCAGGGCCTTTTCGAGCAAGGGCTCCTGGCGCGACGCGGCCTCGGACATCGTGCGCCCTCCGGTTTGTGTGGTGTCGCGAGACTTCGCGGTGAAAGTCGGGATTCCTGCGCGAGCGCCGCGGTGGAAGCGGAGGGAGCTGCGAAGTCAGAACACCCACGGGATGAGCCGCGGGGTGTGCTTGGCGTACTCGCGGTACTCCTCGCCGAAATGGTTCTCCAACAGGCGCTCCTCGACGTTGATGCGGTGCGCCAGCGCGGGCCACACGCCGAGCGCCATCACCACCGCCGCCCAGATGCTCTGGAAGGCGATGGGGATGCCAAGACAGACGATGAGCATCCCCAGGTAAGCCGGGTGGCGTGTCACGCGGTACACCCCCGCCTGCACCAGCGGCTGGCCCTCGCGTATCTCCGCGCGCAGCGACCACCACTTGCCGAGCACGCGCCCGGCGGCGATCCGCAGCACCAGCCCGGCGACTACAAGCGCGAGACCGACCAGCGCCAGGATGAACTGGCTCGCGCCCGCCGCGAAGAACCAGTGCCGGTCGAGCGCGCGGGTGACGTAGTCAACCAGCGCGACTGCGACCTCGCCGTAGTAAGCCAGGCGCAGCGCAAGCAGGGAACCGCCGTTTTGGTCCTTGCGTTTCTCGACCATCGTCTGTCTGCGGCCCTTCGACTCGCTCAGGGCAGGCCGGCGGGTGGGGCCACAGGCTTAAGCCTGTGCTCCATTAATCCGCGCCGCCCCCGACCGTGCTCTTGCTGGGCGAGGTGGACAGACCGGTCCCCGACGCCGATGCCTCCACCCCCGCCAGGATCTCGGCGGCGATGGCTGCGTCCTCGCGCGCCTCCTCCGGGCTGAGCATGCCGACCGCCACCGTGTCCGTGGGCTTGATCGAGTGATAGACGAAGTTGAGCCCCTCGAACGGCATCAGCCGGCCCGCCGCCAGCGGCTTGATGCACACCACCGGCTTGGCGGCGCCGCGGATGATCTTCGCCACCCAGTTGGTCTCGACGTTGGACAGAAAGCCGATGACGTTGAGCGGCAGGATGTAGCACTCCACGTCATAGCCCGCGGCATCGCACGCGCGCAGCGCATCGGGGCGATGGGTGCTGACCCCGGGCGCCATCCCAAGGCTGCGCGCCAGGCCGAGCAGGTCTTCCATGCCCTCGATGGTGTTGTCGGCGGTGCGCAGGTGCGTGTCCGTGTAGCTGGCGTGGATGAGACAGATCGGCGCGCCCCACTGCGCGAGTTGGCGCACCTCGCGCTCCTGCCCCTCGAGGTCCACGTGGCCGTAGGTGGTGGATATCCACACTATCTCGCGGCCAGTCTCGGCATAATGCCGCCGCAGGGCCTGGTGCAGGCGCTCGTCGGCCGGCCCCACCAGGCCGTTGACGCCCATCTCGCTGGCGGCCGCCAGCACCTCGACGATACGCGCGACGTCGAAGTAGCGCTGCAGCCACCGGTCGCGCGCCGCCGAGAAGTGCGAGAAGCCCAGGAAGGGATTGCTGCCGCACACCAGGCGGCTGACCGTCCGTCCGCCGATGCTCGTCGTCGGTATGGTCACCCACATCTCCGTCAACCGGCTCGCCGCCGTCCTTCAGCCGGCCGGCCCGTCTTGCAGCGGCAGGTGAACGCCGCGCGAGCGCGGGCGCAGGATCTCCAGCTCGTACAGCCGCTTGCGCATCGCCGTGACGCTGACGCCGAACTGGTCCGCCAGCACCTCCACCAGCGCCTGCGGGTTGGTGCCGAAGCGCCGCGCCATGGCCACCACCGCCGCCGCGGGCATCAGTATCGCCGTGGCGAACTTGTTCGCCAGCCGCTCGCGCGTGACCTGCGTCAGCGCGGTGGGGAAAGCTCGCCGCGCCGCCAGCAGGAAGAAGACCTCGCGCCACGCCGCAAACGACTGGGCCTGCGGCTGCTCGTGCTCGGACACGGTGATGACGTAGCCCTCGCCGCGGCGCTCCCAGCGCGCCCGCTGCGCCGGATCGACGGCGCCGCGCTCCACCGCGATGCCCGCGCCCGCCAGCAGCTTGCGCGGGTCGCGCGGCGGATCGCCCGCCTTGACCAGCCCGGCGAAGCGCTGGGCGAACGCCTCCATGTTGGCCCGCCGCACGTAGGCAAACCTTCGCAGCAAGCGGTCCAGCCGCCGGTCAATGTCCGCGCGCGGCTCACCTGGTCGCATTCATCGCTCCACCTACGACAGGTTCTCGATACGCCGCTAGCGTAACACAGGGAGAAGCTCTGTGTAAATACGTCCCTGCGGAGGGGGTGTGTGCGGGGAGCGGGGATGCATGAGGAATGGCATCGTAGCCCTGTCTTGCTGTCGCAGCCGTCTCGGCTGCGACAGCGCTCGGCTCAGGGTTGGCACGCCCCTAGGCCCATCGGGCCGGGGTGGCGGTCGCCCCCCGGCGACCTAGCCACGGGACGCCTCCCCCACCATTGATCCTTGCGAAGCAAAAGGAACGATGTGCGCGCCCGTGCAGCGCCTGCGTTTGGGCCGCAGGAAGGGACATGTGCCGCGACGGGGCCTACAGCGCTGGCGCCGGCCCCACCGTCCGGCACAGGCTCAACAGATACACCTCAGCCGCACCCGCCCGTCGCAGCACGCGGGCGCATTCAAGGAGCGTGGCGCCGGTGGTCCACACGTCGTCGAAAACCAGCACCGTCCTATCCGCCACCGCCGAGGCATCGGTCACCGCGAACGCGCCCCGGACATTGGCCCGCCGCAGCTCTGCGGGCATCGCCACCTGCGGCGGGTTCAGGTTCACCCGTTCCAGGCAGCGGATGGCGACGGGCACGCCCGTCCGCCGCGCCAGCGGGCCGCACAGCAGCTCCGCCTGGTTGAACCCGCGCTCGCGCGCCCGCACCGGGTGCAGTGGCACCGGCACGATCAGCGACAGCCGGTCAAACGGGATGGCAGGGGGGCACCCCGCCTCGTTCGTGCCGTGGTCGCTCGTACGCTCCTCGCCGGGGCTGTCGTCGAGCTGCGTAGGGCAGGAGCCGTGGTCGCCGTGGCGACCGGTCTCCTGCCGCGACTCTGTATCGAGGAGCGCCGCCGCCATCATCTCCCCGAGCACATTACACAGCACGCGCTTGCCGTCGTACTTGAGCCGATGTACCGCCTCCCGCGCCGCTCCTTCGTAGCGGGCCACCGACCGGCCGACCACGTACTGAAAATGCTGCGCCTGCCGGCACGAAGCGCACAGCGGCCCGCCGCGGGCCTGCGGGTCGAAGGGGATGCCGCAGCGGTGGCACAGGGGCGGCTTTATCAGCTCGACCTGCGCCGAGCAGGCGCCGCACAGCGGCTGCTCGCCGAAGCGCCGGCACACCAGGCACCGCGGCGGAAACAGCAGATCCAGGAATCCCTTGGTCAACCAGTGCACGGCGAGTGTTTCTCCGGCAGCGCCGCCCTTCCTGGTTTGCCCTCCCCGCACACGCGCGCTATAATCTGCACGCGGAGGTGGACTACCTATGGCTGCCAAACTCCAAGTCGGCGTCCTGGCTTCGGGCTCGGGCACCAACCTGCAGGCGATCATAGACCGCGCCGCCGATGGCCGCCTGGACGCGGAGGTCGCGGTGGTCATCAGCAATGTGGAGACCGCCTATGCCCTCGAACGCGCCGGGCGAGCGGGCGTCAGCGCCGTCTTCATAGACCATCGCGGCTATCCCGACCGCGCCGCGTTCGACCGCGTCGTCGTCGAGAAGCTGTGCGGGCACGGTGTCGAGCTGGTGGCGCTCGCGGGCTACATGCGCATCTTCACCGAGGTGTTCGTGGACGCCTTTGAGGGCCGCATCATGAATATCCACCCCGCCCTCATTCCCGCCTTCTGCGGCAAGGGCATGCACGGCCTGCGCGTGCACCAGGCGGCGCTGGACTGCGGCGTGAAGATCACCGGCTGCACCGTCCATTTCGTCACCAAGGAAGTTGACGCCGGCCCGATCATCGTCCAGCGCGCCGTGCCGGTGATGGACGACGACACCGCCGAGACGCTGTCCGCGCGCGTGCTGGAGCAGGAGCACGAGGCGTACTCCGAGGCGATCCAGCTTTTCGCCGAGGGCCGCCTGCGCATCGCGGGCCGGCGGGTGCGCGTGCTGCCGAGATAGGCATGCCGGCCGTGTCACAGGTGATGCCATGACCTCCAAAGAGCGCATGATGCGGGCGTTGCATCGGGAGCTGCCGGACCGGCTGCCGGTGACGGTGCATCAATGGCAAGGGTATCACCTCGACCATTACCTGGGCGGCATCAGTGACCTGGAGGCCTTCAGGATGTTCGGCATGGACGCCGCCATCCAGTACTTCGAGTCCATGGGGCAATTCTGGCTCCCCGGCGTACCCGAGATGCCGCAAGCGGCGGAGTGGCGGGTGGACATAGAGGTCATCAAGAATGAGCCCACACAGCGGCTCCTGAGATACCGCGTCCAGACGCCGAAGGGCGACCTGACCTACGCCACCGAGGGCAACGAGCAGACCACCTGGTTCGCGGAGCACACGATCAAGCAGCCGCAGGACATCGAGAAGCTCGCATACATACCCGTGCCGAAGCTCGAACGGCAGATGGTGGGCAAGGCTTACGACCGCGTCGGCGACGACGGCATCCTGCGGGGATTCGTGTGGGGCGACCAGGCGGGCTGCTGGCAGCACGCGTGCTGTCTTGCCGGCACCGAGAATATGATCTTCGCCGCGCTGGACGACCCACAGTGGACGCACAGCCTGCTCCAGCTCCTGCTCGACAAGAAGCTGGGGTTTATCGAGGAGTCCCTGACCGGCGCGAAGTTCGACCTGGTCGAAACCGGCGGCGGGGCGGCGTCCTCGACCGTCATTTCGCCCAAGCTGTTCGCGGAGTTCTGCTTGCCCTACGACCGGCAAAT
>Ga0315279_10009467_pt1 | contig 11604 bp, 6 predicted proteins | sample YL17G06_20_MG_FD_203694 | JGI IMG/M metagenome (GOLD analysis project Ga0315279, IMG submission 203694) | Sediment microbial communities from Yellowstone Lake, YNP, Wyoming, USA - YL17G06_20 | ecosystem: Environmental > Aquatic > Freshwater > Lake > Sediment | place: USA: Wyoming | collected...
GCGGCGACGGTGGACGGCACTATTCAACAATACAACGCGCAAGCGATCATACTGAAACTCTACGATCCAGACGGTCTCGACCCGTTAGTTACCCCACCGACAATCACAGTCCAAGAAACAGCATGAGCGTAGCCCAATCCACTGCCAAGCAGGGCAGTCATCATCCGCTGCCATTTCTCCGAAAGCGTCGATCTAGGGCCTCTGTCTTCGCGCAGATTCCCGAGAGAAAACATAGGAGCACGAAGCTGACATTCTATCCGAAATATATCCTGCCTTCATTCATCCGCAGATGTCAGCAACTAGTGCCGACAGAGTGTTCATCGACAGATCTTCTCCTGAAGATGATCCAAGGAAAGCTAGCGAATGCACCCCATAAATCCGGGTAATATCACCGCAGTGCGCGTTCGAATCGGTGGCATCATGAATGCGCCCTCGGATCTCAAGCAGCATTCGGGGGTTTTGTGGTCTCTGTCGCAGGAACCGATCAGAATGACGCGAAATAGCCGGACTCCAACTGTGTTGGCTGGATTGAGCTCTCAGCCCCAGCGGTCAGCATTATGTCTAGGCTGTCCGGTACCTCGTATGGATACTTGACCGGTACATAGATGGCTTCCGCCTGTGTGGCTGGAACTGCAGCTCTGATCTGGAGTCACTTCGAAAAGATGCCAGCAGATCAACCTCTGCCCCCTAGGCGGGGTAATCGCTGAGCTTCCCGTGGGGGTGATCGCTGAACCTTACAGGAGTCACTTCCGGATGCCAAGAGCGGAAGCTGCGCTGGCAACGATAGGTTTTGGTTGCTGACATATGATCGTCGAAAATCCAATCCGTAGACATCTTGCCGACGTAAAGAGGCGCGGTACGATAACACTCGTGTTGGGAGAGGTTTGGGCGCGTAGACCGGCGAACGCCCGTAAGCTCTCTTCATAGTGAGGAGCCACGCATTCGGGTTTGAGCATGACCTCTTCGGATACGATCTCGTGCGACTTTGGTCCGTCGGATATCCCGGACGCGAGCGAGTTGTATACGTTGCGGAATAGGTTACTATCGGTTTGGGTCGTTAGGGCTCAGAGTTCAGAGACTTGCGGGGACGAGGCTTTTGGTGCAGGGGTGTTCTAAAGATTAGGCTCAAGTGCCTGGTCATGACCTCAATGACATCTAGGGGTCTTGCAAATGGCCACAGGGGCTCGGACCGCCTTCGTTCTGCTCGTTTCTTTGCTTGTGCTCCTCAGCTCGGCAAAGGTTGCGATTGCAGATGTCCCTAGCATAGTGAGCTTTTCGGCTAACCCAATCATCGATTGTGGTGCTCCTCTTGCCGGTCGTGGATTCCTACTCATAGTAACGATTAGACATGCGAGCCCCTCGGCGAGCCACTATGTCGACAAGATAGAAATCCTGGAGGGAAAGACAACGGAAACGATCGATCTTCCGCCGCAGTCCGGCGAGACCTTCACAACAACAGCGATGCTCTGCGAAGGCAGGGACTATCAGGCAGGGGAGGAGCTCAATTTGCAGGTCAGGGCGCACTGTAACGTCCACGGCTGGGGCAGCCGGTCTTCATCTATCGCTGTGCCAGAATTTGGAGCGCCAGTTCAAGTCGGCTTGGTGACGCTGCTTCTTGCGGGCCTGATCGTCTCGTCCCGGAGGCTCATTCCAAGGTTCCGGGTTTTCTTCCGACAGTTCCGGGGCTAGTGCGATACGGCAGCTTTCCCTGCTTGGAACGTAGTGGATTCCCCTTCTAGAAAGAGGTACTAGTACACCCGATGCCAAATCAGAAATAGTCAAGAACGTGTTAACCTCAATGGTTCTAACTGGGTCTGAGCAACATGAGATCAAATATGTTAATGGGATTCCTGCTCTGCGCACTTTTAGTTCTTGTAGGATTCGAAATCCCAGCAAACGTGGTGAGCGCCCCAGTAGCTGACAAGGCTACGCTCGAAGCTATTGCTCGCAGTTACTTGCAGGGCAATGTTGCCACAGTCGGAGTTGACAATAGGATTCCCCAAATTCAACTGTCCAAGATCGAAGAAGCCGGGAGCTTCTATGTGACCCGTTTCGAGCAGACTTACAATGGCCTTCCCGTTTATAACACCACGGCGTTGGTGATGATCTCGAAGGACGGGCTCCGACCCGTTGATGCTGTGTCCCAGTTCAAGACACTGAGCGCCGTCATCAACACCAAGATCGATGCTCAGGCCGCTCTGAAGATCGCAACCGGAGCCATAGCCGAGAAGGTTATTCCAAGAGGATCACCAAAGACGGAAGAAATGCTCTGCACATTTGAAGCCCCTGGCGTCCAGCTGTCTACTGGGGAGGGTAAGATCGTCTCTCATGTAGCCACTTCGAGTTCGCAGGCTGCGCGGGTGTGCTGGCAAGTCAACGTGCCAGCTCTTGATCCGCTCGGCACCTGGTCGATCCTAGTCGACGGCCCAACCGGGAAAGTGATATCGAAACAGAACCTGATCATGTACGACACCGGCGAGGGCTGGGTCTATCGTTACGGCAACCCGATCCAGACAGGAGGCAACCAACTGTGGGATCCGCCAGACGACTTGGACCACAACTTCTTGACAATACAAGAAACAAACGGTTTGCCCCCGAATAATTTCCCGCCCGTGGACCTTCTCAATCTCAACTCCGGAACAGGCACACTGTCGGGGAGTTACGTTGACCTGACGGCGCCCGGGATCGTGGGAGGCTACAAACCTGCAGGCCTAGCCGACGAACCTACTCGAGAGTACTACTATACGAGAGCTGACGACAGATTCGAGGAGGTGATGGTCTACTATTACGTCGATTCAGTCCACAGATACCTTCAACAGATGGGCGAGGGTGGGCTTCTCAACTATCCTGTGCCAGCTCACGCCCACTACGGCGCCTTCGCAAATGCATTCTACGATCCAAGCAATGGTGGGCTGCACTTCGGGGATGGCTATGGCACCGGATATCCCGACCTCCCGTTCGACTTTGCAGAGGACGCTGACGTAATCATTCACGAATACGGACACGCGATCCACGGCGATCAGGGTCTGTTCAATGGATATGTCAGTGAAGAAATGGGCGCGTTCAGTGAAGGCTTCTCAGACTATCTATCGGCGAGTTTCTTGGATCAGGGGGCAACAGGCACAGACGGATGCTTGGCGGAGTGGTTTGGATACGAGTTGTATTACACCCCCAGTGACCCGTACGGCTCATATCCATACTGTATGCGGAACACATTCAGCACAAAGCACTACCCAGAAGACAAGACTTACGAGGTCCATGACGACGGAGAGATGTGGTCGGCCGCGCTGTGGCGGCTGAGGGGCATGCTAGGGAAGGATGTGGTTGACCGCCTTGCTGTCCTAACCGGGTACTTCGTATGGTCTTCAGCAAGCTTCAGAGATGCAGTCAATGGGATGGTACAAGTGGATCGAGTCGTCTACGGTGGTGTTCACGAATCCACAATCCGGCAGGTCTTCCGCGAGAACGGGATGCTCGCGTACTGGATATGGACTGACTCCTACCCCTGGCAGCCCTGGTCGGATTCTATCAATCATCCGTTGGTCGACAATAACGGGTTCGAAGCGGGAGTCTTTGCGCCAGTGTGGAGCGTCGAAGCATCGGATCCATCCGTGACTCCTCAGATAGTGACTAGCCCGGTCTACGCGGGCACCTATGCCGCCGAGCTTGTCGGAAGTAGCGGCGGATCAGTGACAGAGAGTGCCATCTACTACGAGTTCACCATGCCGAGTGACGCGACCTGGGTGAGTCTGAGGTTCCACTACCGTATCGACACAATTGACTGGTACCCGTGGGACTCGTTCGAATGGCGCCTCGGCACTGATTATTCCTACTGGTACTGGTCGGACCTCTTGGATACTGGTGGACAGTTCTATCAGTATCGGGCCGACGTTCCCGTTGCCGGACTGGGAATGGTAGGACAGGCGTGTCGATTGACATTTCTGCTTCATGATGACGGAGCCTCGGGCGATCCGACGTATGTGTATCTTGACGGGAATGGCGGCGCGAACAGGCAGGATGACATCAGCCTGAGATCGTCGAACTTTCACGCCCCCGTCACCATCAACGGAGAGACACGGGATACTCCTTGGGAGTTCGGGAAGCGTATCCTGGATGGAACACCTGTCTCAATTTCTGCGCCATCACAAGTAGACATAGGCGGCCCGCCCTACCATTTCATGCAGTGGTCGGATGGCGAACTGGACTCGACACACCCGTCGTTCATGCCGACTCAGGACACCTACCTGGAGGCAGACTACCACCAAGGATGGACGGTTCCATTTACAAGCTATTATCTCAAGAGCTCCGTTACCCTCGACGGACAAATAACTAGCACTACGGAATGGTCGGATGCTGTCCCACAGAACCTCACCTTGCCCGAGTGGGGCAACGGTGCCGCTGCCGTTTCAGCCAAGTGTTGGATGAAGAACGACCTCAACTGGCTCTACATACTGGAGCGAGTGACATGGTCGGGGCCCACCAGTGCCAAGAGCGACAGCGACATCAGCTACTACTGGGATTGGTGGAATGGAGTGTGGCCGCATAGTGACATGGGTGGAGTGAACTTCGACGGTACTACTTTTGACATGTACGGATGGGATGAGACGACCTGGTACAATGACCCGGTGAACAACGTGCAAGGCAAGGCCACTTACGACGGGACGTACTACTGGTTCGAGTTCAAGAAACCCCTAAACTCCGGAGACGGGTACGACTGGACTTTCGTGCCGGGAGAAACCTACGGGCCGAATCCTCCAAGTCTCATGGTCGGATTCTATGATGAGAGTGCAGGGACGTGGTACGGCACGAATATTCTACTAACTCTCTCGTCGTTGTCGCTATCGTTGGGGATAAGTTTCGCGAACTATCCCAACATGTTCATCGTGGATGGTGCAGCCACTGCAACAGTGGCCATCGCTGCCTCTAACCCCCACTCACCATGCGGCGCAGCCCATACTATTGACGTCGTCGGAGGCAACTTGATCGTCTCAAGCCTGATCCCCTACTCGACCGGGACGAATCTAGACGCGATTATGGATGTCCAAGCAGCTCACGCTGTCGGGTCGACGATAGTCCTGGATGTTGCAGGGAACATAATAAGCACGGGTGGACCTGGTGTCAACTATGTGTGGAAATACTACAATGACGCCGGTATCCTCCCGGCCTACTTCCAGTCTGGTGGAGTCTACGTACCCTCCACAACCCAACATTTCTACATGACTAACATGTACGGTGGCGGGCAGCCCGTCACGGACTATGCGATAATCGAGCTTTACAATGATGGGGGCAGGAATGTTCTCCTTGTGGCAGGCCTAAGCGGGTACGCCACATACTACGCCTCAAAGTGGCTGGAGCAGGCAACTGTGGACGGTACGATTCGAAACTACAACGCGCAAGCGATCATACTGAAACTCTACCTTGCAGGTGGCGGCGACCCGCTGGTTACCCCACCCACCATCACAGTCCAAGAACAGGTCTAGCATGAACGGCCCACCAAATCCACAGGTCACTTCATTTCCTCCCTTTTCTTGGCAACCGTCTTTTAGGGAGAGATCTCTGAGCCCGGTGGCAAGACGTGTGAACAGCATCTGAGCCACGATACGGAGGAAATGCAATTGAGGGTCAACAGCATGGGGCCGCTATTGGGCTATTTGCCATGATAGGTCCCGGGCCGGGAAGCTGTAGGGCTCACGGCAGTTGCTTGAGAAGACTGGACTACCATCGTACAATGGGAACATAGCGCGGTCGGTCGTTGTTCAGATTTGATTGATACCACCGCTTGACTCTCAGCCTGTAGGTTATGCCTAGGATATCGAGAAACATGCGCACGACCTCTCGTGTCTTGAATTGGCCTTCGAGCTTTATTTCGACCGGTGCCTCTCTGATCCTGAGTTTCAGCAGGTGAGCCACCACTAACATCTCTACATCAAATGCAAACTTCTTGACGGACAAGAGTCCGAACACTCGTCTGAAACATTCTCCCCTTCCGGCCTTCAGGCCAGGCTGAGTGTCCGAAACCTTCAAACCCACGAGCAACTTCACCAGCATGTGGAACGCAAAACTGAGAATACGTCTCATTGCTGGAGCCTGCACCCGCGATTTCGGATGTCTCTTCGAACCTATGACGACATCACAGTTTCTCAGACTGGCAAGGTACGCGGAGAGTCCAGACGGGTTGATCTCGAGGTCGCTGTCGAGAAAGAACACGACGTCCCCGACCGAACGCTCAATCCCGTACTTCACTGCGAAACCCTTCCCGCGATTGCGAGGATATCCGACGACCCTGATGTGAGCTGCATCAGCTACCTTAAGAGCTTCCTCACGGGTTCCATCGTCAGAACCATCATCAACTACTATCAGCTCGTATTCTGGGACACCAGAACTCTCAGCAAGTTCCCTCAGAGTGAGGATTGCATGTCTAATGTTCTTCCTCTCGTTGTATGCTGGCAATATGACTGACATCTTTCGAAATGTTGATCTGGATGCTGATTCCTTTGATGTCTTCACCGTGCTTTCACACACTGTGGCGTTGAAGTTGACCGAATCCGACAAACAGGCTACCAGCATATCAGTCCTTCATTGTCAATATGAGCCGATCTTCGAGCCCATTATCGCAGGCGTCATGGCAAGCCTGCCGATGCTACTTGTTAAGAATTATCATGAGAGAGAACCCGAAACGAAGGTGACCTAGATGCAGACCGCAGGAACGAGCGACCTGTCATCCGAGGGCCCTTTGTGCGCCATGAGCATTGATTTGGAATCCTGGGTGCATCGGGATCCTGATAGCGGTTGGTCCGCAAGATCAAGGGAAGCCCTAGACGGTGGATATATCGTGGAGGCTACACGTAACATCCTGAATCTTCTCGATGACTTTGGCTCCAAACTCACTTTCTTTGTAGTGTCCGAGATCTTCGAATGGTTTCCAGATCTCATTCATGATATTGAGCTACGTGGGCATGAAGTTGCAAGTCATACACACACTCATGCCCGCATTGAGACAGAGCGGGACCTAGTTGAGCAGCTCAAATTAGCTCGAGGTTTTGTGCGTGAGTTTGGGCCAGTTGGATTCAGGGCACCTCAGGCAAGGATTTGCCGCGATCATTTTGCGATCTTGTCCAAACATGGGTTTACGTATGATTCATCTAGCTATGGGTACTTGAGCAAGTCTACCACAATTCACGGCGTGAGAGAGATCCCGATATCAACGCTCGGTTTCCCAGATTTCAAGGATGGGATCTCTTTCCCTCGTGATATATCGAGAGAGCTCTTGTGCCAGGAGCTACCCATGGGATCCGGGTTTTTTATGTCTGCGTTGTCTCCTTTCTCGAGGGCATTGCCTCGCCTGCTGCGTCTGCAAAACAAGATTCCGGTGCTTTTTTTACACCCTTGGCAGATCGTGCCGCATCGCACAAGCACTGTAAGGTCCAGTGGCGCGTCTAGACGCTTCGCGATATCACTATATTCGAGGAGCTGCTTAGGATCTTTCGTTTATTTGCTGAGTCACTTCCGGACGATGCGCATGCGAGATCTAGCCTCGCTATTGAGCGAAAGCAAGGGAGATTAGTTGGAAAGGCAAAGCCTCGAATCAGTCGAATTAGGTCCAGGACGATTGCTGTTGGCGCTTTTCTTGGCTGTCCTGCCTTCTGTCCTAAAGACAACGGCCTACAAGATGGCCGGTGCGAAGTTGGGTAAGCATGTTTCGATAGGTTTCGGTTCTTTCGTCCTGGCCAATTCCTTCTCGAGGATATCAATAGGAGATTATTCGCAAATCAGGCAGTTCACGTTGATCATTTGCTCTGAAGTGTCAATTGGAAGCTACACAGAGATAGCCATGTTCGTCTGGATTTGGGGCGCAGGACGGCTGAAGGTTGGCGACAGATGCTATATCGGCCCTAGGTGTATCATCAACCTCAGAAGAAACGATTTCGAGATGGGAGAATATGCAGGCCTCGGCCCTGGATCTGTTGCATATACGCATGGCCAGTGGCTGCCGTATACCGAGGGATGGCCAAGGACCTATGGAGACATAGTTCTGGGGGCCTATTCCTGGGTTCCTGCTAGAGTGTTCCTCTCGCCCGGCGTGAGGGTCGGAAGCAGGAGTATTGTGGGTTCAGGAGCTGTAGTCACAAAGAACATACCTCCTTTTTCCTTTGCTGCAGGCGTTCCTGCTCGAGTCATCGGCTCCACAGAGAGAATAAAGAAAACAGTGGATCAGGATGAACTTCTACGGCGAGCCATGGAGATTGCTGCAGATCTCCCGAACTTCTTTAGTGTGAAGTCAAAGACGATGAATCTTGCGTGTGGACTAGAGGCAGTGGAAGTTGAGAGAAAGAGCTTCATGCGCACACGTCGATGGCATATTCTGGTCTGCAAGCCTGAGCAGCTTGGCAGCATAACAGAAGCTAAGCTCGATCCCGGGAGACTCGTGCTATTCTCGACAGGCCCGCTTCGCAAGGAACTCCGCGAGAGCTGCTTCGCCTGGTTTGATTTTGGGAACCTTGAGTGCAGCGATCTGTCAGAGTCGTTCGCTTTTGATATCTGGAATTTCCTGAGAAGGACTTGGTGTGTCACGTGTAGGATCGCGACTGAAGTGAAGCGTTGAGACCTTGGGCCGAGAGACACTCGGCCTTAAGTCAGGCAAGAGGGGTGATTAGGCTATCTTCTCGCCGATCAGTGTTACAGGAGGCAAACGTGACGCATGTCACGGAACAAGGAGAGAGAGTCAAGTCTTAGAGCTGTTTCCGCGGTCATTGAGCGAAGAGAGGTCGGGTCAGGATCGGATCCGAGTTATTCGTTGGGCGCCAATGATGAGGTCTTTCACATGTACCAACGGGTAGTGTACAATGTGACTGGTTTCAAAAACGGGGGAAGGCTCATACTGTTTCGCAGGAACGCTTGTCCCAGCCTCTAGCTCGGTAACTGAGAGGCTCCCAAATGCCATTGACAGGCACCTGGGATCTTCATTGATTCCTAGATCCTTCGGTGTCTCACAAGCTTCTCTGGAATGCAATCGTACTGAAACATTCTTTCCTGGTGTTCCAGACAGATTGACTCGTAAAGTCTCGAAGTGGTTAACGTGCACTTGAAGAGTGGCAACTAGCTGATTGTCCGCATATACTTCCAGTGTCCGGGTTCCATGCAACGAAGCGGCAGAAAACCCAAGTTGAATGGTTGTCGAGGCTGGATTGAATATTGTAACGCCAGAGTCACTGGACATCCATCGCGTTGGCATATTCGTGGGAAATATCTCAAGTGGACCCCAACCATACTCAAGGCTGAGGAAAGGCTGGAAATGATCAGGGGTAACAACACGGTAAACGGATATACCTTCGTCTTCGTAGACGGGAGGGTAGCCCGCAAAGTAGACCGACAGAAGATGCTGGTCCAAATTCATGTTTCTCTCCATCCCAAGACCTTTGTGAAGGATGACATATTCTATCCCATAGTAAGCAAGCACGTTCTGAGCGGTGGCAGCATCCTCGGATACTATGTCGGGGCTGGCGCAGTTTTCTGCGCACTTGTAAGGATAGATGAGGTTGGATACGATTGGCGTTCGGTCAGTGAACTCCAGTATGTTCTCTGGTGCTCTAGGAATTCCTCCCCCAACTATCTTCTTGTGATGAATAGTCTGATAGTACATATAGGTAAGAGCCGCCTTGTCGGCTCCCTGCTCACCGATTCGGGGATCCTGTGGCAGGTCAAGAATTGCAAAGTCCCCGCGCTCGTTCGCGAGTGTCTGGTAGAATGATGAAACCGGGACTACGTGTAGTGGTATCGGGGCAACAGCGAATTCGAGAAGAACTAGGCATAGAATCGCCGGTGCAATGATCTTCGCGTATGGTCGGGGCAATCGCAAAGAGATGCGTCTATTTGCTTGTGTAAACGCCAACGCGACAAGCACGCTGGCAGCCAACATTGCTATAACGGCAAACCGAGAGACCGCACGCGTTACATTGATCAGCGGGAGAAGCTCGTATAGAAGGATATATGGCATAGGGACGCTCACATTGAATTCCGTGAAGGTAGTTCGACCCATTATGTGCAGTACTGGGCCTAGAGACAGCAGCAGGAAAGTCGTCATAACCACGCCCCAAATCCTGACCTCCTTAACATTTCTCAGCTTGACAATGGCATAGCAAACGAAGAAGAGAGTCACATAGCCCAGACTCGTCGTATACTCGCTTGAGTTCCCCGTGAAGTGGGAGGCTATCCCTAACAGGTAGCGGCCCACGAAAGAATTGAACACGCTAGGAATGAAGTACGCGACCAAGTCCGCAGAGTACCACACCACCTCCCAAGGTGCTTGTATCGCATTGCTCAGCGAATGACGCGAAATGGCATCCATTCCCAGCCAGAGAACCGGTGCCCCCAATACCAGTGACACCGGTAAGCCGATCACAAGACACTTCTTGATGAAAACGCTGGTCGACACTCGACTCCGGTGCATGATGAACATTATTGCTGACAAGATCGCTAGATATAGAGCGTAGTATACTTCAGTGTAGAGCGTCATAAAGAAGAAAACGCAGGCCAAGATGAAGTGGACCCGCCTGCTCTCTCGGATGGCTTTGAGCAAGTACAGCACGGAGAACGGGATCCATTCAGTTGTCAGGAGGTTGAAATGTCCAAAGCTATGCGCGAAGCGATAAGGCGCAAAGGCGAAGATTGCCCCGGCGAGGAAAGCCGCTGACCTGGAGCAACCTAAGTAGCGCACCAACATGTATGTACCAACGCCTGACATGACAAAGCTGAACAAATAGAGGGCATTGTAGCTCCCAATGAGTCCGATTAGGCCCTGCAACGGCAAGGAAATGAGGCCATTCACTGGTCCCGAATCGCCAGAGAGCAGATTCACCGTGTTTGGGTAGAAGATGAAGGTGGTGAGACCGGGATTTGTGTGGAGAACAAGTAATGCGTACTTAATCCACCAAAGATCCCAAAAGAATATCTCGGCATCGCCTTGCCATCCTGGGATAGCATAGTCCCAAACAAAGACCAAAGGATACGTCATTACCAGCGTGATGACGGTATAGAGTAGGGTAACCGCAGTGAACTCCTTGAGAGGAGAAATCAGCAGTTGTCTCCAGCTGTTCCAGCCTGGAAAGCGATGTCTCCCTATTGTCCTGCACACTCCTAGTCGTCTGTCAGTCGCGTCGCCAACAGCCTGGATCTTCCAGCCCTGTCGCTGCTATCAACCATGTCAAAGACCAGAAGGTCATCTTCCGTGCGCCCGTCGAGAGACACTGTCATACCCTGAATCGCAAGGCCAAGGCATCTGCCGTCGCTATTTTTCAGCTCTGGAATATCACACGGGCAATCGCATCCCTCAACAAGATGTAGTCGGATAATGGTCTGTCCCCTCTTGAGCCCGATACGAGTCCCTATCTTAACGAAGTCGACCGGCACGGTCATCCGAACAGCTAACGTATCGTCCGTATATATCTCCAACGTCCTAGGCCTAAGAAAACTGAATGCCGTCAGACGTAGCTCACCCGCACGGTCCTCTCTTGAATGGACGGACCAAGTGGCGTCGCCTCTCATCCATCGCGTCGGTATCCCATTCCAATCCTCACGTGCGTGCCAGCCGTTCTGTGTTACTTCCCC
>Ga0315279_10009470_pt1 | contig 11601 bp, 11 predicted proteins | sample YL17G06_20_MG_FD_203694 | JGI IMG/M metagenome (GOLD analysis project Ga0315279, IMG submission 203694) | Sediment microbial communities from Yellowstone Lake, YNP, Wyoming, USA - YL17G06_20 | ecosystem: Environmental > Aquatic > Freshwater > Lake > Sediment | place: USA: Wyoming | collected...
CCTTCTTCTCTCCCCTGACCGGCACCAGACCGGCAGCCTGCTGGTATTCGATTTCAGCCAGGGGGATGAACTTTCTGGGACAGCTCTCGCACCCCTCGCTCAACTTCCTCACGCTTCTCAGAATTTTGAACCCCCTGAGGTCAGTCAGTGGTGAGCCGTCAGTGTTCTTTACCGGTATGCCGAAGCTCAGAATGATTGCGTTTCCCTCTGCCCTGGCCTTGAGGTCCCTGACTGCCTGTGGTACTACCATCTCAGGCATTCTTAAGGGCCCCTTCTTGCCGCAGGCCGGAAAGAGAAAAAAAAGCAGGATAAAAAAGACTATGGGAAAAAGGATCTCTCTGAACTTCACCGGGATCCTTTCGTATCCTCCATCCTCGATCTGACGGCCCTGATTGCCCTCTCTACTTCCTCCCGGGCTGTTCCTCCTTTTGCCTTCCGGCTGTTGATTGAGTTCTCCAGGGTGATGACGGTAAAGACATCCTCCTGGAAAAGGGATGATATCTCGCGGTATTCCTCAAGAGAAATTTCAGGGAATGATTTCCCTTTGTCAAGGCAGTACCGCACGAGCATACCGACGGTCTCATGAGCCTGGCGGAAAGGAAGACCCTTGCGTACAAGATAGTCGGTGAGGTCAGTTGCCGTGGAAAAGTCCTTTGCCGCCGATGCTTTCATGTTCTCCAGCATGAAGTGCAGCTGGGGGATGAGCTCACCCATAACCTTGAGAGCGCCTTTGAGGGTATCAACCGAGTCAAAGAGAGGTTCCTTGTCCTCCTGCAGGTCCCGGTTGTAAGAGAGGGGCAGCCCCTTCATGGTGGTGAGGAGAGAGAGAAGGTTTCCGTACACCCTCCCTGTTTTCCCCCTGATCAGCTCGAGTACATCGGGGTTCTTCTTCTGGGGCATCATGCTGCTGCCGGTGCAGAACGAATCAGGAAGATCGGCGTAGTCAAATTCGGTAGAAGACCAGAGGATCAGGTCTTCGCTCATGCGGCTCAGGTGCATCATAGTGATGGCGGCTGCACTCAGGAACTCTATGATGAAATCCCGGTCGCTTACCGTATCCAGGCTGTTTTCACTGACCGCCGGAAAGTCCAGGAGCTGGGCAACATAGTCCCGGTCAACAGGAAAGGAGGTGCCGGCAAGGGCTCCGGAGCCAAGGGGCATCACATTGACCCTCTTCCGGGCATCCTGAAGCCTCTCCCTGTCTCTCAGGAACATCTGGCAGTAGGCCACCAAGTGATGGGAGAGGAGTATCGGCTGGGCATGCCTCAGGTGTGTAAACCCAGGCATGATAGCATGGAGATTGTTCTGAGCTGTTTTCAGCAGGCCATCGATGAGCGTGTCCATGAGATTGCCGAGGGCATCAATCTCTGCCCGTAAATAGAGCCTGATATCAAGGGTGATCTGGTCATTTCGGCTCCTGGCGGTGTGCAGTTTGCCGCCGATGGTTCCGAGTTTCTCGAGGAGCCTGTTTTCAATGTGCATGTGGATGTCTTCCAGCTCTTCGGAGAACCTGAACTCGCTCTGTTCGATCTCCTTTTCAATCTCCATGAGTGCCTGGATGATCTTTTCTGCCTCGTCGGCAGGGATGATTTTCTGTTTCTCCAGCATCTTGCAGTGGGCGATGCTCCCCTGGATATCGTAATGATAGAGCCGGTAATCAAAAGAAATGGAGGAAGTAAATTCCTCTACTGACCGGGCCGTTTTTTCAGTAAACCTTCCACCCCAGAGCTTTTTGTCCATCATCATCTCCCCTTGAGCAGGGATTGGATCCTCAGGCGAAGGGCATTCAAACGGATAAATCCCTCGGCATCCCGCTGGTCATATACCCTGTCCTCTTCAAAGGTGGCGAAGTCGGGCCGGTAGAGGGAATTCGGTGACTTTCTCCCTACGGCCAGGCAATTCCCCTTGTACAGCTTGAGACGGGCAATGCCGTTTACCACCTTCTGGCTTTCATCGATTGCAGTCTGTATCATGTTCCGCTCAGGCGAGAACCAGTAGCCGTAGTAGACCAGTTCAGCATATCGCGGGAGGAGCGTGTCTTTGATGTGCATCACCTCGCGGTCGAGGGTGATGGATTCAACAGCACGGTGTGCACTGTGGAGGATCGTGCCTCCAGGGGTTTCATACACGCCCCGTGATTTCATGCCCACATACCGGTTCTCCACAACATCCACCCTTCCGATTCCATTCTTGCCGCCAATCCTGTTCAACTCAGCGAGCAGGGTGGCAGGGGACATCCGTTTCCCGTCGAGCGCCACCGGGTTGCCTCCCTCATATTCAATCTCCACGTAGTGTGGTTTGTCCGGGGCCTTCTCAGGTGAAACGGAGAGGAGAAACATGTCCTCTTTCGGCTCCAGCCAGGGGTCTTCAAGAATTCCCCCTTCAAAGCTGATGTGGAAGAGGTTTCGATCGCTGCTGTAGGGTTTTTCAACCGTGACGGGAACAGGGATCCCTTTCTTCCGGGCATAGTCAACAAGCTCTTTACGGGAACGGAATTCCCAGATCCTCCAGGGAGCGATAATCTTGATGCCGGGGTTGAACGTATAGTAGGTGAGCTCAAATCTCACCTGGTCGTTGCCCTTGCCCGTGGCACCGTGGGAAACAGCATCCGCTCCTTCCTTCCCGGCAATCTCCATCTGAGCCTTGGCGATGAGGGGGCGGGCAATAGAGGTGCCGAGGAGGTATGAAGACTCATAAATCGCATTTGCCCTGAGCATGGGGAAGATGAAGTCACGGACAAACTCCTCTTTCAAATCTTCGATGTAGACCTTGCTCGCTCCGGTGGCAAGCGCCTTTTCGCGCAATCCGCCTAAGGCGGACAGTTCTTCACCCTGTCCGAGGTCAGCAGCAAAGGCAATCACTTCAGCCTGGTAAGTCTCAATGAGCCACTTAAGGATTACCGAAGTGTCAAGCCCTCCTGAATAGGCAAGGACTATCTTCTTTATCTTCTCACCCATGAAATTCCCCTATTTTTCGTCTGACATGATTTTATTAAGCGGTATTGCTTCGTCACTCAAGCTCCGCGCAATGATGTGAGCATAGGGAGTATCATCCAATGTGTCATTGCGAGCGGAGCGAAGCAATCTCATAGTTCGGGACCCTCCATTAAGGTAACCAGAATGGCCTTCTGAAGGTGGAGGCGGTTCTCCGCCTGGTCGAAAATGATGGAGTGCGCTCCGTCCATTACCTCGTCGGTGATCTCCTCTCCCCGGTGAGCCGGGAGACAGTGCATCACCACCACATCCTTCTTGGCAGCGGTAAGGAGGTGTGTGTTTACCTGGAACTCCTTGAAGACTTTTATCTGCTGACGGTACTCTTTTTCCTGCCCCATACTCACCCAGGTGTCAGTGCTGATCACGTCAGCGTCCTTTGCCGCCAGAGAGGGGTCGCTCGTAACCTCAATCCGTGACGTGGCTTCCTGTTGTGCCCTGCCCAGCACCTTCCTGTCCGGCTGGTGCGCCGCAGGGCAGGCAAGGGTCAGGTCAAACCCCAGCCGCAGGGCAGCGTCAATCCAGGAGTGAGCGATGTTGTTGCCGTCCCCGATATAGGCAACCTTCAATCCCTGATAGGTACCTTTCTTTTCGATGATCGTGAAGACGTCGCTCAGGATCTGGCAGGGATGACAGGAATCAGTCAGTCCATTGATCACCGGGATGGTGGCATAGCGTGCAAACTCTTCAATAGTTTCCTGCGAGAAGGTACGAATCATGACGCAGTTAAGGTAACGGGAGAGCGTCCGGGCGGTATCTCCGATCGTTTCCCCTCTCCCCAGTTGCGTATCCCTCCAGCGCAGGTAGATGGCGTGTCCGCCGAGCTGATACATTCCCACCTCGAAGGAGACGCGCGTGCGGGTGGAAGGCTTCTCAAAGACCATCCCGATGGTCTTCCCGAGGAGGGGCTGGTAGAGCACCCCTTTTTTCTGCTTTTCCTTAATTTCTTTCGCCCGCACAAAGAGAGAGTCAATTTCCTCTTTGCTGAGGTTATAGATGCTCAAAAGGTCCTTTTTCATTTTTCTTTTTTTACCTTCATGAAAATTTTGCCCAGTGCATTGACCAGGCTGTCCACTTCTTTCTTCGTTATGATCAGGGGCGGTATGAAACGAAGGATTCTGTCCATGGTACAGTTGATGAGGAACCCCCTCTCCAGGCACTGGTCGACGACCTCTGCCCCGTTGCTGGAGAGCTCCATGCCCAGGATCAGGCCTTTTCCCCTGACCTCTTTGATGAAAGAGTATTGACCCTGCAACTCGGTCAGCCTGCCCTTGAAGTATTCACCCATTTTCCGGCAGTGCTGCAGGACACCATCATGCAGGAGGGTATTGACCACTGCCTTTCCGGCTGCCGTGGCAAGAGGATTGCCGCCGAAGGTGGTGGCATGGCTTCCCGGTGACAGGGTATCTTTAAGCCTCTCATTTGCCAGCATGGCACCGATCGGCATTCCCCCTCCCAGTGCTTTGGCTAAGGTCATGATGTCAGGTTCGACTTGATAGTGCTGATAGCAGAAGAGCCTGCCGGTTCTCCCCATCCCGACCTGTACTTCGTCAAAAATGAGGAGCAGGTCATGGCGGTCGCAGATTTCTCGGAGGCCCTTCAGGTAGGTATCCGATGGGCAATTCACGCCGCCTTCACCCTGAATGGGCTCAACCATGACTGCCACGGTGTGATCGTTGATCGCCGCCTCGACTGCCGGGAGGTTGTTGAAAGGTACGTAGCAGAAGCCCTTGGGGAGCGGTGCAAACCCCTTCTGGAATTTTTTCTGGCCGGTTGCAGTGATGGTGGCAAGCGTCCTTCCATGAAAAGAGTTGATCATGGTGATAATCTTGAATTTATCAGGCTTGCCCTGGTCCTTGGCATACTTGCGGGCGATCTTTATTGCCGCTTCGTTTGCTTCTGCACCGCTGTTGCAGAAAAAGACCCTGCTGGCAAAAGAGTTCTTGATCAGGAGTTCTGCCAGTTCAATCTGCGGCAGTGAATAGTAGAGATTGGAGCAGTGGAGCAGCTTTTGCATCTGTTCCCGGATGGCCTTCAGCACCGCGGGGTGCCGGTGGCCGAGATTATTGACCGCGATCCCCGAGACAAAATCAAGGTACTCTTTGCCGTTCACATCCCATACCGTGCAGCCTTTCCCTTCTGCGATTACCACAGGGGAGCGCTTATAAGATGGGAAAATGTACTTGTTAGTTTTTTCTATCAGCCTTTTTTTGTCCATAATCACCTGGTGGAATGAGAGATTTGAGTACCGATTCCCCCGTCGGTGAAGATCTCAAGCAGGATGGCGTGTTTAACCCGTCCATCAATGATGTGGGTCTTGGTTACGCCCTCCCGTAATGCCTGGAGACAGCACTGCACCTTCGGAATCATGCCGCCCCGTATGGCCTTTTCTTTAATCAGCCGCTCAGCCGTTCTGCTCTCCAGCGTGGAGAGAAGCTGGTCCTTCCGGTTCAATACCCCTTTGACATCGGTAAGGAGGATTAGCTTTTCAGCCCTGAGGGCAGAGGCAATCTTGCCCGCTACCAGGTCTGCATTGATGTTATAGGTCTGTCCCTTTTCTCCTGCCCCGATTGGTGAAATTACCGGGATGAAGCGATTACTGTCCAGGACTTCAATGGCGGTAGGATTAACTGTTTCCACCTCTCCCACCATCCCCATATCAGGAATACGGATAGCCCCGGTTTTTTTCGACTGCTGGAGCTTTTTTGCCTTGAGCAGGTGCCCGTCTTTTCCCGAAAGGCCGATAGCGTTTCCCCCGTTCTGATTGATCAGTCCTACGATCTCCTGGTTCACTCTCCCCAGTACCATCTCGACGATCTCCATGGTTTCGCTGTCCGTGACCCGCATTCCGTCGACGAAGGTTGATTTTTTTCCCATCTTTTTGAGGACGCCTTCAATCTGAGGGCCTCCTCCATGAACGATCACCGGTTTCAGGCCGATGTAGCTCAGGAGAACCACATCCAGGACAAAACTGTACTTCAGCTCTTCATCCACCATGGCATGGCCGCCGTACTTGATCACGATGGTCTTCTGAAAGAACCGCCGGATGTACGGGAGGGCCTCCATCAGGATATTCGCTTTTTCAATCAGCTTTTCCATAGTAAAACCTTGCGATACGCTTTTCCTTGGGCAACCACGGGGGGTTGCCCCTACATGAGGGCGTAATAAATTACGCCCCTACATAAGACCGCAGGCCGTCAGGCCGGAGGCCGCTCCTGCGGTAAATTCTATCGTAAGAACGACCAAACGTTTTATAGACCGCAGGCCGTCAGGCCGGAGGCCGCTCCTGCGGTAGATACGGGCACGGCGTGCCGTGCCCCTACAATATATATCTGCTTAAATCCTCGTCTTTAACGATCGCTGCCAGTTTTTCTCTCACATACTGAGCATCAATGGTGACTGTTTGCCCGGTAAGACCTGGTGCATCAAAGGATATCTCATCCAGGAGTTTTTCCATGACCGTGTGGAGCCTCCGTGCACCGATATTTTCTGTCCGTTCATTTACCTGGACTGCGATAGCCGCGATTTCTGCAATGGCATCATCTGCAAAGTCGAGTGTCACCGCTTCCGTCTTCATCAGGGCGACATACTGCTTGATCAGTGCGTTCTGAGGCTCGGTCAGAATCCTTATGAACTCTTCTTTCCCCAGAGAATTGAGTTCCACCCGTATGGGGAAGCGCCCCTGGAGTTCAGGAATCAGGTCAGACGGCTTGGAAGAATAGAAGGCACCGGAGCCGATAAAGAGGACATGGTCAGTCTTCACCATGCCGTACTTCGTGGTAACGGTTGATCCTTCCACGATGGGGAGGAGGTCGCGCTGGACCCCTTCCCTCGAAACGTCCGGCCCCATGGTCTTTTCCCTGCTGGTAATCTTGTCGATCTCGTCCAAGAAGATGATGCCGGTCTGCTCCACCTTCCGTACAGCCTCTGCAATGACCTTCTCCATGTCGACCAGCTTCTGTGCCTCTTCCTGGGCCAGGATATCGAGGGCTTCGCTGACCTTCACCTTCCTCCTGCGGCTCTTCTTCGGGAAGAGGTTCCCCATCATATCGCGGAGGTTGATCTCCATCTCTTCCATTCCGCCTGCCGAAAAGATCTCTACCATGGGCATGTTCCGGGAAGCGGTTTCCAGTTCAACCAGCCGTTCATCGAGTTTGTGATTTTTCAGAAGAGAGCGGAGCTTCTCCCGGGTAGTATGTTCTTCGTCAGACTCTTTAAGATCATATGACACTACCCCCACCTTCGCTTCTTCCGGTCTCTGTTTGAGCGGAGGCAGGAGGAGATCCAGGATTCTTTCTTCAGCGCTCTCCCGGGATTTTGTCTGCACTTTCTTCGTTTCTTCAGCCTTCACCATGTTGACGGCAAGTTCTGTAATGTCCCTGACCATGGACTCCACGTCTCTTCCCACATACCCGACTTCGGTGAACTTTGAAGCCTCGATCTTCAAAAAGGGTGACTGGGCAAGTTTGGCCAGCCTGCGGGCGATCTCAGTCTTTCCAACACCAGTTGGGCCGATCATGATGATATTCTTGGGGGCAATCTCTTCCCGCAGGTCTTCAGAGACCTTCTGCCTCCTCCACCGGTTCCGGAGCGCTATAGCCACCGCCCGCTTCGCATCCTTCTGGCCGATGATGTACTTGTCCAGCTCGGATACGATTTCCCGCGGGATAAGCATTTTCAGTTCTGCTTCGTTGTCTGACTGTGCCATCAACCTATAGCTCCTCTATCATGATCTGGTTGTTTGTGTAGATGCAGATGTCAGCAGCGATCCGCATCGATTCTTCAACAATTGTCCTGGCGTCGAGATCCGAGTGCCTGATCAGGGACCGAGCAGCGGCCAGCGCATACGGGCCGCCTGAACCTATAGCAGTTACCTCGTCGTCCGGCTCAATCACATCCCCTGTCCCGGAGATGAGAAAGGTATGTTCCTGGTCGGCCACGATCAGGAGCGCCTCCAGTCTCCGGAGTACTCTATCGGTGCGCCAGTCCTTGGCAAGCTCGACCGATGCGCGGGTGATGTTCCCATGGTACTGCTCCAGCTTCCCCTCAAATTTTTCGAAGAGGGTAAACGCATCGGCAGTTGCACCGGAGAAGCCGGCAATGACTTTCTCCTGATAGAGCCTGCGGATTTTCTTGGCACCGTGTTTGATTACCGTCGTGCCCAGGGTTACCTGCCCGTCCCCGCCCAGGGCTACCTTCCCCTTATGCCGCACGCAGATGATGGTTGTTCCTCTCATTGTTTCCATACGGCTATGCCTTAATCTCCCGGCTCCTGGGATGAGCCTTGTCATAAACCTCCATCAGCTTGTCCAGGCTCACGTGAGTGTATTTCTGGGTGGTGGACAAGCTGGCATGGCCTAACAGTTCCTGGATTGATCTCAAATCAGCACCGGCATCGAGCAGGTGAGTAGCAAATGTATGCCGCAGGGAATGGGGCGTGATCTTTTTCAGGATGCCACACTGCAAAAGGTATTTGTGCATGACTCTTTCAACTCCACGGGTGCTGAATCTCTTCCCCCGGTTATTGAGGAAAACGGGCCTGTTCCTTCTGCCAACATCACCTTCCGGTTTGACCGCAGCGTATGCATTCAGTGCATCCAGAGCCTTGCCCCCGATAGGGACGATCCTTTCCTTCCCGCCTTTGCCCAGTACCTTGATGATGCCGAGGTTAACGTCAATGTCTTCCTCGTTCAGACCGGTGAGCTCACTCACCCTGATCCCGCATGAGTAAAGGGTTTCCATGATCGCCCGATCACGCAGCCCCAGCGGGCCGGGAGGAAACTTCACGCTCAGGAGGCTGAAGATCTCATCAATCGAGAGGAAGCTGGGCAGGTACTTTTCCTGCTTCGGCGTGGAGACCAGTTTAGCCGGGTTCAGGCTGATGTATCCTTCCCTCATGAGGAACCGGAAGAACGCCCTCAGAGAAGCAAGCTTCCGGGCGAGAGAAGACCGCTTGTTCTTCTTGTAGAGCATACCGAGATATCCCCGGATGGCGAGATGATCAATCTTCTCTATCTCAGGGTTTCCCTCGCTATCGAGAAGAGATGGTAAGACTTTCCTGACAAACTCGCTGAATTCCCTCAGGTCGCTCAGGTAATTCCTTACCGTATGAGGGGATGCATTCTTTTCCAGCACCAGATGCTGTTCAAATTGTTCTAAATGATCCCTCATGGATTTCTGATTCTCAATCATCCGGTTTCAGGAACTCCTTTTTAAAATCTTCATGCTCGTCTAAAAAAATAAGGTTCCTTTGGTCCTTCTTACGTTTACATGGACACAGGGAAAATTATCAGCTAAAATCAAACGATTAAAAACCAAAAGCCCCTATTATGATCGACTTGCATATACATACCACAGCAAGCTCTGATGGTCAATATACTCCTCGTGAGATATTTGCCATGGCAAGGAGCATAGGGTTGACTGTCATTGCCTTTGCTGACCACAACTCTGTGGCAGGCGTGGAAGAGGGGCTGAACTTAAGCAGGGAGTTCGGGATTGACTTCATCCCCTGCCTGGAGCTCAACAGCCTTTTCAAGGAGTATGACCTCCACATCCTCGGTTATTTTATCGAGCATGATAATCAGGGGCTCATCTCCTGGCTTGAGGAGATCCACCGGGAGAAAGAGCTTCAGGCGAAAAAGCGGATCGAGAAGCTCCAGTCCCTCGGGTTTGTCCTGACGGCAGAGGATGTTGAAACGTTCTCCCAGGGAAGGATGCCCACCGGCGTTTCCTACCTGAAGGCCATATTGAGCAGGAAAGAAAACCGGAACGATCCGAGGCTCGAGGCTTATACCAGCGGTGAGCGGTCAGATTCTCCCTACGTGAATTTCTATCTCGATTATCTGCGGGGAGGCAAGCCGGCCTTTGTCCCTCTCGATATGATGGAGACACCCCGGGTAATTGAAAAGGTCAAAAAGTTTGGAGGTGTCCCGGTTCTTGCCCATCCGTCGGATACTGAAGAGCATGACATCCGCGAGCTGATCTCGCACGGCCTCTGCGGTCTTGAGGTCTATTCCAGCTACCATACGCCGGAGCAGGAGAAACACTTCCTCTCCATCGTTTACGAGTACAACCTTGTTGCCACAGCAGGCTCTGATTTCCACGGGGAGGCAGTAAAGCCGGATGTGAAACTGGCAGATATCAGGGGGAACAGGGAAGAGCTGGTGATGAGGCTGAAGGAATATAAAAAGGGGTTAGGGACTCGGGGTTAGGGGTTCGGGTTTTATATTCCCTAAACCCTAATCCCCAATACCGAATCCCGAGTTTTTAGTATGCAGATTACCGTTGAGAAGATTGTTTATCCGGGCAGGTCTCTCGGCAGGGGAGAGGATGGGATAGCCACGTTCACCGAGGGGGGGCTTGCCGGAGAGATTGTAGAGCTGAATATCTATAAAAAGAAGAAGTCCTTCAAGGAAGGAAGGATCACCGGTGTTCTCCGGAGTTCGCCTCTGCGGATCAGTCCCCGGTGCCCTTCTTTTGGTCACTGCGGCGGATGCTCATTTCAGCATACAGGCTATGAACATCAGGTTGAGATCAAGGAAGGATATGTGAGAGAACTGTTCAATCCCCTCGATATATCTGTCTCTCCTCTCGTGAAAAGCCCGGAAGAATGGAGATACAGGAACAAGATGGAGTTCAGTTTTTTTCACCAGGATGGTGAATTGATGGTTGGTCTCCATAAGAAAGGTGCCTTTAACCGGTATTTTTCTATCCCCCCCTGTTTCATTTCTGACAGGGATTTTCTGCCGGTCATTGAATCGGTTATAGCCTTTGCACGTGATTCACGCCTGCATGCCTATGACCTGAAAACCCATCAGGGGTTCTACCGGCACCTTGTTCTCAGAAAAGGCAGGAGGACAGGACATCTCCTCGTCAACCTCGTCACCAACAGGCAGGATGGGGTTGCAGATGATTTGTTCAATCCGCTCGTGGACAGCCTGAAAGAAAAGGTGGACAGCTTTTACTGGACGAAGAACAGCCGGGCTTCTGACGCGGTGATTGCCGATGAGCCGTGCCTTCTGTGGGGCAGGGAGATGATCGAAGAGCAGATGCTGATAAAGGGCAGGGTATACACGTTTGTTATATCCCCTTTTTCATTTTTCCAGACGAATACACTCGGTGCGGAGAAACTGTATGAGACGGTGGTTGACCTGCTCAATGGCGTGAAAGAAGACAGAGTCCTTGATCTCTACTGCGGCACAGGGACGATCAGCCTTATGCTCGCACCATATGTTAAAGAGGTGCTGGGTGTGGAACAGCTTCCGGATGCCATCGAGAATGCTGAGGTGAATAAAAAGCGGAACGGCATCGAGAATGTCTCTTTTGAGACAGGCACAGTCGAGAAATGGATCAAGCACAGCGCAAAACCTGATGTCAATTGCCTCGTTTTAGACCCTCCCCGGAGCGGTGTGTCAAACAAGGTAATCGATTTTATCGGGCAATCTCAACCGGAACGGATCGTGTACGTCTCCTGCAACCCGGCAACGCTCGCCCGTGACCTGAAAGGGATAACAGAGAAGGTTTCCTACCGGATAGAGAAGGCAATCCCGCTCGACATGTTCCCCCAGACCTACCATGTGGAAGTGGTGGTGTCGTTAAGGAGGATGTAGGG
>Ga0315279_10009472_pt1 | contig 11600 bp, 12 predicted proteins | sample YL17G06_20_MG_FD_203694 | JGI IMG/M metagenome (GOLD analysis project Ga0315279, IMG submission 203694) | Sediment microbial communities from Yellowstone Lake, YNP, Wyoming, USA - YL17G06_20 | ecosystem: Environmental > Aquatic > Freshwater > Lake > Sediment | place: USA: Wyoming | collected...
GGACGGCATCATAGATCCCCGAGGTTTTCAGGTTCTCCAAGCAGCATTCGAGGATCGTCTGCTGGCCGAACTTCAACAGGCATTTCGGCCCGTCATCGGTCAATGGCCGGAGACGGCCGCCGCGGCCTGCGCATAAGATTATTGCCTTCATTCCTAAAGAAAATTCGTCTTTGAGAAGACGTATTATGGCTTTTTTTCACGAAAAATTAAAGGAATATTTTCTTCCAGACACAAACTACATCTTCCAGCGGATAGGAATTTGCTTTTTCGCGTCGCACGTTCTTTCCTCCAGCTAAGATCGGAATCAGCATCGCCCTTCACGCAAAAAGGATAAACCCGAGTGCTAATCGATGTCAACAACGCGAAAATGGCCGCGAAGGAGGCCGTCCGGCCAAATCATCGTTCCGGATGACCACGAAATCTCTCAAAAAACGATAGACTTCCCGTCCCTCTCGAAATCGCCTGTCATGAAAAATACTCCGCCCGCTCCTCGGCCGCCATCAGGGCGACCTTGGTCAAGACTCGCGACGGCGGCGGCTTCTCGGCGATGAACCGAAGCTTCAGGTGGTCGCTGATTCGGTCCACGGCCTGATAATCTGTGATGAAGGCGACGACCTTCATTCGGCCCCCGCACTTGGGGCAGACCATCGGGTCGACCTCATAAACTTTTCGGATCATCTCCGCCCAGCCCTTGGAAGGAATGCGCTTCAGATCCTCCTCGGCCAACCGGAGTGCGAAGGGAGAGATCCCCGCCTTCAGGTCTGCTCAAAACGCTCCTCGTACTCCGCGACGAAACGCTCGAAATGATGGAACAACACCCGGTAGAGGACGGTGCGCTCGGGATGACGGGGGCGATAAATCCCTGCCATGGCAGGGGAAAGGCCTCAAGAAACGGACCAAAGTCACGAATACGACCGCGTCTCTCTAGAAAAACGCTATGCGCGCCGGTACGGACAGGGAAATCAATCAAAATAACGTCAACCGGAGTTGACGATCGAGCGGGAGAATGGAAACGACCGGGAACGAGCAGGCGAAGGTGCCCCTGTTATAAAGAATAGCTAGGCCGGGTGAGGCGGGAGCAAGGAGAATTAATTCTTCTCGATCATCGGCCTACCGACCTCGAAGCCGTCAGCCGGACGCGCGTCGATGTACAGTTTTCGGGCCATACGCATCACGGCCAGCTCTTCCCGATCAATTTCATAACCAGCAGCGAATATGAGTTGAGCTGGGGATACAAGAAAAAAGGCCGAACTCACTTCTTCGTGACGAGCGGCGTTCAACTCTGGGGCCCGCGGGTGCGGACCGCGGGCCATTCGGAAATCCTCCTTGTCCGCGTCGAATTTCGGTGAAAAATCATTCCATGGGACGGTATTGACAATCCCTCCAGACCTCCCTTCAGAAAAGTAAGCCTTGATAATCCCCCTCAATTCCCCTTTAAAAAAGGGGGGAAATTATGCCCCCCTTTCCTAAAGGGGGGCGAGGGGGGATTATTCCCGGATCTGTTTCCGTAATTATTTGATGAGCACCGCCCCGCTAGCCCGTAGCTTTTCAGCGTCGGCTTCCGGAAGGCGCCAGCCGTTGTCGAAGCGGCCTTCGGCGACCGCGGTCGCAGCCGAATCCTTAAAAAGAATAAAGTCCTTGAAGTCGGTGAAAGCTTGGGCCGTGCCGCCTAGAAACAATAAACGGCGAGGCGCGGGCGCAGCGGGCGGCGGCGTCCACCACGGCAAACCCGAGCTGATGACGACGTAATGGTTATCGATCGGAAAGATATAAACCAATCCGTAGCCGGCCGCCCCGGGATCCAACTGAATAGGCAGCCTGTCGCTGAATTTCTCGATGAGAGTATTAGTTTCCTTCGTTCCGAAGAGGATCAAGTTGGAGCTCTCAAGATCGCTCGGCCGGACGTCCTTATCGGCCACGACCCGAGGGAAGAAAAGCAAGCGGCCCCGTTGCGCGGACCAGTCGGCGGCTTTGGCCGCTTGCTCGCGCCTAACCTGCAATTCCTCGCGCGGCGGATTTCCGCCGGACCCATACACGTAGATATGGCGGCTGGAAATCCCCTCGCCGATCGGGCCCTCCTCGCCGAGGCGCTTTGTCCCTGGAGCAGCCTGATAGTTTTCGGCCGTCCAAGTCCCGTCGCGCCGGCTCAGAGAAAGCGCATCCGTCACTTTAGCGCTCAAGGCCGCGCCGTCGATCGTGACCTCCAAAGGACGGTTCGCCTTGAATTTGGGGTGGCCCGCCAGATTCAGCGTGACCGCGCTCAGCTCGGACGTCGTTATCTCCAGCCGGTTCTGACCGACGAATTTCGCGTCGATCGAAGCCAGGGTTCCCGGCGTCAACTGGTCGATCCTAATCCAATAGGCGTTGCCGTATTTGTAACGGTTAGTTGAAAAACGAACACGGTCGGGAAAACGGTTCCTTTTGAATTGCGCAAACCAGACAAATATCGAGCCGTCCTTGTAAGCGTTCTCCCAGCTATTGTGGCCGACCCCCGGGTATTCCGTGTATTCGACCTTGGTTCCGAGATTCTGGAGGCGCTTGACCCAGTCGCGAACCCCGGCCGGCTCGACGACAGGATCGGCCCCTCCATGGAAGATATGAACGGGGAGGTTCAGAGCATTGGGAGCGAAATCCAAGGTCTCCGGAGGTCCAGCCGGACAGACTGGGGCAATGGCCGCCCATATGTCGGGCCGGGTCAAGCCCATCCACAACGCGCCTCCCCCGCCCATGGACAAGCCGGTCAGATAGACGCGGTCCTCGTCGATGGGAAAGCGCTTCTTGACGTCGGCCAAGGCATCATAGATATCCTTTTCGGCAATGCCTTGATAGCCCATGGTCCCGCGGGCCAAGGGCGAAGCGACGATGACGTCCACTCCGGGCCACGCTGGAAAATAACGGGTCGCCTCGACATCGTTTTCGCCCTGCAGATTGCTCTTGCCGAAGACGCGGCGCAGGTTCAAGCGGTGGTTCGAACCGGCGCCGTGGAGGCTGATGACCAGAGGATATTTCTTTTTAGGGCTGAAGTTCGCCGGCAGATAAAGCCCATAGGGCTGCTCCGAGTCGTCGACGTCGGAAAAGAACGTCACGACTTGCGGGCCGGATTTGAGCGTCTGACCGGCGGCCGGACTGCCGGCGGCCAGGAAAAGCGTCAGAAGCATTAAAAACAGGATCTGGCGTTGATGGTTCATGGTTGATCTCCTCGATTCGTTTCCTTTATATCGCCGCTCGAGAACGATGTCAACCGGCGGACCGCGTTCTCTTTCCGGGAACGATCCGGGCGATTTCGCTTTTGATTTTGCCTCGTATTTAATTTACAATGGCGCCAGGATGATTGCGTATCTCAAGGGAACGATTTATCAAAAGCTCCCCCACCAGGTCATCGTCGACGTCGGCGGCGTCGGCTATTGCGCCGCCATCCCCCTGACGACCTATTTCAAGCTGGGAGAAGTCGGCCAGAGCGTCGAGCTGCTGATTCACACCCACCTTACAGACAACGCCCTGACGCTCTTCGGTTTCATGACCGCCGACGAGCGCAATCTCTTTCTCAAGCTCATCGGGGTCTCCGGCATTGGCCTCAAACTGGCCATGAACGTCCTGTCCGGGATTGCTTGACGACAAACACTCACAGCCTTCCTTTGATCAACCGCCGTATCCATGAGAAGAAGTTACAGACTTAAGTTCCCAAGATGTCAGATTAGGTGCACATATCGTATGTGCGCTTAATCTAAATAAGGAGGCCAAGTATATATGGAGGAATTCCGCAATTTCAACCATTTTTCCCCCTCCCTTTCCTAAAGGAAGGTTGGGAGGGATTACGCGCGGGATTGAGTCCTCCCTAAACCCTATGCTATAAAAGAAGTCACCGGACAGTCGATATGAAGGAGGCCGACATGAGGAAATGGACAAAATTCGCCCTTGGGGCAGGGCTTCTCGGCCTCGCCCTGGCCTTTGCGGCGCTCTCTCCCGCCCAGAAGAAAAGTTACGATCTGTTCGAAACGCCCCGTCGCTGCGCCCAATGCCACAGAGAAATCTTCACCGAATGGAAGCAGTCCATGATGGCCCAGGCGTACACGCACCACTGGGACGAGATCGAATACTTCAAACTGGCCATCCCCCAAGCCGAAAAGGATCCCAAGGTCGCCGAGGTCAAGGCCGGCTGTAACGGCTGCCACACGCCCGCCGCCTTGTTCATCGGCGACGTGCCGCCGCCGCTTCCGGCGGCCAATTCGCGGGCGAACGATTCCGTCTTCTGCGACATCTGCCATACGATCTCCGGATTCACGGGAGATACGCCGTTCAATTTCAACTATGTCCTCTCGCCGGGCAAGGTCAAATACGGCCAGCGCGAGGGCGTCGTCTCCCCGCATCACGACACGAAATATTCCGACTTCGTCAAATCACCCGATTTCTGCGGCACCTGCCATAATGAAAAGAATCCCTTCGGCCTCTGGGTCAAGTCCACCCACCTCGAATGGAAAGAGGGACCCTATTCCAAGCAGGGCGTCCGCTGCCAGGACTGCCATATGTGGCACGCCCCAGGCAAGAGCGCCGACATGGGCACGGCACTGCCGGATATGGCCCACCATAATTTCCCCGGCGGCCACGTTCCGGCCAAAATCCGCGGCGTTATTGAGATGAAGGTCTACGCCGACGCCGAGGAGCTCGGGCCGGGCGAAAAGACCGTCATCAGCGTGCATCTTTACAACGCCAAGGCCGGCCACAAAGTCCCGACCGGGTCGGTCGAGGACCGACAGCTTTGGCTCGAAGTGCTCGCGACCGACGCCAAAGGCAATACGTATCGCCTGCCCGTGGACAAAAAAGGCTTCAAGGGCGAGGAATATACGATCACTTCGAATGAGCTTGCCTACCAGGACATGGGGGACATGATGATGGGCCTGCCCGATTTTAAAGGCGTCAAGCGAGACGACATCGAAGAAGGCCAACGTATCTTCCGCCTGCCCTATTTCGATCCCAAAGGCCGCCTGACTATCGGCCAATGGAACACGGCCTCATTTGGCGTCGATTATCGGATCGGTCCGCGCGAGACGAAGATCGAAACCTATGCCTGGACGCTCCCGCAAACACTGCCCGAAGGCAAGCTCAAGATCCTGGCTCGGCTGAACTATAGGCTATTAGTGAAATCGGTCGCCGAATTCCTCAAAGTCCCGGCCGAGGAGTCTGCGACGCAAGAGGTCAATTCGGCCGAGACCGAAGTGAAGATCGTGTATTGAAGGAGCTTCCTGATGAAGAAATTCGTGATAACAATCCTCGCCATCATTGCCCTCGCCCAAACCGCGGCGGCCATTCCGGCTTTCGCCCGAAAATACGGCTACTCATGCGAGATCTGCCACGCGCCTGTGCCGCGTCTGAAAGCCTTCGGCGAAGAGTTCATGGACAACGGTTACCGAATCCCCGACAAGGAGCCGCCCCGGGCGACGATCGACACCGGCGATCCGACGCTCCTCCTTCAGCGCGAGCTGCCGCTGGCCATGCGCTTCGACGGCTATCTGGCCTATGAGCCTAACAGCGCCGTGAAAAGCGACTTCCGGATGCCGTTTGCCATGAAGATCGTAAGCGGCGGGAATATCTCCGAGCATGTCTCTTACTACGCCTATTTCGTCATGAGTGAGGACAGCAAAGTCGTCGGCATCGAAGACGCGTACCTCTATCTTCACGACCTGTTCGGTACGCCTCTCTCCCTCTCCGTCGGCCAGTTCCGGATCAGCGACCCGATCAAGGCGACCGAAACCCGGCTGACGGTCGAGAACTACATGCTCTTCAAGTTCCGGGTCGGGGAGAGCAAGCTCAGTCTTTCCTACGACCGGGGGATCATCGCCGGGTACGGGACGAATTTCGGAACGGATTTCGTCCTTCAGCTCGTCAACGGGAACGGGATCGATGAGGAGGAAATCTTCGATTCGGACAAATACAAGAGCGTCGTCTACCGCGCCGCCCAGAACCTGTGGAAGGACAACATCCGGATCGGAATCCTCGGCTACGCGGGAAAGGAAGAGGGCGACGGAGGCGCGACGAACAGCGTCACCTACTTCGGCCCCGACGTCCGGCTGAGGCTGCCGAACGCCGAGCTGCTGTTCGAATACGTCCACAGGACGGATTCGAATCCGCTGTTTGTCCGCGCGGAATTCGCTCCCGGTGGAATCAGCCACACGACCGACGCCTATCTCGCCGAGGCGGTCATCGCTCCCCGCGGCGACAAGAGCAAAACGTTTTACACGGTCGCCTACAACCGCGTCGATTCGTCCCTTGCGTCGGTCGATTACCAGACGCTGACGTTCAACGTGAGCCATCTGCTGCGGCGCAACCTGCGGTTGGTGGCCGAGTACACCCATGACCTGAACGGCGACTTCCACCGGTTCATGTCCGGTCTCATGACCGCGTTTTAGCAGGAGGCATAACACATGATTAATGTCGAAAGAAAATCGCGCTTTTTTGCCGTCATCATCCTGTTTCTGTTCATCTTCTCCTCCGCCCCCGACGCCCGGCCGGAAGAGGGCATGTGGACCTTCGACAATCCGCCCCTCAAGCTTTGGAAGGAAAAATACGGCTTCACCCCGCCCGCCGGATGGCTGGACCATATCCGGCAGGCCAGCGTCCGCTTCAACGACGGCGGCTCCGGCTCGTTCGTCAGCCCGAACGGCCTCGTCCTGACCAACCACCATGTCGCTCTCGGCCAGCTCCAAAAGATGTCCACGGATAAAAAGGATTACGTCAAGGACGGCTTCCTGGCCAAGACGCGGGCTCAAGAAATCAAGTGCCCTGATCTGGAGCTGAACGTCCTCGTCTCGACGGAGAACGTGACCGAGCGCGTCCTGGCTGCCGTCAAAAAAGCCGCGGACGACAAGAAAGCGCTCGAAGCCCGGCGCGCCGAGATCGCCAAAATCGAGAAGGAAAGCCTCGACGCGACGGGATTGCGATCCAACGTCGTCACCCTCTACAGCGGCGGCGAGTATTGGCTCTATCGGTACAAAAAATATACCGATGTCCGTCTGGTCTTCGCTCCAGAAAACCAGATCGCCTTCTTCGGCGGCGACCCGGACAATTTCACTTATCCCCGTTATGACATCGATTATACGATCTTCCGCGTCTATGAAAATGATAAGCCCATCGCCAGCCAACATTTCCTGAAGTGGGACTCCAAAGGCGCGGCCGAGAACGATCTCGTTTTTGTCTCGGGCCACCCGGGCTCGACCGACCGGATGCAGACATTTGCCCAACTGGAGTTTCAGCGCGACTACATGTATCCGTGGTATTTCAAATACATCAACCGGCGCCTCGATCTTTTACGGCGTTATTCGGCGCGCGGGGCCGAACAAGCCCGCCAAGCCATGGACCGGATCTTCGGCCTGGAGAACAGCCTCAAAGCCCTGACCGGCGAATACAACGGCCTCCTCGACAAAGCGCTCATGGAGAAGAAGCGGAAAGAGGAAACTGAATTCCGGGCGCTCGTGGACAAGAACGCGGAATGGCGCAAAGCCTATGGGAAAGCCTGGGACGAAATCGCCCGGGCAGAGCGCGATTTCGCCGGCTTTTTCAAGCCCTACATGTTCCAGACCTTGAGGAACCAATTGGCCGGCTTCGCCGATCAGCTCGTCAAATACGCGGCGGAGGTGAAAAAGCCGGACGGCGAGCGCCTGCCCGGCTACCACGATTCCGAACTCGACGAGCTGAAATTCTATTTGCTGTCCCCGGCGCCCATCTACCCGGAATTCGAGGAGGCGCTGCTCGCGGACGGCCTCCAGCAGTCGCTCGAGGAATTGGGGGCGAACGATCCCTTCATCAAGACCGTGCTCGGCGGAAAGGCTCCGGCCGACGCCGCCAAGGACCTCGTCGGCAAAACCAAACTGATCGATCCGGCCGGCCGAAAATCCCTGCTCGAGGGAGGAGAGGCGGCCGTGGCGGCTTCGCAAGATCCGATGATCGTCCTGGCCCGCGCCCTCGATCCGATGAGCCGAGCCATGAGAAAGCGCGTTGAGAATGCGGTGGAATCCGTCGAGAGCGCCGCCGGCGAGAAGATCGGCAAAGCCCGTTTCGCCGCCTACGGCAAAGAAGCCAGCCCCGACGCGACGTTCACTTTGCGCCTGTCTTTTGGGGCGGTCAAGGGTTATCCGATGAACGGGACGAAAGCCCCCTTTAAAACCCTGCTCTACGGCCTCTATGAAAGGTTCCTCGCGTTCGATAAAAAGGCACCGTTCGACCTTCCGCCGCTCTACGTCGAGCGGAAGGCGAGGCTCGACATGACAACGCCCGTGAATTTCGTCTGCGCCTGCGACATCATCGGCGGCAATTCGGGGTCTCCCGTCATCGACAGGAACGGGGACATCGTCGGGCTGATTTTCGATGGGAATATCGAAAGCCTGGTCGGGCGGTACGTTTACGATGAGACGGCCAATCGTGCCGTGGCGGTCCATACGGCCATCATGATCGAGACGCTGCGCAAGCTCTACGACGCCGCGCCGCTAGCCGACGAGCTGGAAGGAAAAGCCGCCAGAGCGATAAGATAATCGCAAAAGGAGACACAATACAATGAACGCTGATGATCGATCGATAGGGAGGACTTTGCGGCGGGCCGTGGATATCGAGCATGCCTTTTCCGTCTGTTATGAAAATTTGATGGCCTTGGCCCCCGATGAAGCATCCAAGCGGGAGATCCATATCCTCAGCCGGGATGAGTTCGCCCATGCTGAGCTTCTCCGGCGAGGCATCGAATACGCCCAAGCTCACCCGGACTTCTTCGGGGAGACAGTTTTTTCCGAACAGGACCTGGCGGCAATCATCGAAAACGTCCAGAGCATCACGGCCGCCATCGCGCAGAAGACTGTCTCCTACGCCTCGTCGCTCCGCCAACTGGCGGATCTCGAGAAAAACCTGTATCGGATCCATATGTCCCACCTCGCGGATATCCGGGAGCCATCTCTGAAAAAGTTGTTCGAGAGCTTGGCTGCCGGAGACAAAACCCACGTCGAACGGATTTTGAGAATGATCGAGTCCCTCGCCTAGGGCTCTTTAGACAATCGCGGATAGGAATTTGCTTTTTCGCGTCGCACGTTCTTCCCTCCAGCTAAGCTCGGATCGACTCCGCCCTTCACGCAAAAAGGATAAACCCGACCATGGGTCGATGTCAACAACGCGAAAATGGCCGCGAAGGAGGCCGTCCGGCCAAATCATCGTTCCGGATGACCGCGAAATCTCTAAAAAAACGATAGACTTCCCGTCCCTCTCGAAATCGCCTGTCATGAAAAATACTCCGCCCGCTCCTCGGCCGCCATCAGGGCGACCTCGGTCAAGACTCGCGACGGCGGCGGCTTCTCGGCGATGAACCGAAGCTTCAGGTGGTCGCTGATGCGGTCCACGGCCTGATAATCTGTGATGAAGGCGACGACCTTCATTCGGCCCCCGCACTTGGGGCAGACCATCGGGTCGACCTCATAAACTTTTCGGATCATCTCCGCCCAGCCCTTGGAAGGAAAAATTGCTGCAATTGTTAAAAGCCATTGTCTATTTCTCATTTTCGTCCTCTTTATTTTTTTGTAGAATATAAATTACCATGTTGCCGCCGCTCAGAATTTTTCGTTGTTCAATAATTAATCCATGCTTCTCAATAAGCGCGTCCAAACCGCCGCTTCTCATAAACTGCCGGTAGTTTTTAAAGTGCTTTCTGCCGGCAGAAATTTCGGCAATGGTGATAATAATTTTATAAAACCAGCCTTTTAAAGGTTTCAACGGTCCGGAGTGAAAGTCAATCAGTAAAATATGTCCGTCCTTTTTCAAAACACGCTTTGCTTCTTTGAGTACATTGGAGCGAACTGCAGCCGCCATCTCATGCAGCACGGTTGAACTGGTGATCAGGTCAAATTGATTATCGGGGTAGGGCATATTTGAAGCATCTCCAAAATGGAGATTTGCCTCTTCGCCTAACTTTTCTTTGGCTTGCCCGAACATGGAAGGGGAAGCGTCAACTCCATAGACTTCGCACCCCGCATTCTGATAAAGCTTCAGGTGCGCCCCGGTTCCGCAGCCAATATCCAGAACCTTCATTCCGGCTTGAGGCGGAAACATTTTCATCCCGATGGCTCTGAGTCCGCTGTTGAGCGGCTCAAATATGCTGTCATACCATTTGGAAAAACGTTTATAGGGATCTTTCCCGGAACCGGTATTATTTGATTTCATTACAGTGATAAAATTGATTTTCTTTAAAATCGTTTTCATAAATCCGAATTGCGGGAAGGTCTTCCGGCATCAGCTCCAATAAAACCGCTTTGCGGTTGTACAGACTCGATCTCCGGCATTCTTTGACCATGCTCCAGGGAATGAAAATAGCGGGGTAGCGTTTGAATATAAATTTGATCACCAGAAAAAACCCGTCGGGATTAAAAAAGAGTTTGCTGCATTGCCGGTAGCGCACCGCTCCGATTTGCACCGTTGTTTTAGCGATTTCCGTGCCGTGCGGTTCTTCGCTTGTTTGGAAGTGATTGACTAAAGCGGACATCCCGCCTGCTTTTGCGGATAGGAATTTGCTTTTTCGCGTCGCACGTTCTTCCCTCCAGCTAAGCTCGGAATCGACTCCGCCCTTCACGCAAAAAGGATAAACCCGACCATGGGTCGATGTCAACAACGCGAAAATGGCCGCGAAGGAGGCCGTCCGGCCAAATCATCGTTCCGGATGACCGCGAAATCTCTCAAAAAACGATAGACTTCCCGTCCCTCTCGAAATCGCCTGTCATGAAAAATACTCCGCCCGCTCCTCGGCCGCCATCAGGGCGACCTCGGTCAAGACTCGCGACGGCGGCGGCTTCTCGACGATGAACCGAAGCTTCAGGTGGTCGCTGATTCGGTCTACGGCCTGATAATCTGTGATGAAGGCGACGACCTTCATTCGCCCCCCGCACTTGGGGCAGACCATCGGGTCGACCTCATAAACTTTTCGGATCATCTCCGCCCAGCCCTTGGAAGGAATGCGCTTCAGATCCTCCTCGGCCAACCGTAGGGCGAAGGGAGAGATCCCCGCCTTCCGGATTTTCCCCCGATGGGCATTGGCGTACGGGCCATAATAACGAACCATGACCTGCCCCTTGTCGGGGATATGAGAGGTGACCCGGGCGATGAACTCCAGATAATCCATCGTCTCCTGCTCGGCGCGGTCTGGGCCGTAGCGATAACCGACCTTGGCCTCGGGTTCCAGGAACGAAAACCTCTCCAGAAAAAGAACCGGACGGGTTTGCCTTCATGCCTAAAGAAAATTGGTCTTTGAGAAGACGAACTATGGCTTTTTTCCACGAAAAATTAAAGGAATATTTTCTTCCAGACACAAACTACATCTTCCAGGTCCCGGCCACGATCAGGTTCGTACCCCTGATCGCGCGGGCCTCGTCCGAGGCCAAAAAACAGACCGCTTTCGCGACATCGGCGAACGTTCCCAGGACCATCTTTTCAATCTTAAGGCCGGAAGGAAGGCGGCCGCCTTCAAGAAGGCCGGGCGAGACCATGTTGATGGTAACGCCGGACCCGGCTTCGGCAACAGCGGCCGTCCGGGTCAAGATCAAAAGGCTTGTTTTGGCCGCCGCATACGCCGTGATGGTCGG
>Ga0315279_10009473_pt1 | contig 11600 bp, 9 predicted proteins | sample YL17G06_20_MG_FD_203694 | JGI IMG/M metagenome (GOLD analysis project Ga0315279, IMG submission 203694) | Sediment microbial communities from Yellowstone Lake, YNP, Wyoming, USA - YL17G06_20 | ecosystem: Environmental > Aquatic > Freshwater > Lake > Sediment | place: USA: Wyoming | collected...
CGACATCATCGTGGAAGCCTTCGAGCGGGGCCAGGCCTCGGTCACCCTGGCCGACCTGCATGAGGCGTTTGAGAAGACCCTCGTGCCGGACCTCAAGGTCGCCGACTTCGCCGATATGTTCGCCCAGACGCTGGCATACGGCCTGTTCGCCGCGCGCTGCAATCACAAAGGCCCTGAGCTCTTCAAGCGCCAGGGCGCCGCTGCCGAGATACCGAAGACGAATCCCTTCCTACGTCAGCTCTTCGACACCATCACCGGCGTTGACCTCGATGATGAGCCCTACGTCGGGTTTGTGGACGACCTGGTCGAGGTGCTTGCGCACGCGGATATGGGCGCCATCCTGCGCGACTTCGGCAAGCGCACGCGCAAGGAAGACCCCATCGTGCATTTCTACGAGACATTCCTCGCGGCCTACGACCCGAAGATGCGCAAGGTGCGCGGGGTCTATTACACGCCCGAGCCGGTGATCTCGTACATCGTGCGCTCGGTGGATCACCTCCTCAAGACGCGCTTCGGCTTGCCCGATGGGCTGGCGGACCGGGCGACGGTGGAATACGAGTGGCAGGAGGGCGCCGTCACCCAGCCCCGCACGCTCAAGGGGCGAGCGCCCCGCGTGCTCATTCTCGACCCGGCGTGCGGGACCGGCGGCTTCCTGTACGCGATCGTGGACCACATTCGCGACGAGTTCATGCGCCGCAGGGATGCGGGGATGTGGTCGGGATACGTCAAGCAGCACCTGCTGCCGCGGCTTTTCGGGTTCGAGCTGCTGATGGCGCCCTACGCGGTCGCACACTTGAAGCTTGGAATGCAACTCGCCGCGCAGGACCTGCCCGACGCCGCGCGCGAACAGTGGGCATATGACTTCTCAGGCGCTGAACGCCTGGGCATCTACCTCACTAACACGCTGGAACGGGCGGAAAGGCAGATTCAGGCGCTGTGGGGCCCCCTGCGTATCATCACCGAGGAGGCGAACGCCGCCGTCCGCATCAAGCGCGACCTGCCGATTATGGTCGTCCTCGGCAATCCGCCGTACGCGGGCATCTCGGCCAACATGGGCGACTGGATCATCGGGCTATTGAAGGGGCAGACGCCCGACGGCGTCAAAGTGCCAAGTTACTACGAAGTAGACGGACAACCTTTGGGCGAGAAGAAGCTGTGGCTACAGGACGACTACGTTAAGTTCATCCGCTTCGGTCAGTGGCGGATCGAGCAGACCGGCTCAGGCATCCTCGCCTTCATAACCAATCACGGGTACCTTGACAACCCTACCTTCCGTGGCATGCGCCAGCAGTTGATGGAGACGTTCACCGATATCTACGTTCTCGATCTACACGGCAACAGCAAGAAGAAAGAACGCTGCCCTGACGGCTCCAAGGATGAGAACGTATTCGACATCCAGCAAGGTGTAGCAATCGGGATTCTCGTCAAAGAGCCGGGAAGGGCCGGCCCAGCTAGAGTTCACCACGCCGACGTGTGGGGCGTGCGCGAAACGGAGGACAAGCAGGCTGGCAAGTATCCGTGGCTTGCCAGCCATTGCGTTGATGACACTCAGTGGGTGGAGCCTCACGCAGAAGCGCCGTTCTACATGTTCGTGCCGCGTGACACATCGCACCGGCAAGAGTATGAGCGTGGCTGGAAGGTACTTGATATTATGTCTGTCGGCACGTCGGGGATTGTCACCGCGCGGGACGAGTTCGTCATTGACATGGATGAGTCGGCGCTGTTGACAAGGATCGCCGATCTTCGATCGCCTGGCCTTTCCGACGACGCAATCAGGGGTCGTTACTTCACCGGTAAAGGCTCCGCGAAGTACCCGCCCGGCGACTCACGCGGCTGGAAGCTCCCAGAGGCGCGCAAAGCAGTCGCCGCCGATTCCCATTGGAGAGAACGCGTCGCTCCATGCCTTTACCGTCCCTTTGACGTCAGATCGCTGTACTATGTCCCGTGGATGGTAGATTGGCCGCGCGACGCGGTTATGCCCCACATGCTGGCAGGGCGGAACCTGGGGCTGATAGCCACCCGACAGACACGCGATCCATGGGCGGTTCTTGCGACGCGCCTGATCGTTGGGCACAAGTCAATGGCGGCCTTTGACATCAACTCCTTGTTCCCTTTGTACCTCTACCCTCGCGGCGATGCACCGAGCGCCGGCCAAGGCCTTGAAATGCGTCTGGAGAGGACGGGGAACCTTAACCCCAACTTCGTCGCGGACATCGAAACGCGGCTGGGCCTGCGGAACGTCGCAGACGGCCGCGGCGACCTGGAGAAGACCTTCGGCCCGGAGGATGTGTTTCATTACATCTATGCCGTTCTGCACTCGCCGACTTATCGCCAGCGGTATGCCGAATTCCTGAAGACCGATTTCCCCCGCGTGCCGCTGACCTCCAACCTCGACCTTTTCCGCGCTCTCGTCGCCAAGGGCGCGGACCTGGTGGCGCTGCATATCATGGAAGATGACTACCCCGCCGCGTCGTGGACGCTCGCGGGGCACCCCTCCCCTCTCGCGTCGCTCCCGACCCGCTTCCCCGTGCCCGGCGACAACCTGGTGGACAAGGGGTATCCCCGCCACTTCCCGCCCGGCCACAAGCTCGCGGGCGAAGCGGAACCCCTCGCCGCGGGGCGCGTGTATATCAGCGCCGAAGAACCGAAGACCGGCAAGCGCGGCCAGTATTTCGAGGGCGTCCCGCCGGAGGTGTGGGCGTTCCACGTCGGCGGCTACCAGGTGTGCGAGAAGTGGCTCAAGGACCGGCGCGGGCGGCGGCTGTCATACGACGACCTCACCCATTACCAGCGCATCGTCGTCGCCCTCAGGGAGACGATCCGCCTGATGGCGGAGATAGACGAGGCGATTCCCGGCTGGCCGCTGGAGTGAGCCCGGCGCGCCGCCGTCATTGCGAGGCTTGTAGGGCGCGCGTGCCCACGCGCGCCGAACGCTGCATGCGACTCGGCGGGGATAGGCATCCCCGCCCTACAGAAGCGCGCGCCCAAAAGCAGCCCCCCGCGTCGCGGCAATCCTGCGCCGCTGATTCACTCCCCCGGCATCACCGCGTTCATCCCGATCTCGACGGAGCCCTTGCTGTGGTTGCGCACGTCCAGCTTGCCCTTGACCTGGTTGCCCATGATGACCGCCGACCGCACGCCCTCGCCCAGCTCCACCTGCGGACTCTCGCGGCTGAAGGTGCAGCCGATGACGGACAGTGAGCCCTCGCTTGCCTGAATCGCGGGCACGCCCTTCGCCCATTCCTGGAAGTGGCAGTTGTTGAAGGTCACCACGCCCGTGCCCGCAAGCGACGCGATATGATGCGCCGGGCCCCAGAACGCGCAGTTCTGAAACTGCACCGAGCCGGTGTTGGTCGGCAGCACCCGCACCTCGACCGGCTCCTCGCCCAGGAAGGCGACGAACTCGCCGTTGGTGATGAGTATGCCGTAAGGCTGGCTCGCCTCGACCAGGACGCTGGTCTCGTTAGCGTCCGCGCCGATGCCCAGGAAGTTGCCGTTGGTCGCGCCGGCCTCGGTCTGGATGAAGCGGTAGCCGACCTTGTACCCCCACATGAAGGTGTTGAGCACGTACTCCCAGTCGGTGCGCCCGAAGATGAACGCCTCGCCGTGCTCGTGGTTGAACTTGACCGCGCCGGTCTTGTCGTCGCCGTTCCAGAACGGCCAGAAGTGGACGTTCTCGATGCGCCCGATGTCGTAGCACTTGTCAACGAATATGCCCTTGCGCAGCGGCTGGCCGTAGAGGTTGCGAATGTAGTGGCGGCCGGATGGGCGGGTGCCGAAATCAACCCCGAGGTAGGGGTTGACCAGCAGGCAGTCCACGATCGAGCAGTTGTCCCCTCCCCTGCCGGCGACACACCAGGGGTAGGGCTTGATGGCGTCGGGCTTCTGGTTGGGGTAGAAGACGGTGATGCCCTTGAGCGTCGAGCTCGCGCCCAGGGAGATGAAAGGCGGGCCGTCCTCCGAGCCCTCCCCCTCGACCGCCAGGAGCGTGGTTCCCTTGTACTGCGACCAGGCGGTGGGCGTCGTCCACACGCCGCTGAGCGTCACGAAATCCGGGATAGCGAGGTGGCCCTTGATGAGGTAGCTGCCGACGCCCGCCTCGACGCTGCCGCCGCCTGCGGCCGCAGCGGCGTCGAGCGCCTGCTGGAAGGCGGCGGTGTCGTCCGTCTGGCCGTCGCCCTTCGCCCCGAAATCGCGCACATTGGTCGAGGTCACGGTTCCCCCCTCCTGCGCCACTGCTGTGGACAGCGTGACTGCGCCCAGCAGCAGCGCTGCAGCTAGCACGCGGAAGCATAACATGAGCTGGCCTCCCGTCTCTGCTTGCGGTTGGGGGGAAGTTCGCTGCCGCCGCGCCGTTCCCTGCGGGATTAGCGGTTTCAGCACGAGGCCAGCTCCCGCCCTACATTGCTGCGGATTCAGAGGGCTACCTACGCGCTCGGGATGCTGGTGACGAGTTCGCCCAGAAGCTGGCCCGCCACCCGAAGCACCTTGGCGCGGCAGCGACAAGGGCGAAGGTTGGTGGAGGAAAACGACCTGGCATGGTTCGGCTGCGCTCACCACAGGTCGGAATTGCGGAAATGTGGACGAGGTCGGGGAGTTCGATCCTGGGTCTGTTTCCTTGAGGAGATGTGCACCTCGGAACACTCTCCACCGTCGCAGACACCACAGTCAGTCCGGGCAGCCTGCGCCGGGCACTCTCGGCCTATCGCAGGTTCTTCCATGGTCACCGCCCGCATCAGGAAACCAGCAACCAGATACCCGACCAGCACGCCACGGAGGAAGATCATGCCTGCCTGACACCTGAGGGCGAACTCACCGTAGCGTGCAAGCAGTTCCTGGGTGGTTTGCTGAAGTCGTACTCCCGCAAAGCCGCGTAGCCAGCACCAATACAGAGCGCTTTCCGGTAGACAGGGATGCCGGTGACCGCGTCCACTCTACTGCGGGGGGCTCTCAGGGATGCTTGAAGCTGCTTCATCCTCCACCCTCAGATGTGCTCGCGGCTCGTCATCAGCCTGCACCTGAGCGAGCCTCTTGCCATCAGCGCGGCTGAGACGAGTTTCTGGACGCTACGGGATTGGCTAGCGACCGCGCCGCTCTGGCGGCGATTATGATAGAATTACGTCGGGCTGGCATCTCCGGTGCGGATTCGCCCCTTGGCGCCGCCAAGGTATCTTTTCGCGAATATCCATGACGAGGTGGGAGGTCCATCATCCTGCAGAATTGTGAGCCGTGCCGGGAAGGTCGCCCGGCAGTCAATCTCGATCTGACGCGCAGCCTCGCCGTTTCACGCCGAACCGCATGGCTGCTGTGCTGTCTATCGGCGGTGATGATCTTCTCGTTCGTCAGATGCGCGTCCGCCAGTCCCTATCACGTGAGTATCGCTCGATTCCAAGGCGACAAGGCAGGCGCAATCTCCTTCACCTTCGATGACGGGAGCCAGAACCAGGCCGACGTCGCGGTTCCTCTGCTCGATCAGTTCGGCTTCAAAGGGACCTTCTACGTGGTGGCGGGGCTCACCCGCGAGCGGAAGAGCGATCCCTACCTGCCCGGATCGTCGCCCGCCCGACTCGGCGGCGTGAGTTGGGAAGAATGGCGCCAAGTCGCCGCGGAGGGGCATGAGATCGGTAATCACTCTCTCACCCATCCACTGCTGACACGGGTCCGTGACGCCGCGGCGCTGGCCCGTGAGATCAATCTCAGCGCGGACATCATTGCGTCCGAGATTGGCCAGCCGCCGATCACCTTTGCCTACCCCTACAATCATTTCAACCGGCGCGTGCGCAACGCGGTGCTCGCCCGACACGCGACGGCGCGAGAGCGATGGTTCGATTATGGCCACAGATTCTTCTCTCTCCAGGACGCCAATGACAAGGTGGACTGGGCTATTCGCGAGCGACGCTGGTTCATCGTGCTCATTCACGGGATTGAACAGGGAGTGAATCCTTTAAGCCGCATCATCTTCCGCGAGAACCTGCAGTACATTAAGCAGCGGGAGGAATACCTCTGGGTCGACACCTTCGCCAACATCAGCCGCTACGACATGGAGCGCCGAAACGCTCGCGTGTCGCTTCTGTCGAGCACCCCGACCCGTCTATCTTTCACGGTGACATGCTCCTGCGATCCGAACCGGTTTGCCGTACCTCTGACGGTGGTAATGGGCCTACCCGCGGCGCACGTGGCGGGCGTTTCGGCTTCGCACCAGGACCAACGGGATTCCTTACCGGTGAAGACGATAAACCGGGAGGTTCTGGTGGATGTGGTGCCCGGGGCGAATCCGATCACGGTTACTTGGCACCCCGTCGGGTAGGTCTGCCCGTACTGTCCAGATGCTCATCCGCCCGCCAAAGTGCCCCAGGGGCGCAGATCATGGTATTCTCGGCGATCGCTGAAACCCCTGTGCTCGGAGGGCGCCGAGGATGGGGAAGGATGCCGAGCGGGGATTGGACTGGATGGGGCTGCCCGTGATTGCCACCGTGCTCAATTCAAACAACCTGGTCGCCCAAGGCTGCGCGCGGACGCTCAGCCTCCTGCTGGAACAACCCAGCCCAGGCACGCTGGTAGGGCACGAGTCTGATGAGATGCCGTTCGCAGCCGAGCATTTGGTCTGTTGCTTCGGTACCTCAGTCCCGAAGCCCTGCCGCAGGCCGTTTCGACGCTACGGCGTCTTGCTGCTGGTGGAGGCCCTTCGGCTCGCTCAGGGTCTCCACCATCCCGACGCAGTCGGGATGGTGGAGGAAAACGACCTGGCATGGTTCGATTTCCCTCACCACAAGTCGAAACAACGGGGCTTCGGACGAGGTCGGGGATTTCGACGCCAGGGCGTTTTGGACAGGAAAGCGACCTGAAATCGAAATTCGCGGGGGAATCCGACCATCCTGCCGACAGTGACCCGCCGGGCAGGGAACGCACACTGGTAGACGATCAGGGCAACAGCCGCCCGGACAACCTCCATGCCAGTTCCGCTCCTCGACGCGAAGGCGGCGCCCAAAGGCGCCGCGCTCTGGCTGGAGATGATACAGGAGCAGGGCCGGGCACACGACCCCGGCCCCCTTCAGGCCGGCTTCATGGGCGGCTGACAAGCACAACTGTCGCCAGGTGAGCCCGCTGCGCGGGGGTGACGGGGGCAGCCCATTTCGCCGCAGGATATCGACGATGCAGCCCTTCGAACGCTGAATGCCGAGCTTCAGGAGTTCCCCCCGGATGGGCTGGTAGCCCCAGGCGTAAATCCCGCGCCAGGCGGCAGACCAGAGCTTCGATCTCGCCTGGCGTCCTCGGCCGCCCCGGCTGGGTGCGCCGCGCACTGTAGTCCCACTTCTGCCGCTCCAGGCGCCGCTGCCAGGCGAGAATGGTCTCCGGCCTGACGATGCTCACCACCTCCTTCATCAGCGCGCGGCCCATCGCCAGCGCCGCCTCCATCACCGACCGCCGTTCCTCGTCAGTGAAGCGCAGCCGGCCTGCAGCCTGCGCTTTCTCCTTCACAATCCGGTTCTCCAGGCGCAAATATTCATTCTCCAACGTCAGCTCCCGGCACAGCAGCCGCGCCACCACCGCGATCACCGGCAGTCCCATCCAGTCGATCCCGTTCCTTCTGTTCCTCGCCACCCCGGCGCCTCCTCAGATCGGCAATCCCAGCAGAGGCACCGGGTAGCACGATCACCGCTCCAGCACCACGAGCAAGGCGGATGAGTTTCTGGACAGCGCGGCATCCTGGCACTAGGTCACTCTAGCGGGCAGACGTCACTCACTTCGGGAAAAGAGTCGCTCTGGCGCCGCGGTGCCGGAGCTAGGAGCAACCGGGACCGACAGAAAAAGATCGGCCGGGGGTCTTGACGGCCAGACTAGTTTGTGGTATAAACCAATGGCTTAGGGCTTTCCAGGATGGAAAGCCACTTGAAAGGAGCGACCCGTGAAAGCAGGCGCGGAAGAACGCAGGCCCGAGCAGAATCAGAGGCTGCAGGAGATCCCAAAGTGGGCCCGCCGATATGCACAGAACCGGACACTGCCCATGCTGGTGGGTTTGGCCATTTTCACTGGGGGATTCCTTGTCTTTGGGGGCCTGGGCTATCTGCTTGGCTGGGCTTACGTGCATGGAGAGCGCTTTCTGGCCGGTGGGACCATGCTAGTGCTGTGCGGGTTCGCTGTGTGGTGGCTGTGGTTTAGCTTCGTTGGAGCCGCGCGCATCATGGAGCGGATTACTGAGCGTCTCTACCGAAGAGAAGGGGGCGTATCGCTTGGGGCGAGAGAGGAGGGTCCCTCGCCGAAGGTTCCTCCTCTCGCTGGCTTCCTCTTCATGTTCTGCGTGGCTGCTAGTGTTGGGCTTGGCATTCTGGGTCTTCTCCCGCAGAAGTATATGCAGCCCATCTCGGCCCTTTATTGCGTTCCGTTTCTCGTCTATCTGTGGGCGAAGCAGCGGCCGGTGGGGAGCCCGTTCATGCTGCTGTGGCCTGTTCTCTATGGTCTGCATGCGATCCTACTTGTTGCCGGCGCTCCGATCCGCTTCGGGGGCAAGTTCGAGAGCTTGAACATGTTCGTTCCCGTGGCCGGCTATGGCATCGTAGCAGGCCTTGTCGCACACATTTACAGCCGTATCGCGCTGCGGCGCTTGCAGGGGTTAGCGAGAAGCCCGGAATTGGAGCGCGGAACAGGGGAGGCAAGATAATGACGAACGGTTCTCGCAGATCCGAGGGGAATCCGGAGCAGAAGCTCCGGGAGATCCCCAAATGGACGGAGCGGTACGCCTGGAACCGCTCTCCCGTGCTGGTGCTCCTTGCGGTCTTCTACGGGGTGTTGGGGGCTGATATGGGTCTCACCCTGTATGCCCAGCACAGCGGCACGGTCCCGCTCATCTACGCGTCCATCGTGCTGAATGTCCTCATCGCCGCAGGGGCTGGGTACCTGGCGTTCAGTGGACGACTTGCTCAATGGTGTCGGCGAGTGCGTGACTATGCCGTCCCAGCGTCTCCCAAGCCGATGCAGGCCGGGTGGGATCGTGGCTTAGGTCGGGGGCTACTGCTCCCTTTGGTTCCTCTGGTGGCACTCCTGGTGATCGCAAGAGCATGTGGAGTGCCAACCCGGTACTGGCAGCCCGTGAGCGTAATCTACGTGGTGCCTGCTTTAGTGTACCTGGTGGGCCGCGAAGGTTGGGCCACATGGCCTTATCTGCTGTGGCCAGCACTCTACCTCCAGCATGCCATCTTGATACTGGCTGGGGTCAGACTGTACCTGGACGTATGGTACATGGACATCTTCCTGCCACTAGGAATCTACGGGATCGCTGGTACGGTCGCGGCGCACATCTACAGCCGCTTCGCCCTGAGGCGCCTGCGAGCCATCGCGCGAAGCCCGGAAGCAGCGGAGGAGTCAAAGTGACCGAACTCGATCCCGAGGTCCATCAGCCGACCCGTCTCCGCACGCTGATGCTCCTCTCGGGCGTGGATACGGCCGACTTCAACTTTCTCCTGAATACGTTGGGGCTGACCAAAGGCAATCTGTCGGCTCACATGACTCGTCTCGAAGAAGTCGGCTACGTTCAGGTCACCAAGAAGTTCCTGGGGAAGGTCCCCAATACCAGTTACCGCCTCACCCCGCGGGGCCGAGAGGGCCTCAAGGCTTACTGGCAAGCCATGGATGCGCTTCGCGCTTCTGCGGGCAGAGATTGAGGTTCCCGCACTGCGACCCGAACTCGACGAGCGAAGCCCGGCCGCTGCTCGTCTCGATCTCAGGTCACCTTTGGTGTGGTGGAGGAAAACATCCTGCGGTCGAAACAACGGGGCTTCGGACGAGGTCGCGGATTTCGACGCCGGGAGGTCTTGGTGAGGAAAACCACCTGGCATCGAAACGACGGAGACGCGGACAGGGGTAAGTGCTGCCGACTCCAATGACCCTGCAGGTTCCCCCCCGCGCCAGTCAGATCCTGGCAACTGGGATCTTCGGCCGCTCGGACGATCGCCACAAACTCACCAATGCCGGGCATCGGCTTGCCTCGCCCGGAATCACGCAAAGGCGCGGGTTCATCTTACCCACGCCTTTGCCCAGATGCTTCGCCACAAGGCCGCGCCAACCTTCGTCGCCCAGAAAGAAGACGCGGCGCTTCTCAGTAGCTCACGGTTTTGTTCTCGAACGTCCTGCGGATCGCCTCCTTCCTACCTTGTGAACTTGAACCGCGCAGTCCTCTGCGTGCCGTCGTTCAGGTCCAGCAGCAACTCGTAACATTTGCCCGCAAACGCGCTGCTGGTCTGCCAATTGAAGATGAACTGGTTGCTCGTGCTGTCGTAGCGCAGCACTGTTGCCCCGGTAGTAGTTGCGTCAGCGGGAACCGGGTCAATCGGTGCGCCGTCATCGGCGACCTGCCGATACCTCAGCGGATTGTACACCACCGCGCTCAGAGTGCTGATGAACGCGCCATTGGCGTCTTTCAGTTGCCATTTCACCGGTATCGTGCGCCCGGCTTTGGCGAGGTTGAACACTGGCGGATTGTCCACCGGCGGCAGAAAGCCGATGAAGTTGTAAACGCACTTCAGCGCGAGAGCGTTGCTCGCGCTCGCCAGGAAGGTTATCCCGCCGATGAGCTGCCCCCCGAAGGAGGCCTGCACCGTGTGGCTGCCCGGCGCCAGCGCGGACGGGTCGTAGTTCAGGGTGACAATTCCGCCGCCACCGGTGACCGCAGTCCCTACTGGGCTTCCATCTACGGAGAAGGCCACCGTCGCTCCCACGACGCCCGCGCTGGTGTCGTTGCGCGTCAGGGTCGCCGTCAACGCGACGGGGCCACTGGACCCCACCGTCACCGAAGCGGGGCTGACGCTGTTGAGAACGAGGGTGGTGTCGGCGACCACCGTCGTATAGAGCCCGGTGTGCCGCGCATCGTGGTGGAACATCGGCCAGGGGAGCAGATCATCCGTGGTCGTATCGCACGTCCAGGCATAGACATTGCAGTCCCAGGACCCGACCACCACCTCCAGGGTGCCGTCCCCGTCCAGGTCCCCCAGCGCCGGCGAACTCTCGACCCAGCTTCCCGCGGTCTGCGGCCAGCCGGCCACCGGGGCGCCGTCGTGATGCCAGGCATAGACCTTGTTTTCATCGGAGGGTCCGACGGCGTCCTCGGACCCGACCACCACCTCCAGGTCGCCGTCGCCGTCCAGGTCACCCAGCGCCGGCGAGCTAACGACATCGGCTCCCGTAGTCTGCTGCGGCCAGCCCGCCACCGGGGCGCCGTCGTGATGCCAGGCATAGACCTTGTAGTCATAGGACCCGACCACCACCTCCAGGTCGCCGTCCCCGTCCAGGTCCCCTAAAGCCGGCGAGCTAATCTGGTAGACGAGGCTCCCCGTGGTCTGCGGCCAGCCCGCCACCGGGGCGCCGTCGTGATGCCAGGCGTAGATCTTGGAGTCAGCGGACCCGACCACCACCTCCAGGTTGCCGTCCCCGTCTAGGTCCCCCAGCGCCGGCGAACTCTGCACATACGCTCCCGTGGTCTTCGGCCAGCCGGCCACCGGGGCGCCGTCGTGATGCCAGGCGTACACCTTGCCGTCCCAGGACCCGACCACCACCTCCAGGTCGCCGTCGCCGTCCCCGTCCAGGTCCCCTAAAGCCGGCGAGCTAGT
>Ga0315279_10009474_pt1 | contig 11600 bp, 11 predicted proteins | sample YL17G06_20_MG_FD_203694 | JGI IMG/M metagenome (GOLD analysis project Ga0315279, IMG submission 203694) | Sediment microbial communities from Yellowstone Lake, YNP, Wyoming, USA - YL17G06_20 | ecosystem: Environmental > Aquatic > Freshwater > Lake > Sediment | place: USA: Wyoming | collected...
AGGGGACGGCCGCCGGCCCGCAGCGCTCGGCCACCTGCTCGGCCGCCTCGCGGTTGGTCTGGTAGCTGAACACCACGCGGGCGCCCGCTTCACAGAACATCTCGACCACGGCCGCGCCGATGCCGCGCGAGCCGCCGGTCACTACGGCGACTTGCTTCTCCAGCGTTATCATTCCTTCTCCTCGGCCCACCGCACCAGTTCTTCAAACAGCGCGCGAGAGATAGCGCTTTCCTTCCAAATCCGCTCGGGATGCCATTGCACGCCGACCAGGAAACGGCCCGGCTCGGTGGCTTCGACGGCCTCGATGGTTCCGTCCGGGGCGTGTGCGGTCACCCGCAACGGGGGCGCCACGCACTCGATGGCCTGGTGATGGCTGGTGTTGACCACGTGCTCGCCGGCGCCGCCCAGCTTGGCCAGCGCCGAGTCCGGCTCCACCAGCACCTTGTGGCGCACCTGCGGGTCGCTGTGGTCGATGCCGGTTTCCAGGTGCTGGATGAGCGTGCCGCCCAGCGCCACGTTGAGCGCCTGGGTGCCGAAGCAGATGCCCAGCAACGGCTTGCGCGTCTGGATGGCGTGGTCCACCAGCGCGAAATCGAGCGCCTCCCGCTCCGGATGCACCTCGGTGACGCGTGGATCGCGCTCCGCACCATAATGTTGCGGCGCCACGTCGCCGGCGCTGCCGGAAAGCACGATGGCGGCGAGCCGCCCGGCAATCTCGCGGGCATATTCCGGCTCCGGCAGCACCGGCAGCAGCACCGGGATTCCTCCGGCTGCCAGCACCGCCTCGCTGTATTCACGTGGCAGGTAGAAGCGGTCGCCCCGCGGCGTCCGGTCCAGGCGGCAGCAAACGCCGATCAGCGGTTTCATTGGTCTGCTTGAGTCCTCAGTTCTCAGTTTTCAGTTATCAGTCTCCAGAGGCCGTCGGGCTCTTCTCTGCGACCTCCGCGTCTCTGCGGTGATCCGGCCCTAAGAGGAAGCCGGCGATCTGGTCGTATACCGCGGCGGTCAGCCGGTCGGCATCGCGCAAGCTAAGGCCGGCCGTGGCCACCGGCTTCCCCACCGTCAGCTCGACAGCGCCCGGCCGGATATACATGGACCCCATGGGCAGCACTTCCCGCGTTCCCTTGACGGCCACCGGAACGATCGGCACCCCGGCTTTGATGGCCAGCAGGAAGGGGCCGGGCCGGAATGGCTTCAGCGTTCCGTCGTCGCTCCGCCCGCCCTCGGGGAAAAAGAAAATCGATGCGCCCTGGCGAAGCTGCCGCGCCGCTTGCTCGAAGCTGCGCAGGGCGCCGCGCGGGCTGCTCCGGTCTACCTCCAGGTGCCCGGAACGCCGCAGGTGCCATCCCAGGAAGGGGATGGAGAACAGTCCCTTCTTGGCCAGGATCCGGAACTCGACCGGGATTTTACTGAAGATCACCGGGATGTCCATGAAACTCAGATGATTGGCGCAATAAATGCAGGTGGCGCGCGGGTCGATGTTCTCCAGCCCGCGGACCTGCACCTTCACCCGGCTGGTTACCAGGATCATCCGCGACCAGATCTGCGCGCAACGGTGCTGGAAGTGCCCGTGCCGGTCGAACAGGGAGCCGGCCAGCGAGATGGTGCCCATCACCGCCGTTTCAAGATAGATCAGAACGTCGGTGAACAGCATGGAGCGAAGCCAGCCAAGCATGTGCCGCATAGGAACTATGAATTATGAGTTATGAATTGGAAAACCAAGTGCTGCGCCGCGGTCCAATTCATAATTCATAACTCATAATTGCTGCTTAACCGCTCCTACCAGGTACAGCGAGCCAGTGACCACCACAATGCCATGGGGGCCGGCCAGTTCGCGGGACTTGGCCAGCGCCGCGCTGGGATCCTCGCGCTCGATGATGCGGTGGTTCAGGTGCCCTGTCAATTGCGCAAGCGCCTGGGTGGTGGCCGCGCGCTTCTGCGGCGGGCGAGTCAAGACCACGGCGGCGGCCAGGGGAAACAACAGATCGGCCATCTCGGCCACCGCTTTGTCCCGCATGGCCCCAAACAACAGAACGATGTTGGAGGCCGGGTCACTCCGCACTCCGCACTCCGCACTCCGCACTTCCTCGAGGTAGACACGCAAGGCGCGAACGCCGGCCGGGTTGTGGGCCCCATCCAGCAGCAAGCGGGGCCGGCCCTCAACCCATTCCAGGCGTCCGGGCCACCGCACGCGGGCCAAGCCCTCGCGCAGCGCCTCGTCGCAGATGCGCAGTCCGCGCTTACGCAACTGCTCCACGGCCAGCACCACCAGCCGGGCATTTTCCACCTGGTGGCGGCCCGGCAAGGCCACCTGCAACAGCGCGTCATTGCGGATTGCGGATTGCGGATTGCGGATTTCAGACGGTGCCGCTTGAAATCCACAATCCGAAATCCGCAATCCGAAATCCGCTGCCTCCCTCGCGACTACCAGGCGCGCGCCGCGCTCGCGCGCCGCCTCCTCGATCACCGCCGCCGCCTCGGGCCGCTGCGGCGCGGCGACCACCACTCCACCTTCCTTGATGATGCCCGCTTTCTCGAATGCGATCTGGCCCAGCGAGTGGCCCAGGTAGGCCTCGTGGTCGAAATCGACGGGAGTGATGACGGAAACCAAGGGCCGCACCACGTTGGTGGCATCCAGGCGCCCGCCCATGCCCGTTTCCAGCACCGCGACCTCGCAGCCGGCCCGCCGGAAATGCTCGAAGGCCGTGGCCGTCAGGCATTCAAAGAAACTGGGGTGGCCGGGCAGGGCACGCTCGGCCAGCAAGCGCTCCACGAGGGCCAGAACGTCGCCGCACACCGAGGCGAAATCGGCGTCGGAAATCTCTTCCCCCGCCACCCGAATCCGCTCGTTGACGCGGACCAGGTGGGGCGAGGTGTACAGCCCGGTCCGATATCCGGCGGTCCGCAGCACCGCCTCCATCATGGCGGCCACCGAGCCTTTGCCGTTGGTGCCCGCGATATGAACCGAGTTCCAGCAGCGCTCCGGATGACCCAGCGCTTCCAGCAGGCAGGAGACGTTGGCCAGGTCGAACTTCAGGCCCCGCAGTTCCTGGCCCACGGTGAGCAGGTAGGAGACGGTTTCGGCGTAGGTCATGGCGCCGGCGGAGCGCCCGCCGCCGCGCTGCCGGCTTTGGCGGACGTCCAGGTGCAGAACTCGAGAGCCCGCGCCAGGTAGGCCTTCAGGTCCTTGCGATCGACCACCGCATCGAGCATGCCGTGTTCCAGCAGGAACTCGCTGCGCTGGAAGCCTTCGGGCAGCTTCTGGCGGATGGTCTGCTCGATGACCCGCGGACCGGCAAACCCGATTTGGGCCCCCGGTTCGGCGACATTCAGATCGCCGAGCATGGCGAAGCTGGCGGTGGTGCCGCCGGTGGTCGGATCGGTCAGCACGCTGAGGTAAGGGATGCGCGCTTCGTCCAGCCGCGCCAGCGCGGCGCTGATCTTGGCCATCTGCATCAGGCTGACCGCGCCTTCCATCATCCGGGCGCCGCCGGAGGCCGACACGATGATGAGCGGCACGCGCCTGGCCAGGCTCAGCTCGATGGCCCGGGTGATCTTCTCGCCCACCACGGCGCCCATGCTGCCGCCGATGAAGTTGTACTCCATGGCGCAGAGCACCACCGGTCGGCCCTCCAGCCGGCCCTCGACCACCACCACGGCGTCATTCATCCCGGTCTTTTTCCGCATCTGGGAGAGCCGATCCCGGTAGGCCTTCCGGTCCTGGAATTGCAGCGGATCGCTGGAGACCAGGCCGGAATAATGCTCCACCCACTCGCCGTCCAACAGCAACTGCAGGCGCGTCCGGGCATCGATTTTGAAGTGGAAACTGCAGCGCGGGCAGACGTTCCAGTTGGCCTCCAGGTCCTTTTTCCAAATGATTTGGCGGCAACTCTCGCACTTGGTCCACAGGCCTTCGGTATGGACGCGCTTTTCCTCAGTCGACTCCAGCGGTTTCTTTTCTCTCCTGAACCAGGCCACCGTGTCTCCATTTCGGATTGCGGATTTCGGATTGCGGATTGTGGCAACGAGCCAGGCAAATCCACAATCAATAATCGATGCCGCGCTGAGCCAGCACCCCTTCCTCGAAGGGGTGCTTCAACTGCTTCATTTCCGTAACCAAGTCGGCCATTTCCACCAGGTCGGGATGAGCGTTGCGACCGGTGAGGATCACGTGCACATCTTCGGGGCGGCCGGCCAGCGCTTCCTTCACCTCCGCTACATGCAGCATCCCGTAGTGGATAGCGTAATTGATCTCGTCGAAGATGACCAGTTGGTAGCGGCGCGAGAACATCTGCTCACGCCCGTATTGCCATGCTTTCCGCGCCGCATCGACGTCCTCCGGTGACGGCTGTTCGGTCCCCACCTTGACGAAGCCGCGGCCCATGGGGCGGATAACGAATCGGCCCTCACCCAGCATGGTGGCCGCGTCCAGCTCGCCATAGTGCCAGGATCCCTTGATGAATTGGACCATCAGAACTCGAAACCCCTGCCCCACGGCGCGCACCGCGGTCCCCATGGCCGCCGTCGTCTTGCCCTTGCCGTTGCCTGTGTAAATGATAAGCAGGCCCATGCGGCTTGTCGAAAGCCCCATTCTAACGTATTTCCTGGCGCCGCGCGCGGCGTTGCCATAGGGGCCGGCGAGGGCCGGCTACGGTCTTTGTCATGTTTGTGTGGTGGGTTTCTATCGGGGGCCCGAAGTGACCCCGGGCGGGCTGGTTAAGCTCATCACCAGCAGGAGCAACACCAGAAGACCAAGGAAGGCAACGACCGTCATGTTCGGCTCTTTCTGTCCCTCAATGAATTGACACTCCTGCGGCGCACATGGATTCAAGCAATTTCGTGTCCAACTATCCGCTTCTTTGCTTTCAACCAGTTGGCTTCCCGGGTGCCGCCCCTTCCTACAGGCAGCCTGACACAGCTTGGTCAGAAGTGACACATTCCCGGCACCGCCTGGTACCGAAAAAGTAACCAGCGGCACGTTTTCCGCGTTAATATTGCGAAGATCTCTAGGGGAGCCTAGTCGGGCTGAAGACGGAAGGCAGAAGGCGGTAGCTGCCAGCCTCCAGCCGCGAGCCGGACCAGGTGCTCCCATCACAGGCTTGCCATGAAAAGACTGTTCTGCATTTCGGTTCTTGCCATTTGCGTCCAGGCGGCCGCGCAGGAAAGCCAGCCGCCGGCCGAAAACCAGTCAGCGCCCGCCAACCACACCGTGGCGGCGGGCACGCGTGTCCCGCTGCTGCTGATCAACAGCATCAGCACCCGCAGCGCGCACGAAGGCGACCAGGTGTACCTGGAGACCGCGTTTCCCATCGTAGTCAACCAGAAGATCGTGATTCCCCGCGGCAGCTACGTCAAGGGAACGATCACGCAGGTGAAGCGCCCCGGGCGGGTCAAGGGGCGCGGTGAGATGTACCTGCGGTTCGACTCCTTGACGCTTCCCAACGGCGTGACGCGCGATTTCCGCGGCCGCGTCGGGGCCGTGGACGGCAGCGGCAACGACACGTTGGAGAAGCGCGAAGGAAAGATCCAATCGGAAGGCGCCAAGGGCCAGGATGCGGGAACCGTGGCCAGCACGGCCGCAGCCGGAACCGCCATCGGCGCCATCGCCGGTTCGGCCAGCAGGCACCCGGGGTTGGGCACGGGCATCGGGGCCATGGGTGGCGCGGCAGCCGGCGTGGCCCAGGTGCTGCTGACCCGCGGCCCCGACGTCCAGCTCATGCGCGGCACCGAACTGGACATGGTGCTGGATCGCACGCTGGCGTTCACCGAAGACGAATTGCGGTTTGAGAGCGCGCCGCCGGCCGGCTCGGCCATCCCCGCCCCCACGCGCACCGGCAGCAAGACGTCCAGTCAGTCCGGCATTCCCTTACCGCGCCGGCTCCCCATCCCGTGAAACAGGAGGAACAATGACCAGGATCACGGTCAATGACCACGGCCCGATCCGCATCGAGGGCGATTTCCAGATCTACGATTCGGAAGGCAAGCCCTTCGACATGAGCGGCCGGACCACGATCTCGCTCTGCCGCTGCGGGGCGTCGGAAAACAAGCCCTTCTGCGACGGGAATCACCGGCGCATCGGCTTCCAGTCGGAAGTGAAGGCCCGGCAGCTTCCTCCGCCGCCTGCCAAGCCGCCCGCGGCCGGCGGCGCGTGATAGCCGGTGGGCGGCGGGCAAGCCGCTGCCGGCGCCCGCGACCAAGATGAGCATACTGGTAGTCGGTTCGGTGGCCTTTGACGCGGTCAAGACTCCGTTCGGAGCGGTGGATCGCATGTTGGGCGGCTCCGCGACCTATTTTTCGCTGGCCGCCAGCTTTTTTGCCGGCGTCCGCGTGGTCGCCGTGGTGGGCGAGGACTTCACCGACGCCGAAATGGCCGTCTTTCGCGACAGGGACATCTCCACGGCGGGGCTGGAGCGGGCCCCGGGGCACACCTTTTTCTGGTCGGGCGAGTACACGGACAATCTGAACGACCGCGTCACACGGGATACGCAGCTCAACGTCTTCGCCGACTTCCAGCCCAAGATCCCCGCCGAATACCGGGATAGCGACCTGCTGTTTCTCGGCAACATCGATCCCGAATTGCAGCGCGCCGTGCAGGCCCAGTTGGCCGCGCCGCGGCTGGTTGCCGGCGACACCATGAATTTCTGGATTCAGGGAAAGCCCGAAGCGCTGCGCCGAACTCTCGAAGGCCTGCACGTGCTGGTCATCAACGATGGCGAGGCGCGCCTGTTGTCGGGCCAGTACAACCTGCTGGCCGCCGCCCGCTTGATTCACGCCATGGGCCCGCGGATTCTGGTCATCAAGCGCGGCGAATACGGAGCGCTGCTGTTTGTCGACGGCAAGGTATTCTGCGCGCCCGGTTTCCTGCTGGAGCAGGTGTGCGATCCCACCGGCGCCGGCGACAGCTTTGCCGGCGGCTTCATGGGCGCGCTGGCCGAGGCGGGAAACTCTGACGAGGCAGCCCTCCGGCGGGCCATGATATATGGTTCGGTGCTGGGCAGTTTCGCCGTGGAACGGTTCGGCGTCGAGCGGCTCCGCCGGCTGACGCGCCAGGAAATCGAGGCGCGCTACCGCGCCTTCCAGGATCTGGTCAGATTTTAAGGAGCAATTACGGATTTCGGATTGCGGATTGCGGATTTCGAACGCCCCGACGCTTGAAGTCCGCAACCCGCAACCCGAAAACTAATCGGCCTGGCACCTGATACCTGACACCTGAGACCTGTTATGTCGCCGAATGATGCGCATTTTCTGTGGCACGCGTTCCTGCGGCTGCTGCTGGCCGCCGGGCTGGGGGCGGCGGTGGGCGCCGAGCGCGAATGGAGGCGCAAGCCGGCCGGGCTGCGCACCATCATCCTCATTACCTTCGCCTCCGCGCTGTTTACCATCCTGTCGGAGGGACTGGCGGGAGTGCGCGGCGGGGACCCGCAGCGCATCGCCGCGCAGTTGATTACCGGCATCGGGTTCCTCGGCGCCGGAGCCATCATCCAGTCGCGGGCGGTCATACACGGGCTCACCACCGCCGCCACGATTTTCGCCATGGCCTCCATCGGCATGGCGGCCGGCGGCGGGATGGCGCTTCTCGCCGTCTTTTCCACCGCGCTGATGCTGCTGGTGCTGATCGTGCTGGGCTGGATCGAAGGGCGGGCCGAATCCAAGATCCGGACCATGTCCTTCAGCCTGACCACACACCATCCGGGCAGTTGCCTGCTCGACCTCCAACAGATGGCGGTTCAGCATAAGCTGACCGTCAAGGACTTCCGCGTCCGCAAAGCGGAAGGCCGCTGCACGGTTGATTTTGACGTGGAGGCCCCGGCCGGCTCCGAAGCGGTGGTGCTGCAGCGCATCGAGGAGATTGAACACGGCGCCCGATGACAGGCTGTAGGCTGTGGGCTGTAGGCTGTAGGCTGTAGGCTGTAGGCTGTAGGAACCGAGATACAATCCACCGCCCACCGCCCATCGCCCACAGCCTACGGCCCACAGCCCACAGCCTACGGACTACAGCCCATGAACGAGATTCCATTCACAAAAGCGCATGGTTGTGGAAACGACTTCCTGATTGTTCCGGCCGATAGCATCGGCGGAGCGCCGGGCAGCGAGTTGGCCCGCGCCATTTGCGACCGCCACTTCGGCGTGGGCGCTGACGGTTTGTACCTGGCCGCGTGCCCGGCCGAAGGCGCCCATGCGGAGATCCACCTGTTCAATTCCGATGGCAGCGCCGCCGAGCTTTCCGGCAACGGAACGCGGTGCGTGGCCGCGTGGTTGGTGGAGAACGGCGCGGCCCGCGGCCCGCTCCTGCGCATTCGCACCGGGGCCGGCCTCAAAGAATTGCGCCTGATCGGCCGAAGCGCGCAACGGTTCCTGTTTCAGATGAGCGTGGCGGCGCCGCGCATCGCGCCGGGCCCGGAGGACACCTTCTGGATCTGGCTGGGCAACCCGCAATGCGTGGCCTTTGTGGAGGATTTCGAATGCGACTGGCAGGGGCGCGGCCGGGCGCTGGGCTGCCATCCCTTTTTTCCGGCGGGGACGAATGTCGATTTCGTCCGCGTCGTCGGTGAGCACCTCCTGGAGGCCCGCTTCTGGGAGCGCGGCGCCGGGCACACCCTGGCCTCCGGCACCGGCTCGACCGCTGCGGCGGTCGCCGCCATTTATGCCGGCCGCGCTTCCTCCCCGGTCACGGTGCGCACCGAGGGCGGCGAGTTGGAGATTGCCTGGGAGCCGGGTGGGGAAGCCTTGTTGACCGGGCCCGCCGAGCTCACCTGCCACGGCCGCTTCGTGTGGAATCCGGAAAAGTAGACGAGACGCTTTTCGCGGCCTCAGCCCCGCTGCGGGAAGCCGGACTGATTTGTTGATCCTTCTTCGCGCTACGCTCCACGAAGAACAGGAAACCGAACACCACCCAAAGCAGGATGGTGCCGACCACGCAGACAATCGTCAGTCCTTCCAGAAAAAAAGAGGCCAGCGGGGCGATCAGAGAATTTGCAGTGTGCAACACATTCCTCCCAAATCGGTTCGTCTCATTATAGCAATCCCTCACGGCCGCCGCAGCGGCCGGATAGGGAACAGGGCGGGCAGTCGCCGCGGCGACCCTGGTGGTGGCCCCTGACGGTCCTTGCCGGCGCGCTTGCCACGGAGACCCGCTGCTTTCTATAATATGTTGATTTGCCTGCTGTTCGCCGAACCACCGTTTGGCTGGACATGCGGTTAGAACAGGCGGCCTTGGCAGGTGTGGCGGCTTCACCCGCTGCCTGCCATCGCAGCCTGCAACCTCGGCAGTGGAGCGTCCGGTATGTTTCAGTTCTTTCGCCGGAAGGACACGGCGGTTCGCGTCTTTCTCGGCGGTTTGCTGGTTCTGATTTGCATCATGCTGGTGGTCACCCTGATCCCTGGGCTCACCGGAAGCAGCCCGAGCGGGGAATCGGTGCTGGCCAAGGTGGAAGACGAATCGATTACCTCGGTTGAGCTGGCCCGTCAGTTGCAGCAGTGGGCCCGCACTCAGAAGCTACCGCCCAGCCTGTTCCCGGTCTACGCACCCCAGCTTCTGGAACAGATGGTGCGCGAGCGGCTGACGCTGAAGGAGGCTTCCCGCCTGGGCTTGAGCGTGTCGGGCCAGGAGGTGGCGAACGAGTTGCGGGACAACCCCCAGATCTTTCCCGGCGGCCAATACGTGGGCGAGGACCAGTACCGCTCACTGGTCGAAAACCGCCTCGGAATGAGCGTGCCGCAATTCGAAGAGAAGATCCGGGAGAGCCTGTTGGTCAATAAGCTGCGGCGCCTGGTCACCGCCGGAGCGTCGGTGAACGATGAGGATGTCGCGCGCGAATTCCACCGCCGCAACGACAAGATGCGGGTGGAATTCGCGCTCTTGAAGGCCGCCGACCTGAAGAGCAGCATTCCGGTTTCCAGCGCCGAAATCGCCGGTTTCTTCGACAAGAACCGCAGCCGCTACCAGATTCCCGAGCGCCGGCAGTTCAAGCTGGTCTTCGTCAATACCGCGAAGCTGAGGGAGACCGTCCCGGTCACCGAACAGGATCTGCAGCGCTTCTACAACGATAATAAGGACCGCTTCCGCGTCGAGGACCGGGTGAAGGTCAGCCACATCCTCTTTAAGACCGCCGGCAAGGCGGGGGAGGAGATTGAGGCCATCCGGAAGAAGGCGGAGGAGGTGCTGAAGCGGGCCCGGGCCGCCGAGGATTTCGCCAAGCTGGCCAAGGAGAATTCCGACGACGCGCAGACCACGGCCACGGGCGGCGACCGGGGCTGGATCGTGCGCGGGCAGACCGTGTCCGAATTTGAACAGGCGGCCTTCTCCCTTCCCGTCGGCGCCATCAGCGACGCCATCAAGACCGTTTACGGCTTCCACATTCTGAAGATCGGCGCGCGAGAGAAGGCGCACCTGCGCACGCTGCAGGAAGTGGCTGCGGAAATCGCGCCGCAGGTAAAGGCGGAGAAGGCCTCCCGGCTGGCCGACGAGCTGGCGTACAAAGCCGAAACCGCCATGAAGAAGACCCCGGACAACATCCAGGCGGTAGCCGCGGCGCTGAATCTTCCGGTGCTGGAAAGCGGTTTGATCAAGCGCGGCGACCCGCTGCCGGAAGCTGGCGCCGCGCCGGCCGCCGACGACAACCTGTTTGCCCCCAACTTGAAGCCCGGGCGGATGACCTCACTGGTCACGGTGGCCAACGGCATGCTGGTTGCCTCCCTGGTGCAGGTCAGCGGTGCTCACCCGGCGGAGCTTTCCGAGGTACGCGATCAGGTCGAAAACGATCTGCGCAACCAGAAAGCCGCCGCCACCGTGGCTACCCGCATGAGGGAATTGGCCGACCTGGCCCGCAAAGGCGGGGACCTGAAGAAGGCCGCCGCCGCAGTGAAAATCAGCGTCAAGGAGAGCGAAGCCTTTAACCGCGACGCCAACATCAAAGACCTGGGCGCGGCCAGCAGCCTGGGCGACGGCGCCTTCTCTATGAATCCCGGCGAAATCGGCGGACCGGTCGATGTAACCGACGGCCAGGCCGTCTTCCGGGTGCTCGACAAGCAGCCCGCCTCCGAAGAAGACTTGACCAAATCCCGCGACGGACTGCGCAAGGAGCTGACCGAGCACAAGCAGAACCTGCTGTACCAGGTGTTTGCCGAGGCCTTGAAGGAGCGCGCCAGCCGCCAGGGCCGGCTGCGCATCGATCAGGCGGCGCTGGATCGCCTGATCAGCTCCTACGAGCGCTGACAGCAGGTTTCAGGTGCCAGGTTTCGCTTGGTCACTTGTTTTCCGCCGCCGTCTCCTCCAGTTGGACCGGCTCCCATCCGCCGCGGCCGCACATGTTGGCGCATTCAGGGAAGACGTCGCCCTTGTTCAGGCGCACCGGAAGTTTGCAGACCGAACACCAATAGATCCCGCTCTGTTCGACAGCCGCTCCGCGCTTGGGCATGGCCCTGATTGTAGCACTGGGGGCCGCTCCCTGCGCCGCTCGGTTCAAGCCGGCCGCCGCCGTAGTAAAATAGGGATTGGCCGTTATCCACGAAAGGGGAATGAGCACATGAACGTAAGGCTGACCGATCAGGCAGTCTCCAAGGTGAGGGAAATCCTGGACCAGCAGAACCCACGGCCGGCC
>Ga0315279_10009475_pt1 | contig 11599 bp, 10 predicted proteins | sample YL17G06_20_MG_FD_203694 | JGI IMG/M metagenome (GOLD analysis project Ga0315279, IMG submission 203694) | Sediment microbial communities from Yellowstone Lake, YNP, Wyoming, USA - YL17G06_20 | ecosystem: Environmental > Aquatic > Freshwater > Lake > Sediment | place: USA: Wyoming | collected...
CCTGTTTCAACCTTAGAAACCCAACTCGCCGGAACCGCGAGGCGGCGACCGAGCTCCCGTTGCGACAGGTTGGCTGCGTTCCTCATCGCCAGAAGCTTCTGGCGAAGAGCGGCATACTCGACCGAGTGGAGAGATTTGCTCATTGACAGCATCCTACCTTTCCGTTACGGTGGACCCAAAATCGGAGCGCGATTTGCCACAGAAAACATGGAAAACTCGGAAGAATGCCGTGTTGATAAAGCAAGCATTATCGCTGTATGACCAAGGCACGGCGCTCCCCTATGTGATTGAGCAAGTGCTGGGCAATTCCGGGGAGCGCCAACTTGAGGTCGGGATAACGTTTGTCAAGGCCGCACTGGCCATGTCTGACTACTCCGGGCACCGAATTCACACACCGATCAAGAAGGAGATTGGATCCGGCTGCCTCCAAGTAGGGGACACGATCATCACCATCGTTGGATCACCTTGTGAAGACTACGATGGGGAGAAGCAGGAACGAATCCTTCTCTGGACTGGGGAGACTCCGTCTGCGATAGTTCCGGACGTTTCGCCGCATACGACGTGCTATCAGCTTTCGCATTTCGTTGCCCAAATCGTCTTACTACGCGCTGTGGGGTCGAAGCGCATCATGCGCAATTGGCTCGCGGCCGTACCTGTTTAGTGCCGGACAATTGAGTCGTGGGCGCGCCGCAGAATGCGCATGCGGTGCCCCGAACCGCATTGCTGTAGAGTCCATCGAATCGTTTGTCGCCAACAACATCGAAGAGCAGTCGCAGTTTGCCAAGTACGACCTCAGGAGCGGTTTTCGGCGGCTACCGGTGAAATCTAAAGACACCACGCCGGAAATCATCGTCCGCAAGCTTGTTCATTCGCTTGGGTATCGTTATCGCCTGCATGATCGGGCTCTGCCAGGTACACCAGACCTGGTGTTGCCGCGACTAAGGAAAGTTATAAATGTCAGCGGATGTTTCTGGCACTTGCATAACTGCAAAAGATGCCGGATTCCGACGTCTCACCGGCAATATTGGATCGCGAAATTGCGGGGCAACGCGGCGAGAGACAAACGGAATCTGCGGCTCTTGCGACGGGGCGGCTGGAGGGTGCTGGTGGTTTGGGAGTGCCAAACCCTTCCTTCCCGTTCGGATTGGCTACGCGCTAGGATTGAGGGTTTTCTGAATCCCGATGCCGTTAGCACAAGATTTTCGGGCCGGCCCCCCCGCCCAAGGAAGCCGGTTAAGTAACAGACGATATTGTATTCAGTTATGGCGGATATTAACCACCCTGCGCCGCCAATCGGCCGGGAGTTGCCCGCTTGGCTGGGCTAGGCCGGTTGGGCGATCTTGGCGGCCATGACGTCGCGCACCCCACCAGGCCGACGAGTGTTCCTTCCCCGACGACGGCCAGGTGGCGGATGTGTTCGCCGGCCATGATTTCCCCGCATTTGGCCAGGTCGTCTTCCAGCCGGCACGTGCGGACCTGCCGGGTCATCACCTCGCGCAGCAGTCTGCCGGACTCCGCGGCTGTCGAAGGGTCAGGCCGCCTTATGTAACTTTTCGGGCGCGAGTTCGCCGTCAACAAACGCGTTCTTCCGCACCGATGTGACGGGCCGCGAGCCCTTGAGATGCAGCCCTGAGCACTCCGGCCGGCCCAGGCGCCGGCAATTGTCCCGGATCGCCTGGTGATAAACGCCTTCCGTCTTCCGGGCGATATGGTCCCAGGAGAACTCCGCCGTCACGCGCTGCCGCCCCGCCTGGCCCATCTGGCGCAAACGGTCGAAGTCCCGGAACGCCTCCAGCAGGCCCCAGACGATGGAATCGACCTGGTCGTTTATCTTCAAGCCGTCGACACGGTGCCGGACGAACTCCGCGGGGCCGCCGTTCTGAGTCACGACCACCGGTTTGCCGGCGCTCCATGCCTCGAGGATGACGATCCCGAACGGCTCGTTCCGGCTTGGAACACAGACCACGTCAGGCGTCTTGAACAGGTCCGCCAACTCCTGCCCGCGCCGACAGCCGAGAAACCGGACCGCGTGCGCGACGCCAAGTTGGCCAACCCGCCGTTCCAGGCCGCCACGCATTTCCCCGTCGCCGACTATCAGGAACTTGGCCGCCGGATGCACGCTCAGCACCGCGGGCACCGCCTCGACGAAAAGATCGGGGGCCTTCTGCCACGCCAATCGGCCGCAAAAGAGCACCGTCGGGTCCGTCGGGCCGAGACCGAGCCGCGCCTTCGCCAGGCCGACATCGATCGCCCCCGCGAAACGCCCCGCCTGCACTCCGTTGTATATGGCGGAGACCTTGTCCTGCCCCAACGCGTAATGCTGAACGAACTCCCGCCGCAGCACCCCGGAGACCGCGATGACGCGGTCAGAGCAGTAGGCGCCCTCCCATTCCAGGTCCCGGATCATCCGGCTTTGACCGTCGTAATTGTGGTTGCCGCACCGGCCGTACTCCGTGGAATGGATCGTGAAGACGCATGCGCTGTCGTGCTCGTTGCGAGCCTGCACGAGCGCCTTGGTCACCAGCCAGTCGTGCCCGTGGGCCACGTCGAACGGGCCGTCCTTCGCGGCCGCCTCGCCCATGTGCCAGGCGAACGAATTGCACATGTTGTTGATTTCAGTGAGAAAGTCATGGTGCAGGTCGAACCCGCAGCGGTGATATTGCACGCCCCTGACCGACGAATGCCGGTCCTGGCCCGCCGCTTTCCTGGTGAAAACGTGAACGTCGTGGCCCCGGCAAGCGAGTGCGTCCGCCAGTTCGCTCACGTGCGCCGCGATCCCTCCTACCGCGATGGAGTGAAGGGTTTCCCAGGAGAACATGCAGATCCTCATATGAATCTCTTCCTTCTTTCAGTGCTTTGCTGTTTCCAGTCCGAGATGTCGCCCGCTCATTCCTCGGACACGACCTACAGTTGCCGTAAAGACCGGCCATATTCTCTCAGGCGGCCTTCAGATTCGGGTAAGACTCCAACACGCGGTCGAGCACGGCCAGGAAGGCCTTGACTACCGCGGGGTCAAAGTGCTTGCCGCTGTCCTCATCGAGGATGCTCAGCGCCACGTCCAGCGAGCAGGCCTCCTTGTAGCACCGCCGCGAGACCACGGCGTCGAAGACGTCGGCGAGACTAACAATCCGCCCCGGCAGCGGAATGGCCTCGCCTATCAGTTCATTCGGGTACCCCAGGCCGTCCCACCGCTCGTGGTGGTACAGGGCTATGTCGCGGGCCATTGCTATCACGCCGTCCTCGGGGTCCTCGAAGATCGAGGCCCCCGCGACCGTGTGCCGCTCCATGACCTTCCGCTGGTGGGCCGTCAGATGCCCGGGCTTGAGCAGGATGGCGTCCGGTATGGCGACCTTGCCGACGTCGTGCATGGGGCTGGCGCACTTGATGAGGTTCACCTGCCCGTCATCCAGGCCCATCGACCTGGCCACGACTTCCGACGTCCGGCTGACGCGATGGACGTGTTCGCCCGTGTCGGTGTCGCGGTACTCGGCGATCGTCGAGAGCCGGAAAATCGTGCTGAGGTGCGCCTCTCGAAGCTGCATCTGCAGGCCGGCGTTGTGGAGCATCACCGCCGCCGTCATGGCCAGGGATTTCGCGGCCGCGCCCAGGTCCATCGGGAACGGCCGGGCCAGACCGGAGCCGTCCTGGCGGTTGAAAAGCTCCAGCACGCCGATACAGTGCCCGTCCGGGCACTTCAAGGGCATGGCCAGGATGCTCCGGACCTGATACCCCGTCCGGGCGTCAAAGTCGCGGTTGATGCGAAACGGCGCGCCGTCGGAAAGGCCGCCGATGTCCGGGATGTTCATCACCTCCCCGGTCATCGCCACAAAGCCCGCCAACGACTCGCCCGAAATCGGCATGACCTGCCCGAGCAGGTGGCGGGCTATCTCCGAGGTGTCAAGGGCGTCGTTCTGCACGGCCACAAACCGCAACTTGTTCCCCTCGACCATGTACAGGCTGCCAGCCTGGGCCGCGGTCAGGCTCCGAAGCTGCTCCAGAACCTCCTCCAGCATCTGCTGGCGGTCCCGGCATTGCTGGAACCTTGCGCTGGCCTCGAGGGCCTTGCGAATGGCGGTCGCGTCGTCCATCACGGCAAAAGCTTCCGGTATCGCGGACATCATCAATCCCCTTGATTCTTCTGATACGACATTCCTGTAATGGGGCCGTGCGGGGTCCGATTCCTTTACTGTCTCACTGAACTCAGTTAGCCTCTGACCGAGGCAGCTACCCGTACCCGTGACCAGTCATCGACTGTAGAGTTGGAGGACTTTGGTAATTTTGGGGAAATCAGATAAACGGGGCCATCCGGATATGGTGGGTCCCGTTTAGCCAAAATCGACCCTTTTCGAGAAACCCCACTGGGGTGAAAGCATTCTTGGCGAGTCTGGAATATCGGGAATTGCGGAAGCAAGAGGTGAGGCCGGACAAGCCCTGGGCAGATGGGGCGTCAGGTTCGGGCCGACTACCTGCCCTTCAAGATGTCGCCGACCCGGCGGCAGATCTCCGCCGCGTCGACGGGCTTGGCCATGAGAGCCTGGGCGCCGGCATCGAGTATGGCCCGTTGGGCTTCCTCGCAGGGCTGGGCCGTAATCGCCAGCACTGATATGCCGCGAGTCCGCTTGTCGCCCTTGATCCGCCGGCAGACCTCGAAACCGTCGATGCCCGGCATGTACAGGTCCAGGATCACCAGGTCAGGATGCTCAGACACGACCATCTGGCCGGCGGCAAAGCCGTCGTGGGCAATGAGTATACGGCACTGCGGGTGCTTGGCGGAGAGGAGCTTGCTCAGCCATTTGGTCACTTCAGGGTCATCGTCCACGATCAGGATTGTCGGAAACGCGGGAAGCAGCTCTGGCGGAATACGCAGGTTCTGTCGTTTGAGGAATGCAATCAGGTCGTCGGGCTCGACGCGACGATGCCCGCCAGGCGTTCTGCCCGCGGGCAACAGGCCGGAATCAACCCAATTGGACACCGACTGGTCCGACACGCCCAGCATGTGCGATATCTGCCAAGTCGTCAGCTTCTTGACCATGCGTTTCCCTGACAGTCAGTATCAGTTTCCCTGCCAGCCCGATCCGGGCCGCCTGCACGCATTCCGGGCGCTGCAACTCATGCCGGGGACCCCGGCAATCGGGCAAGCCCTGCACGCGGGCAGGCAGATCCTCCGGCCAAAAAGTCAAAAGGCTTCCGCAACGCCATTACGCCACGCGGCGACAGTGTCTTAGGATAACCCATGGCCAAAGCGGCACGCAAGTATTTCCTAGTAGATTTAGCGGTTATTTTTCCGCCGCCCCCCCTGCCGCCCGCCAATTGGCGCCAAATGCCCCCGCCCCCACCGGCCGGCGGAGGCGTTAAAGGGGTTGAGCCGCGTTTGGTCCCGGCGGCTGGAACGGGTATGATGGGAGCCATGAAACCGTTGTCGGCGGGCATTGTGTCTTTCGGCATTACGCTGGCCCTTGGCGCCGCCGAGGCCCAGGCATGTCCCAAAACAGCCGGATAAGATGAAGGCTTGACAAGTGTGCGCGGCAAGCGCACAATTGTGCGCATTATGAAAACGCCTCGTAAACAGGTCATCGACTGGCTTTTTCCGCGCGCACGGAAGAACGTGCTGACGCTGATGCTGATGGACCCCCGGCGGCGGTGGCATTTGCGCGAAGTGGTCCGCCGAACCGGCTGCGCGATCGGCACGGTCCGTCGTGAACTGGCCGGCCTGGCGGCGTGCGGGATTCTGGTTGCGACTCGTGACGGGAACCGCGCCTATTATCAGGCCAATTTCGCTTGCCCGATTCATTCCGAGCTTTGCAGGATCATTCAGAAGACCTCAGGGCTGGCGGATGTGCTTCGGCCTGCGCTGGAGGGCATGGGCCGTCGTGTGCGAGTGGCGTTCCTCTACGGCAGCCAGGCACGACAAGAGGCAAGCTCCGACAGCGACGTGGACCTGATGGTGATTGGCAAGGCCGGATTCGGCGAGGTGGTGACGGCTCTGAGCAAGGCACAGGACACCCTCGGCCGGGAGGTTAATCCAACAGTATATTCGCCGGAGGAGTTCCGCGGCAAGGTTTCCTCCGGGCATCATTTCCTTCAGTCCGTCATGAAAGAACCGAAGATTTTCCTGGTCGGAGATGCTGATGAGCTTGGAAGCCTGGCGAAATAACGGCTGGTTGTCCCCTCACCAGCCCAGCCGGCAGGAGATCGCGGATTTGCTGGCCCTCGTTGACCGCGACCTCAAGGACAGCCAATCCGAAGGGCTCAGCGCCGATTGGCGGTTCAATATTGCTTACAACGCCCTGTTGCAGGCGGCCACGGCAGCGCTGGCGGCAGCAGGGTATCGGGCCGGCCGAAATGCCCATCATTACCGGGTCCTCCAATCTCTGGCGTTCACCGCAGACCTGGACGAAACGGTGCTCAGGCAATTAGACGCCTTCCGCAAGAAACGGAACCTGACAGGATACGAACGGATCGGTACGGTCTCGGACCGGGAAGTCTCCGAGGTGATCCAAATGGCACGGACCATCCGCAAACAGGTTGAAGGATGGATTCGCAAGGACCACCCGGAACTGCTCTGAGCCACTCGGAGCGGTTCAATCCGGACAAGTAGTCAGCGTCCCCATACTCTTGTTTACCCCCGGCATCCCCTGCCGCCCGCCAATTGGCGCCAAATGCCCCCGCCCCCACCGGCCGGCGGAGGCGTTAAAGGGGTTGAGCCGCGTTTGGTCCCGGCGGCTGGAACGGGTATGATGGGTGCCATGAAACCGTTGTCGGCGGGCATTGTGTCTTTCGGCATTACGCTGGCCCTTGGCGCCGCGGGCGTTGGGGTATGGCTTAGCCGCTCCCAGGCTTACGAGCTCAAGCTGCGCCTGCCAGGCTCGGACAGGCCCGAGGGCCAGTCCGGCCAGGAGGTGCCGGAGAAGATCGAGGGCAAGCTGACGGTCTTTGACGGCAAGCCGATGCCCAAGGCGCGCGGCAGTTGGCCTTGCTTTCGCGGGGCCACGCGAGAGGGCATAAGCGACGACATGACGGCCCTGGCCGACGCCTGGCCCGCCGCCGGGCCGAGGGTCGCCTGGGCAATGAAGGTCGGCGAGGGCCACGCCGGCGTATCAATCCTCAAGGGCAAGGTATACCTGCACGACTACGACGCCGAAAAACGCCAGGAAGTCATCCGCTGCATGTCGCTCGCCGACGGCAAGGACATCTGGGCGTACGCCTACAAGGTGCGGATCAAACGCAACCACGGCGTTTCCCGCACGGTCCCGGCCGTGACGGACGAGCACCTGCTCGCCCTGGGCCCCAAGTGCCACGTCACCTGCCTGGACTCCAACACCGGGCAGCTTCAATGGGCGATCGACCTGGTCACCGAATACGGCACGAAGGTCCCGTACTGGTACGCTGGGCAGTGCCCGATGATCGACGACGGCAATGCGATCCTCGCCCCTTGCGGCAACGTGACGGAGCACATCGACTCGGCCGGCAGACCGGCCACGCGCGGCAAGGACGTGCTGATGACGGCCATAAGGTGCAAGCCGGGCCCCGACGGGGCAAGGCAGGTCGTATGGGAGGTGCCCAACACGGACGGCTGGCAGATGACGCACTCGTCCATCGCGGTGCTGGAGCTGGAAGACTACACGAAGATATACGTTTACTGCGGCAGCGGCGGACTTGTCGGCGTGCGGGCCGAGGACGGCAAGGTGCTCTTCAAGACGACTGACTGGAAGATCCGCAGCGCCAACGTGCCGACGCCGGTTGCGATCCGCGAGGGCGGCAAGCTCTTTCTCTGCGGCGGATACGGCGCCGGCAGCATGATGCTCCAGGTTCTGAAGGAAGGCGACGCCTACGCGGCGAAGGTGCTGGTGCGGAACCCGCCGGCGGTCTTCGGCTCGCAGCAGCAGACGCCAATCTACTACAAGAACCACCTGTTCGGCACGCGGGTGGATGAGCAGTTCGTCTGCCTGTCCAACCAGGGCCAGGTCGTATGGACCAGCGGGCCCGACGCCAAGTTCGGCAAGGAAGGCGGCGGCTACGTCATCGCCGACGACAAGGTCTTCGCCCTGGACGACAACGGCGTGATGACCATGTTCCGCGCCACGCCGCAATCGTACCAGCAGCTAGGCCGGGCCAAGGTGCTGGGCGGGCACCACAGTTGGGGTCCGATAGCGGCGGCGGATGGATTCATGATCTGCCGCGACCTGGAAAACCTCGTCTGCCTCGACCTGCGGAAGCAACAAGGCCAGGAACCGGCTCTGCCATGACGCGAACGCGCACGACAACTTCCGGAGCGGCCGGACCCGGCGTGGCCAGGGTCATAGCGGCCGTCGGCATAGGTGCTGCCCTCGCGGTCGGCATCGGCATTGGCGCGTACGGGGTGTGGCAATCGTCGAGGCCTCAGCCGGCCAGCGTGAGCATGGGCGACCTGTCGGGGCTGGGCGGCGCGGCCGGCGCGAAGGTCGTCGGTCGGGAGATCGCACAGTTTCCGCCGGGCTTCCGGCGGGCACGGGCCGTCGCCGTTGCGCCCGGCGGGGAGATATACGTCAGCGGCGACTTCGCCATTCGCCGCTTCGACCCCGCCGGCAGAAAGCTCGCCGAGATCGCCACCATCGAGCCGCCCGGCGCAATCGCCGTTGACGCCAACGGAACGGTTTATGCCACTTTCGGCAACAAGGTGTGGGTCTTCGACCGCGATGGCAAGCGCCTCGCGACCTGGCCGGCGAGGGAAAACGCCGTGCTGACGAGCATTGCCGTCTGCGACGCCGGCGTGCTGGCAGCCGACGCCGGCGGGCGGTGCGTCCTCCGCTACGGCCGCGACGGCAAACTCCTGGGCGTCATCGGCAAGAAGGACGAGGCCCGCAACTGCCCCGGCTTCGTTGTGCCGAGCCCGTACTTCGACGTGGCAATGGCGCCCGACGGGCTGCTGCGCGTGACAAACCCGGGCCGCCACCAGATCGAGGTGTACACTCTCGACGGCGACCGCGGGGCCGCGTGGGGACGCTTCTCAGCCACCGAGCCCGACGGCTTCGTCGGATGCTGCAACCCGGCCAACTTCGCCGTCGTGCCCGCCCCGGGCAGGCCCGGCGATTTCGCCGGCTTCGTCACGGCCGAAAAGGGCCTGGCCAGAGTGAAGGTCTTCGACGCCGACGGCAAGTTCGCGGGGCTTCTGGCGGCGCCGGACACGTTCGCGCGGCATGATGAGCTGGTCGCGGCGGGCCCTTCGGGCGAGCCTTTCGCTGCCCTGGACGTCGCGGCCGGGGCCGACGGGCGAATCTACATCCTCGACGGCGTCGTCGGGCAGGTGCACGTGTTTGAATGGAAGGCCCAGAAGAAAAAGTTCAACGCGGAGAACGCAGAGCACGCAGAGAAGAAAGAAGGCAAATGACAACTTCCTCTCTGCGTGCTCTGCGTTCTCTGCGTTGAAAGTTCCATGGAATATAGGCAAAGACGAAATGATACGCAGGTTCCTCCAACAGAAGCTTAGTCGCGGCGAGTTCGTGCGGTCGATAGGCCGCTACGTGCTGCTGGGCGTGCTGGCGATGATCGCGGCGTGGGTGTTGCGGCGGCGCGGCGGCCGCGGCGGCTTAACCGGACAGTGCGAATACGACCTGTCCTGCCGCCAGTGCGCGGAGTTGTCCGGCTGCGGCCTGGCCAGGGCCGCCGCCACGCGACAGGCCATCAGGAGCGCCAAGTCATGAGCAAGCCGGACAAGACAATCACCCGGCGCGACCTGCTCCGCCAAAGCGCGTGCGGCGCCTGCGTCGTCGGGCTGGGCGGAATGATCGGCGTCCTGGCCGACAGGAGCGATGGCGAGCAGCTTGTCTGGCAGATCGACCCGCTCAAGTGCAACCAGTGCGGCAAATGCGCCACCAACTGCGTGCTGGAGATGTCCGCCGTCCGCTGCGTGCACCAGTACGCCATGTGCGGGTACTGCGACCTGTGCACCGGTTACTTCACGGCCGAGCCGAGCGGGCTCAACACCGCCGCGGAGAACATGCTCTGCCCGACGGGCGCCATCAAGCGCACTTTCGTGGAAGACCCTTACTACCAGTACAGCATCGAGGAGGAGTTGTGCATCGGTTGCGGCCTGTGCGCCAAGGGCTGCAACGCGTTCGGCAACGGCTCGCTGTTCCTCCAGGTCCGCCACGACCGGTGCCTGAACTGCAACGAGTGCTCGATCGCGGCGGCCTGCCCCACGCAGGCATTCCGCCGCGTGCCGGCAAGCAGACCGTACATCATGAAACTTGTCAAGGGCGCCGAATGAACCCACGACCCGCCACCTTCGCCAGCCTTGCCATGACCGCCCTGCCGGCGGCGCTTGCGATGCTGACGCTCTGTCTCGTCGCGGCGCCCGCGCGGTCGCAGTCGCGGTTCCCCCCGCCGGAGTTCGAGTCCGGCTACACCCAGCCGACGACCACCACTCCACCCGCCCGCGCCAGTTGGGCGGACTACGTGGACCTGGCCGTGCTGGCCGCGGCGCTGGCGGCGGCGTCCGTCGCGACCGTGTGGATCCGCAGACGGTGGCTCATCGTCGCGATAGGCGTCGCGGCGCTGGCATACCTCGGCTTCTACAGGCAGGGGTGCATCTGCCCCATCGGGGCGATCCAGAACGTCACGATGGCGATCTTCGGCACGGGCGGGTACGTCATCCCGCTGACGGTGGCGGGATTCTTCCTGCTGCCGCTTGTAACGGCCTTGTTCTTCGGGCGGAGCTTCTGCGCGGCCGTCTGCCCGCTGGGCGTCACGCAGGACCTGCTGGCGCTCAAGCCCGTCCGCGTGCCGATGTGGCTGGAGCACGCCCTGGGCCTGCTGCCATGGGTGTACATCTCCGCGGCCGTGCTGTTTGCGGTCACCGGCAGCGCGATGATCATCTGCCGCTACGACCCGTTCGTGTCGATCTTCCGCCTCGTGCCGATGGGCAAGATATTCGAGGGCTGGCGTCGCGCCGACGACTCGCTCAACCCCGCCGCCCTGAGCGGCCGGCTCGACGTGCTGGTCCTCACCGCCAGTTTCCTGCTGGTCGGCGTGTTCATCGCGCGCCCGTACTGCCGGTACTTCTGCCCGTACGGCGCGCTGCTGGGGCTGCTGTCGCGGTTCTCGCTGAAGCGCGTGAGGATCACCCCGGGCGAGTGCATTCAGTGCCGGCTTTGCGAGGACTCCTGCCCCATCAACGTTATCCGCGCGCCGACGCCGGAGGCCCCCGCGCGGCAGCTCCTGGCGGGCAAGGGCCCGCTGGCGGCGACGCTGGCGCTGCTGCCGGTGCTGGTGCTCGCCGGCGGCGCCCTCGGCGGAATGCTCGGGGCGACCATGGCCAGGCTGCACCCGACGGTCGCCCTTGCCGACCGCGTACGCATGGAAGACGCCGGAACCGTCAAGGGCACCACCGACGCCAGCGACGCGTTCCGCGCCACCGGCAAGTCGACCCAGGGCCTCTACGCCGAGGCCGACGAGGTCGAGTCGCGCTTCACCGGCATTGTCCGCCTTGCGGGCGCGGGCCTCGGCGGGGCGCACATCTTCGGGGCGTTCGTCGGCCTGGTCGTCGGCCTGAAGCTCGTGGGCCTGTCCGTCCGGCGGCGCCGTGGCGACTACGAGCCCGACGACGCCTCATGCATCGCCT
>Ga0315279_10009477_pt1 | contig 11598 bp, 7 predicted proteins | sample YL17G06_20_MG_FD_203694 | JGI IMG/M metagenome (GOLD analysis project Ga0315279, IMG submission 203694) | Sediment microbial communities from Yellowstone Lake, YNP, Wyoming, USA - YL17G06_20 | ecosystem: Environmental > Aquatic > Freshwater > Lake > Sediment | place: USA: Wyoming | collected...
ATAGTCGCACGCGCTGAGTTCCGTCCGTCCCTGCAAGAGCGCCGACGCCCCTAGGATGCGATCCCGCATTGTATCTGGCTGTGCCCCCTTGCGGCGGTTGTCGGGGCTGTTGTTGAACTGGCCGTCACCGTTGTACCGAATCGCCGCCTTCACACAGCGGGCAAGCAGGTAAAGGAAGCACTCCGGGCTATGCGTCTGGTTAAACTTGTTGCGCACAACATCGTAGTACTCGCGCTCGCGTCCGCGCTGCGCTTCCCAGAGTCCGCGATACTTGGCTGCCAGTTGGTCGGGCCGGTTGATAATCTCCCGCCATAGGTCGATGATCGGGGTGTGGGCGTCGTTGATTAGAAACTTGTCCGCAAGCCGCTTGTACGCCGTGGCCAACGAGATCGCGGCCGATCCCGCGAACGGTTCAACAAGACGGGCGGCATGGGCAGGAAAGTAAGACAGGACAACAGGGGCAAGATTGCGCTTGCTGCCCTGATACGGTATCGGGTGGGGCACGTCCCAACGCTCGTAGTCTCTGACAGTCTCGTTCATAGGTCGTCGGCATCATAACCCGTCTATGAACATTAGTCAACCCGGGAGCAGAATGCTCCGCAGGAGCCCCCGATTCCCTAGGTGCAACTGCCACTATTGGCTGGGTTTGGGGCGTCTCGCCGGCGGGCCGTACTTTTCCCACCGCCCTCTGCAAACCGCACTCTGCCCACTGCCCCCGATTGACTCCCCGCGCAAAGCTGGTAGATTGACAGCCGATGAAGGGGCGGCTATACGCGCGTCCGCGTCGATGTTCCGCGCGGGGCTCCCGACCCCGCCGAGACGCCCGGACGGGTCGGCCTTTGGGAGACGACGCATTCCGCGGGCGGCTGGAGAAGTTGCCCGATCGGATCGTCAAGCCACACAATCGCCGCCCGAAATGCGGAGGACCAAACAATTACGTATGCTGTCCCCGGAATTCTTGCACGTCTCCATCAAACCGCAACTTTTGCGTCTGCCGCTTGGCCCTCGTGGATCTCAGTAACTCGCGCCCGTTCTGGTTCGAGGGGAACCATGATTTCACGTAGCGTGCCGCGACAAGCGGTCAACCGGCCGCGATCGCACGAGATAAACACCATTGACACACTTCCGGCCCAGAGAGCAAACGCGACGTAGCGAGCAGGAAGGTCGCGGAGGACATGCTGCAAACGGGCATCGACCCAGTTTTCTTCGCGGAACGAGTGTTGATAAACAAGGAGAAGCCGGTGCGACTCCGGTGGCAGTAGTTGGACGACTTCCGCCACCCGAATGTGCCTGACGCCGCCGCCCTGGGGCGGTTCGATACCGGTGTCGGGGTCCACAAACAAATCGCTTCCGTCTAGAGTCGCATCCAAGTCGAAATACGCGCCTCTAGTCCCCGCGGTGAAACGGATGTCAGGGCGGAGGATGCGATTTGCGTCCGCGAGGCCGGTCAAACGTGCATAGAGCTCCAACCGTGCATTGTTCCACGTTGCTCGAACGTCCTCATCGGTGAACATCGGAAGCACTCGCACGTCTTTGAGAACGTTACGCAGTTTTCCCACAACCCAGCCCTTCCAAGAGTCGAGGGCGTCGCCCAGGTGGCACAGGTTCATAGCGCTGACTCCTTCTCCAACGCGAACTGTCTCCGAGCCGGGCCTCGGCGCGACCCATCGCGGAGCCTCGAGTCTGCCACAAAGGAAACACAAAGTACAGGAATTGATTGACGCGCCCTCAAGCCTGTAGGGCAAATCTCGATCCCCGGAGATGCGCTCCTTATAGAACCGGGGCGTCTCCCATGTCAAGCCCCCGAGTCAGGATTCTCTTGGAATCGAAATCCGGGGAATTCCGGACCCGGTGGCCCCGCGCGGTTACCGGCCCGGGGCGCCCACAGACCCGAACCTGCGCCATGCATGCACTCGCTTCCTCAAGTTATCCATTCGCTACGCCTCGGTACACCGACGACCGAAACGGGTACGCACCTAATACTCGGGCGTAGAGGCGCACGTCGGTGATGGCCGATTCGGCCAGGCAGCGGGCGCAGCGCCCACCTCAGCAGCCGAGAACCTTGCGCCCGCGCAAGAGGTTTTCACCCCGACCCCGCTCAGCACCCCCACCGCCCGTGACGCCGCGACCGGAAAAGAGGGCCGGAAAGTAGCGCCGGGGCGTGTCGCCCTGAACCCCCAACCCTCGCGGGCCGACACGGCCCGGCTCTGAATCCTGAACCCTGACCCCCAGTCCCCAATCCCCAATCCCCAATCCCTAGCCCCTCGCCCCTAGCCCCTTTTTGGCGGCACCGCCGTCAGCGGCTTGGCCCCGGGGAAGCGGCCTGCCGGACGCTGGTTCTTGCCCGGCCGGTCGCCGTCGCCGATGTCCTCGCGGCACCGCTCAATCAATCCGAGCAGCCGGGCCACGACCTCGGGATGCTTGGCCGCCACGTCCGTGGTTTCGCCGATGTCAACGTCGAGGTTAAACAGCTCGGGCGTTGCGAGCGGCGTGCTGCCGAGCTTCGGGCCGTCCCTCGCCACGCGGAGCTTCCAGGGGCCGCTCCGCACGGCCTGGAGGTGGCCTTCGTAGTAGTAGAAGTAGCCGGCCCTTTGGTACGGCGACTGGGCCGCGTTGGGCGTCGAGAGAATCGGACTCGCGTCGAAGCCGTCGATGATCCGGTCGCTCGGCGCCTTGGCTCCGGCCAGAGCGGCGAAGGTGGGCAGCACGTCGAGCATGGTCCAGACGCAGTCGCTCACCACGCCCGACGGCACGCGCCCCGGCGCCCGCACGATGCAGGGCACGCGATGTCCGCCCTCGAAGCTGGTGGCCTTGCCCGCCTTGAGCGGCCCGTTGCTGGCGCCGTGGGCCCGGACGCCGCCGTTGTCGGAAGTGAAGACCACGAGCGTCTGCTCGTCCAGCCCGAGCTCGCGGAGCTTGGCGAGGATCTGGCCCGTGCTCCAGTCGACCTCTTCAATGCAGTCGCCGTAGACGCCGTTAGCGCTGCGCCCGGCGAATGCGTCGCTGGCGTAGTGGGGCCAGTGGGGGAAGGTGTGGGCCAGGTAGAGGAAGAAGGGTTGTCCCTTGTTCTGGGCGATGAACTGCAGGGCCTCTTCGGTGTAGCGGCGGGTCAGTTGGCGCTGGTCGGGCTCCTCCTCGATGACCTTGGCGTCGCGCAACAGCGGGGTGGGCGGGCGCGTCGTGTCGCGCTGGCCCTTGGCCCGCGTCTGGCCCATGTCGTTGGAGAAGGGGATTCCGAAGTAGCGGTCGAAGCCCCGGCGCGTGGGCAAGAAGGGGGGCTGATCGCCGAGGTGCCACTTGCCGATGGCCATGGTGGCGTAGCCCGCCTTGCGCAGGACGTCGGCGACGGTGATCTCGTCGGGGTGCAGGCCGCGCTCGTTGCCGGGGAAGAGGACCCAGTAGCCGACGCCGTTGGTGTGCATGTTCAGGCGGCGGGGATAGCAGCCGGTCATGAGGCTGGTGCGGCTGGGGGTGCAGACGCCGCTGGTGGAATAGAAGCTGGTAAACCGAGTGCCTTCCTTGGCGAGGCGGTCGACGTTCGGGGTGCGCTGCTTGGTCGATCCGTAGCAGCCGAGGTCGCCGTAGCCCAGGTCGTCGCAGTTGATGAGGATGAAGTTGGGCCGGGGCGCGGCCGAAGAGAAAAGCGGCGCGGCGACGAGGATCGCGGGCAGCAAGAGCGAAAGACAGAAGCGGGGGCGTCTCATGGCGTTCTTCCTCACTTGGCCCGGGAAGGGAGCGTGACGACCGCCAGCCAGAAATGCTCGATCGACGCGACGATCTCCATCAGCCCGTTGAAATCCACCGGCTTGACGATGTAGCAGTTGGCGTGGAGCTGGTAGCTCTTGACCACGTCCTGCTCGGCCGCGGAGGAGGTCAGGACCACGACGGGGATTTTGCCCAGCTCGGGGTCGGGCTTGATCTCGGCCAGGACCTGGCGGCCGTCCTTGCGCGGCAGGTTCAGGTCCAGGAGGATCAGCTCCGGCCGAGGGGCCGCGGCGTACTTGCCCTGGCGGCGGAGGAACTCCAGGGCCTCCACGCCGTCGTGGACCACGTGGACCTCGTTGGCGATCTTGGCCGATTTGAGGGCCTCCATCGTCAAGAAAACGTCCCCGTCGTTGTCTTCGACCATCAGGATCTGGATCGGTCTTGGGTCCATGGCGTTCTCAAGCCGGAAGGGTGAAGTAGAAGGTGGATCCCTGCCCCGGCTGCGACTCGACCCAGATCCGCCCGCCGTGGCGGTCCACGATCTTCTTGCAGATCGCCAGGCCGATGCCCGTGCCGGGATACTCGTTGCGCGCGTGGAGCCGCTGAAAGATGAGGAAGATGCGGTCCCGGTATTCCGGGTCCATGCCGATGCCGTTGTCGCGCACGAAAAACAGCCAGTGGTCCTCCTCACGGCAGGCGTCCACGCGGATCTTGGGCGGCGCGTTGCCGCGGAACTTCATCGCGTTGCCGACGAGGTTCTGGAAGAGCTGGACCAGTTGCGTGCCGTCGGCGCGGACGGTCGGCAGTTGGCCGTGGGCGATCTCGGCCGCGGTCTCGCGGATGCTCGCCTCCAGGTTGGCCAGGGCCTGGCGCAGGGCCGCGCCCGCGTCGGTCGGCGCCAGCTCGCCGGCGCGGGTGCCCGCGCGCGAATAGGCCAGGAGGTCGTTGATCAGCGTCTGCATCCGTTTGGCGCCGTCGGAGGCGAAGTCGATGTACTTCTCGGCCTCGGCGTCCAGGCGGCTGCCGTAATTCTGCTTTAGAAGCTGGACGAAGCCCGTGACCATGCGGAGCGGCTCCTGGAGGTCGTGCGAGGCCACGTAGGCAAACTGTTCCAGGTCCTTGTTCGAGCGGGCAAGCTCCTCGGCGGTGCGGCGCAGCTCCTCCTCGGCCTGTTTGCGGGCCACGAGATCCATGATCGGGGTGGCGAGGTCCCGCAGGGTATCCACGTCGGCCTGCGTGTAATCGGCCGGCTTGTTGCCCACGCCGATGATGGCCACCACCGAGCCGCCGCGGAGGATGGGCACGACCAGTTCGCGGACCACCGGCGCATGCCCCTCGGGCAATCCTTTCTTGTGGGGCATGCCGGCGTAGTCGTTGTGGATGACCGGCGCGCGGGCGTGGAAGCAATCCACCCAGACGCCGGCCTGACTGATGGGGTAGTGCTGGCCCTTGCCCTCCGCCTTGCACATGTTTTGCAGCGTGTTGGTGGACCAAGCCTGCAGGGTGAGGTTCTCCTGATCGTCGTCCACGAAATGGAAGAACCCGATCCGGCTGCCGGTAAGCAGCTCGGCTTCGTCCAGTGCGGTCTGCAGCAGCTCCTCCATGCCAACCCGCTGCGCCAGCTCGGACAGGCGCAAGCGGGTCTGCAGCAGCGATTCCGCGCGCTTGCGCTCGGTGGCGTCGCGGCCGTAGAGATTGACGTACCGCTGCTGGGCGATGGGAGCCAGCGCAAAAGACCACACCCGGCCGCGCGGGCAGGCGAACTCGATCTCCTCGTATTGGCCGCCGCTGAGGACGCGCTGGACCGGGGCCAAGAGCGGCTCGGGCAAAGGCAGCCCCTCGCGCCAACCCATCTCCGCGAGCATCGCCCGGGCCGGCCCGTTGGCATACAGCACCGCCCCGTCGCCGGCGGCCCGCAAGACCGGGTTGGGATTCTCCTCGGGGAACTGGGCCAGGCTGCGGATTTCGGCCTCGATATCGGCCCGGATTGCCTGGGGTGACTTGCTCATACGTCAGAGTCGCGCAGGGGGCGAAGAAGAAACGGTCGCTTCTGGCTCATCCGTCTTCCACGGCGCATCGCCGCACGGCGTCTTCGGCCTCCATGCCCTGTCAGGATACCCGAGATGAGGGTTGCCCGCAATTCATGCACCCCTCAATAGGGGTGGGCCGTGGTGGTTGGGGTCGTGGGGGCAAGGCAGGAGGGCGACCCGCGGTCAACGCGCGAACCGGATGGCCATCGGACTTGGATGCCCCCAGACGAAGCGGTCCCCTTTGGGTCCGTCATGTCTTGGACCGCTCGAGCTGCGGCACCTTCAGCGTCTCGCCGTCTTTGAGCGCCGACTGGTGGGCGATGATCCCGGGGACCGTCATCGCCAGGGCCTCGTAGACGTTTACCAGCGGCTCGCGTTCTTCCAGGATCGCGCTCAGAAACTCGTGGCTCAGGTAGCCGTGGGAGCCGCCGTGGCCGCCGGCGGGCACGGTCGGCGGGAGCGGCGGACGCGAAAGCTCGGGCAGAGCCTTCGCCGTCCCGTGGTATTGCATCCCATCCATCCACCCCCGCTCGCCAAACACCCGGCCCGTCTCCTCCACCTTGCCGTAGATCGACGTACACATGCTCATCCGCGACGTGCCGCCCTCGCTCGTCTGGAACAGGGCGATTTCATCGGAGAAGGGGTTGTGGTACTGGTTCGCCCCGCCGTGGTACATGGCCGGCCCGCCACGAAAGCCCGCGCACGAGACTGCCGTGAACCGCTTGCCCGTCACGCCCACGTAATAGGCCGTGGAATGGGTCGGATACCAAAGCGGCGGGCAGCCGATTCGCCAATTCTTGTACGAGCCGATCGGCGCGGTCAGATAGTGGTAGTACTCGCCTTCGGAGTAGACCAGCCGGCCGAAGCCTCCCGCCCGGTAAACCTGCCGCATGGCGTGGCAGTCGGCGTGGTAGAAGCTCGTCTCGGCCATCATGTGCTTCAGGCCGGTCCGGCGCACCGTTTCGACCAGCTTGCCGGCGTCTTCCACCGAGCCCCAGACGGCCGGGACCGCGGTCATGACGTGCTTGCCGTGCCCGAGCACCTCCGTGCAGTGGCGCGCGTGGCTGGGGGCATCGGTGGCCACGAAGACCGCCTCGATCTTCGGGTCTTTGACCAGCACCTCCAGCGACTCGTACGACTTCCCGCACCGACACGCCTTCATCAGCCCGTCGCGGCGATCGGGGAAAAGGTCGCTCACCGCGACGATCTCGACGTTGGGATGGTCCTGGAACCCGAACGCGGCCCCGAACTGGCACACCCCGTAGCCCACGATCCCGAACCGCACCTTGCGATCGGAGACGGGCTGCCACTTCTTCTGGCCCGCGGGCTGGGCCGCGGCGAGAGATTGTCCGGAAAGCCCGGCTGCCACGGCCGCCCCCGCGGCGGTGCCGCCCAACCTGCTAAGGAAATCGCGTCGATCCAAAGGCAAACCGGACATCGTAGATCCTCCTCGGCTTAGATGCAGTTGCGTGACCCGAGGACCACTTTGGCGACACGCGGCGGCAATGTCAACCCTCCGCTGCTCGCGTTACCGCCCGCGGCCGGGCCAAAGGCCGACGGGCTGGGTTGGCAACACCTCGAAGGGACCCGGCAGCGTGCCGGCCTTGGCCCTGGGAGTTCCGAAAAAGTCAAGACCCACGACCGGCACGATCGGGCAGGTTGGGAGCGGCCCTTCCGGTGCGTACGAGAGCGTCAGGGTCTTTTCGTCCAGCCGCACCTTGAGCTTCACCGCCGCGCTGTGCCTGTCCCAGCCGTGCGCACTCTGCCACTTGGCAAGATCGAACGGCCGGCTTGCGTCGAACACGTTGTAGTCCGAGTTGTTCTCCGCATCGGAGATGGCCAGCGGCCGGGCGTGATCGGCGAAGAGGTTGCCGACGATCTTGTTCCGCTTCGCCGTGGACAATCGCCCGCCCACCATGCGTCCGCCGCAGATCTGCATCCGCACCGCGGCGTCGGTGCTTCCAACGACCAGGTTGTGGGCGATGACCAGCTCGTCGCAATCGTGCTGGTAGATGCCGTTTCCTCGCGTGGCCCAGACGACGTTGTTGTCTACCAGATTGGGCGCCTGGGACGCCTCCATGAAGATCCCGCCCGTGTCGCACTGGACGTTGAGGATCACGTTGGCCGTGCAACGGGAGTTGACGTTCGCGTAGTCCATCCAGATGCCCGGGGCGCCGGTCGTGTCGGTCACGAGGTTGCGGCGGAGCACGCACGAGCGGGTGCAGTGGACCTTGACGCCCCCGCACTCGTAGATCCGCCACACGTCCTGCCAGCCGCAGCGGCGGATGACGTTGTCCTCGATGAGCGTGCGCTCGATCGACTTTCCCTCGATGCCGCCGATCCCGCAGTCGGCGATCGCGTTGCGGCGCACGATGTGCTGCCCGCCTTGGGCCAGCTTGGGGCCGGCAACGTCGAACTGGTCGCCGACGTCGATGCCGATCGAGTTGCACTGCCGGACCGTGCAGTCCTCGATGATCCAGTGGTGGCCGCGCATCGTGGAGAGGGCGCCCTGCTGGGGCCGCGGGAAACGGTTGCCCGCACGTTCGATCGCAAAACCCTTCACTCGGATATACCCGAGCCCATAAGACTCGGGGGCGAAGATCGAGCCTTGGGCCGTCACCTCGAACTTGGCGCGGGCCGGGTCGAGGCCGCCAAGCGGGCGCACGTGGAGGGTGCGCCCGTCCGCCTCGACCCAGTACGTCTCTTCGGCGCGCGACAGCTCCTCCGGCGCGGCGACCTGCTTGAGCCTCTTCCCGTCCTGGAATACGAGTCCGCGGCGGAGCGTATTGGGCGCCTTGCCCTTGGTGGGAATGGCCCAGTCCATCGAGCGGTCAATCTGCTCGTCCGTCAGATTGACCTCCTTGAAGGGATTCTCCCGGGCAAACAGCTCCTCAGGGAGCGTCGTCGTCCAGACCGGGGCAGCATCCCCTGGCTTGCCGCGGCCGGAGCGGGTCCACTTCGACTCCACCACGCGCGAGCCGGACAGAATCACTTCCGCGCCGGGGGCGGCCTCGTAGCCGATCATCCGCTCCGGACCGTCGCCGCCGCGAGCGGGCGACACCCTCTGGCGATAGACCCCCGCCGCCACCACGCGCTCGCCGGGACGGAGGACCTGGGCAGCCCGGTTGATGGTGCGGAAAGGGCGGTCCTGCGTGCCGGGGTTGTCGTCGGAGGCGGCAGGATGCGCCTGGCTGACGTAGTACGTCCTCGCAAAAACCAGCGGCTTCTCCCAAGTCTTGAACTCCTGCCCGTCGGGCAGGTAGACCGGAGGAACCAGCGAAGCGGTCTCCGCCGCCCAAGCCGTGGCGGCGATCAGCGGACAGATAACGAGTGCAACGGCTCTCATTGTGGCAACTCCCATGCGCGGTGCAACGGCCAAGGAAGATGCTAACCATCGACAGTAGCCGCGGTCAAGGCACCGGCGTCCATCGCGTTCAAGAAAGCCCGTCAATCGAAGGAAGAACCGGACTTCGTCCGCCCTCCCGGGCTTGAGAATGCCGGCGGCGCGCCAACGCGCGGAGGCAGAGCATGAGCAGGATTCCGCCGCAAATCATCGCGCCGCCCAAGTGCTTCCAGAGGCGTCCCGGGTCGCTCGTCACGCGCAGAATCGACAGATCGACTTTGCCGGGCAACTGCTGGGAGCCGGATTGATGGAAGGTGAAGGCGCCGTACCGGAGCGGGCTGCCGGTCGAGATCGTCCGGAGCGGGTCGTTGGCCGAAATGAAATCCGAGTCTTGCACCCCCTCGGACAGGTACACGTGGCTGACGCACGACGCGCCGCTTGCGGAGTTTGGGTTGGTGTCCCGATCGAAGTCGACCAGCTTCACGGAGAAGCCCAAAGGATACCTTTCATACCCGAACATAATAATGAGAGGTCCGTCAGGCGTCTGGAGTCTTCGGACGCCCAATTGTGCGTCGTTTCGTCCGAGCCAGAACTGCTCGGTCCTGTCGGCAGCGGTCAACTCCACCAGTGCCGCCGCCTCCGCTTCCGTCGTTTCACCGGGAGCAAGCTCGACCGGTGCGAAGGTTCCCTCGCGCCGGGCGTGGGGAATATAGCGGAGGAGAGAGAGCTGGCGATCGGATGAAACCGCGATCCGATCCCCCTGATTTACTTCACCTCGCGGCTGGTAGGCCCCGCCGGCGCCGACCCGGCAGCACAGCTTTCCGTCCGGCGTTTGCAGAAACTCGGCCCCCGAGGCGGCCGTGACGGCCGGATGGTGGTACCAGAACTTCACGGGGCATTTCTGCTGCTTGATCAACTCGTAGTTCACGAAAGGCTCGCTGGCATAGGCGATCTCCGCAACGGGCTTCTCTTGGCCGGGGGCACGGACCAGCAACCGCAGCATCGGGTTTCTGGGCTCCGTTCCGTCGGAGCTGAACTGTTCGTTGCTCGCCATTGCGTTGGCAAAGTAATCGAGAATCTCCACGGTCAGGCCGCTGTCGCCCACCGGGACCCTCTTGCCCGTATTGCCGTCGACCGGAAACCGGTAGACGCGGTCCTTGTAGTGCGCGGACAGGATGCCGCGGCTGCCCGGCTTGAGCGGGGGCGGCTCGAGAAAATCGTCCCGCAACGACCGCACGGAGGCTTGCTGAATCGAAAGGTTCGGCTCCCCTGCGGCGGGTGGACCACGAAGAAGCCCGGGCACGCACCAGCGCTCCCCCAACGCGCGGCCTTGCCGGTCGGACACGGCAACCTGGATCGCCGGCTTTCCGAGCCCGGCTTCGTCGGCGACCCACTCCGCCTGGTAGCGTGCGTGACGGTAGAATCGCAGCACCCTGACTGTTATGCCGTCCACGTCGCCGAAATCCAACGTTTCATCGCCGCGCCAATCGGCCGGTCCGGGAGAGAAACAAAGCTCGGCGGATTTCACCTCCTTGCCGCGGGGCGAGAGCAGCGTGAGCTGACTGCGATGGGTCAGATTGACCGTCTGCGCGGTCTCACCTTGCCGGAGAATCAGCCGGCCTTCGATTCCCTGGACCGCCGTCTGAATGAAACCGGCCAGGACAACCACGAGGCCGGCCGCCGTGATCGCCAACCCGGCCAGAGCGCCGACCGGATGACGGACGCCCCCGAGGGGTTTCTGCACCTTGGCGGCCGAGGTCACGCGGGGCTCCGTCACGGCTGGTCGACCGGTTTCATCGTTTGCAGAAAAGCGCGGAACTCGCCGGCCCGCTCGCCGACGGTCTTCTCAGGACCGGTACAGTTGACGGAGTACACCTTGCCGCCGGCAAAGACCATTGCGCTCAATACTCGATACCGGCCTTCGTTTGCCGGCGATGGAAACGGGCCGCTCGTATCGCCGTAATCTCCCGAGTTGTCCGCCAAAACGACGTCGCTGCCGCCGATCTGCAAATACTCGACCGAACCCTCCTCGGGCTTCTGCTTGAGTTGTTCTCGCAAACGGTCAAGGATTCTCGGGTCGTTTCCTCCAACCGCGGCGACGGTTAACTGGGCATCGGCCCTATCCCCCTTGGCACGCGGCAGGCTGAACTCCGCCAGGAGGAAATCGGTCGGCGGTTGCTCTCGGGTCCAGGTCTTCGGGGCAACAAGGCACGCTGCGCCGATTCGCACGTCCCTGCCGTCGACTTCAGCGGCGTCTCGGCCGGCGGCTTTCGGACGCGCCGTATCGCCGGTTTTCGCCGGATCGGTGTCGCCGGTTTTCGGAAGATTCCCATCGGCCCGCACCGATTGCGTCGCGTTGGCCGGCGTCGAATGCGTCGCGCCGGAGAGTTTCGCATAGGTCTCCGCGTCGCGTTTCGGGCGAATTCTGTGCGGGGCTTCGCGGACCGGGCAATCGTCGGCGGCTTGCGGAGGACTGGGCGCCGTGGTTGCCGTGATCTCGTCCTCCGAGTGCATGGAACT
>Ga0315279_10009478_pt1 | contig 11597 bp, 11 predicted proteins | sample YL17G06_20_MG_FD_203694 | JGI IMG/M metagenome (GOLD analysis project Ga0315279, IMG submission 203694) | Sediment microbial communities from Yellowstone Lake, YNP, Wyoming, USA - YL17G06_20 | ecosystem: Environmental > Aquatic > Freshwater > Lake > Sediment | place: USA: Wyoming | collected...
GCAGTTCTTTCAGATTGTGACTAGTTAGGTTTCCCTGTGTGCCTCGATCAGATAGTTGAACGAGAAGGGCTTCATCAGAAAGCTGCCTCGTACGCTTATGAGGAACGTGTTGAAGTCCTGAAGCACTGGGCCCCAATCTCTCCTGAAAGCCTGGTAGAACTTGACGAAGTTTGCATAGTCTTTATGGACTGAAACCATAAGTGCATCCTCACTCATCCCCTGACCTGAGCTTAGGAAAACTACGTTGGGCTGCTGACTCCCCCACTTCTTCCCCTTTTCCCAAAGAGGCTGGACAAGCTCCTTTGATCGGGCAAAGGTGAAGGCCACGATGTCAAAACCCATGTAAGAAAGGTCCGGAATCACAGTGTATTGCTCTATCGCTTCTTTCTCCAAGTTTTTTCTCAGCCGTGTCACGGTAGGCTGCGAAATGTCCAAGGTTTTTGCTAGATCCCTGTCGCTTCGCTTCGAATTCTTTATGAGTTCAAAAAGCAACTTGACGAGTTTTTCTTGTTTCATGCTTAATATTCTGTGCTGAAACCTTATGAAAGTTTCTCTTTTTTGGTTTTCATTCTGCATAGTCCATTCTTCGAGCGCGGCTGGCTTGGAACTGGTCGATGCCAAGTGGGGTTTTGAGGATAGCGTCGAGCTGTCGCTTATGGCGGTGATTTAGTTGGCTTGCTCAGAGCCAGGATTAGAGTAGAAAAGCCATAAAACCAGCTGCTAAGCCGAAAAACACTGGGAAGGGCAGTCCTGGAAACATTCCCTTCTTTTCCGCCATCCTGAAAGATATTGCACATCCAATAAGAATGCCTGCCATCGAGGCCAACGACGAGACGAGGCCAAACGCGAGAAGCATGTGTCCCGAAAGCATAGAGTAGAAAGTCAAATCGCCTAGGCCAACCTGAACGTCTCTGAATGAGAAGCTCAAACCTCGAAGCTGATCCAGCCCGCTCTGCGCTATTTTCCCAACGGCCCCACGATAGACAGCAAAGACGTCGTAGATTGCCAAGACACTCAGAATTAATATTGCACTTGTAGTAGGGATCGAAAACCCCAAAAACGTGCCCAGAGCACCACCTATACCAAGAACTATGATGTTAGAGTATTTGCTTCGGAAAACCACGTAGTCGCTAACTGCCGTTATGAATGTGGACACAACCAGAATTAGCACGTCCGCATAGGGGATCAGAAACCCTGAAAGAGCAGCATAGAGATAAACCATCGAAAGCATGAACGTAGCAATCGTCAATGCAAAGCCAGTGATCACTGCAATCAGCTTCTGCTTGCTTCGTTTCAGCAGCAGAAGCAACAGGCCGGCGCCAACTCCAACGAGTACAGCAAAGTAAAATGCGTTTCCGAAAGACCCAAAGAACCCGAAGGTGTCTTCGGAAAAGGGAGCGACTTGATAGGATTCGGGCGACGACGTTGCAATCAAGAATGCACATGCCAGCCCGAATAGTAGGCTTGCCAAAATGGGCGCCAAATGCATCAATGTTGTTCTGGGCTTGTCGTTCAAGGCTCTTACTCCAGCGTGTCCATAATCTTCTCGATCTTCATGCTGCATTTACTGCAGAATACGCCTTGCTTTCTGTCAGTGTCGAAAATCGAGTTGGAAAAATACATGACACAGAAAGGGTTACCACAGTGCGCCAATCCGAAGGTGTGCCCGATCTCGTGCACTGCTTCTTTTGAGCTTCTTTCCATGAAGAGCTCGGTGTTTGGTCTTTCTCCATGGAATTCTGGTCTAAGCCTATGCAAGGATATTAGGGCCGCTTTTCCAGGGCATTTGGCTTCTCCGAAGACGAAGTTCAGTGAAGGCACAAAGATGTCGACGTTCGCGATTCCCAAGATCCGCTCCAAGGTCTTCTCTTTCTCAGCAAGTTCCTCCATTTTGGCTAGAATAATGTCTGACCTGTACTGTTTTCTTCGACTGTCGAAAGCCTCTTCTGGCATCGGAAAGGTTTCCTTGATCAATACGCATGTTGTCCTAGGAAAAGTCATGTTCAAGTTTTCTTGTATTCTGTCAACGACTGCAGGGTCAACCTGCCCTATGCGCAAGGCTCCCATTTTCATATCGGTCAACTAGACCTTGAAGGTGTCGCCGGCCTTGGGCGCTGTGGCTTCTAGGCCAAGCTCGTCTCTTGCCCATTTTGCAAAATATTCACAGTTTCGTTCAGCCCCGTGAACCACGTAGATTCTCGGCTTTCCACCAAGCCGTTTGACAGCTTCTTTCAGCTCGCTTGCCCCACAGTGTGATGAGAAGTCAAAGTGTTGGACGCGCGCCTTGACCTTCTGCATCTTTCCATCGATCACGCATATGCCCTTTTCGAGCAGTTCTTTGCCAGGCGTGCCTGGAATCTGATAACTGACCAGAAAGATTGCGTTGTTCGATTTCTTCCCGATCTTCGAAATGTAGAACATGGCGGGGCCACCTTTGAGCATGCCCGCAGGCGAAATAATCACACCTGGTGTCCTCGCGACCTTTCTACGGTCTCTCCACCCATCGACCCACTCAGTTGAATGCAAAGCATCCATGAACATCCTGTGATCCTTCAGGAACTGCGGGTAGTTCATGAATACTCTGCTTACATCGCGTGCCATTCCGTCGATCGCCACGGGATATTCAAAATGATGAGCTGCGAGAACACATGCAAGCTCTTGCGACCGTCCGACTCCGAAGGCTGGAACCAGAACAGTGCCTCCTCTTTCCACGATGTCTGTGCATGCGTCTACAAAGTCCTTTTCCAGCTTTCCCCGTTCAGTATGCTCTTCAGTGGCATATGTGCTCTCAATTATCACAGCGTCTAGATCCCCGTACTCCATTTTAGCTCCTGCAAGAAGCTTCGTATCAGTGAGGTTGAAGTCCCCCGTGAACAGTATTCTTTTTCCCTCAGCTTCGATCAGAGGCTGCACGCTGCCTGGTATGTGCCCAGCATTTTTGAATTGGAAGGTTATGTCGCCCACTTTTCGCTCAGTGTTGAAATCCAAGTGTATGCTGCTGTTCATCATAGATTTGAGTTCCAAATACTCAAAAGGCAAGTAGTAGCTTGACAGGTGTATGAAGTCTGAAATGAGTAGATGGTTAAGCTCGGCAGTTAGTCTATTCGTGTAAAGCGGTTTCTTTCCTTGAACGTAGAATATTGGGATGGCGCCTGAATGGTCCAAGTGTGAGTGGCTTAGGATTATCGCGTCAAGATCCTTCGGCTGGATGTGCATCGGAAATCCCGGCGTGTGATCCAGCATAGCGCCATAATCTAGCAGAACCTGCGTTTTCTCAGTCTTCACCGTTATGGCGATTCTCCCGACTTCGCGGGTTCCGCCTAAAAACCCGATTTGTAGTTGACTCATTCCCTTTCATCTGCTAATTCAATAATCATGCTTTTCACCATTTTAAAAATGTATTGACTTCTCAGTCAAAGAAACCCTAACGTTTCCCTCTCTTATGGCCTCTAGGATCTCGCTAACATCCAAAGAAGATTGGATTTCAGTGTAAACATTCCAAGTATCAGTGCTGAAGTGCGAGTCACTGCCAGCAACACCTGGCAAGCCTCTGGCTTTCGCCAGTTCTTCGGCTTTCTTGTTTTGGCTTGGCGGTGTTATACCGTTTAGGGTTTCAATCGCGTCCAAGTCAAACTTTGCAGCAAGGTCGCCGAGACCATAGCCTCGATACGGATGTGGCGCTATTGCCAGAGCCTTCTTTTCTTTTGCGAATGCGATCATGTCTCGGGCCGTCCACGGTTCTGGTGGAAGTTCGCTTACTCCTAAGAGTATGATCTCGCCCTCTTCAGCGCTCATTTCAACTCCTGGAATTATGAGTATATCTGGGTAAGCCTTTGCAAGCTCAGCTGTCTTGCGGTAGCCCTCTAACGTGTTGTGATCGGTTATAGCTATGACCTTGATCGTTGGATGATCGTTTAGCTTCTCGACTATTTTCTTCGGCGGGTTAGTGGCGTCTGGCGAATAGCAAGTGTGAAAGTGCAGGTCTGCTCGTACCAAGTATGTCCGCTCAGCTTTTTTGTGTGAAGATAAGTGTACAGGTTAAAAGTGGTTTTGCTTCCGATTTCCAGTTTTAGACTTCACATGTCCACATTGCACTGGCTTTAAACCATGAAGCCTAGCCGAGGTCCAAAGTTTCCGCTGATAGCGCCTCTTCGATGTCGAGGGCCTTGAAGTTGATCTTTCTTCTTCGGCATGCCCTCCTGCACGCGTTTGCGACCGTCTTCTTCCAGTTATCTGAATCGTTGACGAGTATGACTGTTTTGTAGTTTGCCCGGTCGATGTAGTCTGTTATCTGGTTTGCGACGTATTCGATCGTTTCCTCGTCAAGAGGCAGAACCGTTTCGTGCTGCGACAGCGGATAGACTTCATCGAGTTCGATGGGGATCACGCCGAATGGTGCTGCATAGAAACATGTGTGCATCCTGTTTTCTTCATTTTCCCGTTTTCTGAGCGTTCTTGCAACCTGCTTGTACTCTTTGGATTTATGAAACGGCTTCGTTTCAGTCTGCGGCATGAGCAGAAGGGTTTCAGCTTGTTCGGGTTTAGTGTATCTTTCCGCGAGCATTTTCCGGTGGTGGACGACTTCTGGTCGCATCAGGCTAACGGAGTTGAAGAAGAATAGGCCGCTGCTCTTTGTAGCTGGATTGTGTTTTTCGATGTATTCTTCGTATTTGGACAGTTTTTTCAGGGCTTGAAGCAATGCTGGGTGTGCATGGGCTCGCATTTCAAGATGTTCCCAGAGCCTGCCGTCTTTTATGGCCTGCTTTACCCGTCTCATTTCTGCGCTGCAGACGTAGAGGTTGTGTTCAGCTAGAAAGCTGATCCTTTGGTCCTGATCTAGTTCCAGTGCTTGTTTTGGCGTTGTGCCGCTGCATTTTGGACATGCGCAGGGGAAATATTCCAGCTCGTGCAGTCTATGCGTGCCGTTTTCGGTCATGTAGCGATTTTCCCTCGCATACAGCGCATAGGCCGCAGAGTCAAACAGGTCGCATCCCAGTGCGACGGCCAGCGCGAACATGAATGGGTGTCCAGCTCCGAAAAGATGCAGCGGTCTGTCAAGAGGCAGATTCATCTTTGCCGTCATTATCATCTCTACGAGCACGTCGAAACGGTAGCGTTCCATGACTTCGGTTGGGCTGCCCAAAGCATGGATGTCGAAGGGAAGCTTGCCTGTTCTCTGGGCAGATTTGGCTACAAGATCTAGGTATTTTCCTCCTTGCACTGGACCTACCCAGAGAATGTCATCGCGGGTCTTGGTCTTGAAGAGTTCTTGGGCTCGCCTTAGGGTTTCATCTACGGTTTGTGCCGCGCGTTCTTCAGTTATCTTCCAGCCCGTAGGTATGTCTAGGATGGTGGCTATGTCAGTATCGATTTGTTCTTGATACTGGATTATTTCTTTTGGGTCTGTTTGTATGTCGCCGTAGACCAGAATTTGGTAGGCGCCTGAATCCGTCATTATGGCCCCGTTGAACCCTAGGAACTTATGCAGGCCTTCTCGTATGGGTTGATCTTGGAAGCGTTGCATCAGTATGTATGCATTCGTGATTAATGCTTCAAAACCAAACACTCCTCTGATCTTCTCAGGAGAAACAGGCTGAATGGCAGGGTTTACTACTGGAAGCAGAACCGGCGTCTCTACTGTGCCGCTCTTCGTCTTGAGCTTCCCAATTCTTCCCAGCAGGTCTTTTTCCCTAATCTCAAAAGACATCGTTGAACCTGAAACAAGAACAAACAAACAGGCATATAAAAAAATCCATCAGATAACTGTCTCGTAACGATGCTTACACATTCTTGATTGATCGCAAACCTTTTACCCAGAAGACGTCAGAAACATACATGATTTGATCTTTATGGACTTTGCAAAACTCGTCAAAGATGAAATTTCAGGTAGCAACGCCAAATTCTACGTGGCTCAAATCTCGCAGTTCCACAGAATTCAAGGTTCCACGATGTTCCATGAAGCCGCTGAACACGTTAAAGACCAACTGCTGAAGCTTGGCTTAAAGGACGCAACTATCGAGCGGTTTCCAGCGGATGGCAAGACCAAATATTGGACCCACATGAGTCCAGTAGGCTGGGAAGTCAAGAGCGCTGAGCTTCGGCTCGTTGAACCTGAAGAAATGCAGCTTGCAGCTTACGAGGACACGCCTCAAAGTCTGCACACGTTCAGTAATGGCACGCCTCCGCATGGCATTGTTGCCGGACTTGTGGATGTTGGTGAAGGAACTAAACCCAAAGATTACGAGGGGAAAGATGTCAAGGGCAAGTTCGTTCTGGCTACTGGCAGGGCAAGATCAGTTCACGAACAGGCCGTCTACAAATACGGTGCCGCTGGTGTCATCACAGACTCGGTCACTTATGAAATGCCCAACGTCCGAGAAAGCCTAGACATACCCGATGCCCATGCTTACCAAGCCATCTGGCCGACAGCAAAGGAACTCTCAAAAGTCGCATTTGGTTTCTCACTGAGCAAACGTCAAGGAAACGCTCTGCGCGTCTACCTAAAAAACGGCAAAACCGTGAAGCTCAAGGCCACTGTAGACGCGCGGCTGTTCCCGTTCTACGCAGACGTCATAACCGCAACTATACAGGGCACACAGAGAGCGAACGAGGAAGTCTTTCTGATAGCCCATCTTTGCCACCCAAAACCAAGCGCAAACGACAACGCCTCAGGAAGCGGGCTGCTTCTCGAAATCGCAAGAACGATCAAGGCGCTCATAGCTTCAAGAAAAATCAAGCCGCCTATCAGGACCATTCGCTTCATCTGGGTGCCTGAAACACTTGGCACAGTAGCCTACGTATCCACACACAAAGACGTGTCTAAACGACTAGTTGCAGGCATAAACATGGACATGGTGGGCCAAAATCAGGAACTCTGCCGATCCACACTTAACCTTGACAGAACACCCGACAGCCTGCCATCGTTTCTGAACGACTTTGTGTTCAGCCTCATAGAGCAGACGGTCAAAGAGTTTGACCATCAGACCAGATTTGGCTTAAGCTCCACGTTCCGCTACCGCACCACCGCTTTTAGCGGCGGAAGCGACCACGCCGAGTTCACAGAGGCTACGACAAGCGTCCCATGTGTCATGCTGCTCCAGTGGCCTGACCTTTACTACCACACAAGCATGGACACGATAGACAAGGTAAGCGAGGACAGCCTGAAAAGAGTAGGCTGGATAGCCACAGTGGCTGCTCTGACGCTTGCTAACGCCAAGACTGAAGAAGCATTCTTGTTCGCAAGTCAAACTGCGTTAAAGGGTATGACTCGTCTTCATGAAGGTGGCTTGGAGGCCGTTGAAGAAATGATTAAGAAAAATGAAAAACTTGAGAGCAAACCAACTGTTAGAGCAACAGAGTTGACAAGAGCAGTCTTCTACTACAGGAGCAAGGTTCAACACATCGTCTGGCGCGAAACACAAGCAGTCAAATCCGTGAAAAGACTGGCTGAAAGTCCGGAATTGGAAGGTTCTATCAGAAAATACTGCAAAAACATAACAGACCTAGGCAAACGTGAAACCGCAAGAATTGAAGAAACTCTGGCGTTTATCGAGGGGGCGTCTGCGATAAAGCTTCCAACTAAGCTTGGGGAAACCAAGGCTGAGAAAGAGTTGAAGAGGCTTGTCCCTAGACGCCTTTTCAAGGGCACACTCAGCAGCGACACGCTGAGGCAAGCTTTGGGTTCAAAAGAGTATGAATGGTACGAGCTGATTCTTGAAAAGGATTTGGATTTCGGCCGAAAAATGCTTGAAATCGTAAATTTCACGGATGGAAAAAGAAAAGCGTATGAAATAGCAACTGCCATCTCAGCAGAATATGGCATAACCAATTCAGGAGACGTGCTAAAGTTTCTGAAAGACTTGGAAAAAGCAAGACTCATCACTTTCCAATAGTTCGTCTGAACCCGCCATTTCCATCCTGCCCTGACTAGACAGGCTTATATCATAAGCGCGTTTCTAACTACTTGCTTTCCCAAGGGGAAACTTGCCACATGGTCTGCGCAATCGAAACCTACGAAGAACCAAAGCTTGACAGCCCCGTCTTGATCGAAGGATTGCCAGGCATCGGGTTCGTGGCCAACATTGCAGTTCTTTACTTGATCCGCGAATTGAAGGCGACTCGTTTCGCTGAAATTCATTCCTCCGCGTTTCAAGACCTAGCAGTAACGACTGAAGTCGGCAGCACACGTTCCCCGTTAAATGAGCTTTATTACGTTAAGAATAGGGCAGCCGGTCGTGACCTCATACTGTGGCATGGTAACACGCAGGCGCTAACGACCTTTGGGCAATACGAGCTCTGTGGGCGAATCTTAGACGCAGCTCAAGAACTAGGCTGCCGATACCTCATAAGCCTAGGAGGGTTCAAGATAGAAGAGGCAAAACCTGCTCCTCAAGTCTTCTGCGCAGCCACAGACGCGGAAACAATAAACGAAGCCTTAGGCCTCGGCACTAAAATGATGGTTGGGCAAATATTCGGCGTCGCAGGGTTACTAGTAGGACTTGCCAGGTTGAAGGGCGTTAAGGGTTTCTCGCTCCTAGTCGAGACTCAGGGCACGTATCCAGATGCAACAGCAGCGCGCACCGTTTTGACCTTGCTGAGCAAGTTCCTAAGCTTTAACTTGGATCTGTCAGGCCTCGAAGCCGCAACCGAAGAAACCAAGAGGATGCTCGAATCCTTCGGTTTGATCAAAAACTACACACAAGAAAAGAAGAAAGAGGAACAGCAGTTTCGCTGGTCTATCTAAACTTTGCCTTTGACTTCGCCCATGAACTGCTCGTAAACCTTCTGCACACGTTCTGCAGCAGGCCCTGAGCCTTCAACCACGCCTTTCTCCGTCAACTTAACCTTGTCCATAACCCAAATGAACCCCTTATCCTCGTAGAGCTTAACCATCGTCGGGAACACCTTCTCAAGACGGTCAGCCAAAGCCTTCAGGTTAAAAGGTTTTTCTACACTCAATATTTGAGCCACAACATTGCCGTTGAGAAAAACCCTGTGCAACACTTTCCCTTCATCATCCTTCGCGTCTGCCAAGCAAAGGCTCAAATTGTCGGGGTTGATGCCGATCAACGTTCCGCTGAACGTCTTCCCAAGCGTAGTTGACACGATCGCGTGCCTATCCGCTAATGCTGAGACTTCGGTGAAATATCTTCTCTGTGCAACTGACAATCATGTAACCTCCATTCTACCTAACGAAATTGCAAAACAACTATTTAAGATCAATGAGATTGGAGACTCAGCGCGCGCCATTGACCTGTGGCGTGAACTCTAGCAAAACATCATTGCAGGCGATTATTTCAGAAAGTCCTCAACATCATCGGCAAGATACGATAGGTCGAAGGGCTTCATTATCATCCCCGTCTTTAGGCTGACGACGAACGATTGGAAGTCAGATATGACATCACCGAAGTTGAGGATTGAGTCCCGCATGAAGTTTGCGTATCGCGAGTAGTCCTTGTGAAGTGAAACGATTACAACATCCTTTCCAAGGCCTTCGCCGTCGGACACAAAGACGACGTTAGCGCACTTCATGAACCACTCTTTTATAGCGGGAAGTTTTGCTTCAATTGCTCTCTTGTCGTAGGTTCGAGCTTTGGCGAAAGTAAATGAAATAATCTCATATCCTATCTTGCTGAACTCTGGCACAATCGTGTAGCTTCTGATGTATTGTGCGAGCAACTTTCTGTTTCTGGTCACGGTTGGCTGTGAAGCCTCTACAACTCTGGCCAGTTCCCTGTCGCTTCTCTTTGAATTCTTTAACAATGCCTTCAAAAGCTCGAGCGACATTTGCTGCTTCATGTGCTTCGATCAAGAAAAGCTGTTGAGGACTTTTAACGCTTTCGGCAATATTCAAAGACTATGGCTTAAACTCTGTTTTCTCCACGACCTGTTTCAGCAAGATGGCCGTGTTAGGCGCCAAGTCCCGCTCAACAACGACGTTCGGGCCTATCCAACTGTTGACTCCAACTTTGACGCCCGGCATCAAGAGTGCATTTATTCCCGTCTTAACGTTATCGCCTAAGACTGCACCGAGCTTTGTTCTCTCCGTGTCGACAATTTTGTCCTTCACTACCATCTTTACAGTTCCACCGTCAAGCCTGTAGTTGGCCGTAATCGTTCCTGCACCCAAGTTGCATTTTTCGCCTACTACGCTGTCGCCAACATATGACAGGTGGCCAACGTGCACGCAATCCATTAACATGCTGTTCTTTATTTCGCAAGCATTGCCGACGCGCACTTTTTTCCCAACGCTTGTGAATGGGCGAATGTAGCAGTTTGGTCCGATATCGCTTTCCTCATCTATCAGGGCTGGGCCTTCGACGTAAGCGCCTGAACGAATGCGGGCTGAAGCTGCAACTGTCACGGGGCCGACGAGCTGAGCACCATTTTCTACGAGTCCAGCTACAACGTGATCCATTCGGGTCAGAGCCCAACGGTTTGCCTCAAGCAGATCCCAGGGTCTACCGATGTCAAACCAGTCTTCACGTGAGAGCTTGGCGGCCAGAAAAGTCTTGTTTTCCTTTAGCATCAGCTGGATAGCATCCGTGATTTCCCATTCACCTCTTGATGAGGCAGAAATCTCCTTTATCTTTCCGAAGACTTCTGGTGGAAGAACATAGATTCCGGCATTCGCCAGATTCGTGGGAGCTTCTTGTCGGCTTGGCTTCTCAACAATTCGTTTGACACTCGTGTCGTTTTCAAGCTCCACTATGCCATAGTTTTCCGGTCTGTCAACATCGATTACTGCCATGGTTGCTGCAGGTTTCCGTTCTTGGTGCAAATCCATAACGCGTTTAATCGCTTCTTCAGTGAACAACAAGTCACCATAAACCAGAACAAACTCTCCATTGACATGTTCCTCAGCTACGGCTACGGCATCTCCTGTTCCAACGGGTGATTTTTGCTCCGCATATTCTATTTTTACTCCAAACTTTTGTCCATCACCGAAATGTTGACGAATGGAGTCAGCCATGTAATGAACGACTATCACCATTTCGCTTATTCCTGAAGCTTTCAAGGCGTGCAAACAGTGTTCAAGTATGGGTTTCCCGCCGACCTTGATCAAATGTTTGGGCCTAGTTGACGTGATTGGCTGAAGCCTTACTCCTTCTCCAGCCGCAAGAATCACGGCTTTCATTCCTTCTTACCCCCGACTGATTCTTTCACAAGCCTCGCGCTGGCATTCATCATCCTTTTTGCTGTCTTCATCGATTTAGCTTCAACAGTTAACCTTACTAAAGGTTCCGTCCCTGAGGCTCTAACGAGGACCCACCCGTTTTCAGAAGCTAGACGAATACCATCAACCACTGAGAAATCCTTGTATTTTGGAAAAGCCTTCTTCAAACGTGCTCCCGCGTCTTTCACGATTCTATACTTAGTCTCGTTCTTGCAGGCGATGTTTCTTCTCAGAATTTCGTACCGTGGTGCTTCTGAGGTGAATTCCGATAGGGTCTTGTCTTCCTCTTCTAATGCTTTGAGAAGCAGTATTGATGAGAGTATTCCATCGGGGCAAAGGTGAAATTCTGGATGTATCCAAGCGCCGCATGGCTCTCCTCCAAAAATGGCTTTGTGGGTTTTCATAACTTCTGAAACATAAA
>Ga0315279_10009479_pt1 | contig 11596 bp, 7 predicted proteins | sample YL17G06_20_MG_FD_203694 | JGI IMG/M metagenome (GOLD analysis project Ga0315279, IMG submission 203694) | Sediment microbial communities from Yellowstone Lake, YNP, Wyoming, USA - YL17G06_20 | ecosystem: Environmental > Aquatic > Freshwater > Lake > Sediment | place: USA: Wyoming | collected...
AGATGCTCGGCCTGATCGAAGACGACCTGCAGACGGCTTTGGGCATCGACGTCGAAGGCGTATACGCCGCGGAGACGCTCTTCGGCTTTCGCAACGAGAGCTGGAAGCCCTGGCGGATGGACAGCGGTGTCGAAGTCCTTGTTTCCGAGCATTTCAAAACGACAAAGGACAAGAACGGCGACACGCTCATCTATCCCAAGGGCGACCTCTCCGCCCCGCCCTCGGGCCGCCTGCCCAAGAACGGCTTCTTCTTCGACACGATCGTCCGTCAGGATCCGATCAACGAGGACAAGCTCGATCCCGAGGATAACCTGGAGGAATTCGGCCCCATCTCGAAACGGGACCTCCGCTATTTCGGCGAAGCGGCGAAAGCCGCTGCGCTGACGGGCCGCGGCGTCATGGCCACGTTCGGCGGCACGGCTTTCGGCGACATCGCCCTCGTTCCTGCGCCGTTCCTCAAGTATCCCAAGGGCATCCGGGACATCGAGGAATGGTATGTTTCGACCTTGACCCGTCCATCCTATATCCATAAGATCTTTGAAAAGCAGACCGAGGTCGCGCTGGCGAACCTCGAGAAAATCCGCGGCCAGGTCAGCGACCGCGTCCAAGCGGTCTTCATCTGCGGCACAGACTTCGGCACGCAGCTCTCAACGTTCTGCTCGGTCGAGACGTTCCGTTCGCTCTACGCCCCGTACTACAAGCAGGTCAATGCCTGGATTCACAAAAACACGGCCTGGAAGACCTTCAAGCATTCCTGCGGCGCGGTCGAAACGCTCATTCCGGCGTTCATCGAAGCGGGGTTTGACATCCTCAATCCCGTCCAATGTTCGGCCGCCGGGATGGAAGGCGAAAAGCTCAAGGCCAAGTACGGCCCGGACATCGTCTTCTGGGGCGGCGGCGTGGACACGCAAAAGACGCTGATGTTCGGGACGCCGGCGGCGGTCCGAAGAGAAGTCCTCGACCGCTGCAAGGTCTTCGGCAAGGGCGGCGGGTTCATTTTCAACGCCGTCCACAACATCCAGGCCAATGTTCCGACCCAAAATGTCGTGGCCCTATTCGACGCGTTCAAAGAATTCCATGGGGCAAGAGGTTAAGGAAATGGGCAAGAAAGCCTACGTCGTCTTCGTCTCCGTCATCGCCGCCATCGGCGGCCTTCTTTTCGGTTTCGACACGGCCATCATCGCCGGCGCAACCCGCTTCCTCAAAGACCAGTTTTCACTGAGCTCGCTCGGCGAGGGACTGGCCGTCAGCATCGTCCTCGTCGGCTGTATGGTCGGGACCTGGATCGCCGGGGTCGCAAGCGACCGGATCGGGCGAAAGCGCTTTCTTCTCGTCTCGGCTGTCCTGTTTTTTGTCTCGGCCGTCGGTTGCGCGATCCCTCAAAACCTCTTCCAATTCCTGGTCTTCCGCTTCATCGGCGGGTTGGCCATCGGGTCGGCTTCGCTCGTCTGCCCGCTTTACATCTCGGAGATCGCCCCGGCCCGGATCCGTGGGGCGCTCGTCTCGGTCAACCAAATGACCATCGTCACGGGAATTCTGCTCGCCTACTTCGTCAACTGGGTTCTCGTTGGAGCGGGGCCGTCAAACTGGCGCTGGATGTTCGCCGCAGGAGCGATTCCTGCGGTCATCTTCTTCGGCCTCGTCCTGCGCGTCCCGGAAAGCCCGCGCTGGCTGGTGAAGCAGGGCCGGGAGAATGAGGCCCTCGAAGTCCTGAGCCGGGTCAATGAGCCCGGGCTGGCGTCGGCCGAAGTCCTGAGCATCAAGGAAACGCTGACCCTCGAACAAGGCAGGCTTTCCGAACTTTTCAAGCCTGGATTCCGGACGGCCCTTCTCGTCGGCGTGGTCCTGGCCGTCTTTCAGCAGATCACGGGCATCAACGCCGTGATCTATTACTCGCCGAGATTTTTTGAGACCGCGGGACTGGCCCGCGGCACGGCCATCCTCCAATCGACGATCGTCGGGCTCGTCAACATGCTTTTTACGATCGTGGCCATCGTGCTTGTCGACCGCGTAGGGCGAAAGCCTCTGCTGCTCGGCGCCTGCGCAGGCATGGGGATTTCGTTCATTCTTCTCGGGGCGGCCTTTAAATTCCAGCTCTTTTCCGGCGGGCTGGTGCTGGTCTTCACCCTCCTCTATGTCGCCTTCTTCGCCATGGCCATGGGCCCCATCGTCTGGGTCGTCATCGCCGAGATCTTTCCGACGCGCATCCGCGGACAGGCCATGGCCATCGCCACCGTCGCTCTCTGGTTCGCGGATTTCGTCGTATCCCTGACCTTCCCGGTGATCGCCGACAAGCTCCACGAATCCTTTGCCTTCTGGCTTTACGCGGGGATGTGCGTCATCGATTTTCTCTTCATGTGGTTCGTCCTGCCGGAAACGAAAGGGAAAACTTTAGAGGAGATCGAACGCCGTTGGTTGAAAAGTTAAAGGCAGAGCTAGCCTTAACCAATAAACAATTCTTGTCCCGCGGGTCTTGCGACCGACCAGCCCCCTGCCGTCATCACCTTAGCCGAAGACGCGAACATTTTAATCCCTCTTAATTTCCGGAGACACAGCTTTAGGACTCATAATTTTTGACATTAATCCCCCCTTGGAATTCAAGGAGGGCCAAAATAGGTTCGTGTCTCCGGAAAGATAATCACCGAGGATCCCCCTCCGCTTCAGGCGTCTGGCCGGCCTGGTCAATGCCACCGGCATCGTAATCAATATGTTGTGTCAGGCTGGCTCTGTCTATTTATGATATGGGGATAAGGACAATGGTTTGATTGAGGGCGGGGGCTGTAACGGGAAAGACAATGTCCTGCTCGCCGGTGCGGGCTTTGATGTAATATTCGATGTCTGCGCTCAGGGCGGGCAACGTCACGGAATAGACGCTCCGAGCGACTTTCTGCAATGGAACGACCTGGTATTTTCCCTTTCCCATTTCCCTCCAATACAGCGCCGCGTCCCGGGGCGGATTCTGGGCGAGAATGATGACCTTCAGCTTCAGGCTTTCGCCGGCCTCAAGGCTCGGCCGGAGCGTGGGGACGACAATGCGCGCCGGGCCCTCATAGGCGCTTGAAAGCCTCGCCTCCGGCGGCAACTCGGCGTTCAACAACTTTTTAAGCTCCTCGCCCGGCTTCTCGATCGAATCCGGCATGTTGTGCTGCTCCCAATTGGCGATCGTCCCAAGCTCGCCGGTATTGCTGACCGTCGCCAGGAGAGACCCGAAGATCGCCTTCAAGGAATTGACCATCTGGACCCGCAAGGACAGCAGCGATTCCCGGACAATGGCCCGCTTCTTATTCGGATCTTTCTCGGCCTTGGCTTTTTCAAAAAATTTATTGTATTCCGCCCAGAGACACTCGAAATGGGCGATCTCCCGCATATATTCGAAATTCTTCAGCCAGTAATCGAAGCGTTCAGCATATCCGTTCCCTTTGATATGCGGCTTCAGCACGGCCAGCTCGTCCACGAATTGGAAATTTTTCTGCACCTCATCCCAGGGCCGCTTGTCGGGAACGATGCCGCCCGGACCGTTTGTCCAGTTCACCGGGATCGGGAGCCTGCCATCGACCTTAGCCAAGATTTCGGCAATCTCCTGGGCCGCAGCCCGGCCGAACTGGTTCCTCGCCCAGTCCAAGTAGAAATCGAGCGCGGGGAGATGGCGCGGCGTTTCGGGCCAGTCGGCTTCGTAATCCAGGACTTTGGGCCCTCCGCAGTTGATCTTCTTGACGATCTTTTCACCGTTTTTCGCCACTCCCACGATCACGAGGCCCGCAATCGACGGATAATGGATGCGGTCGCCGAAATCGATCGCCAGCCGGCCGGCCGCGACTTCGATGTTTCTGAACACAAGGTCGAGCGCCTTGTAACGTCCTGCGCGCTCGAAGATGTCCAGCTTTTCGGCGACCTTCTTGCCCTGGATGATCACATCGAAAACGCGGCCGCCTTTCCGGTCGAATTCTCCTTCGCAGAATTTGAGCGTAACTGCATATGTCCCATCCGGCACGAGCAGATGATAACCATACATGCGGTCCCGGACGTCTTTATAAACAGCCTCTTCCTTTGTTCCCGCGATCGCCCGATCGGTAAACGTCACATCCTGGCCGTTGACGGGACCCACCAAGTCTTTAAAATTCGCCGGCAGAGTGTTCCAGCTCTGGTCCCAAGCTGCCCGCGCCAGAGCCAGGACATTTGGCGAGAGGATCCGCGTCCGCCAGTGGATGCCTATTAAGCCGTCACAGCCATATTTAAGCGCGTCCGCGGCGTCGCGCCGCATCCGGCCGACCCAGAGCTGGGGCGAGGTGAGCGAAGGATCGTCTTCGAGCCAGGGAATGGCCCACTTGGACCGGCCTTCGATCCGAGCGAAATTGGGATCGACGGGCGCTCTTCCCACTTCGCGGTTGATCGTGCTCGCCGCCACTTTTTTCGGCAATACCTCGTCGAAGAGCGTCCGCCGGCTCGGCGGGCCGAGAACCCAGCCGCACGTAGCGAGGTTGAACGGGACCTTGAGCTCGTCGGCCGCCTGGACGGCCATGTCCAAATCCGTGGTCACGGCCTTGATCGCTTTGTCGCTCGCGTCCGACCAGGTCCAACCCTCATCCGTCCAGAGCCAATAATAATTCAAGGGATAGGCCAACAGGATCCTCTGGAAGATCCCCTTATAGAGATCTTTGACGATCTTGGGGTCCTTGGGATCCAGGCCCATTTTCTTCAGCCGCTCTTGGACTAGGGTCGGAATGGTCAGGGGCGTCTCGGTCCCGACGCACGTCTGAATTCCAAGGTTCCGGGCGAAGGCGAATGCTCCGCGCAGCATCGCCGCCGTCCTGTTGAAAAGCTCGTTCGACTGCTCCGACGTTCTCGGCTCGGGCATCAGGCCTTCCATGACTTCCGCACCGAAGTCGTCGCGCTCGAAAAGCTCGGCCGCCCCGAAGTGAAAATCGCCGGTCCTTTTAGGCTGATAGCCCCAATTGTGCGATCCCGGATTGGACCTCATCGTGTTCTGATAGCTCGACGGGTAACCCGCTTGGACACGTCCGTTCTTGTCATATTCGTCGGACATTCCGATCCAGACCGTCGGCTCGGCATTGGGATTCCTTTCTGGGTAGGTGTGAAGGCCGAAGAAGTTCATCCGCAGCTTGGGCAACTGTCCGAGGACGGCTTTATACGTGTCCTCGTTCCACCAGTCCGGGCCCTCGGCGAAGTCATGGAATGGCTGAATCCCCCGTAACTTGAACAAGGGCCGACCGCTCTCGTCCAGGTTGGGCATACGGAATTCGATTTTTTCCTCGGGAACGACATCGCCGTCCAGGTAAAACCGGACGCCGAGCTTTTCTATAAAGGTATATATTCCGTAAAGGATCCCCGTCCCGCCGCCGCCGGCGATAAGGAGATGGCTCTTTCCGTTTTGTTTGACGGTCATCAATTTATATTCGCCGGGCGACAGATCGGTCAGAAGGCCAGCGTGAATTCGGTCGGCCGATAATGGTCCCTTGGCGCTCCCGGGCAGCCAGCGGCCTTTTTGGTCAAGGATGAGGCCCGGCTTTCTGAGATCCCTGAAAGAGTCGATCCTGATGATCGGCCCAAGCCCGCCGGTCGATAAATACAAATAGCGCCTCAGCTCCGCTGCGCCGAACCGCTCGAGCGCCAGGGCGTCTTTCGCGATATATATCACCGGCCCTTTGGCCCCGCGGCCGCAGCCGGCCAGGGCCAGCACGACCAAAGCAAGGATGATCAGACGCTTGTTATTCATGATGGGTCGACTCCTTAGGACCGGATGAGTTCAAGGAAGAGCTTGAGGACCGTCGCTTCCAGGGCATTCTTAAAACACACCACCGATTCTTCGAACCCGCCCGCGAGATGGTCGGCGATATACATCGGGCTCCCGACGTTGACCAGGACTTTACCGGGAATGATGAACGGAAGCTGGGTCCCATAAATCGCCAGGGGCGTCACCGGCACACGGATTCCATATTGTTCGTTCATGTTATAGGCGATGATGGACGTCCCGCGGCCGAACGTTTTGACATACGGATTCGGGTCTTGCGGAACGATGCTGCCCCTCCCCTGGAGGGCGATGATGGCCCGGCCGGCCTTGAGATACTCCTGGCAGCGGAGGACGGCTCCCCGCTTCCCCTGGCTATAGAGGTCCACGGGAATGGTCCCGACCTTGGCGATATTGGAGGAAACATACCTGACAAAAAGGGACTTGAAAGGGATGAGCAGAAAATTCAGCATTGCTCCGAAGTCCTTCAGATGCCGTTTGAGATGTTTTTTGACGAGGAAATTCAGCTCTTCTTTGGTGAAGACCTGTTTGTTGGCCGTGAAGAATATCGGACGGGGAATAACGCGAAGAACCGTCGCCACGTCCTTAAAACTTCCACAGTGGTTGCCGACGATGATGTTCGGGCCTTCCCTGATGAAATTCTCCTCGCCCCGGACGATGATCTTTTTCCCGAGAAGGGCGAACCGGACCATGCCCCTGATGACGGGTTCAAACCTCTTGAGTTCTTCTTCGAAACTGAACATCGCTTGTTGGCTCTCATTTTAATCCAGGCAGATGTCCTTGTAAATGTGAAACAGTCATGATAATTTTATTCCGACCGCCTCGAGAAGGAGGAACGCATGGCCATCCTCATCCGCCAAGCCCGGGTGAATTCTCCCAGCTCGCTCGGGCTGAAAGATATTCTGATCGCGGGGAACAGGATCGAAGCCGTCGGCGAACCGGGCGAGATCAAGCTTCAAGGCGTCAACGTCGAAACAGTCGAGGGGAAGGGAAAATTCCTGCTTCCCGGTCTGATCGACAGCCACGTCCATATCTTGGGGGGCGGGGGCGAAGGCGGCCCGGCGACAAGGGCGCCCGAGATCGCCGTCGAAGACATCATTTCGAGCGGCGTCACGACGCTCATCGGCTGCCTGGGAACGGACGGGATCACCAGGCATATGACCTCGCTCCTGGCCAAAGCCCGGGCCCTCGAAATCGAGGGGATCACGACGTACATCTATTCCGGATCTTACGAAATTCCGGTGAAGGCCATGACCGGAAGCGTCCGCTCAGATCTTGTCCTCATCGACAAAGTCATCGGCGCGGGCGAGATCGCCGTCTCCGACCACCGCTCCTCGCAGCCGACGTTCGAAGAGATCGCCCGGCTGGCTGCGGAATGCCGCGTCGGAGGCATGCTCGGTGGAAAAGCCGGCGTCCTCCACATCCATATGGGAGACGGAGCGAAGAGGCTGGAGCTTCTTTTTCGTCTCATGAAGGAGACGGAAGTCCCGGCGAGCCAGGTCATCCCGACCCATGTCAACCGCAACCGCCAGCTTCTGGATGAAGCCATCAAATATGGCCTGGCCGGAGGCCATATGGATTTAACTGCAGGTGTCGATCCCGAAGACGAGAGCGATTCCGACGTCAGCGTCGAAACAGCGGTCCGTCTTTGTCTCGAAAAGAATGTCCCTCTTGCTCAACTGACCGTGAGCTCGGACAGCAACGGCAGCCTGCCCGTGTTCGACAAACTCGGAAACCTCATCGGGCTGACGATCGCCACCCAAAGGACGCTTTTCAAAAAGTTCCGCTCGCTCGTCGGGAGAAAGATCATTACCTTGGAACAGGCGGCCCAACTTTTCGCCGCCAACCCCGCCCGTTTCTATAAGCTCCATCAAAAAGGAGAGATCAAAGAGGGAAAGGATGCCGACGTGATCCTGCTCGATCAGGATCTGAACCTGACAGACGTCATCGCCAAAGGGCGGATCATGATGACGGGCGGAAAACTCCTGGCCAAGGGGACATTCAAATAAATAAAATGGGGACGTGGACCGAGGGGACACGTTAGAAGTTCCGTTCCCCTCGATAAGTGTCCCCGCCTCTAATTCTTAACGAAAGAGGACAAGGCCATGAATAAAGAAAATATCGCCAATCCCCCGACCCCAAAAAAAACATCGCTTGGCATCGCCCTGCTGCCACTCATCGTCATGGGGCTCCTTCTCGGCGTCGGCTACGGCGTGTACAAGATCAAGCCGCAGGTCCTGCTCGTCTGCGCGGCCTTCTTGACGGGCTGCCTGGGTTTCCTTTTGAAGTTCAGCTGGAAAGATATGGAGCGCGGCATCGTGGACAGCATCCACAGGGCTATGCCCGCTATTCTGATTATGCTGACGGTCGGCGTTTTGATCGGGTCCTGGATGGCCAGCGGGACCATTCCCATGGTCATCTATTACGGGTTGAAGCTCATCTCGCCGAAATTCTTTCTCGTGACGGCCTGCTTCGTCTGCAGCATCACGGCCCTGGCTACGGGAACATCATGGGGAACGATCGGGACCGTAGGCGTGGCCTTCATCGGGATCGCGATGGGGCTCAACATCCCGCTGGGCATGGCGGCCGGGGCGATCGTCGCCGGCGCCTATTTCGGGGACAAGATGTCTCCTTTTTCCGATATCCCGAACCTGGCCGCGGTGACAGCCGGGGCCAACCTCTTCGACCACATCAAACACATGATGTGGTCGGCGGTCCCCGGCTGGCTGCTCAGCCTGATCGTCTATTTCTTCGTCGGATTGAAATACCAGGCCGGCTCGGTGGAATCCGAGAAGATGACGCTCCTCCTGGACACTCTCAAGAAGAACTTCCGGTTCAACGTCCTGCTTCTTCTGCCGATGCTCATCGTCTTTTATCTCGCCTTCACGAAGAGGCCGACGATCCCCGGGATGCTGATTTCGTCCCTTGTGGCGGCCGCCCTGGCCGTCATCTTCCAGAAAGAGTCGCTGGTCCAGATCGCGCAGGCCGTGAACACCGGCTATCCGGCCCACACGGGCGTCCAAGACGTGGACAAACTCCTGACGCGCGGAGGCTTAATGAGCATGATGGAAACGCAGCTTGTCGCGTTCACGGCCTTCAGCTTCGGCGGCATCATGCAGAAAACAGGGTTACTCTCCGTTATTCTCGAGAGAGTCATGAAGGTGGCCCGCAAAGTCGGGAGTCTCGTCGCCGTGACCATCGGGTCATGCGTGGTGACCGCCCTGGTGACAGGGAGTTCTTATCTCTCGGTGATCATTCCCGGCGATCTGCTCTCGCCCGTCTATAAAAAGAAAGGACTGGCGGCCAAGAATTTGTCGAGGATCATCGACGAATGCGGCGGCATCATCGTCCCCCTCGTCCCCTGGAGCATGGCCGGGGTCTATATTACGGGCGCGCTGGGAGTGCCGGTCTTTTCGTATCTGCCCTGGGCCATCGCCCTTTACGCGGCGATCTTCATCCTCGGGCTTTACGGGTTCACGGGATTCACCATGGCCCCGAAAATCCGCGATGACGAGACGCAGGCCGGCAGCTGACGACCGGCCGCTCATCATTCGCAGGCGCATAAGGAATTCGAGAATTCGGTCTGTGGTGGCGAATTGTGACTTCATCGTCATGGCGAGGAGCGGAGCGACGGGACGATTTCACCGCTCTTTAGAATCCTCTAATTTCCCGAACGCTTTTTCGAACTTCTCCTCGGCCTTCTGATGCTTCTGTTTTTCGAGCGCGGCCGTCGCCTCGAACTTCGTGGCGAACCCTTCCTTCTTCTTCTTTTCCTTGAGGAGCAGGTCGTCGAGCGATTCTTTTTTCTTGGCCGTCCTTTCGGACTTCAAAATCCCCCCCGTCGAGGCTTCCACCCAGAGGACGGCCTGACAGCAGGGGCAAACGACCTCGTGAACTTTCCCTTTTTCGGTGCTCATGGAATTAATCATTAGCAGAAAAGAAGAAGAGAATCAAATCGGGATTACGGTTCGTAAGCATTTCCGTTCGTGGATTCCACTCGGCGCTGGAGGCCGCCCTGAAGCCCCCGTAGCGGAGGGGGGCCCCGTCGGCTTCCTCGACGGGGGGAACCGACGGGACTGGTTCCCCCGGGGTCCGGGGGCTAAGGGCGGCCTCCAGCGCCGAGTGAAGATTACATATTTGGAAATACTTTCTTACGGTCCTTTGCCGAGTTCCTTTGGAGATTCCTCAATCTTGTGTTTCTTCATAAGTTTGAAAAGCCCCTGCCGGGAGATCCCAATCTCTTCCGCCGTCTTGGCCTTATTGAAATTGGACCGCTGCAAGGCCTGATTCAAAAACCTCCGGACAAACTCTGCCTTGGCCCCGAAGAAATTGTAATCCGCGCTGTTCGATATCTCCTGCTGAGGATTGATCTTAGGCGACAGGAATTCCTCGCCGACGAAGCGGTCCTCGCCGCACAAGATCAGGCAGCGCTGGACCTCGTTCTGGAGCTCGCGAACGTTTCCCGGCCAGGAGTAATTCAGGAGCAGGTCGAGTGTTCGCGGCGTAAAACAGGCCCGCTCTTTCTTCAGGTCCCGGCTGTACTTTTCGGCGAAGTAATTCAGAAGAATCAGCAAATCCTCTTTCCTCTCCCGGAGCGGCGGGATCTCGATGGTGATGATGCGCAGGCGGTAATACAGGTCTTCGCGAAAACTCCCTTTCTCGATTTCCTTATCAAGGTTCTTATTGGTGGCGCTGATGAACCGGACGTTGACCGACCGGGTGCGGTTCTCGCCGACCCGCCGGATCTCCCGCTCCTGGAGAAGGCGGAGGAGCTTGGCTTGGAGAGGAAGCGACAGGTCTCCAACTTCGTCCAGGAAAAACGTCCCTCCGTCGGCCTCTTCGATGAGCCCTGTTTTGTCTTTCAGAGCGCCCGTGAACGCGCCTCGCGCATATCCGAACAACTCGCTTTCCAAAAGAGGGTCGGGAATGGCCCCGCAGTTTACGGCGACGAACTGGCCGCCGCTCCTGGCTCCTGTCTCATGAATGGCGCGGGCGACTAGCTCCTTTCCCGTCCCGCTCTCGCCGTAGATCAGGACGGGAGCATCCAGGTCTTTGACCTTTTCGATCAGCGCCCGGATGTAGTCGACCGCGGGCGATTTGCCGATAAAGGAGATTCTCTGCTCTTGCATGGATGAAAATAATCAGGACAAAGGGGATAACGCCCCAAATCCTATTTTTTCTCATGAGAAAAAATCTCATTCTTTCAAGACCAGGAAGGGAAGACTCCTGGACGACTAAAATCAACCGCGTTGGCCTGCTACCGCCGGCCGCCGCCGAGGATCGAGCCTAGGACGCCGCGCACGACCTGGCGGCCGACCTGGCTCCCGATCGAGCGGACCGCGCTCTTGGCCATCGCTTCAAACAGCGTATCGCGGGGCCGGCCCACCGGTCGGGGCGCGCGCGGCTCCCGGGGAAGCGGAATCCTCTCGCGCGGCGTCAATTTGGAGGAGAAGACCCTTTCCTTGGGGCGCCGGGAAGATCCTGCCGGACACTCTTGGAACAAATAAGTCCCCCATCACGCTGGGGCTTAACAATTCCAGGGGAAAAAGGATATACTTCTATGTGGAATGAATGAAAGGGAGAAAACCCTGGTGGAGCGCGTCTTGAGCGGCGACCTATCGGCCTTCGAGCCTCTGATCACCCCCTACCGGAAACCCCTGCTCGGCCTGGCCTACCGAATTGCGCGGAACTCCGAGGACGCCAAAGAAGTCGCTCAGGAGACCTTCCTCCGGGCGTTCAAGTATCTGAAGAATTTCAACGTGGAAAAGAGCTTCAAAAGTTGGATCTATCAGATCCTGGTCCACGCCGCCCGGAATTATCGAAATAAGC
>Ga0315279_10009480_pt1 | contig 11596 bp, 2 predicted proteins | sample YL17G06_20_MG_FD_203694 | JGI IMG/M metagenome (GOLD analysis project Ga0315279, IMG submission 203694) | Sediment microbial communities from Yellowstone Lake, YNP, Wyoming, USA - YL17G06_20 | ecosystem: Environmental > Aquatic > Freshwater > Lake > Sediment | place: USA: Wyoming | collected...
ACCGCCGTATCTCGTCCTGAAGACCCAGGACGACATTGGGGGCATCGACAATGCTGAGAGGTCTCATATCACTATGAGACCACATTTTCGCGTCATGCGCAATTACTTATGACGCTATGTTTAGCATCCAGGTGAGTAATCCCTCGCCGGGCGGCGGAGCTTCCAACGCTCTCAGTTTCACAATTTCCCCTCCGGTCACGAGTTGCGTTTCCATCTCTCCGACGACTCAGTCAGTGCTGCCGAGCGGTGGAACGGGGGGCACATATGTGACCGCGCCCAGCACCTGCAACTGGACGGCCAGCGCCGGCGCAAGCTGGATCGTGCTGACTTCGGCGGCCAGCGGAGCCGGCTCCGGCTGGGTTTACTTCTCCTTCAGCGACAACACGAGCACGAGCAGTCGCTCGGGGACCGTCACCATCGGCGGGCAAATTTTCACTCTGGTGCAGGCGGGCGTAACGAGCTCACTGGCCACGGCGTTTCAGCCGAGCCTGACTGTAAATCTGACGCCCGGCTTCTACATTGTCGAGGCCACGCTGGCGGGCCAGGCGCCGGGGGGCTTCTGGGGGCTTGAAGTGCTCGCGTCGAAAGGGCAAGCGGCCGGCGGCTTCAACCTGGGAGGGGCGCTGCAAGCGGGTGCGATCACGCCCGGCTTCGGCGCCTTCTTGCTGTCGACTCCGCAGACGGTGACCGCGACGCTGAACGCACAGACGGCAGGGGGAGTATCCCTGACGGTGCAGTTTCTGGACTCCAATCATCAGCCGCTGGGAAGCGTGGTGACGGGGATGCCGCCGCTGACTCTGAGCCAGGCGCTACAGCCCGGTTTCTATATTGTGCAGGTGTCGAACCCGGCTCCCGTTCCCTTCACGTATCAACTGGGACTGGCCGCCAATTTCTTTTCTGGCGGGGTTGACACGGGGGGCTACGTGGGGCCGGGCATCACGGGGTTTGGAGCCTTTTACGTGCCCGAGCAGCAGGACGTAACGATCAAGCTGTATGGGCGGACGACGTATGGCGCCGCCGGGGCCGGCGATCTGATCCTGACGCTGAAAGATGCCAACCGCAACGTCATCCAAACCATTTCGCCTCCAAGTTCCGTGAGCGTGCAAGTGGCGCCGCAATCCCCCACTCTCGGCCCCGGCCAGACACAGCAGTTCACAGCTACGGTCACGGGGACGACGAATACCGCGGTAACCTGGAGCGTGAACGGTGTTGCGGGCGGCAATACCGCGCTGGGCACGACTTCAGCTAATGGTTTGTACACCGCCCCCGCTGCGGTTCCCTCCACGAACCCAGTCACGGTAACCGCCACCAGCGCCGCCGACCCAACCAAATCCGCCTCCGCCGCAGTCACGATCACCAGCGGTGCAAGCACGGTGCAAGTTGGTATTTCGCCATCGTCGGCGACGGTAACCACCGGTCAGACACAGCAGTTCACCGCTACCGTCACAGGGACGACGAATACCGCCGTGACCTGGAGCGTGAATGGCATTGCCGGCGGCAACCCCACGGTGGGAACGATATCGGCGACCGGCCTTTACACCGCCCCATCCGCCGCTCCGAGTCCGAACACCGTTACGGTGAAAGCCACGAGCGCGGCTGATCCGACAAAGTCGGCTTCCGCCACGGTGACGATTACGACGGCATCCGCCTCCGGCGTGGCTGTCACGATCTCGCCAACCTCCGCCTCGGTCGGAACAGGCGCCACGCGGCAATTCACGGCCACGGTGACGGGCACGAGCAATACCTCAGTCACTTGGAGTGTGAATGGCATTGCCGGCGGCAACTCCACGGGGGGAACGATATCGGCGACCGGCCTTTACACCGCCCCGGCCGCGGTTCCGACTCCGAGCACCGTGACCATAACGGCGACCAGCGTGGCGGACTCATCAAAATCCGCTTCCGCATCGGTGTCGATAGCGGGACGTTCCTCAGCCGCGGCGGTTCGGGTCACGCCCCAGTGGCCAACCGCCGCTGCGGGTGGAAGCACTCAATTTACTGCCCTGGCACTGGACGCAAGCGGCACGCCGCTGGCCGTGCAGCCGGCTTTCACGTGGACCAGCTCAGCTTCCTCAGTGGCGACAATTAGTGGCAATGGGTTGGCGCAGGCGAAATCGCCCGGCCTGACCACTATCCAAGCCTCGACCGCGAATGTAGTCAGCAATGCCGTCGTTTTGACGGTGACGACGGATCCCCAGAGCCTGGCATTTCAATCGGCTGTAATCGGGTCGGCCGGAGGCACACTGACTCTATCCAACGGGTCCAAGATCGTAGTTGCCCCAAGAGTATTGACGGATGGCACTTCCCTGGGTGCAGCAATGGCACTCTCGCCAACTTCGACGAGCTTGGACCCCGGAACCACGATTCTCGGTCCGACGCTCATTTTGCGGCTTCCTGCGGGCGGCCTATCATCTCCGCCGTCCGACTTTACAACGGGAATACGTTTCCAGATGGCCCAGCCATCTGCCGGGGCGGCTTTTCACGCGTTTGCCAACTCCAGTTCCAACGGTTCTGGTCTGGTCCGTCTCCTGGTGTCCACAGGCGGAAAGGAGGCCGAGGTCTTTGCCGCCCAGCCTGCACCGGCGCAAGGCTTGCAAGTGGACAGCACGGCGCCCGCTAGCGCGATCAGCCCTCCTGCGCTGAACCTGCCCTCGACGGCCTCGCAACTTTATGAGGTCACCCCAATTGCTTACGAAGAACCTCCCCTGGTCACGCAACTCGTCGACGGGTTAACAGGCAAGCCGGTTTCCGGGTCCGATCTCCAGAACATTCCGGCGGGCCACAAGGTGATCATCGAGGTGCCCGGCTGGAACCTCGAGCCCAATGCAAACGCGACGGCCTATCAATCCACGTTCGGCGCAATGAATGCAAGCTTGCAAAGTTCCGGCGCGAAAATCCTCACGCTGAGCTACCCGCAGAATCATGGCAACGATGACATTGCCGCTGACCTCGCAATTTACATCAACAACCTGCCGCCCGGGGTGAAAGTAGATCTCGTGATGCACTCCCGCGGCGGGCAGATTGGCTTCGACGCGATTCTCGCCGGGTTTGGTTGCGGACTCGCAGGTGTCCCTCCGGGCCAATGCAACAACGCGGCTTTCGGGGATCGCATCAATTCCGTGAGTTGCTTGGCTTGCGCGCTCGAGGGCATTAGGCCCTTCGACAAGCTTGTTGCGGGCTCCGCCCCGGGCTGGCTGCTGCTCGATCTTGGACTGACCGATCCATCTGCCGCTGGGACGACAAACACCGCCGGTCTCGACGGCTGGTTGAACGGTTTTATCTCCGGCATGCTTCGGCTCGCCAGCGCGCACCCGGAGTTTTTCCCGAAAGTGTACCTTTTCGTTACGGATGACCGACTGGATTTCCTCGTGCCGTCCACGAGCTCCTCGGCTGGGAACCGGCTCAGTTCCGTTCCGATCCCCTCCCAAAACAAGGTGGCTCTGCCCCTTGTCGGGCATGTGGGAGTGCACGATAGCCCGGTCGTCATCGGAGCTGTAGCCAATGTGGTGAGCCCCAAGCCGACCGGGGGAACTGGTCCCCTGTCGCCGCTGCAGCCGGCGACTTGTCCAACCCTGAGGGTGAGCCCGGACTCCCTGAATCTGCCTCTAAGTGGTACAGGTCAACTCACAGCATCTGTGCCGGGCTCTACATTTTCCTCCAGCGACCCCAGTGTGGCGACGGTTGACAGCCAGGGAGTGGTGCATGCCGTGGGCAAAGGGATCGCCGTCATTACGGTCTCCTCATCTGCCAGCTCATGTCAGGCCCAAGCAACTGTTGCCGTCGCACCGAACGTCTATAAGGGGACATTCACGGAGAGCGTGACCGGCTCCACGCCAAACCCCGGTTGCACGCCCCACCCATTGGTCGCCACGGGCAACATCAGCCCCGCGCCGATCCAGGTGCTGACGGCCGCGCCATTGGAGAGCGCGGGGCCTGTTTCCGCGATTTTCACGCTAGGCCCTTGGACCGGCACGTGGACCTGGCCCTCGTACACCTGCTGCTGCCTGGTCGACGGCTCGACCTTTACCGTCCCGGGCAACACCGAAACGGATTCATTTCCGGAGAGCTCGGACCCCATGACCGGGACGAGCGACGGCACCAACCTTTCATTCGCAATGCAGGACGGTCCGCCAATGACCGGCACGGTTTCAAATGTAAGCGGGAACGTGGTCGTCCGCTTGAATTGGAGCGGATCGGAAAATATTGGTGGCGCTGTGCTCTCGTGGACTTTGTCCGCTAATTTGACCAAGCAATAGCACCAGCGCCCGCTGGACCGACGAACCTCGCAGAACGGCCCCTGGCCCGGAAAGGGGAAGGACGGCGCGCCCGGAGGGACTCGAACCCCCGACCTGCTGGTTCGAAGCCAGCCGCTTTATCCAACTGAGCTACGGGCGCGCAAACCCGTAGCGCGCGCCGCGGCGGTGAGCCCGCCGGTTGGCGCCTGGCGACGAGAAACCTGTGAACTGGTCGTGATGGCATGTCGAGCTTATGCGCAACCGTGCCCCGGCGCGGCCTCACCGATTCCCTGCACCGATCCTGATTCAATTGCGCGCTACCTGGCGGAGGGCCAGGTTTTCTAATTGAAGAGCGGCGCGTGCCCGGAACAGAAACGAGAGGGCGCCAAAGAGTGCGCGAGGGAGGCTGGACGCGGGATTGACGGACTATCCCAGGAATGGGACAAATCCAATGGTCTCAGGAAGATCGGGATTGGCGTGAGCGACAGTGAGATTACTCTTGCGTAGCCCCTAGGAAGGTGCAACCATCAACAAATCATTGACATAGGTCTGGGGTTTGCGCGCCGCTATCGGAATGCGGTTCGCGGAAGGGGGGACTATGAAAGCACCGGCTCTGGGTGGGGTTCTATTGCTGGCCGGGCTGGGGGCTGGCCTCGTTAGTGTGCCTCCGCGCCTTTCAGTTGATTCCAAGAGCCAGGCCGGTAGGGCGGCCGTGCGAATCGAGGAGGCTTACGGGCGGCTGCCACTGAGCTTTGAGCCCAACCAGGGACAGACCGACGCGCGGGTGCGCTTCGTTTCGCGCGGCCGCGGCTATGCGCTCTTCCTGACCGGGGACGGCGCGGTGCTGTCGCTGCACGCCGGCGGGCCGCAGCGCCGTCCGCGCACTGCCGGCCCCGGGCTTTTGGCCCCTGGGCCGTGGGCGGAGCCTGGGCCGGCGCGGCCCGCCGTGACCCTCTCGCTGCGTCTGCTCAACGCCAATCCGGGGGCGCAACTGGAACCGCTGGACGAGTTGCCGGGCAAGAGCAATTACTTCCTCGGCAACGACCCGTCGCAGTGGCGCACCAACGTCCCGAACTACGCCCGGGTCCGCTACCGCGAGGTCTATCCGGGCATCGACCTGGTCTACTACGGCAATCCCGCCAAATCGGGACAAGATCCCCCTAAAGCGGGACAACTGGAATACGACTTTGTGGTGGCGGCGGGCGCGGACCCGAAAGCCATCCGGCTGGCGGTGGAAGGCGCCGATGCCACGGAGGTGTCGGCGGAAGGCGACCTGGTGCTGCGGGCCGGCGGCGAGGAGGCTCGTTTCCGCAGGCCGGCCGCCGCCGCGAAATCGCAGGCAACTTCGTCCTTCACTGTCCTAATCCGCAATCCGCAATCCGCAATCCGCAATTGGCCGAGCTGGGTTTCGAGGTTGGCGCGTACGATGCCTCCCTCCCGCTGGTCATCGATCCCACGTTGGTGTATTCCACCTATCTCGGCGGCAGCGGCTTCGACTACGGCTCCGGCATTGCCGTGGACTCTGCGGGCAACGCCTACGTCACCGGCCAAACCTATTCGACCGACTTCCCCACGGCGAATCCCTTCCAGGCAGCCCGCGTCGGGGGCCCGGATGCGTTCGTAGCCAAGCTGAACGCGGCCGGCTCGGCCCTGGTCTATTCCACCTATCTCGGCGGCAACGGCGACGACTACGGCCGAGGCATTGCCGTGGACGCTGCGGGCAACGCCTACGTCACCGGCGAGACCGGGTCGACCAACTTCCCCACGGCGAATCCCTTGCAGGCATCCAACGCCGGCGGCAACTATGACGCTTTCGTTGCCAAGCTGAACGCGGCGGGCTCGGCCCTGGTCTATTCCACCTATCTCGGCGGCAGCGACTACGACTACGGCTACGGCATTGCCGTCGACGCTGCGGGCAACGCCTACGTCACCGGCGAGACCTTTTCGACCAACTTCCCCACGGCGAATCCCTTGCAGGCCTCCAACGCCGGCGGCCCGAATGCGTTCGTAGCCAAGCTGAACGCGGCCGGCTCGGCCCTGGTCTATTGCACCTATCTCGGCGGCAGCGGCGGCGACTCCGGCCAAGGCATTGCCGTGGACGCTGCGGGCAACGCCTACGTCACCGGCGAGACCGGGTCCAACTTCCCCACGGCGAATCCCTTCCAGGCCTCCAACGCCGGCGGGCCGGATGCGTTCGTAGCCAGGCTGAACGCGACCGGCTCGGCCCTGGTCTATTCCACCTATCTCGGCGGCAACGGCAACGACCACGGCTCCGCCATTGCCGTGGACGCTGCGGGCAACGCCTACGTCACCGGCGAGACCTTTTCGACCAACTTCCCCACGGCGAATCCCTTGCGGGCCTCCAACGCCGGCGGTGGCGACGTGTTTGTGGCCAAACTGAACGCGGCCGGCTCGGCCCTGGTCTATTGCACCTATCTCGGCGGCAGCAGCTGGGACTACGGCACCGGCATTGCCGTGGACGCTGCGGGCAACGCCTACGTCACCGGCTTGACCGGGTCAACCAACTTCCCCACGGCGAATCCCTTGCAGGCCGCCAACGCCGGCGGCAACTATGACGCTTTCGTTGCCAAGCTGAACGCGGCGGGCTCGGCGCTGGTCTATTCCACCTATCTCGGCGGCAGCGATACCGACTTCGGCTACGGCATTGCCGTGGACGCTGCGGGCAATGCCTACGTCACCGGCGAGACCTATTCGCGCAACTTCCCCACCGCAAACGCGTTTCAAAACTCTAACTCCTACTCGGACGCGTTTATCGCCAAGCTTTCTTCCAACCTCGTCCCGACGCTCACTTCGCTCTCGCCCTCCGGCGCGGCGACGGGCGGGCCGGCGTTCACCCTGACCGCCAATGGGACGAATTTCATTTCCGGGTCGGTGGTGCGGTGGAATGGTAGCGACCGCACGACCACCTATGTGAGCGCAACGCAGTTGACCGCATCAATTCCGGCCAGCGACATTGCCGCGGCGGGTACCGCCCAGGTGACTGTGTTCAACCCCGCGCCCGACGCCGGCACCTCCAACGCCTTGACCTTCACGATCGCCGCCCCGAACCCTGTCCCCACGCTCACTTCGCTCTCGCCCTCCAGCGCGGCGACGGGCGGGCCGGCATTCACCCTGACCGCCAACGGGACGAATTTCGTTTCCGGTTCGGCGGTGCGGTGGAACGGGAGCGACCGCACGACCACCTATGTGAGCGCGACGCAGTTGACCGCATCGATTCCGGCCAGCGATATTGCGGCGGCGGGTACCGCCCAGGTGACCGTGTTCAACCCCGCGCCCGGAGGCGGCGCGTCCAACGCGCTGGCGTTCACCATTAATAACCCCGTGCCCGCGCTTGCCTCGCTCTCTCCGGCAACCGCAACGGCGGGCGGCGCGGCATTCACCCTGACGGTGAATGGCTCAAACTTTGTGGCCGCGTCGGTGGTCCGCTGGAACGGGGCCGATCGCAACACCAGATTCGTGAGCAGCACCCAGGTGACCGCCTCCATTGCCGCCAGTGACATCGCGACGGCGGGAACGGCGCAGCTAAGCGTGTTCAATCCGCCTCCGGGAGGCGGCCTGGCTGGTCCTCTGAGTTTTTCCATCACATCCGCAATTCCCACTCCCGCTATCAATCCCGGCGGAGTGGCGAACGCCGCCAGTTTTGTGTCCGGTGCGGTGGCGCCGGGCACTCTCGCCTCCGTCTTTGGAACGGGCCTGGCGACCCTTGCTTTCGCAACCGGGACGCCGTTGCCGACGACCCTCGGCGGAGCTACTCTGACACTCGAGTGCGGAGGCGTCAGTGGATCATCGAGCGTGAGTTGTCTGCTTTACCCGGCGCAGGCGGTCCCTGTGATCTTCGCTTCTCCCACTCAAATCAATTTTCAGATGCCTTGGGGAAGGCCGTCTTGGGAATCACCTTACCAGCACGTTGTGCTTACTATCTTCGTGGGCGGGTTCAGCGCTACTATTGACCTGTCTGGCCCTGGCCGCGCAACTACTCCCCCCGGCTTCGCGCTTCTACCGGAGTTTTCTCCCGGCATTTTTTCCACCAATCAGTCTGGCCGTGGGCAGGGGGCCATTCTGATTTCTGGCAGCGGAGGCGCAATCGCTGCTCCAACTGGAATGTTCCCGAAATCGCGGCCAGTGCGGCGTGGGGAGTTTCTTGAAATCTATGCCACGGGCTTAGGCCCTGTGACTAACCAGCCTCCGACAGGGGCAGCAACGGCGAGCAACCCGCTTCCCACGACCCTCTCTACGCCCACGGTTGCCCTGCTGGGTGTTCCAGCGCCGGTTGTTTTCTCGGGCCTGGCACCGGGATTCGTAGGGCTGTATCAGGTCAACGTGCAGGTTCCCGACAACGCTCCGACGGGAGACGCGGTCCCCGTGGTAGTCACCATCGGCGGCGCCACCTCGAACACCGTCACCATCGCTGTATCGGCCGCCAGCGGGGCGCAGTTTACGATCCAGTCGCTGAGCGCGACGCAGGTGTCGCCCCTCTCTGTTCTGACGATAAAGGGAAACGGATTCGCCGCCGGGCAAGACTACTTCGTGAAGTTCACCAGTGCGGCCGGGTATTCGCAAACCGTCCGCGCCTTGGCCAACGACGCCAACTCGCTCGCCGTTGCCGTTCCGCCCTTCATTGACGAGGGCAGCGGAAAATCGGTGGCCACGCAGGCGAGCGTCCAGGTAATCGATGGCGCCGGGCGGTCTTCCAATACGATTTCCGGTCCGGCGATTTCCGCCTTTCCGCCACTTACGCTGCCGGCCGGTTCCATCACGCTGCGGTTCTCCAGAACGCGGCCGGATGAGACGCCACTGGTCTCCAGCACGGGCGCTTGGGCCGTGACCGATACGGTTTCCGCCACGCCGCCTACCTCCAACGGCAGGTCGATCTCCAGCGTTCCGCTCACCGGCAGCACCAACCCGCTGCGCACCGTTTTCTTGAAGCCGGTCAGTTCTGCGCTGACACGGTAGTTGCCGGGCAGCAGAAGCGTCGCCTCGTAGTAGCCGGTCTGATTGGTCGTCAAGCGCGTGGAAGTATTCATGTCCGCGTTCTCAACGACAACCGTCGCGCCGGGCACTGCAGCCTGTGAAGGATCCAGCACCCGGCCGTGGATGCTGCCGCGAGTCTCCTGGCTCGGCGCTGGAATCTGCCAGAGCAAACAGGCCGCGAAGAACAGCCAAACGACCTTAAAGCTCAGGATGCGAGTTGTCTGTCTCATAGCCATCTCCTGGTGAATATCACGCACGGCCCAGCCTCCCCAATCGGGTGGCACTGCGCCGAAGGCAGAACGACCACACTCCACCCTCTGCAAGTGGACCGAGCTTAGCACTCGTGTGGCAAGAACACAACGCACGCCCAATGGCTGGGCAGCATGCGGCGCAAGAGGGCGCAAACGCATGATTACGCATGCAGAAAACTCGGAGGGCCGAGCCGTATCAGGCTCCCGATGCAGGACTGCCTGCAGCCCGTGCTTAAATCCGGAATGCGGAATGCGGAGTGCGGAATCCCCGGGAAGAATGGCTCCGCCGGTGCAACTCGCACCGGCGACCCTACGGTGAGCGCCAGGTACGCCAAGGGGGGCTTGACAGGCGTGATATGCTATTCTTTATGGGCGTCATTAATTTCAAGAAGAAATAGGACGTTTGCCGGGCGGGAGGGCCCGCGGCCCGCCGCCGGAAATACATGGCAGCCGGGATACGGGCGGCGCGGAGACGCCGGCCCCGATCTTTGACAACTGAATAGCTTGAATTCGACCTGCGGCTTGCGGGCTATTGTGCCGCTCGCGCCTGCCCCGGCAGCTTCACGCTGGCACCGAGCCACCGGGGGTTGCCGGCAGGACAAAGCGGCCGGGGACGGCCGCGCTCCCGGGACCGCCCGCGCGCGCAAATGTTTTGAGACACGATTGGCTCGTTTGCCCTGTTTCAACCTGTATTAGCAGGTGGCGCCAGCCGGTCGCGCTGCAACACCTAAGCCATTGAATGGACAGCGGATAGCGGCAAACTAGAAGGCTGTTAACATCAACGGTCGCTGGTCCGCAATGCCAAGAAAACAGGCAGCTTCGCCCGCAGTCGCCTGTTATTTAAGGAATAAAAGCGCGTTAAATCAGGATTGGGGTAATGGGTCAGTTTGAATTCTCCCATCGTCTGATTGGGGCGGCGTTTACGCAGGTCGCTGATTCCAAAAGGTCATGAGGTTTGGGCTACAGACAGGCGTCCGTTCCTTCTTGCATTTGCCTTCAGCAACGGAGTATAAAGCACGCGCAAAGGACTTTTGGCCATCATGCGGTTTCATCTTTGGGTTGCTTTCGTCCTGCTCAGTTTGGCGCCGATGGTTCAGGCACAGGAATACCGTGCCAAGGTGCAAGGCATCGTCACCGATACATCGCAGGCCGTCGTGCCCGGCGCACAGGTGGCGCTGCTCAACACCCAGACCGGCGTGCGCGTCACGCGGGAAGCCGATGCCAACGGCCAGTACTTGTTCGACGTGGTGGAACCGGGCGCCTACGCGCTGCAGTGCGAGCAGACCGGCTTCAGCAAGTTCGTCCAGGAAAAGTTTACGGTCCAGGTGCGCGACGATATCACCATCAACATCACCCTCCGGGTAGGGCAGGTGAGCGACACCGTGACCGTCACGGCCACACCGGTCGCGGTGCAGTTCAACTCCGGCGGCTCTGAACTGATGGTGAGCCGCACCATGCTCGACGAGTTGCCGCAAATTTCGCGCAATCCGTTCAGCCTGGCCAGCCTCGACCCGTCGGTGATCCAGCGCGGCTCTTTCCCGCCGAACAGGCGATATCCGTTTTACATGTTCGTGTCCAGCCTCCAGGACGTGGGCGGCCCAACCACGGGCAAGAACCAACTGCTGTTGGACTCGGCGCCCCTGATGATCGGGAATAAGGGCTCGTACTCGCCGCCCATGGATGCCGTTCAGGAATTCACGGTGCAGCAGAACAGCGTGGATGCCCAGTATGGACGCAGCGCCGGGGGCGTCATGAGCCTGGCCATGAAGTCGGGGACCAACGAATTTCGCGGCACCCTGTACTACTTCGGACGCAATCCGGCTCTGAACGCGCGCTCCAACGCTATCGCCAACACCCTGAACCAGAGCCGCAACAATATCATGGGAGGCACCCTGGGAGGGCCGATCAAGAAGAACAGGTTCTTCAACTTCGTCACCTTCGAGGATTGGCGCGCGACGGAGTTCGAACGGCAGATCAACAGGACCCAGCCGACCGCGCTGGAGAAGGCCGGCGATTATTCAAAGACGCTGAACCGCAACGGCGGTCTGCTCACCATCTACGACCCGTGGACCACGGTATTGAATGCGGCGACCAACACCGCCACGCGCACCCCGTTCCCCG
>Ga0315279_10009481_pt1 | contig 11596 bp, 8 predicted proteins | sample YL17G06_20_MG_FD_203694 | JGI IMG/M metagenome (GOLD analysis project Ga0315279, IMG submission 203694) | Sediment microbial communities from Yellowstone Lake, YNP, Wyoming, USA - YL17G06_20 | ecosystem: Environmental > Aquatic > Freshwater > Lake > Sediment | place: USA: Wyoming | collected...
TTCCCGGTTCCCCGTTCCCTGTTCCGGGTTCCGTGTTCCGTGTTCCGTGTTCCGTGTTCCCGGTTCCGTGTTCCGTGTTCCCGGTTCCATGTTCCATGTTCCGGGTTCCGGGTTCCGGGTTCCGGGTTCCCGGTTCCGCCTTTTTCTTTTCCCCGGCTACCGCCGCGTTTATTCCACCACGCTGGCGCCCTGTGCGGCGCGTGTGGCGAAGATGGGGCACCGCCGGCCGAAGCGGGCCGCGAAGCCCGCCGCGACGGCGTCGGCGATTGCCTTGGCCTGGCCTGCCCCGGCCAGGATGATCGCGCAGCCGCCGAAGCCTCCGCCGGTCATGCGGGCGCCGTAGACGCCCGCCAGCGGGCGGGCCAGTTCGACGACGGCGTCAAGTTCCTCGCAGCTCACCTCGTAGTCGTCCCGAAGGGACTCGTGCGAACCGTACATGAGCTTGCCGAACGCCGCGTAGTCGCCTGCGGCAAGGGCATCGACGGCCTTGAGGGTCCTCGAGATCTCGCCGACGACGTGGCGGGCCCGCATCAGTTCCTTGCCCGCAAGGACGCCGTCGCGGATCGCCTGGTCGAGGCGGGGCTGGTCCACGTCGCGAAGGGCGGGGGCCTTGAGTTTGGCGGCCGCGGAATGGCACTGGGTGCGACGGGCCGCGTACCCGCCGTCGCTGATGGCGTGCTTGACCTCCGTGTCGGCCACGAGCAGCACCAGGTCCGGGTCGTCGAAGGGGATCAGCTTCGTCTGGCCGCTGCGGCAGTCCAGCAGCAGCGCCCGGCCGGGCTGGCCGAGGATCGCGATGGACTGGTCCATTATCCCGCACGGCGCGCCGGCGAAGTCGTGCTCGGCCTTCTGGCATATCAGCGCCAACTCGCGCTGGGTGAGCTTCGAGCCGCTTTTGGCCGCCCCGGCCGCCGCCGGCGCCGCCATCATCGCCATTGCCGTCGCCACCTCCAGCGACGCCGACGACGAGAGCCCGCCTCCGATCGGCACGTCGCTTTCGAACATGATGTTGCAGCCGGCGAGCTTCAGCCCGTGTGCCCGCAGCCCGGCCGCGACGCCACGGCAGTAGTTGGCCCACTTGGGCTCGCACGGGCGGATCTCGCCGGCCAGGTCCAGTTCGGCGTCCTGCCCCGGCGCCTGGGCGGACCGCAGCAGCACCTTCGTGTCCGGCCTGGCCGACCACGCCGCCAGCGTCTGCCGCTCGATGGCGATGGGCAGCACGAAGCCGTCGTTGTAATCGGTGTGCTCGCCGATGAGGTTCACCCGCCCCGGCGCGCGGACCACGCCGGCCGGCTTGACGCCAAACGATGCCGCGAAGGACGATTTGAGTTTGTCGATCCTGGTATTCATGCCGCAAAGATACTCCCTGGCCCGGAAGATGTCAAGCAGTCCGGACCAAGGTGCCGCTGAACGCTATCGGGCACTCGATGGCGCGGAACTCGCACATCGGGGCCGTTGCGGCCAGCGGGAAACCACCCCATTGAGTCCGCGTCGCTCACTTCTCCAACAGCAACACACAACGCAGTCCAATCCAAAGCGTCTGAGCGGGAAATCCTGGGAAATCACCCTCAGGTGAGGAATCATATCCTAGTCTATCCGGCCAATCATGGAAATAGTCGAGCCCCATTGAGCGTAGGTGCTCCCCCTCTCGATATGCAATCCATTCCGCCACGTTCCCGAGCATGTCCTCCGCGCCACACCAACTGGCTCCAGCGGGCCGTCCACCGACCTTTGCGGGCCGCCCGCCTTTGATCGGATCGCCCTTGCCAAGAATGGCGAACTTGTCCAATTCTGATGGCTGGGTGGTTACAGGCTTCTGACCCCAGGGGAATGGCCCCTTGGCGTTTCCCATAGCCGCTATATACCATTCGTCCATGGTGGGCAACGTCTTGCTGGCCCACTGGGTGTAGGCAATGACGTCCTCCAGGCGAACGCAGGTTACCGGTTGCTGAGGATCATCAAACCCTGTGAGCACTCTCTCCTGCGGCTCGCGGCCTTTCCCGAGCCAATGGCGAACATATTGAGGAATCGCATGATTCGTTGCCCCGCAAAACTTGGCATATTGATCGTTCGACACTTCATATTTGTCTATGTATAGTGGCCCAGCCATAACGAATGAACCTTTAAGGATGCCTTTCTGGATTACCGCTTGCGTCTTAGGCACATAGACCATTTCGGCCCTGTCCTTGAGACAAAGGATCCGAAGGGGATATCCGTCTTTCGACAGACCGGAGTCCTTGACCGGCTCAAATCCTTCCGGCAGTTTCCGGCCCGGTGGGATGTTAACATTAACTGTGAACGCACCAGCCTTGGCGTCCCATTTCAACCGGGCGGCGTTGGTGGTGTAATAGTGGATCAGCGAATTGCGTTCCATGCTGGCGGGTTTGTCCAGCATCTTGGCCAAGAGGTCATGCACCTTCGGCCCCAGGAAGGGCAAACCACTCCCCCATTCTTCTACTTCGACCAGTTTGTCGATGTTCTCGGGTCTAGACAGAGGCTCTAAAATGGGTTCTGTGGGAATATTGACCGGCCCCTGCCGGCTGCCCCTCGGTTGGTGCTCCATCGCATAACCGTACTTGTTCAGCCCGTATTCGTATTCGATGGCGGCCTCGACGAACCGTCCCTGTTCGCAGAGGGACTTGAACTCTTCATAGTAATGCCGACCCACCGCAAGGGCTGGCGTGTCCAGTTCGTCTAAAGCGCCACTACAGCCGCCAATCAGACACAAGCAGACTGTGAGGATTGCCGCCGGGCACTCGCGCCTTAACAGCATATATCCGCCTTTCATGGCTTAAGGTATTCTTTGAAGTCGGGATCGTTCAGGTCTCGCAGCCAATAGAACTTGTCTCTTCTATGTTTATCTGTGAAAAGCGGAGTTGTGTCAGACCAACGAGCCGTATACCACCGCTGGTATTCGTCCTTAACGGTGTCCATGAATGTTCCGATTGCCGCAGGAGTCTTTCGGTTCACGTGGAACAGGATGTCCGTCCAAGGATCACCATCGCCGCCGGACCAGAAGACTCCGCTCTTAAGTTGATCCACGACATTGTCTTGCCACTTCTGCTTCGCCGCGTCGCTATCGCCCCGATAGCTGTTAGCTCCAGGCAAACTATTGTCCCAGTGGTAGTACCAGTCTTTGCTGTCGATGTCCCACGTGTGGGTGGCGATAGTGTTGCCAGCGACTATGGCTTGATCGAGTTGATGGTTCCCGTAGGGGGTTCGCCAGACCATCGTCGGCTCAATGCCCGCCTTACGAATAAGGGAAATCAGGGTATTGATGTCATCTTTTGCTTTATCAGGACCCAACCCGCCCAGGTTTCCTTGGAATATGCCCTTGTACGCATCGTGGTTGTAGGCATGCAAGCCAACTATGTGTCCGGCATCATTGATCTTGTGCACCCCATCTTGGAACGCCTTTTTCATGTCAACGCCGGGACAGCATTTGTTGACATAGGTGACGTAAAAGACCGCCTTGACGTTGCCGAGAGCCCCCAGCAATGCAACCAAGTCGCTCAAGGCTGCGGCTTGTGATTGTGGACAGTTCCCGGGGGCGGGATTCCTATACTCGGCGGCAACTGGCCCGTCGTCAAACGTCGGGATGACGACGGTGAGCCCCGAAGGGTCTCGATGCACCACGGGGCTGCTCCTACAGTACTGGTATAGGTTCATCCCGTCCGCATACTGGTCCATCGGGATGAAGCCGCCACCCACAAGCGGCCCTCCTGCGCCAATTCGCGCAGCGCTTCCGGCCCCGGGGTCGCGCTGCATGAAGGTGCCTGTACTCGGATTGTACATGGCCGAGGCGTCGACGGCGAGAATGCCCATGGCGACGAGGCCAACAAGTGCGGCGATCAGATGTGTCGTTTTCATGTTCATGCCCCTTTCGGTTATGATTGTCAGGCGCCTAGGCCGTGCCATGGGTCACGATCTGCCACTCGCGAGAAATGGCTAGCGTCCGTGTTCTCCTCTATTTTGGTATCTGTCCCGGAGACTTGTCCCGGAAACTCCCTCGAACCCATTTGCGCCAGAGGCCAACTGCATATTCACGATTTTCTTTACTCTTTCGATAATCCAGGTCTCCAAGGTCCTTCCAGAAAGTTTGGAACTCATGCTCGCACTTATCCTGGATCCACCCGTGACCTGGCAAAAACCCATACTGTTGCATCGTGATCCGCTCAATGACAGTCTGTGCTCGCAGCCTCGTGTATATATCATCCAGAAGCATGAGATCCAGCATTCGAGGGATTGCCTCTTCACCAATCTTGACAAGCGCCTTTACGGATGGAGTCATCTCCGAATGAAAGTAATCCGGGTTGTCGTTGAGGGTCTTTACGAACCTCTCTATTCTAAAGTCATGTTCCTGAACACATCCGCCAACGAACAACATCAGAAACACGTAAATCACAATGTTATGCCTAGGCGTCATTTCTTTGTCTTATGCTCACGTTGGGTTCTTATAGAACTGGTTGAACACGCGCACGGCCTCATTGAATGTTGCAGTTGGCCTGTCCGAGGCTGATATTGGGCTGTGGGTAGGCGGGCCGGGAGGATCCTTGTCCGTCGAGGCGAACCCCCACTTCACACATCCATAGTAGTTCCCGTCGTCGGCGCACCTCGCACAGGTCTCGAATTCGAATTTGAAACCAGCAGGACCTATCGGACGGTCCCCCAATGATGCGGAAACTGCCGCTGAGCCATCAGTGCTTCCATCGTGTGTCCCCTGTACCGGCCAGTAGTCACGGTAGTAAAGAGAGCATGGCTTACCCTCTGTGCAATCCGAGGCACGATAATCAATAGACCAACTTCCTTCTATGCCGCTCTTCTTGTCTTCCCTGGTCTTGCCCTTTTCATGATCCGCCTCATCTCCAGTCCACACGTATGGTGCATCGGACGAATATGTCCCCCTGGTAACCTGGATCAAGCGGATTAGCTTACACTTCGGGCATACCTTTGCGTTTGGCACGAACTCTACACCGCAGAAGGCTCCGTATTCCTTTCCGGCAACGTACGCCTTTATCGTAACAACAAACTTTCCATTATGCACCGCGACTTCCGCGTTGCCGCCACCGGTGTCGGCGGCAGGTTGAGAGCCGGGTCCAGTCCGCGTTGTTGGCGAAGGTTCTGAAACAGCGGCCAGTCCAGTGGGGTCCACATACCTGATTGGTGCATTCCCTACGTACTGATACAGGTTCATACCGTCCGAATACTGGTCCATCGGGATGAATCCGCCAGCCAAGGCCGGCCCGGCAGTGCCGATTCGGTTCGCGCTTCCGGCCCCCGGATCGCGGGACATGAAAGCGCCCGTGCAGGGGTTATAGTAGGCTGAGGCGTCGGGGGTGAAGATGCCCATAGCGGCAAGCCCAAGCAGTACGGCGATAAGATGTGTCCGTTTCATGTTCGTGCCCCTTTCGGTTATCTTTCGTGTTTCGTGGAAGTTCATGGTCGGTCACCTCGGTGGCTGGCCTGGTACGGGCGGCTGGTAAGGTTGGTACGGGTTGGGAACGCCCGACTGCGGTGCTCCAGGTTGCGGCGGCCTTGGGCCGTATGGCGGCGGCGGTTGCGCTTGCCACTGGCCGACGAGTGTTGGCGGAGCGCCCGATGGAATCCCGTTTGGAAGTCCAGCCCCCATAGCACCTTCCGGGTGCGAGCGCAGCCACTCGCGACGCGCTGCGGCTTGTTGGTTGGCTACTATGGACTCAGGATCAAAAACACCGGGTTGCCTCCGCCGGGCGAGCAAACTGGCCAGGGCGGGAATGTGCGGCCGGTAGCCGCTGGCAATCGTGGCGTCGGTGAACCACGCTCGGTAACTTGGGCGGGTCGGGTCGTAGCCGCAGGCGTTCTCGTAGCAACTGGCGGCGAAGGCAGGCTGCCCGTGGTCCGAACCGCAGTGGCCACGGGCGGCCAGGAACTCGGCAAATTCCTCCGCCGGTGTGAGCGAAACAAGATATCGGTTTGCCTTGACCTCCTTGTCGGCCAGCTTGAATGGCCAGGTCTTGTAGTACTCATCGGGATACGAGGAGAATCCGTTCGTACCCTCCACATTGAACCGCTCGCGCCAGGCGGGATTGAAATGGTCCTTGCCGTCCCAGCGGACGAAGACGTGCCCTTTGGTTGTCACGAGCTTGAGCGGGTAGCCCAGCCGGCGCCCGATGGCCACGTACATCACGGGCATCGAGGCGCACGTTCCGCCGGGCACTTCGGCCTGAGTCTGACCCGGCATAGGGATCATGCCGTGGATGAACGCGACGCGGGAGTCCTTGAAGGAGAATTTGTGCCTGGAGGCCAAATCGTACTTGACGCCGAGGTCTTCACAAAGGGCCTGCACGAGCATCTCTGCCCGGAGGTATGCTTCGCTGTGGCGGTAGTGATCGGCGTAGCGGGGGTCGGTCACGCGGTAGAGATGGCGGTCCGTCTCGAACTTAACTCGCTTGGCCCAATTGTCCAAGGTGGCCAGGGCGTGGTCGATGTCGAGCTTCTCCGCGCCCGGCAGGCCAGTGGCGCAGAGCAGGTTCATCTCGGCGATGTCCACATCGCCCAGTCTGTCGGCCGGGATCCTCAGCAGGTCATCGAGGGTCTTGGCCGAGCGGACAACTTTGGGCGGCGTGACGGCACTGAGGAGAACGGGCTCGGCGGGCTTGTCGCCGAAGAAGCTGAAGTAGCCGGTTACGAGGGCGGCAACCAAAACCACTGGCGTGGCAAAAACCGCTATTCTCTTCGCGCGGTTAAACTTGGCTGGCCTTTGTGGCCGCTTCACCGTCGCGCGTAATCGTCTGGCTCTCTTGCCGGTCATCGAACCTCCCCGGGATGCACAAGTTGAACAAGATTACTATATGCACTACCCCGGCCGGGGGCAACAACAAAATTGCGCAAAATGGCAAAATAATGGAAAGCGGGTCGGGTGCCCATCCTGGCCGGAGCAGATTGGGCAAGCGAGGCGCCCGCCCCCTTCTTTGTCTTTTTCTCGTTCTCGATTCGCCGCCGGCCTGATCGCCCGGCGCCCGTGGAAGCAATGACGTTCGAGTTATGTTCGGCGCTCGGGCAGTCGCCTACTGCCCCGCGTCTTCCAGCAGCGACAGCACGGGGTAGGCGGGGTTGTAGTGCTTTTGTATGAAGAGCGGGTCGTTTCGCCGGTAGAGGATTTTCGCCACGCGATCGGCTATCGGGATGAGGGTCTGCTCGTGCCGGCAGAGCATGGGGCTGACCTGCTCGACGGAACCGGTGGCCTGCCAGTTGAGGCAGGCGCAGGTATGCAGGCAGCGTCCGGCCAGGGCGCATTTGTTGCAGTCGTCGGGTCGGCGGCGGGCCTCGGCGTTTCGGGCGGCCAGGGCGGCCCGGTCCAGGCCGGTGGCGACGTGTCCGACGCACCACCGGCTGGCGCGCCCGGTGCGGGGGAACTGCACGCAGGGGAACAGCCAGCCTTCCGGATCGACCGAGAGCTGCCTGCTACCCAGGTCGCAGCGCTGAGAGTCGTAGCAGCCCAGGTCGACGTGCGAGGCGATCTTGGCCTCGAAGGGGCTGAGGTAGAACTTGAGCCCCTGTCGCGTCCACCGCACGTACCGCCGGCCCAGCCGAAGGTACTGGCGGCGTAGTTCTTCGGCGTGGTCGTCGGTCCACTCGGCGGCGAAGTTCAGGGCGACCACCAGGTATCGCACGCCAAGCTCGATCAGGAACTCTACGCCGGCTGCGAAGTGCCCCACCGTGTCGGGGTTGACGACCATGATGACATTGGCGTACGGCTTGGCGTCGAGCAGGCGCCGCAGGCGCGGCAGGAGAATGTCGAAGGTCCCGCTGCCGTCGGGCAGCCGGCGATGCGCGTCGTGGGCCTCGCGCAGGCCGTCAAAGCTCATGGCGATCAGCAGCCCTTCGCGCTGGGCCAGCTCAAGGAACTCATCATCCATGGCCAGGCCGTTGGTGGTGATCTTGAAATGAAACCGCCCCCGGCCCGCGGCGGTCATGGCCCTGGCCTCGGCCATTGTCCGGGCGATCAGCTCCCGCTCCAGCAGCGGCTCGCCGCCGAAAAAGACGATGCCGCACGACCCGCCCGCCAGTTCGGCGCCGAAGGCCAACGCTTGCCGCGCCGTCTGAAGGCTCATGCGCCCGCCCGCCTTCGGCGGCCAGTAGCAATACCGGCAGGCCATGTTGCAGGCGGTGGTCAGGTGAAGCGTCAGGTGCATTACACGGCGCCTTGCTGCTTGAGCCACGCCGCAAGGTCCCGCACCTGCTTGCGAAGGTCCTCGCGCGCGGAGGCACGGCCTTGCTCCCCGGCCTCCTTATATCTCCGCTGAACCAGGTCGCGGTCCTTCCACTGCTCCGACGTAAGCTGGAGCTGCGGAACTGGGACGGCCGGATCATAGAGGACGCCCACGTACAAGCCCCTGGACTTCGCCCGCACCTGCTGTGCGACGAAATTGGCACGGTCCTTGAAGTCGTACGAGTGAACGGTGGACATGCTGCTCGCCCCGCCGACGGCGTGATAATTCGCCTGGCCCACAAACTCGATTCCCACGTGCCGTTTGGGGTCCGCAAGCTGAAGCTTCAGGGGCGTAGCGGGCTCGCCTTCTTCCACGCGGGTAATCCCCTCATTGCCTTTCCGTTCGTATCGCTCTATCCGCGCCTTTATGGGCACCTCTGAAAGGACGATCCTCTGGCTGGTCAACTCGATGCCCGCCTTGCTCAGTTCATCCTGGATTACCTGGAGGGCGTCCTCCTCGGTAAGGAAGACCGGCGGCGCCATGACGACGCACCCGATGGCGCCGCGCCCTTTGCCGTGGTCGAAGATCGGCGCGACGAGGGCCTTCATGTTTCCGCGCACATGGGCGGCCTCGTCGGCGGGGGCTCCGGCAGCAGCGGCGGAGGATTGGGTTTGGGCGCCGCCGCCATTGGGCGGACCGGATTGGCCCTCGCAGCCGCTCATCCCGGCCGCAAGCAAGACCACGCCAGTGCCGCCCGCGGCGATAAGCCGGCGCCACCTTTCCGGCAGGTGGTCCAGCAGCCAGGCTGGGGCTGTCTGGGCCTCTTTACGTGTGGGATACCCCGGCCGGCAGCAATTGGTTACGGGCTTGATCTCCATTGCACTGTCCTTTCCCGCTGGCAGCGTTCCTTCTGACCCCAAATCCTTCACCGAACGCTGATATTTATTCTCCGCTGTCTTGCGTCACGTGTCAAGCGTGAAGGCGGGTTGCATTGGGAGCCGGGTGTGCCCAAATTTTATGGCAGTCGGTTTCTGAGCCCGAGAGGGCGACTGCGATCAGGCACGGGCCGGGGGAAGGGGACTGGCTCCGAAGCGGCATGCTTTTCGCCGCGAAGGTGCCTGTCCCCGCGGTTCGGACACCGGGGACAGGCATCCCGCCGGGAAGCCGGTCCCCTGCGCCGCTGCAGCCACAGAAAGCAACCTCCCAAGCAAGACAGGGGACGAAAGTGCCCTGCCTCCATGAAGACCGGCCCTGCCGGGGGCGTAGCGGTGTTGAAGATCATGCGTAGCCGGCGGCGGCATGAGCCTGCGGCCTGCCGGAAGAGCAGGTCCATCCGGACCCGTCGAACAAACAGGAGATCGGTCTGACATGACTACACGGTACAGCACATCCGTTGCGGCACTGGCAGTCGGCGGCGCGGCGCTTGCCTGGGCCATTCTCATTTGCGGCCCGACCGCCGCGCGCGGCGCCGGCGGCGAGGACAACCTCGATTCCGGCCTGGCCGCCCGCTGGCAGCTCACAGCGGACAGGCTCAGCGGGCAGTCGTTCGCTCCGCCGGCGGGCGAGACCGCCGGGCCCCTTGCGGCCCTGCCGGCGGCAGCCTGCCTGCCCGTCAAGTTCGCCGACGAGGCCCCCAAGGCGCTTCGGCTGGGGGCCTTCACATGGAACAAGGTCAAGGTCGTGCAGTTCCTGACCGTCACGGACGACCTGGCCGCCGCCGGAATGCCGGCCGGCGCGATCACCGTCGAGGCGTGGGTGCAGGTGGACAAGCCCGAGCGGCTCGGCGGCTTCGCGGGCGTGGTCCAGGAAAGAGCCCCCCAGTGCGGCTGGGTCCTGGGCAACTGCGACAAGCAGTTTTCCTTTGCCGTCGCCACGGACGCCGCGGGCAAGCTCACGTACCTCAAGGCCCCCGCGGCCATGCGGGCGGGCTACTGGTATCACGTCGTCGGCACCTATGACGGGTCGAGGCAGAAGCTTTACGTCGATGGCCAACAGGTGGCCGCGTCGGCCGAACAGAACGGGCCAATCGCCTACCCGGACAAGGGCGCCTTGACGCTGGCGGCCTTCCGCAGCGAGAAGCAGTGCTACCCGATGACCGGGCAACTGGAGCGGGTGAGCATCTGGTCGCGGGCCCTCTCGGCCGCGGAGGTCCGATCTCTGTTCGACGCCCGCAAACAGGCCTTCCCCCACGCCGAGCCCGAGCCGCCGGAGGCCGTGGCCGACTGGCCGACCTACCAGCGCGACAACCGCCGCAGCGCCACAACGCCCGAGCCGATTCGCCTGCCGCTCGCCCTCCAGTGGGTACACAAACCGCGCCACGCCCCCGCCCCGGCCTGGCCCGAGCCCGCCGCCGCCGACTTCTTCCACCGCATCGCCAAGCTCGAACCGCGCGTCATCTACGACCGGGCCTTCCACGCCGTCACCGTCGGCGACCGCGTGCTGTTCGGCTCATCCTCCGAAGACAAGGTCGTCTGCCTCGACGCCCGCAGCGGGCGGACCGTCTGGCAGTTCTTCACCGAGGGCCCGGTGCGCCTGGCGCCTGCGATAGCCGACGGGCGAGCGGTCGTCGGCTGCGATGACGGGCGGGTGTACTGCCTGGCCCTGGACGACGGCAAGCTGCTCTGGTCGCACCGCCCGCCGGCGGCCAACGAACGCCTCATCGCCGGCAACGAGCGGATCATCAGCCTCGTGCCCTACCGCACTGGCCCGATCATCGACGGCCGGACCGTGCATGTCTGCGCGGGGCTCTTCCCGCTCCAGGGCGTCTTCCAGGAACAACTCGACCTGGCCACCGGCGCCAGCCTCGGCAGCGGCGAGATCACCGTCTCGCCGCAGGGCTACCCGAGCCTCGTGCTGGGCGAGCTTGCGACGCCCACCGGCTGGAGCCGCAAGGGCGCCGTGCTGACCAAGGCCCAGCGGCGCGGCAAGATTCCCACCGGCCCGCGGGTCCGCCCGGACATGCCCTACGCGAGCATAGCCGCGGGCGGCGTCGAGTTCGGCGGCGGCGAGGGAATAGTCGCCGCATTCGACCCCAACGCACCCGAGGCAAAGCCGCTGTGGTCGGCAAAAGTCGATGGCCGGGCCTATGGCCTGGCCGCGGCACGCGGACGACTGCTGGTCAGCACAGACTCCGGCGCGATCTACTGCTTCGCGGAAAGAGAAGAAAAAGAAACGGATGACCACAGAGGCACAGAGGCACAGAGGGTAAAAGAAGAAGCAAAAGAAGAAGCAAAAGAAGAAGCAAAAGAAGAAGCAAAAGAAGAAGCAAAAGAAGAAGCAAAAGAAGAAGCAAAAGAAGAAGCAAAAGAAGAAGTAAAAGAAGAAGCAAGAGAAACTGATTACCGCAGAGCCGCAGAGGCACAGAGGGTAAAAGAAGAAGCAAAAGAAGAAGCAAGAGAAACGGA
>Ga0315279_10009483_pt1 | contig 11596 bp, 12 predicted proteins | sample YL17G06_20_MG_FD_203694 | JGI IMG/M metagenome (GOLD analysis project Ga0315279, IMG submission 203694) | Sediment microbial communities from Yellowstone Lake, YNP, Wyoming, USA - YL17G06_20 | ecosystem: Environmental > Aquatic > Freshwater > Lake > Sediment | place: USA: Wyoming | collected...
GCTGCCGCCGCCACCAAGTTTTAGGAATGCAAGCGGCAGGAAGCAAGATGCGCCCTGCGACTTGCGACTTGCGTCTTGCTGTGATAAGATTGCGCCCGTGCCGCTGACCCACGCAGGAGTATTTCGTGAGCTCGAACCGTCCTCAGGGCATCGCCAAGAACCTCGTGCTGGCCGGGATGGTCTCCCAAGTCGGCTGTGTGACCGTCGTCATCGTCGTCGGCGCGCTCTTGGGCGGCCTCTGGGCCGACCGCCTGTTCAACACCAGTCCGCTTTTTACCGTTCTGTTCTTGCTCTTGAGCATTCCCGTGAGTGTGTATAGTCTGGTGCGCGTGGCGCTTTCCACCGCCGCCCAGTTTCAATCAGACATCAAACATGAAGAAAAGGAGGGCGGAGCCTAGTGTCAGGAAAAGGTTGTCTCATTGCGCTGGTAATGTTGGTTCTGGTAACCGTCCTGTGCTCGATCAGCTCTGGGTTCTTGGGAGCCTTGGGCGGCGGCAACACGGGTTTGCTGCACAGCATCGGACTCGATCCGATTCTCCCCGCGATCAAGCTCCCCGCTGAGATGGTTTGGGAGTGGGGCGAGGTTGGCCCGTTCCAAGTCGGCTTGACCAACACGATGATCGAGACGATCATCGTGGATATCTTGCTGGTGGTCTTGGCGCTTTTGGCGACGGCCAAGATTCGCGCCGGCTCAAAAGAAGCCTGGGTGCCGCGCGGGCTGCAAAATCTCTTCGAGGTCATCATCGAGACTCTCTACGGCCTGGCTGAAAGCGTGTTGGGCAAACGCGCCAGGCAGGTCTTTTGGCTGGGGGCGACCATTTTTCTGTTTGTCCTCTTTGCCAATTGGCTAGAATTGTTCCCCGGCGTGGATAGCGTAGGAATTTTCGAGCATCCGCGCGAGCCTGGCGTTGCGCACAGCCGCAGCAACAACGGCACCGGGCCACTGCTGGTGCTCCCCGAAATCAAGAACGAGGCCAAGCCCGAAGCCAAACCGGCCGAAAGCGGAACGCTCGAGGTCGAGAAGCACGAGTATGAAGGCTGGGAGTTGATTCCCTTTGTTCGCGCGGCGGCGACCGACCTGAACGTGACGCTGGCGCTGGCGATCATTTCGGTGGTGATGACGCAGGTGTACGGCTTCCAGGCGCTTGGCGTGCAATACCTGGGCAAGTTCATGGCGACCAAGCGACTCGGTGATGGCAACCCGATGGGGTTGATTGACCTCGCCGTGGGCGCGTTGGAAGCGATCAGCGAGTTTGCCAAGATCATCTCGTTCACCTTCCGTCTCTTTGGCAACATTTTCGCCGGGCAGGTCTTGCTGTTCGTCATGGCCGCATTCCTGATCCCGTTCCTGGTCTTTGGGACGCTGATCTTTTATGGACTAGAAGTTTTCGTCGGCCTGATCCAGGCCGTAGTGTTTATGATGCTGACCTTTGTGTTCATCGCGATGGCGACGGCGGGACACGGCGGCGAAGAGCACGGACATTCTGAGGCTCACTAACGAGCTATATTCCAGGAGGAACTCATGCAAATAGATGCGCTTGCGATGCGGCAGTTGGCGGCAGGTTTGGCGATTGGGCTGGGCGCGATTGGCCCCGGCATCGGCATTGGATTATTGGCGAACGGCGCGCTTCAGGCGATTGGACGCAATCCCGAAGCCGCCGGCCAGATCCAGGTGAACATGATCCTGGGTATCGCTTTTGCCGAAGCTATCGCCATTTACGCGTTGGTCGTGGCGTTGCTGCTCAAGTTCGTGGCCTGACGCGCACCCGGAGGTGACGCTTGGACATCCTCAACAACATTGGGATCAACCCCATCTTTTTGCTGGCGCAGATTTTGAACTTTGTCGTGCTGGCGCTCTTGCTGCGCGCGCTGCTCTATGGCCCGATTGCAAAGATGCTGGACGAGCGTCGCGCTAAGATTGAAAAAGGATTAAAAGACGCGCAGGCGGCCGAGCAAGCGCGCCAGGGCGCGGAAGCGGAGCGCGCTCGCGTCCTGGACGAAGCGCGCGCCGAAGCGCAAAAGCTGCGCGCGGAGGCCAATCAGCAAGCCGAGCAGGCCGCCGCCAAGATCAAGGCAGACGCCCAGGCTGAGGCCGAAAAGATCAAAGCCAATGCGCTGGCCGGATTGACCGGCGAGCGTGACAAGATGTTGAGCGATCTGCGCGGACAGATCGCCGCGCTGGCGATTGCCGCGGCCAACAAAGTCGTCGGTGCAACGCTGGACGAGCAGCGCCAACGCGCGCTCATCAACGACTTTTTCTCCAAGGTGCCGGCTGAGGTGCGCTCGGGCCTATCGGGCATGGCAGGCAAGGCTATCGTCACCAGCGCGCTCCCGCTGACCGACGCGGAGCAATCGGCGGTGCGACGCGATCTGGGCCTGGCCGAAGCCGAGTTCAAAGTGGCCCCGACGATTTTGGGCGGGCTGGTCGTGCGCGTCGGCGACCGTGTCGTGGACGGCAGCGTGGCGGGCCGGTTGGAGTCATTGCGCGCGAGCCTGGGATAATTATTCCGTGGGATGGCATCCCGATGCCAGCTTGGGACAACCATCAAACGTCAAGGCGGCGTTCGCGCCGTTCTTGACGTTTTGATTTGTGGGACTATAATTCTCAGCGTATTCCGTGACGGACGCGCAGCCGGGAACACAAAGTATTCTGTCTTCCAAACGCATACTACGGAGGAGGGGCCTACCATGAGAGACCGGCCCGGTTGCCTGACAGGGCTTGTGGAGCTGGCGTTCCTGAACTGGATTTTCGATTGGCTTCAGGAAAAGTTTGGCTTCGGTAAGGGCTGCTCGTGCAGCGGCTGCGGTTGCGGCGTGATTTGGCTTTTGCTGTTTCTCCTGTTCGCGTGCTCGATCATGGGCGGCACTGACTGGACGCGCATCGGTTTCTCGTTGCGAGGGTTGTTCTAGTGAAACTTGCCGATCTCGTCGCAGCCTTGCCCCATGTGGATTGTCTGAGCGGCGGCGACCCAGAGATAACGCTCATCACCAGCGACTCGCGCCAGGTTACACCTGGCGCAATGTTTGTCGCCTATCGCGGCGTCAGCGTGGACGGTCACCGCTTTATTGACGACGCGGCGCGGCGCGGCGCGGCAGCGGTTGTAGGTCAAATTCCTGTAGGGCAAGTTGCCACCTTGCCCTACGTCCAAGTCCCTGACACGCGCGAGGCGCTGGCGCACTTGTGCGCGCGCTGGCACGATTTTCCCGCTCGCAAGCTGGTAATGGTCGGCGTCACCGGCACGGACGGCAAGACGACGACGTGCAATCTCATTCACGGCCTCCTTGCGGCGGCGGGCATCAACGCGGGCATGATCAGCACGGTCAACGCTTTCATTGGCGGCGAGGTTTACGACACGGGCTTGCACACCACCACGCCCGATGCGCCGGACGTGCAACAGTATCTCGCTCAGATGGTAAAAGCAGGGCAGACACATTGCGTGTTGGAAACGACTTCGCACGGGTTGGCACAGCATCGCGTGGACGCTTGCGAGTTTGATATTGGCGTGGTCACCAACATCACGCACGAGCATCTGGACATTCATGGCTCGTTCGAAGCTTATCGCGCCGCCAAAGCGCGATTGTTTGAAATGCTGGCCGCTTCAGCGCGCAAAGGCATTCCCAAGACGGCTGTGCTTAATGCCGATGATCCTTCCTATGATTTCTTGCGCCAGATCAGGGCGGATGTGGAATTGAGTTATGGCGTGGCGACGTGCGCGCTGGTGAGCACGCGCGACGTGGTGTACAAGCCAGAGGCCACGCGCTTTGTCGCCGTCACGCCGGCCGGACGCATCTCGCTGAAAACGCCGCTGGTCGGCGAGCACAACGTGCTCAACGTGCTGGCCGCGGTCAGTGTGGGCCTGGCTTTGAGTCTGCCAGTCGAGGCGATTCAGCGCGGCGTGGCGTCAATGCTGCCCGTGCCGGGTCGCTGGGAGCGAATTGACTCAGGCCAGGATTTTTTGGCGATTGTAGATTTTGCTCATACCCCCAATGCGCTTGAAAAGGCGCTGCTGGCGGCGCGGCGGATGACGAAAGGGCAGGTGATTGTTGCCTTTGGCTCGGCCGGGCTGCGTGACATAGAAAAGCGCGGACTGATGGGACACGTCGCGGGCCGATTGGCCGATAGAATCGTCATCACCGCCGAAGACCCGCGGACTGAATCGCTGGATGATATCATGGCGTCGATGGCTAAAGCAGTTGCCGCAGAGGGAAAACGTGAAGGCCAAGACTATTGGCGCATTGGCGACCGGGCCGAGGCAATTTGTTTTGCCGTCAAACTGGCGCGACCGGGCGATGTGGTGATGTCGTGCGGCAAAGGTCACGAGCAGTCCATGTGCTTTGGCGTGACCGAGTATCCCTGGGATGATCGTCAAGCGATGCGGGAGGCTTTGCGAAGGGTAAAAGATTAGGGTAGAATGTGCCCGCCATGAAGATTCTTGATCTTGCCATTGTCGTCGTCAATTGGAACACGCGCGACCTGCTACACGATTGCTTGACCAGCGTCTATGCCAACCGGGGCTTGGAGTCAAAAGTTTGTGTGGTGGACAATGCCTCTTCCGACGGCAGCTCGGAGATGGTGGAGCGCGAGTTTCCGCAAACACACCTGATTCGCAATCTCCACAACACTGGCTTTGCCCACGCAAATAATCTGGGACTGCGGTCCTTGGGCTTGGGAGAAAGCGCCGGCGAGGACTTGCGCTACGCGTTGCTTCTCAACTCGGATACCGTCGTGCCGCCGGATGGCTTGGCGACGATGGTGGCATTTATGGAGGCTCATCCAGAAGCCGGCGCGGTCGGCCCCAAACTCGTCCGGCTCGATGGAAGCATAGACCTGGCTTGTCGCCGCAGTTTTCCTACACCAGCGGTATCGTTTTACCGCTTGCTAGGGTTGAGCAAGTTGTTTCCCCGCTGTCCGCGCTTTGGCCGTTATAATCTCACTCATCTCGATCCTGACCAATTGACCGAGGTGGATAGCGTCAACGGTGCGTTCATGATGATTCGCGCGCAGACCATCGAGCAAGTCGGGCTGCTAGACGAATCCTTTTTCTTTGGCGGCGAAGATTTGGATTGGGCGTATCGCATCAAGGCCGCAGGCTGGAAAGTCTATTACAATCCGGCTGTGGTCGTTCAGCACGTCAAGCGAGCTTCGTTTCGCAAGAACCCCCAAGCTGCGTACGAGTTCGAGCGCGCGATGTGGCTGTTCTATCGCAAGCATTACCAGGCGACCACGCCACGCTGGCTGGACGCATTGATCTGCCTGGGATTGGCCGTCCGCGGTGGTATGCCTCTAGCGCGTGAAATGTTGAGCAAGCCTGGAGCATCGGAAGGTGCGCGATGAAAAAAGATCGGATGAAAGCCTTGTTCGCCGTTATGTTGGCCGTCAGCGATATGCTGATGGCGATGTTGGCGTTCGTGTTGGCCTACTATATCCGCCGCGAGGTGCACTGGCCCAACCAGCCGCAAAACCTGGCGCCCCTGCAAAGTTACCTGGGGATGCTCGCCGTCCAGGTCGTTTCGATTCTCTTTGTCTTTTTCTTTTATCGTCTGTATCACCAGCGGCGCGCAGTGTCGCGCGTGGATGAATTCTATGCAGTCTTTGGCGCGGTGTCTATCGGCATGATGATGTCTGTGGCTGTTTCTGCATTGACGTTCAAGAACAGCGCGTTGGAGCCGGATTTTTCGCGCGTGATGATCATTTACGCCTGGGTGCTGACGATTGCGCTGGTGATGGCGGGGCGCATCGTCCATCGTTCGCTCCAGGCGCGCGCGCGCAACGTAGGGTGGGGGCGAGATCGTGTGCTCCTGGTGGGCACGGGCGACGTGGCCCAGATGATCCTGCAAAAAATCCAGTGGTCGCCCTGGCTGGCGTATGAGGTGGTGGGCCTGGTCGCCAAGAATGGCAACGGCAGCCATCCACCCGAAAACATCCTGGGCGTGCCGGTGCTGGGCGCCACGGACGATTTGCCCCGGCTGATTGACGAGCGTGGCATCCACGAAGTCATCATCGCCCTGCCGGAAGCCAGCCATCAGGAGACGTTGGGCATCATTGCGCTGTGCGACCGAAGCTCGATCAGCGTCAAAGTCTTTCCTGATGTGTTCCAGTTCATCGCCGGCCAGGTGACGATTGACGACCTGGGCGGCCTGCCGTTGCTGGCCGTGCGCGATGTGGCACTGCGCGGCTGGAAGCTCACTCTCAAGCGCGCAGTGGACGTCCTTGGCAGCGCCATCTTACTGGTATTGTCCTCTCCGTTAATGCTTCTGGTGGCGATTCTGATCAAGCTTGAATCGCCCGGCCCCGTGTTCTACGCGCAGGAACGCATGGGGCTGGACGCCCGGCCGTTCCCCATGCTCAAGTTCCGTTCGATGCGGCAGGACGCAGAAAGCGAGACCGGACCAGTCTGGGCCAAGCCTGGCGATGCGCGCCGCACGCGGCTGGGTAGCCTGATCCGCACGCTGTCCATTGACGAGCTTCCGCAGTTTATCAACGTCCTCATCGGCGACATGAGCCTGGTTGGCCCACGCCCGGAGCGCCCGTTCTTTGTTGAGCAATTCCGCCAGAACATTCCCCGCTACATGGACCGCCATCGAGAAAAAGCCGGCATCACCGGCTGGGCGCAGGTCAACGGATTGCGCGGCGATACCTCGATCACCGAGCGAACCAAGTACGACCTGTGGTACATTGAAAACTGGTCGTTGCTGCTGGATTTCAAGATCATGCTTCGCACGGCGCTCAGGGCGTTCAACGACCGGAACGCTTACTAGCATGAGTCAGTCTCCGCGCTGGGCAGCTGCTCATCAGGTTGTGTATCGAAAAGTCTGGCGAGGCAAGGTGTAGACGGCCAGCCAGACCCGTCACCGTTGTTCAAGATACGCTTGATGGGGTGGCTCTTTACCTGCGCTCGGGCACGCGCTGGAAGCTCCCGGCCTGAAGCGGAGACCTGTTTCTTGGCTTTCTGCAAATAGGCGACTGGCAACTCCGGGATGTCATTTTGGACGCTCGCGTCTACCATCAACGTCTCTTTGTTGGGAGAGTAGATTGCCAGAGTGGGCAGCGACCCGCTGTAGATGCTGTCCTGAACGTGGGCGAGGAGCCAAGTCGGTGGGTTACGGCCGAGCAGCCTCACCCCGCTGATCACTGGGGCTGCAAAGGCGAGGGGCAACACGGGATGGATGTGGCCGAGATTACTCGAGAAGCGCAATGGGTCATTGAGCGTTTACACGCGGGGCAACGGGTGCTGGTGCACTGCTCGGCCGGTCTGAATCGGTCGGTGACTATTTGCTGTGCTGTGTTGATCCTACTCGAAAGAGTCCAGGCCGAGGCGGCCCTGGAGTGGGTCCGTGAACATCATCCCTGGGCGCGGCCCGATACTCATCATTGGCTCGCCTTGCGCTGGCTGGCGCACATGTCCGGCGCACCCACGCAGCGCTGAAAGACAGGACGCCGTTCCCGAACCGTGCGGGATCATCAAGACCTATGAAACACGTTCTACGCGCTGTTATCCTTGCCAATGGCGTCGCGCCGGACGCGGCAATGGTTCGCCGCTGGCTGCAGCCGGACGACGGGACACAAGCCCGGTTGATCTGCGCCGACGGCGGCGCGCGCACTGCGTTGGCGCTGGGCCTCAAGCCGGACGTGGTCGTGGGCGACCTGGATTCGCTCGACAAGGCGATGCAAGCGCGGCTGGGAGAGATAGGCTGCCGGCTTGTGGTCTATCCGGCTGCCAAAGACTGGACTGATTTGGAGCTGGCGCTCCAGTTAGCCGTTCGAGAGGGCGCCACGGAAATCGTTATCCTCGGCGCATTGGGCGGGCGGCTCGATCAAGAGTTGGCCAACATTCTGCTGTTGCTCTTGCCAGAACTCGAAAACGTTCCGACGCGGATTGTGGACGACCGGCAAGAGATGTTTGTCACGCGCAGCCAGGCAGAGGTTGTGGGGCAGTCCGGAGACATTGTCTCGCTCATTCCGCTGTGCGGCGATGCGCAGGGCATCGTCACCGAGGGGTTGATGTATCCGCTCTGCGATGAGCCGCTGGTGAGCGGCCCGGCGCGCGGCATCAGCAACGTGATGACGGGTCAAGCCGCGCGCGTGACCCTCCGAAGCGGAACGCTACTTGTCATTCACTCGCTCGTATAATCTTCCAGCAACCGCTTGACTCCCTCAGCTTCAGGAGCGCCCAGGCGAGCCAGGATTTCCCGCGCGCGCTCCACCGTTTCGATTTGCGTGTCACCTTCCAATAGCCAGGCTTCTTCGACCAGCGTCAAAGCCAGTTCGCGCTCGCAGCCCAGTTCTTGCAGGATGGCCTTGCTTTGGGCTAGGTATTCTGCTGCATCGCGTTGTTGCGCTTGTTCGATGGCGATCTGCCCCATCACGCGATGGACGATTCCTTCTTCCAGCCGGTCGCCGGTCTGGCGCGCATAGTCCAACGCGCGCTCGCCGTGTTGACGCGCGCGAGGCAGGTCGTTGGTCGCCAAATATCTCGCCGCTAACTGGCGATGCGTTTGCGAGTCTTGCACCGCGCTCGATCCTTCAGACTGCGGGAGGCGGCCTTGCGCCATTGCCATGGAGCAGGGCAGGGTGATGGGCGGGGTTCTCAAATCATGCGTATACTGGTAACTGATTACTGATCACTGACCACTATTCCGTGAGGTAATCCCGCAGCTTGCGGCTGCGATAGGGGTGGCGCAGCTTGCGCAGCGCCTTGGCCTCGATCTGCCGGATGCGCTCGCGCGTGACGCCAAAGAATTGCCCGACCTCTTCCAGCGTATGCGCTTGGCCGTCTCGCAAGCCAAAGCGCATCTCGAGCACTTCGCGCTCGCGCTCGGAAAGCGAGTTGAGGATACTGCGCACCTGCTCCTTGAGAAGCTGCTTGGAAGCGGCGTCCACCGGGCCGGGGATGGTCTCGTCTTCGATAAAGTCGCCCAAGAGCGACGATTCTTCCGCGCCCACCGGCATTTCCAGGCTCATCGGCTCCTGGCTGATGCGCACGATGCGCCGGACTTTGGCCGCGGCCCGGCGCAGCTTGCGGTCGAGTCCGCTTTCGAGCGGCTCATTGCGCCCCCAGGCTTCTCGCACGGCCTGAATCTCTTGAGGCTCGATCAATTCCATCTCGACCGCAATCTCTTCCGAGGTCGGCTCGCGCCCCAGTTCTTGAGCCAGATCGCGCTGAATGCGGGTCAGCCGGCTGATCGTCTCGACCATGTGGACGGGGATGCGGATGGTGCGCGCCTGGTCGGCGATGGCGCGCGAAATCGCCTGGCGAATCCACCACGTGGCATACGTGCTGAACTTGTAGCCTTTGGTGTGGTCAAACTTTTCCACCGCGCGCAAGAGGCCAATGTTGCCTTCCTGGATCAGGTCGAGGAACGAGATGCCCCGCCCGACGTATCGTTTGGCGACGGACACGACCAGCCGCAGGTTCGCGCGGATGAGCGATTGCTTAGCGAGCGTGGCCTGGGTCGGCACCTGCTCAAGTGTTTCGGTGATGCGCTTGCGCTCCGGCAAGGCTTTGGTCAGCGCCGCCGGAGTGGGCGTCTTGCGGTTGCCGGAGACGAGCCTGCGCGCGGCGGCTTGCAAAGCTTTGCCAGCTTTGCTCAGGGGTTTCCCGCTCGTCTTGCGCTTGGGAGATAACTGGTCCGCCAGCCAGCCCAACATTTCTGGCGGCAGCAGGTAGAGCGAGACGTATGTCTCGAACAGCGCGCCGAGCAGCTCGGACGGCGCAGGCGCTTGGTCCTGGCGTCCATTGTTCAAAAACGAGCGCAGGTTCGACTCGATGTCCAACGGCGCGCCTTGCCGCAGCGCGTGGGCTTCGCGCACCAACGCGGTCAGGTTGGGCGCTTTGACGCGCGCCTTGTCGCATAGCTTTTGAACTTGGTCCCACGCGATGAGAAAATTCTGGTAGGTCTCGGCCATGATCTCGTCGGGCTTGGGCTGGCGGCGCAGTTGCGCGACGAGTTTGTTGCGGAGCGTGACCAGCCGCTCCTCGGCGCTCATTTGCGTGGCGAGCCACATCTCTTGGTCGGGATCGAGCAGCCGCACCTGGCTGATCTCTTTGAGGTACATCCGCACCGGATCGTCGCCAAGCTCCTCGCTCCATTCCAGCAGGCCTTCTTCTTCGACTTCAATCTCTTCGAGGTCGGCTTCGTCCGGCTCTTCGAGGTCCAGCACCTCTTCCTCTTCGAGGGGGGCATCGAGCGAGCCGGCCGGCTCGGCTTCGGCCAAAGCCTCCAGGTCACTGGGACTATTCAGTTTGATTTCCGGGTCAAGTGTGTCCCCGGTCATTACTCCGGAAGATGGTTCGGTCATTCTCTCACTGTTTATGAAGTAGGGCGACACGCTTCGCGCAATGTCGCCCGCAGCCACATAGCGCGAAGCGTGTGGCTGTTTCTTTTAGGCCACTGTCCGGCGCCACGGGTCGGTCGTGTTCAATCGGGCCATTTCGCCGGGCCAGCGAGCTTTCTGTAATTGATTGATGGCGATGGCGTTGCGATGTCCCTGCTCGCCCAATTCGTGTACAGAGTCGGCCTCTCCCTGTTCTTCTGCCTCGCGTGTCAAAACATTCAGTTCTTCTTTCTTGCGCTTAAGGTTACGTTCGCGCAAGAGCAACGCACTCTGTACGGCCTCGCGCGTCCAGTCGGGCGTTTTCAGAGTCGGGAGTGGCAACGCCTTTGCTAAAAGCTCATCTAGATGTATCCATAGGTCCCTGTCTAGGAACTCACGGACTTCAGAGCCAAATTCTTGTGAATTACGAATAGCTGCCAAGATCTCACGGTGCATTGCATTGTCAAAGTCGTTGTTGCTCAATGGGTCAAGATCAAGCGATGTTAATGCTTCATCAACTCGGACAAGGCCATAAGCCGACTGCAATAGTGTTATTAGACAATAGGCTTCTAGATCAGACTCTTTGCTGGTGACTATTTCAGCCGATCTCTGCCGCCGCGCCTTTGCTTGTATCTTTTGGGTGAGCTGTCGTGTTATCGTGCCTGCATCCACACGCAGCACACGCTCTAGCCGCTGAGCATAATAGTCTCGCTCTGCCGGATTAGTCACGTCTTGGATAACCGACATGACCTGGCTCGAAAACGCTGCCCTTCCTTTGGGGTCTTTTAAGTCGTACGCAGTGGCAAGAGTCTGGATAACATATTCTACTACAGGTAGGGCGTTTTCAACTAATCGTGGCCAACCGGCAGGATCAGCACGGATAACCTCATCAGGGTCTTGACCACCGGGCATCACCAATACTCGAATGCTTACACCCAGATGATTTTCGTCGCCAACCAACCCATGTGCATCAAATACTGGTGCTGCATCTCGGTCGAGCTTTTCTCGCGCCACGTCCAGCCCGCGCAGCATGGCCTGCACACCCGCCACGTCCGGGTCGAGCGCCAGGACAAATTTCTTGCACAGCCGGGCGAGTTGGCGAAATTGCGCCTCGGTCAACGCCGTGCCCATCGAGGCGACGACGTTAGCGTAGCCGGCCTGATGCGCGCCGAGCGCGTCCATGTAGCCTTCGACGACGATGGCATGTCCCGCGCTGCGGATCGCGTTGCGCGCCAGGTCAATGCCGAAAAGAGTATGGCTTTTGTCAAAGAGTGGCGATTG
>Ga0315279_10009484_pt1 | contig 11595 bp, 8 predicted proteins | sample YL17G06_20_MG_FD_203694 | JGI IMG/M metagenome (GOLD analysis project Ga0315279, IMG submission 203694) | Sediment microbial communities from Yellowstone Lake, YNP, Wyoming, USA - YL17G06_20 | ecosystem: Environmental > Aquatic > Freshwater > Lake > Sediment | place: USA: Wyoming | collected...
CAGACGCTGACAAAAAATAACGTTAACACAATATAGTGCCAACAAAGTGTAATGCCGGTGAAGTGCAAAATGAAACGAGATAAAAGATGCAAGAGATTTGGCAGACCCAAGAGACGACCAATTGGACTTGCTGCCAGACTTAGAAGAAAAAGGTTAAAAAAAGCTACTGTCACCCTGCCAGAAGATATTCGGCTGAGTTCTCTTCTGATGCCATCACAGCGGTTTGACAGACTATCCCCCTCTTGGGGTGTGTGGGAAGAGGACAGAGATTTAATATCAACATAATATTAAAGCACCCAATCATGAGCGCCCGAGGACACAAAATTGGTGTCCTTTTTTTGTGGAGTACAACTACGAAGTTTGAAAATTGGATTGTGTAAGGAATCGATGATTTCCTATTGAAAGCTATTATAACGCGAGAATTCAGCCACATAGATTCCAAGGTTTTTTATTCTGTTCCAACATCTTTCTTTGTAATTGATAATAGAATCCCGAGGATTATAAGAGAATTAATCACAGAATCAGAAGGTTGCCTAAAAATGAATTATCTTACTGGTGCTTCGGCCTGTATGAGAAAAGCAATTTATGAACTTCTCGTCATTGAAAAAGCCGAAGGGGAGGACTATGAGGGCAAAATAAAATTCCTGAAGAAAAAATATCCCGAATCTGACCCAAACCTTTTTGATATCCTCTCCCATATTCAAGACATGACGAGCGATAAAATTCACGAGCAATCTTGGAATAGATGGGATTCCAAATATCTCAAATTGATAATCGAAACTTTAAAAACTGTATTATACGACATATATGTTATACCGAAAATAAAGGCTGACCGTTCAAAACTTATTCAAGAGATGCGAGCAGATTTAAAGAAAGATAAAAAACGGAAAACCAATGAGAAGGGAGGTGAAATCGAGTAAACCGTCAAGATCAAGAAGGTAGGTGAGTTGAAGGGGAGTCTAAAGAAGACGAAACTTGTATATCGACTTTACTTTCAAGGGCCAGAGGATTCGTCATGCTGGACTTGGTTCAGCATCTCGTTTTGTCCTTCGGGTGAGATCCTGAAACGAGTTCAGGATGGCGGGTTCAAGAATTTAAATACTTATGGCTAGAATTTAAAAGGAAATAAGTTTACTCCAAATCCATTTGAAATGGAATGGGGTAATCGCCTGTAAAGCAGGCGTAACAGAAGTGTTCAGCTTCTTCCCTCACGCATTTTCTCAAGCCCTCTAAAGTTAAATAATGTAAGGAAGTTGCATTAATAAACTTCTGAATTTCCTTTACCTCGTGGTAAGAAGCGATCAACTCGGATCTTTTTGGCGTATCGATGCCGAAAAAGCAGGGGTGAGTAATCGGCGGTGAACTGATCCTGACATGAATTTCTTTAGCGCCAGCGTTCCGAAACATCTTGTTGATCTTTCGGCTGGTGGTCGCCCGAACGATGGAATCATCCACAGTGACGATCTTTTTACCTTTCAGCAATTCTTTTACTGGATTCAGTTTGATCTTAACGCCAAAATGGCGGATTCGCTGCTCAGGCTCGATGAATGTCCGTCCTATATAATGATTTCTTATCATCCCGAGCTCCAGAGGGATTTTCGATTCAGCCGCATAGCCCAACGTGGCAGGGAATCCGGAATCAGGAATGGGGACAATCATATCTACATCCACAGGCGCTTCCCTGGCGAGTTGGACTCCAAATGATTTTCTGACCTCATAGACACTTCTTTTGAAAAGGAAACTATCCGGCCGAGCGAAGTAAATGAACTCGAAGATGCACTGATGATGTTGTTTCTGAGGAAAAGGCTTGAAAGATTTGATTCCTTCCTCATTAATGAGGAGAATTTCTCCTGGTTCGATCTCCCTCACAAACTTGGCTCCGATGAGGTCAAAAGCGCAAGTCTCGGAGGCAACCACAGGTGCCTCCTTAAGCTGGCCAAGCACCAGGGGTCTGAAGCCAAAAGGATCTCTCGCGGCAACCATTTCCTTTTCCGTCAGGATGAGCAAAGAGTAGGCCCCTTCAACCTGTTTAAGGGCGTGGACTATCCGCTCAATGGAGTTTTTTTCCTTAGACCGTGCGATGAGGTGAACGATCACTTCAGTGTCCATGTTCGATTGGAAAAGGGATCCCTTGGATTCGAGTTCGCTTTTAATCAGAAAGGCATTGGTTAGATTGCCGTTGTGGGCAATGGCCAGGTTTCCCTTGTAGTAATCCGCGACAAAAGGCTGAGCATTCTTGAGCTCACTTGATCCAGCCGTGGAATATCGGACATGACCGATAGCACTTTTCCCGGAGAGTTTCTTCAAAATATCCTTATTAAAGATTTCAGAGACCAGTCCCATCTGGCGATAATGGTGGAGTTGTCTACCGTCCGAGGAGACAATTCCAGCACTCTCCTGACCACGATGCTGAAGGGCATAGAGACCTAAATAAGCGAGATTCGATGCTTCAGGATGATTATAAATTCCAAAGATACCGCACATTTCTTTTCTCCCCTAAGTTCAAATGTCAAAATCCCTGCCTACCGGCAGGCAGGCAAATACCATCCTTCGACATGCTCAGGATGAAATTATGGTGAGCTTGTCGAACCATGAACTTTGAGCTTTGACATTTGACATTGCTTTCTTTCCATCTATTAGGATTTCGCCTGCCTTCGCCGAAGCGGCTACGCACAGGCATGTGCTTAGTATTTATGATTTATCGTTGTATCCCTTCGGATGCTTTTTATGCCACTGATAGGCGGTTTCAACGATCTTTTCCAGATCAGGGAATTTGGGAATCCACCCAAGTTCTTTCCTGATTTTTTCTGAACTGGCCACCAGTCGAGCAGGATCACCTGGTCTCCTTGGCAAATCGACAGCAGCAATCTTTCTTCCAGTTACTTTTTTTACCGTTTCAATCACTTCTCTCACTGAATATCCATTGCCATTTCCCAGGTTATAAATACTATTTATTTGTTCTTGCTCCAATTTCCGGAGGGCTAATATATGCGCCAGGGCAAGATCGGTAACATGGATATAGTCGCGGATGCAAGTTCCATCGGGCGTATTATAGTCGGTACCGAAAACAGGAACAGAAACTCCATCCAAAGCTGCTTTGATCACTAAAGGGATCAAATGGGTTTCTAGAGAGTGATCCTCTCCTAGTTCGCCCTCTGGATCGGCTCCTGCTGCATTGAAGTACCTGAGAGAGATGTAGTTTAATTTTCCAGCATCCTGAAAGGCCTGTAGTACCTTTTCAAAAATCCATTTTGTTTCGCCATATGGATTCGTAGGGATACAAGGATGGTCCTCAGGTATAGGAATTATTTTAGGTTCTCCATAAACGGCAGCGGATGAAGAAAATATAATTTTTTTTACTTTATATTCTTCTATAATTTCAATAAGTTTAAGGCTATTTTTCACATTGTTGTTAAAATATTTTACCGGATTCTGAACGGATTCCCCCACCAAGCAGTCTGCTGCGAAATGCATTACAGCATCAATTGGGTAGGATTGAAAAGTCTCTTTAAGTATTTTTTGATCAGAAAGGTCCCCCTCTATGAAAAGGGCATTTTTTGCGGCTTTTCGATGGCCGATCTGAAGATTATCAAAGACGATGGGCTTGTGGCCTTGATGGAAAAGTTCCTTAACCACATGACTCCCGATATATCCCGCCCCACCTGTCACAAGAATTGTTGACATCACAATATTTTATAAGGGATTTCAGACACATTTGTCAATGAAACAAACCTCTCTCATATCTCTTTTATGCGGACATTTGCAGGTGATTTCTCGATGGTTTCCGAAATATCTTTCAAATATTTTGAAATTTTCTCGGCTTCATCAGATTGATAATCAGGGATCTTTGTGATCCCATATTTCTCATACTCATCGAGAGCGAATTTGACTGTAATGTTTTCAATCGTCCGTCCTGGTTGAAAAGCGACTTCGCCCTTGATTCCTTTTGCCGTCTCCACCACCAGACCCACATCGCTTAATTCATGAAGAAATTGCCGTACCAGGCGAACCGGAATCTCCAAGGCATGGGCAATCTGGCTGACACTTAAGGGCTTTTCTCCCAGAGAAAACTTCTTAGCGAGAAGGTGGAAGATCCTAAGCATGAGAAGTTTTTTCGATGAAACACTCATCTTGGAATAGTCTGGATGAAAGCCGAACGTTTCATAATGCTCATTGGCATAAGCGATTTCTGCACCGAAAAGAAGAATCATCCAACTCATTTGGAGCATGGCTAAGAAAAGGGGCAGGGCCGCGAAACTCCCGTAAATAGCACCATAACTCGCTGCCCCTATCTGGAATTTAATATATATCCATTGAACGATCTGGGTAATCGTCCCTGCAGTGATACCCCCCAAAATGGCTGACCTAAGCGGAATTCTAACGTTTGGCATGACCAGGTAGAGCATCGTTAAGAGAACCCAAATGGATACATAGGGGAGCAGATTCAACAGGAGAAAAATAACCTTACTGAAAACTCCCAGAAGTGCGATTTTGTTAACGATCACTTTCACCTGACTTGCCACGAGGACAGTCGCACTGCTGGAGATAATAAACAGAACAGGGGTGAAGACCATCATGGCAATATAATCACTAAATTTTCTGATGAGTGTCCTTGATTTTTTTACTTCCCAGATATCATTCAACGATTCTTCAATTTTCCCTAAGATCGATATAACTGTCCAGAAGAGCAACACCACACCGACGCCAGCGATTAATCCCCCCTTCGCCTGTTCAAGGAGTTTGTGTGAAAACGAAATAATCTGATTGGTTATATCGGCCTGCCAATTTGCCTTATCTGCCATTTGTAGGATTTGTTTTTCGATGAGTTTTTCAAGGCCGAAACCTTTGGCAATCGCAAAGGCTACGGCGACCACAGGAACAATATTAAGCAAAGAATAATAAGTCAAAACTGATGCGGTCTTCTGACAATGATCTCTAATAAATCCTCTTGATGCCAAAAGAATAATGCGAAGGTATTTAATGACAAAGGCTTCTAGGGGTGGCAGATCTTTTAGTTTGATTTCCCAAATACCGGTCTTAAAGAAATAGAGGATGCGTGATACCATCGTAGCTCTCCGTTCTATTTTGGCAGGCTGCTGAAAAACCCAAACAACCTGTCACTCCCGCGAAAGCGGGAGTCCAGGGTACCTCGAAAAGACTAGATTCCTGCTTCCGCAGGAATGACCAAAAGACCAGAAATGATTTCTTCGGCAACCTGCTAGACCTGCATTTATCCTGCCTTCAACTCAGAAGTACAGTTTGGACAACGCGTTGCTTTGATCGGTATCTTTGAGAAACAGTAAATACAATCTTTTGTTATTGGGGCAGCGGGTGGAGCTTGCTCTTGGCGCCTTAGTTTATTTATGGTCCGAACAAGAAGAAATACGGCGAAGGCAACAATGATAAAGCTGATGATGGTGTTCACGAACACACCAAAGTTGACGGTCACTGCCCCTGCTGATTTCGCAGCGGCGACCGAGGCATAAGGCCCGGCCACCTTGCCTTCTTTGAGGACAGCAAAGAGGTTGGAGAAATCGACTTTCCCGAGAAGCAGACCAATGGGTGGCATGATCACATCTTGAACCAATGAGTTCACAATGGTGCCGAAGGCAGCTCCAATAATGATTCCGACCGCCATGTCAATGACATTCCCTTTGATAGCAAATTCCTTAAATTCCTTAAACATCCTTGGCTCCTCCTTTTGGAATGGGATTCTTATTTGAGTTTAAAATCAACACGGCTATCTTTGACCTTTTCCTTCTTTTCAGGTGAAAGAGATTTTGGTTCAAGTAGAAATACCCTTTCCGGTTCCACCTGCCCTGATTTTAGGATGGCATCTTTTACCTTCATGGCTCGTTGAGAGGCAAGCGTTCTGAGGTCCCCTTCCTTCACCTCGATATAGGTCAACATCAATTTTTCCATTTCCGGGGCAGGTAAATCCTTCGCCATGCCGATCACATTTTTGGGCTTTGGGAACTTCTCCTCCTTATAAGCCATTTTTAGATATTTTTCGTATTCAGCAGGTTCGATTTTAATATCATCCACCGGAACGACAGGCTGCCCTTTCTTAACCATTTCCTTTAATTTTTGCGCCTTCACCTTTCGGTTAAATAAATATTGCTTAACACCATCCTTATCTTTCTCAATATCCACATGGCCTTCAATATCCATTTTGAGGGAAGGTCTATCGTGGAGGGCTTTTACAATGGTATCTAATTTTTTTACATTCGGTTCTGTGATTGTTGTGCTACCAAAATCAAATTCTACGAAACTCAGTTCTTCTCCACCTCCAAACACTGCTCCAAGGAGTGAAAAGGGCGAGGTGGCCGCTTTTGAGATAAGGTTGATGAGTATCTTTATGATGATTCCCCAAACACTGAATTTAGGGTCATCCAGGCTCCCCGTCACAGGGATGTCCAGTTTGATTTCTCCTTTTCGGTCCTTAAGAAGGGCAATGGCAAGCTTGACAGGCCACTTTGTCGCTTGAGGGTTCTCTACTTTATCCCCCAAGGTAAGTTGGTCCAGAAAGATGTAATTTTGAGATTCAAGTTTCTTCTTGACGATGAGATATTTAAGGTCAAAGGAGAGTTTTCCTTTCTCGACGGTATATCCGACGTATTTCCCGGCATAGGGGGTCGTCGGACTGAGTTCCATATCCTTAAATCTGGCTTTTATGTCTACATAAAGATCCTCTTTCAGAGGATTAATCTTACCCGTGATTTCGAGTGGGGCGTAATCATCGAGTTTCCCACGGAGTTCCACATCTGCCATGGAGGTTTCTTCAGAAGAAAGCCCTGAGATTCTTCCACCTATCTCAGTCAGTTTTGCAGAGTAATCTGGTTTAACGGATCTATCTGAGAAGTCAATTGTTCCTCCCTGAAGGGTGACCGTGCCAATTTTGATGTCTTTTGTAGACCCTTTTTCTTTTTGCGAAGGGGTTGCCTTCTCCTGAGTCGGAGGGGGAGTCTTTCCTTGTGTTACAGGAGGTTGGGTAGTTTCTTGTTTTAGCTCACCCTTTTCAATGATCTCCTGAAGGTTAAGAGTTCCATTAGGGTTCATGATCACCCGAGAATAGAAATTGGTAAGTGAGATTCCTTTAATATCAATCAAGAGAGGGTTGTACCCCACGTTGAGACCACTGAAAGAGAGAGATTCCCATTTCATAAAGTCTTCAGCATTCGCTTTGTCAACGGAAGAGAAATTGGATAAAGCAGCTTCCCCTTTATAGGCTGCTTTTAACTCTTTATTATCCGAAATTCCTAATAAAAGATCACCCGTTGTCGAAAAGGCCCCGCTTATCACCGTGATCTTCACCTTGTCAGTAAAATAAGATTGAAAGGGACTAAGACCAATGTCTTTTAAATTCACCTTAAAGTTTGCGGAGATGGGATTAATACCAATCAATCCCGTTGTAGAAATCTTTCCCTTTTTATCCAGAAGGAGAGAAAGTGAGAGTTTACTCTCACTATTTTTAGCTGTCGAGATGTTTTCTCCTCTCAGCTCCAGGTTTTTTGCAGCAATGGTGAAAGGTTCAGAAGGCGTGAGGTCCGAAAAAGAGATTTTCCCACCTGCCAATTGTACCTCATCGACATCTATGGTTAAAGGTGTTGACTCCCCTTCCTTTTTAGGAGTAGGTTTCGTCTCTTTCGTTTCTGGCAAGAGGGATAAGACATTGAGCGTCCCTTTTCCATCACGCCGTATTTCCAATTCAGGGGATTGAATAGATACTTTTGCTAAATGAATGACTTTAGAGAGCAGTTCTGACTCAGCAATGGAGATTTCGAATAAAGGAAGTCGTAATAAAGGTTTACTCTGTTGATCGTCAACGGCTATCTTTTTCAGGGAAACATTTCCTGCGACTATGAGGGAAGGCTTCTTATCCTTGGTTTCAATAAAAGAAATTTTTGTCTGTGCGTCTAGATATGCTGAGACAATCTTGAAATTCATTTTCATGGGGACATAGGCAAGGTAATAAGGAATGTCAAGATCTTTAATATTGATATCAAAAGAAGTTTCGAGTGAATTGGCAAACGGTTTCGTCCTACCCTCAAGCGTATAGGGAGTGCCATTAATTTGGGCTGATAACGTGGGCCGGACATATCTCTCGATATAGTAAGGGTAATTCGATAGAGATGGAACACTAATGTTCAATTCTCTGACTGTATGCTTTGTTTGCTTAGGTCCATCCAAAAAATCGATGCTTCCGTTTACTATTTTTATATTATTAAAAGAAAACCCTAAGGGCTTTCCTTTCTCCGTTGCTTTGGATTCTTTCTTCTCTATCAGATCAGAAAAATTATAGGACATGTCCCGATTGCGAAAGACCTTAATAAAAGGCTTCGTTAACCTAATCTCCTTAAGAATGAGAGCCATTCTGAGAATAGAGAGGCTCTGGAGATTCAAGAATATTTCTTCACAGGATACGAATGTTTCTGAACTTGCCCGGTCCTTGACGAATAAGCCTCTTGCCGTTATGGAGAGGGTGTAAGGATTGACCTTGATCTGGTTGATTGTCACTTCGCGATGAAGGTTCTGAGAAAGTTGCTTTATCAATATCGATTTTAAGATTGGAGGCAGAACAAAAAAGCCGACGAGGGTAAAGACGACAAAGAAGATGATGAATCCAATAAGAATCTTCTTCAGACGGGGCCTTAGTTTATTTTTATAAATCTGAATTATTTTTCTATTCACATAACCACCCCCCTTAGGTTAAAGGTTGAGGCTGTAGAAAAAGTTCCCAAGCAGATTCTTGGGTGAGATGTAGAAAAAAGTGACCTCATAGGATGTGCCACAATCAACGATCTCATGCCTGGGAAGGGTCAAGTGACCCCCGAAAACCACCCCTTAATCGTGGTAAGGGGGTTTTTCTACAGGCTCGTTACCCTTCATAGACATTTCCTTATTACATATTCTACTAAACGTTTTTAGATAATCAACAAGAATTTATGATAGGAGAGTAATCCCTCAGTTTCTGAACATAAACCTTCCGGTCAATGGTGTAACTCAGGGCTTCAGCCCTGATTCATAAGTACTGAAGGGCTGAGTTACATGCTACGGCAGCGATCGGACCCCGTAACTGGGGGATTACCTGAAAAATTATTTTATAATACTGCAGGTTTGTTTTTATTGACTTAGAATTATTTTGCTATTAGAATTTTTTTTGATAGGTGACCAAGCCAGGACCGTTTGAGATCTGAAAAACAGGTTAGTGCTAGTTTAGGGCAAGAAATGAATAAGACCATCAAAAAGTTGCCTTTCTTGCGAGTATCTTCATTCTCCTTTTTTTATCGTCTTCGTCATCAACCCGACGGCGCAGGTGGTCGAACTTGCAAATGAGGTGACCCCAAAATTTGGAAGTATCGTCTTCTGGACCCTCTTAATTATTTATGCTGTTCTCATTTTCTGATACCAGCAGTTTGTTAAGCTGTCTGGCTCTCCTAAACCTATCCCTCAATATATTGAGGTTCCACCAAATATTGAGGCAAAACAAATAGTTTCATACTTCTCTACTGTTCTCTCCTATTAATCTAATCCCGTATTATTAAAGGATGATTCCAAACTTCGGGTTTTTTCCGGTAGTTGGCAACCCGTTTGCAACTACTATTTCTATAATTCTGGTCATTATAAGAATGAATGTTCCTTTGGATCTTTCGGACCAGCAATAGATCGAGAAGGTATTGGCAATCCTGGCAAAAAATGCTAATAAAATCATACAGCAGACTGCAGCTGCCGTATTTATAATGTTTCGGTGATAACCTCTCGAAGGGAACAATCATGGCACGCATGGAGATCATTACTGTGGAAGGAGGATCGGAATTAAAGGATTTCATCGACCTTCCATGGAAGATCTATGCTGAGTATCCCAACTGGGTCCCCCCTCTTAAGAAGGAGGTTCGTCGGTTGTTGGATCCCCGCAGACACCCTTTCTGGGAGTTTTCCGAGCGCATCGTCTTTCTGGCCCGACGCGGTTCGGAGACGGTGGGAAGGATCGCGGGCATCATAGATCGCCATTATAACCAGTTTCACAACGAAAAGATGGGTATTTGGGGATTTTTCGAATGCGCTGACGATCCGGAGGCCGCGGCGGCCCTCTTTTCTTCCGTGGAGACGTGGGTTCACCACAAAGGGATGACCTTCATGAGAGGTCCGCTCAACCCGTCTAGCAATTACGAGGTGGGGCTGCTCATTGAGGGATTCAATTATCCGCCTACCTTGATGATGGCCTACAACCCGCCGTACTACCCGGGGTTGGTCGAATCGTGCGGCTTCACCAAAGAAAAGGACCTGCTGGTTTTCCTGATAGATGGCGATTACCGGCTTCCCGAGTGGATGGATCGTCTTGCTGAACGGATCACTCAGAAAAGAGGTATTCACATCAGGCTCTCTCGTCCAAAGGATGCGGACTCTGAGTTTGCTCTGATCAGGGAGATATATAATGCCGCCTGGTCTGGTAACTGGGGTTTCGTCCCCCTGAGCGATAATGAGATGCGGGACATTCAAAAGAACGTAATGGAATTCTTGGATCCGGACTTAGTTTTCTTCATCTATTATGAGCATGAACCTGCAGCGTTCTGCGTGATTTTTCCTGACATCAACCCTTTGCTCAAGCGTCTCAACGGGCGGATCGGTCTGATGGGTTTGCTAAAGTTCCTCATGTATCGGCGGGAGATCAACGGATTGCGGTTGTTGATGTTCGGGATCAAGGAGAAGTACCGACAACTGGGACTCCCCATGTTAGCCTTCCACCACATCTATGAGGTTGTGAGGAAAAAAGAGAAATATCATTATCTGGAGTTGGGCTGGACCCTGGAGGACAACGAGTCAATCAATTCATTGATAGAGGAAGCAGGCGCAAAAAAATACAAGAAATATCGTATATTCAGAAAGTCCTTATAATTTGCCCCCGAATTACCCGAATGCGTCCGGGATTCGACGGCACGGAGATAAGGCAGACTCATCCGTAGGCCCTGTTCGATCCGGCAGACCGCTGACATTCTGCTTGAGAGGAGTGATTTCGATTATCAGAAACAGGGCTTTGATAGCCGACCGTTCTGGCGACGACGGCCAAAGGGGGATATCACGAACGAACCCGCTGGGAGTCGGATGGTTCAGGCGTTAGTGATTAGTTGACGTTGGCCGTGGGCCACGGGTAAAATGGGAACTACCGAATGAATAGCAAAGCGACCGAACGGGGATATCGAGCACGTCTCCTCGTAGTGATGAGATGGCTGGCGGGGGTTGCGGTTAGAAGCGCCCATCAAACGCCCAGGCTCTACGTTCCGACGCAACCCGATGGCTGGAGTGCCCAGGTCATCGAGATTGTGTGCCGTTTTGCCCCCGATGCCGACTTGGATCCCGCCACCGGTACGCCCGTGGGGGACGAGGGATATTACCTCTATATCCTTAACGAAGCTGCCAATTGGGACTACAGCAGTACGACGTCGTATCTCTTCTCAATTTGGCAGCGCCCGTGGGGGCATAGTTGGCTCATCCTGGAAAGTCCCCAGGATCGTCTGGAATTCGGCCACACCGGCGACCTCGGGCAAGCGAAGCCGCGTTACCATGTGGGCGTGCTTCAGAGGGTTCGGCATAGGG
>Ga0315279_10009485_pt1 | contig 11591 bp, 8 predicted proteins | sample YL17G06_20_MG_FD_203694 | JGI IMG/M metagenome (GOLD analysis project Ga0315279, IMG submission 203694) | Sediment microbial communities from Yellowstone Lake, YNP, Wyoming, USA - YL17G06_20 | ecosystem: Environmental > Aquatic > Freshwater > Lake > Sediment | place: USA: Wyoming | collected...
AAAGTGTTCAACTTGCTTCGTCTGCACGGCCTCCCTCCTCGATGTTAATAATAAGCCTTCTGACTAGTTGAGGTTTGGCGCGTTGCCTTCGCCCATCAGCAGAAACGTCTGTATCGTAGAACATACCCTTCTGTGCCCCATTTGCTTTTTCCACTTGCAAGAGTAGGGAGACCGCTTGACTTAATGCTACATTTTAGAACGCGAACGTACCAAAACTAGTACGGAATGTGACCTACCATTCTATGTTCTCTTTCGGGCAACCTGCTCCTGAAGAGCACGTAAGCAACCAGTGCTACGACGAAGCATATGGAGAGGAACCAAATATCAGAGGACGAGAACGTGGGTGCGTTCGAATCGGGACCCTCTATGAATTTCTCCGAAAAAGAATCCGTCGTCATTGACGAGTCTTGCCTCTTGATTTCAGCGAGAGCCAGAATCGGAACCATGATCACAAGAAGCCCGAGAACTAGGCCTATAATAGAATAGATCAGGGTCTTCCTCATCACGTTCGCTCCTGTGAAACACAGTTCAGCCAGCGACTTTTAAGTCTACACATTAGAACAGACGTTCTAATAAGTAACTCTAGTTTTGGGGATCCTTGTCAATCCATATTCCACTCGCTTCTGTTGTCACTAGTATCTGGATATTCTTGCCACAATGAGGGCACTTATGTTTGAAACGTTGCGCTCTCTTCCTCAATTCCTCTAACGGTTTGTCTATTAGCTCGCTCATGGGCTTGCCTTTTTTACTCATTCACTCACCCCCTTCGCTCATTCTTTCGCCTTGCTCTTTCATAAGAATGCTAACGTTTTATTTAAAATTCTGGCTCTGAAGATCAGATGAACTCTGTTCTTTCCCTAACAATCGAAAGATATATCGTACAAACCGATCAATAGAATGTGAGGTTCAGACCGTGTCTAAAATGTTCAAAGGAGACCCTTTGTATGACGAGATCAAATCTGAACTCGCGCCTTTTATTACAGGGGTTATCATTGCAGACAAAACCACTCGCACATACAATCAATTCAGGAAGAACTTTCGAGAATGGAATCAAAGATTTCACAAAACCTTGGAACTCTCTGAAACAGTAGAATCTATGCAGCAACCTCAAACGTATCTAATGCGCCAAATTAGTGCATGTGAAGATTCTACAGATAAAGCTGAAAAACTGACCATAGTAGCAGTCATGAATCTTTTTAGATATCTTGCTTTGGTGGAGAGCATAGGCGTTTCCATTCTGGACATGCTTGTCCTTCTATTGGTGGCGAATGGCCATGACTTCCACGTTGAACGTGCCTATGACCTTCCCCATATTGTGCATGCAACTGATTTTAGGGATCTCGACAATTGTACTCTTGCTGACAAAATCGCCTATTTGAAAAGAAATGGACTGAAGAAAACCTCAAGCTTCATTAACAGAAAATTGCGAAATGATATCGCTCACATTGACTTTCATATCTCTAAGGAAGGTAAGACCTCAACGAAGAGTTATTCCAGAGGCGTGAACACAAATCAAGAAATAAACATGTTCAACCGAGTTTTTATGATGATTACGCTAGTTCTGTCCGACTCGGGGATTTACAAGGTTTATTCTGAAAGTCAAAAGAACTGAGCGTGATGTTACGCGCGTGCTCACGACTCTGTTTCAGAGAAGCCCAAATTAAGCTTCTTTTCTAGGCTCTTTCGCGAGATCTATCCTTTTTTTCTACCGCCTAGATGGTTTGGACGAGTCGCCACGAAAAATATGGAGCAAGTTTCTTAAAGCATTTGCGTTTTATTTGCATAAAACGAAAATCTCATCTCACTACAGACGGATTCTGAACGTCAGAATTTTGCCGTAGATAGAAGCTTTGATCCACGAAGCTAAAAGGTGCGGCAAGACTCAAAGTCTAAATTTGCGATGTTCCTCTTATTCATGACGAGCAAATGGGGACTTGTTATGCTGCCAAGCGCACATTTTTTCTCAGGAATTGCGTTATGTGCACTATTCAGCACTTTCAATGTGTTACCTAGGGATTTTTCCCATATCGGTCTGGTTGTTGCTTTTTCAATAATTCCTGACGTTGATATTATCTGGTCTTCTTTGCATCGAAACAAGCTCACTCACACCCCCATTTTTTGGGGATTTATAGCAGCGCTAATCGTCGCTATTAATCGAGGTACATGGATTATCATACCTCCGCTCTTATTCCATCTCTTCTTGGATACTATTGACTATGGGATTATGGTGCTGTACCCTTTCTCACGAAAAAAACACGGACTTAGACTTCTGGAGAAGGATTCCACAAGAGAATCTAAGGCCCTTACTTCATATTTGGCAGGATATTTGTCCGATTCCAGGTTTCTATGCGCAGAACTCACAATCATGTCAACATCTATGCTTTTGTTGGCCTGGGCTATTGCATGCTCATAGAGACCTTCTTGTCTTTGGGACGCGACATTAGGATATCCACTTCTTCTGCTCTTAGCGTCCATCGAAGAGAGTGCCAATTGTGCACGACTATTTCCTAGCGACTACTTCGGAAAGGCTAACTATTAGCATAGCAGGCACACTCATAGGTACACACACATGTTTCTTGCCTTTGAATTCGCGTGTGAATACATATACAAAAACTTTTCATAGCACTCGATGCAATAGCCATGTTGGCGAACAGATTGAATGGCATTGAAGACGGAAATCACACGTTTTGGTTTGCTCATTTCTTGAAGCCTATCAACGGCATATTGCTCATCGCGGGCGGGATTTTGGCCTGCATTCTCCCAATCCAATTAGGTCTAACCCAAGGTGACCCGTTGACATCTATTGGAGTTGTGGCGTTGATCATATTCATTCCATTGTCGATTTACGTATATTTCGAAGCTAGAAACATCCAGAATAGGTTTCAAGAAATCTTTTCTGACGAGAATGAGAATTTTGCGGGGTTGTTTGTTGAAAAAGATAAATACAGCCGTTTCTTGCGGGTTTCTAGGAGAAGAATCTTCGCCAAAAACGAATACTATTTCTCTTTCCTGGGTTCCTTTGGCATAAGTTTGCCAATTAGCTACATCCTTGACCTCATCAGGGGGACTAAACTTGAATTTTATCTCCAATCCCTGCAAAGGACACCGGTTTTGGTTACAGTCGCAAATGCCTATGTTGTGCTATATTGGGTGTTTGTGGAGTCGATTCTCTTGAGCGTGGTATGGGTAATACTGGGAATGACAGTTGCACTGTATGATGTGGGCAAAGAAAGAATCAACCTTGAAATAACAAAATCCAACAAAGAACTGAGGAAGATAATTCATGAAGCGAAAGAAAAAGGAATATCTAGACTGCATCTTGAGTCCGCAGATCTTTCATTTGGCAGACTGAAGTGGGGGCTTCTTCCCTTGACGGATTTTGTGTTCATGCTTTCTCTCAAAATTGCTGTAGTTGGCCTCTTTACGTCAGTTCCGGCGATATTGTATTACATGCTTTCTCCTGGTAAAAATTCGGCAGTTGTTTGGTACGGGACATGTTCTTTTATCGGGGTACTAAGCTTCATAGTTTTCATAATTGCTCAACTTGGAACATACAGAATTTGGAATGACTCAAAGGATGAGACTCTAGTGCTACTAGAGCAGCTCTGTGACAAAGTCAAGTTTGAATGTATTAAATCGATATTTTCATCTCGAGATCCCCGCTCAAGAGAAAATACCGAAAATCTTGAGAAAGATACAAATTTCATTCGGACGACGATTGATGATTTGAAGAAACTCGAGTGTACACATTTCACTGTGTCCTCTGTTGGCAAACTGCTCGGAGCCGTCATCTTGCCATTCGTACCATTGATCGTCTACAAGTTGCTTGGGTAATAATGGGATGAATTTCAAATATGAACAATAGAAGAAAGAGTTTGATAGCGGTGTGCTCTCTCATTTCCTTCGTCGGTGCCTACATCTTGGGTAGTATTCTTCTATCTAAACCTGAAGTGGTCCTCATTTTCGCTCTGCTGTGTGGGATTGGAGGGGGTCTTATTGGGAGTATTAGAGGTGATTAGATGTCGTTTGTGCATTGCACTGCCAGGGAAGGACACTTAGGGCAAGTTCTTGGCGAGTGTCTAATGTTTGAGACCAACGAGCAATTGATGGCCCTCAGGTGAACAGACTAGACATGCGAACAGGTAACTTGGCAAAGATCAACGTTGAAAAGCTAGATAGCCATTTGCAGCAAACTTTCAAAGAATTGGCTATTGCTTTGATTGAGAAGTACAATGATGAAGTTCTATCGATTGTGGTATTTGGCTCAGCCACAACAGGCGATTGGATAAGAGGAAAATCTGATATTGATTTCATAATTGTCATAAGTAGCAAAGGAAACAGGAAAGAAGTAGAGAACTTTACAAATAGCCACCTAATTAAGCTTAGCACAAAATATGACCTAAGACTGACGCAGACGTGCTCAGCATTCAGGAAAACTCGCAATCCTTTTCTCAAAGCAATTTCTGCAATTGAAAGCTTCATGACGTTTGGCAAACCCTTTTTCGTGCTTTCCAAGGATCAAATAGAAATTGACCGTGGAGAAATAAGAGATCCAAGAATAGGGCTTGTGACTTCCATTTTTGATTCAATAGCGATTTTCGCAACGAAGATGAAGCAGACAGGAAGCACAATCTATGGAGAAGAAATAATTCAAAAACTGCATGTGAAAAGATCAACAACCGAGAAAATGAAAGCTCTCTTGGCTCCTCTTTGGCTAACTCTAATGAGTATTATCGTATTTCCTGTTGATGAAAGTCTAGCACTCGACCACAGCATCAAGGCAACACTTTGGGCCTGTGAAGACGCACTTTTTTATCTTGATCAGAATCTCTCTTCAATCAAAAACGAAATACTACTCCTTGAGAATATACTTTCAAACCGCAGACCTACCAGCTTTGATCACGTGCAGCTTGCCTTGAGATCAAGGATGAGGCTTAGAGCAGGGATGAAAACCGAAAAAGGCTTTGCGGCACGATTTTTGCTCCAGACGCCTCTTTTCATCCTGACCCTTTATAACCATATCATAGCTTCTGCAAGGATTACATCAGCGCCAAAACTTGATGGAAGCTAGAAAAAGAGGGTTACGCGGGAAATATCTCCACTTAGGTTCTAGCCCAAGCTAGACCTACCTTCTGCGGTTTGCAAACATTAGTTTTCTCCATTAGTCTTTCGTGGATGCAGAAAAGCAGAATTGTGATCGTCGTTCTGAGCAAAGATTCTGTTTGCGTTTTATGTTTATAAAACGAAAGTCTTCAGTCTATCCTTACTGACAGAGGCGCATCTAGAGAGGAGGGGAGTTTGCGGGAAACATCGCCAGTGGAGATAGGGTTCGAATCCCATCCCCGCCTAACGTCTGCCGCGTTTGGCCGCTTAGACTGTACTTTAGAAAGCAGGGAAGAACGATTACTACATTATATACTCGGTTCTCTCAATCCGTTGAAAGGTAGCCTCTCATAAAACCCTGTGCATGAGGCAGGTCAATGGGTGGAATAGTGCAGAACTAAAGCTATTCATGCGGCGAGGCTTATCCGAAGAGGAATTCTGGAAAGTGGTCGAAGAAGTAACCAGACAGAAACCTAAGTTGGAGCACAAAGAGAAGACTGCCTTATCCTAGAACTCGATCGGGGCTGCTTGTATCATCCGCGAATGTCACATGGACAACCCTGTTTATGGCCTCTCAGTGCATAGAACAATGTATCACAAGATTTATCTAGAGATTCTTCTGAAATGATCATCACTGACTACCAGAAGGCGGAAATATGAACAAGAAAATGATTATCCTCTCAACAATTTTGGCATGCTTGCTCGCGATAAGTTCAACAGCGCTGACCCAAGCAGCATCTGGGCCTAAAACACCTAGCATGAAGGTTTGGCTGGTTGGGTACGATGAAGGGGAGTCGCTGCTTGAAGATGGTACGCTGGACATACTCGGTGAACCCCTTGACTCAAACTGCATCAATACTCTTGCGTCGATGCCTTATGCCGTAACGTTGGACAACCATACCGATCTTGGAATGTGCACACTGGCTATGAACAACCAGCAATGGCCCACCGGTGATCCACTCAACAAGTTCTACAGCGCCTCATCTATTCAAGCAAACCAGAGCCTCGCCTTCAGGCAGGCGATAGCTTTCCTCACTGACCGTGACACTCTCGTCAGTTCAACTCAGTATCTGGGTGGATACGGCTGCAAGATGACTGCACCGATTCCACCGACCCAATCCCCGTACATGGACATGGTCAACTACACGAACTCGGCAGTGACCTACTGGGTGGGATCCAACAGCTACCAGTTGAACGCCAGCCTGGGCGGAATCACCTACCCATACAACCCAGCGATGGCCGCGTATATACTGGATAAGGCGGGTTTCACGTGGAACAGGCTTCACACGTGGAGAATTGATCCGTCCACAGGCAAAGATCTGAAGCCATTGACACTAGTTGTGCCCACGGCCACGGATGATCCCGTGTTGTACAAATTCGGGGAAAACTTTGCTGCTGAATTGAAGCGCACCGGCATTCCTGTCCGCGAAGCGTACGTTCCAAGACAAAGGCAAGCACAGTATTTGCAGTCGTACGATTACAATTTATATCTGGGTAAATGGAGCTTAAGCCGCATACCTGACCAATACTATACACTGTACTCCAGTGACTGCTACTACGGGCCCGATGTAGGTGGGAGCTCGAATTATGTTGGTTTCTGTAACAATGAATTCGACTGGTGGGCGCTGAGGGTGAAGTACCCGTGGCGCATTTTCCCAGTGATAATCGACCACGACCCACTCAGCGCAATCGGAGCTTGCAAGGTTGCAGGCTACCTCTTCCTTAAATACTGTGCCAGCGTCCCGCTGTTCTGTTACAGTGCGATCGAAGGTTACAAGACGGGAACAACAGGCGTAATCAACAATGCTGGTTACGGCATCGACAACTACTACACGTTCTTGAATGGCAGGTGGTACTTGGATGGGCAACAATGGGACTATGGACTTGAAAGTTCGATAACCACACTGCCTGCCTTGAACGTGATAAGCTGCTCTAAAGCTGAATCTGAGAGCGCCCAAACTCCAATCCCTGACACAGCATCGCCTGCTCCGAGGATTCTGAACCTCATGTACGAGAGCTTGATGGGTACGAACCCGTTCAACCTAGACCAAACCGAGTACTGGATCGCCAACGCGAGTAGCATCGGCTCATGGGACGCAACGAGCGCGGGTGGAGACCCTGACGCTGCCTACGTCAACTTCACGATAAGGCCGGACGTGTACTGGCACAACGGCACGACACGAGGCCGAAACCTCGACGTTTATGACGTAAACTTCAGCTTCTGCTTCACGAAGGCATGTGGCCTAGGCGTGGCGTGGAACCACCCATACGTTAAGGACTTTGACCATTGTGTTGTGGATCCAGTGACGAACACGACAAGCATCTACTTCCTACACAAGAACGTTTGGGCATTCCTGCAGGCAGGCGGGCTGCCGATCCTGAACAGGGTCACATGGGGGATACTGTGGAACACCGCGGACCCGACTTGGCAACAGAAGGTAAAAACATACAATCCAGCCACGCAAGATGTCAACCATGATGGGCTGAATGACATCTACGAGGATGGCACAGGCGCGTGGATATTCGGATCCTACCCGAAGAAAAACGCCTACGTGACGCTCAACGCCAACCCCTACTACTACCTAACGCAAAACTTCATCTCATATAGGCTCGCAGAAATGTTCCATGATGGAGCCGGAGACGTGAACTACGACGCGTTTGTCAGCGAAGCTGACCTGACTCTCATGGCTAGGGCTTTCTTCACAAACTCTGGTATGGATCCACATGGGAATGGATGGAATCAGTACAACCCTGCGTGCGACCTGAATGGCGATGGAACCATAGACATCAACGACTTGTCAATTGTCACAGCGAACTACGGCAAGACTATGGGTTAGTTTTGAAAAACATTGAAAACACAGGGCAGAACTATCCCCATTGTCCTCTCTTTTTTTGTTGGAAGCCATGATTCAAAGGCTTTGTCTTTCGAATATGGGAACAAGATGGACGGAAAATTGTTTGGGATTTGAGGGCGTTCGAACAGAAGCGCAGGCCGGATGAGCCGCTTGCAGGCCAGATCCGTCGAGAATTCGATTCTGCACGTGAGCAAATCCAGCGGGGAACATAATCACAAGGCTAAACAACTCTGAATGCGGAAACATCAACAAAACACAGAAAAGAGAAGGTTTTTGCAGGAGACATCTCCATTTGTCGCCGGTTCAAACCCGGCCCTCGACAATCACCAGCCATTTAGAGATTTTTCGAATTTCTAGCTTTTTAAGAAGTGCGCATTTCCTTTAGATTTTGCTTGCGTTTTATTGGAAGAAAACGAAAAGATACCAAGGAAGAACAGAAAAAAGTAGAAGCTTGCGAGCCTCATATGGATCTGCGGGTTCCTGATGCAAACGAAGGTTTACCTGTTTTGGAAAAGAGGGTTAGAGACTACTGTTATGGCTAAACTTGTGGATTAGTGAAGTTGATAGTTTTCTTTGCCATTTTGGTTTTTCTCAGGTATAACCATCGTGAAACGGGCTCCTTTGCCTGGAGTGCCAGTTTCTTGAATTGTCCAGCCATATACCTCCATCATCCTCTTCACCAAGTATAGCCCATAGCCTGAACCTTTCCCGGCAGTATAGCCTTCGCTGAAAAGCTTGGGTTTAGCATCCTTGGATATGCCTATGCCGTCGTCCTCATAGATTAGTCTGAGCTGGTTTCTCTCAGCTTTTTCGTAGTAGATCCTTATCTGGCTGAGCTTTTCGCCGTACTTCAGCGAATTATCGATCAGATTATAGAAAAGCTGCCGCAGCAGCGAATCCGACAGAACCGTCAAACCATCGCATTCGTTCAAAACCCTCACTCCCTTTAAGCCCGAGAAGAGCTGGACGGCATCGTTCAAGCTTTTCTGCACGTCAATGTACATCAGTTCCTCGACGCCCAACATCTCATAGTCCTTGGCGAAGTCAAAGATCCTCGTCACTTGCGAAACAGCTGTTTCCATGTCTCTGATTTTGTCAAGAACTTCTTTGTTGTCAGCCAATTGCTTCTTTAGCAGGTAAGCGTTTCCAGTTATTGTGGACAGCTTGTTCCTCACATCGTGCCTAGTCAAGCCGCCTACAACTCGCAACTTTTCATTCATCATCTCCAACTGTTGTTCTGTCTTCTTCAACTCGGAAATATCCTTATACACGCCAATGTAGCCTGCAAGCTGGCCTTGAATTAGAATCGGTGCGGCGGAAATCGAAACTGCAACTAGAGACCCGTCTTTTTTGGCTCTGGCAGTGTCGTGATAGACATACCCGTCAACTGCCTTCTTGTCTAACATCTCTGCCTCCTCGATGAGGTTCTTCGGTACGATGACGTCGTCAATGTGTTTGCCTTTGATTTCTTCGAGGGAATATCCGAACAGACTCATGAAGCGAGAATTAGCGTCAAGAATATGAAAATCTCGACTCAAGTTCACGGTGGCTTCAGGATTGCCAGTGAACAGTCCCTCAAACTTTTGTTGACTCTCGATAATCATTTTTTCATTTCTATTACGTTCAGTTATGTCACGGGCGATGCCTAGGACTAGAGCTTGGTTTTTGATTTTTGATGGGAACGTCCTTATTTCTACTTGGACTGGTGTGCCGTCTTTCGGATTTAGCGTAAACTCATCTGGCCCTGTGGGTTTCCCGAGTGCGTTCATGGCCAAGAGCTTTGCTGCCTTCGGAATTTGACTTCTGGGCAGCAGTTTCAGGTTGAGGAAGGACTTACCAATGAGCTCAGTTTTGCTGTAGCCTGTCATTTCTTCAGCGGCCTTGTTGCCAGAGATGAATTTTCCTCTCAGATCGTTGAGGTAGTATGCGTCAGGGGCATGCTCAAACAGCACGTCCATCTTTTCTCTCAGATCCTTCAATTCTTCCTCAATTCTTTCATGCTGCGAAGACTCGGTGAATACACATTCTGTTCTTAAAACATCTCCCTTTTCATCCTTGTAGAGCATGACATTGGCTCTTACACAGACTTGGGCATCGTCCTTTCGTTTCAAATCAATTTCAAAATCTCGAGCGTAACTCTTATCCGTCAACTGCTCAAACAACGTTTCTCTCTGCTTATGGTCAACGAGCAAATCGGCGACTACTAAACCTACAAGTTCCTTTGGACTTGAGTAGCCTAGTGTCTTCGCTGCAGTCGGGTTTGCCGAAGATACTCTACCCTCAGAATCTGAGATCATCACGCCAACCATCTGCGACTCAAAAAGCTTTTCGAATCTTTCACCACAAGCCCTCAGAGATTCCTTCGCTTTCTTGTTTTCTGTGATGTCTCTGAATATCCCTTGAAGCATTTTTCTGCCCTGAAGTTCGAAGAGATTGGCCTTGATCGCAACGTCCTTGATCTCCCCGTTTTTGGTGATTACCCGCGTTTCCAGAACTTGCCCCTCTCTTTCTTTGAGATGCTGTTTGAAGGATGCGTTGAATCCGCCTTTGATCTCTTCTGGAGGATGGAGGATTCTCTGATGTTTGCCAATCAATTCTGATCTTTCTCTGCCGACCAATTCTGACGCTGCACGGTTACAGTCAACTAGGATGCCCGTTCCAGCATCGGCTACAAAGATAGCATCCATTGCTCCATCAAACAGCTTTCCATATTTTTCCTCAGATTTCTGCAGTACTTCCTCTGCTTTCTTGCGTTCGGTGATGTCGACAAAGCTCTCTATGAGATACTTGCGACCTCTCCGTATCATCGTTGTAACTGTCTTAAGAATAGGGATCCTCTGCCCATCAGCCCTCAACAGCACCCGCTCTGATCTGTCTACGGTCTGACCCAAGTCAGTGATTGGGCATTTTCCCTCTTCAGCGGGACAGATAAATTTGTGGCATATTTTTCCGATAACACCTCTGGGAGCACCTATCGTTTCTAGAGCATGGAAGTTTGCGTCGACGATCTTGTGCGTTTTCTCATCTATGACTATAAGCCCTGTAAACATAGAATCTAATATTGCTCTCAGGTAGCTTTCATTTGTCCTCAGCGCTTCCTTTGCTTTTTTGCTTTCCACGATTTGACATATACTATGCGCTAATTCGCCATAGACTGTTTCGGGACTACCAATCTTGCTGAAATACCCACCAGCGCCAAGGTTCAATGCTCTAATCGCTATTTCCTCTTTGCCCTTTCCTGTAAACAGGATAAACGGTATATCGTTACCAGCGTCTCGCAATTCTTTCAGAAAATCAATTCCATCTTTTCCAGGCATGACATAGTCACTAACGACTGTATCGTACTCTTTCTCTTTCAGTTTGTTCAAGGCTTCTTCAACAGAGCTAGCGGTATCGACCTGAAACGGGCCCTGCAACTCCAAGCATTGCTTCGCAACCTTCAGCAAGCCAAGCTCGTCGTCAACGTGCAAGACACGAATCAGCTTCTTCTCATCGGAACCCACAACTATCTCGGCACGTGACTGAACAACAGACTCAACCATGCAAACCACACTTCATACATACCACTACACGCACGTGCATCAGTAACGTTGTCCTTGATGTCTCTCTCCTGATTAAACACTTATGAACACA
>Ga0315279_10009486_pt1 | contig 11591 bp, 8 predicted proteins | sample YL17G06_20_MG_FD_203694 | JGI IMG/M metagenome (GOLD analysis project Ga0315279, IMG submission 203694) | Sediment microbial communities from Yellowstone Lake, YNP, Wyoming, USA - YL17G06_20 | ecosystem: Environmental > Aquatic > Freshwater > Lake > Sediment | place: USA: Wyoming | collected...
TTGAGCAAAACTATACCAGTTTTTGCTTTAGCGCTGTTTTTATGCCTTTTCAAAAAACGCATTGAAAAGGTAACAGGTGGATTCTGTTTTGTGAAATAAATCCTTGACTTTTATCTAATAGTCTCCTTTATGCTACGATTATTTATGTCACCATTTATGGATGACATTTGTTCTTTTGATAATTGGTATAAGGTTTCAGCACGTCATTGGGTACTGTGTAAAATCAATTCCAAAAATAGTCTAGTGCTTTCAGTGTTTGCTTTTCTCGTTCCGCCGAGTAACGGAAGAACAGAAGCAGGGGTAAAATCCGCATTGCATTTCAGCCAAGCCTAAAGAACCGAAACACTGATTTGAGTTGGGACGCCAACTCTTGCAGTAGATAATGTAAGACCAACAGCAATTTTGGCTATTATCGTTGATCGCAGAATCCCACGAGCTTTAATTGTGGGAGTGTGTCAAGAAGTTTGTTTTTAACTTCGGTTTGCATTTTTCCTCCTTATACCATTTGCTAATTCAAATATGTCATTCTGAACGGAGTGAAGAATCTTCTTATTGATATACACATAGAGATTCTTCGCTGACGATCAGAATGACATTAACGGTGTTAAAATGACTAGAATTTTACCGTATGAAGTACATATTATTTATTTTTTTTGATAATATTTACTGGATAGATGCGGGATGGGGATGAATAACAACTTTTATTACTCCGTCTGAATAGCGATAAAGCATTTCAAACGCCTTAGTTATTTCATCCAGAGGGAATGTATGAGTTATGAGTTTTGCAACGTTAATACTACCAGAAGAGATCATTTCTATGGCTTTAGAGAAATCTTTGGGATTGAAACGTCTAACAAACTTGAGGGTCAGTCCATGTCTACGGGCAGTTATACACTGAATAGGTATATGTTCGCTGACTGGTATTCCTATTATAACGATAGTGCCGTCGGGTTTAACCAGATTCGCTGAAAGCTGATAGGCGTCAGGTTCACCTGAAACCTCAAATACAATATCCGCTTCACTTCCGTATGTTGCTTCCATTATCCTGTCCGACTGGTCATCGGTTTTGGGATTGATTATAACGTCGGCTCCAAACTCATTAGCAAGCTTGAGACGATAATCTAATGGATCAAGGACACAGATCTTATGTGGTTCTCTTAACAACCTTAACGTTTGTATCAAAAGCAATCCCAGAGAACCAGCACCCACAATAGCTATGTTTTTACCAGAAAGTGTACCTATTATACGTTCTGCATTTGAGATAGCATTTAGACCAATGCTTACTGGTTCTGCCATAGATACCCAATCTGCCTGTATACTTGACGGAACAGGATGAACGTTTTTTGCAGGAACCTTATAAAATTGCTGGAATCCCCCATCTACCGGTGGGAGGCTCATAAACTGGATATGTCTACACAGGTTAGACATACCAGCCGCGCACATATCACAAGTACCGCACCATAAAGTTGGATCAACAGCAACTTTTGAGCCGACAGTATAATTCTTATTTACGCCACTACCCAATTCCTCTATAACTCCGCCTAGTTCATGTCCCTGCACAACACAAGTTCCATCAGGGACTTGTGGTATGCCTTTGTGCCAGTATTTAACCTCTGTTGCACAGATGCTTACGTCAGTAGATTTTATTAGTATATCTTCTGGGTCCAATTCTGGTATTGTTCTGTTTTCGATCCTTATATCCTTTGGTCCATAAAGAATCGCTGCTTTACTCAAATCCGCCAAAATACCCCTCCAGTAAACGTTTTTAATATGTAAATCCTTTACATAAAAAATACTATTATAAATAATATAACACAGAATGGGGTTGAGTATCAACAAATATCTTCAAACTGATTCACCCTCACTTTTTTTAGACCTCTTAAACCCTTACCACACCTTCTTTTACAAGCTTGTATTCGACTCCTAACAAACAGGACCTTAACAACAACAGAAAGACGCTATCTGAACAGAAAAAGTCCATCTCAAAAAATACAAAAATTGTTGTTGTTTAATATCAGCGCATACGTCTCATAACAAAGTCCTGTACGGTTTCCATCTTTTTTAATTTCTTTACGGCTGTTAGTTCTATATCTAATTGTTCAGCAATAGCGATCAGTATTTCGTATACTTTTCTGCTTCTAACTAATACCTCAGAAGGTATACCAAATTGTAAGATGCTATTCAAGAATTTATCAACGAACTCTTTTATGTGATCCTGTTGATTTGTAAATCCAAAGTTGAATGGAACTCCCACATTACCATCCACGAAGAGCATCATATATGGATAATAAGGTCTTTCTCCGACTTTCTCACTCACAGGCATTGGCGCCGGGAATACGTCAATTTCCCATATCCCATCATTTCTTTCGACATTAGCGTTTATTTCTTCCAGAGATGATTCTTCTATTTTTGGAATGAGACTCTGTTTATTCTCAAAAGGTTCTGGTTTCAGCCATTCGTCTTTCCATTGCAAGCCAGATTTTGTTTTCTTCGGCACTCTAACTAAAAAGCATTCTTTGTCTGGAGATACGATAATATCTCGATTCTCCTTGAATTTAATAGCAATTTCTATTGTCTGCTGTAACACTAAAGTTAGATATTGAATCTGATCGCTGTTTAAATACCATGGATAGTATCCCGGTGTATAGTCTCTGAATAACGGCCATTCCATGCTTCCTCTAAATTTTAATCCTAGCTCTTTAATTATCTCCCGATCCTTATCTGTTAAGGCATTCCTGTCTTCAAATGAAGTCATAAGGCATTTCTGGCTCGTAAGCGATTCCATAGTTCCAGCACTAATCTCACCATCTCTGGCTCTAATGTATGTATCAAGACCTTCTGTTCCGCTGTAAACTGCCAGAGCAAGAAATTCTCCTAGATTCCCCATAACACTACAATAACCAATATCACTATTAGCCGGGTTCTGAACTCCAAAAATGTCTGAATCATACATCCAATCCCAGCATTGAAGTTTTTTGAATTCTAACGCAGTATCGTAGAGTATTTTCCATTCGTCAATAGATGGTTTTAATTCTTTCATTGTTTTTCCTTTCTTGATTTTACATTGCATATAGAGCATAATTTATGATAGAATACATGAGAAAATCTCATTATTATTATAATATAAATGTCAAGTTTTTTCACTACTAAATTTATATGCAAGAAAGGAAATAACAAATGATCAGAACAAATGTAGAAAGATTAGTAAAAAACTCAGTAGTGGGCGAAATATCACCACCGCTTTCATCAGGGTACAGGATCAGTGCAGATGGTCATCCTATGGTTCTTCCGGGTGTTGGAGGTATCACGTATAACATACGTGTCGGAGACCCGGTGACAGGATGGGAGGCTGATCACGTTGAACCAGCAGTAAGCATAAAGATAGGGGGAGATCAGAACGCTGGACTCAATACTCTTGCGTGTGTCGGTGATGAGGCAGTAGTCGTCTCAGGTGACGCTAAAGGCGAAAAGGGCATTGTTACTGGCAAACACGGCGGAATTGAGCATGTTCTGGTGGATTTTCCTCTGTCTGCGATGGAAAAGATGGTAATTGGCGATAAGATAATGGTCAAAGCCTTTGGTGTAGGTCTAAAGTTAGTTGACTTCCCTTATGTGAAAGTCATGAATCTCTCTCCTGATTTTCTTGAAAAAATAGGGATTGAGCAAGATAATGACATGATTGTAGTTCCAGTCACACACAAAGTTCCTGCCTGCATTATGGGATCAGGCATAGGCGGTAACAATGCTCACACTGGTGATTACGACATTCAGTTGTTTGATAAAGGTGTTGTGGACGAATATGGTCTTAGTTCTCTCCGATTCGGTGATCTCGTAGCTATAATTGACGCAGACAATTCTTTTGGACCAATATACAGAAAAGGGGCTATCACTGTTGGGATTGTGGTTCACAGCGATTGCGTAACAGCAGGTCATGGACCGGGCGTAACAAGATTATTCACTTCCAGTAAAGGTAAGATTGTGCCAAAGATTGACCCAAATGCTAATATAGCTAAAATAATGGAATTGCGTAACGATTAGACGATTCTAAGATTTGAAGATTAGAACTTTTACGATTATTATTGGAGATACTGTTGGCTTTTTACTATTCAACAAGATAGAATATTGGGCTACTTTTGAATTTGCCGACAGTATCACAAGTAGTAGCATTTGCCTCATAAACGCTTATTATATAATAGTTCACAATAGCAAATGCTTCGCCCCTACGGAAAATTCCCCGTTATATCCCAAAGAGCCGTAAAAATACAGAAACACGGATAGGACTTATGAAAGATGAAACTGTAATTTCTGTTAGCAACCTAACCAAGAGTTTTGATGATCTCATTGCAGTAGATAACATCAATCTTCAGATACAAAAAGGTGAGAGTTTTGCTCTACTCGGACCCGATGGATCTGGTAAAACTACCACTATGCGCCTGCTGTGCGGAATACTCACACCTAATTCTGGTAACATAATTATAAATGATATAGATATTTCAAAACATTCTGAGAAATCAAGACAGCAGATCGGGTATATGCCGCAACGTTTCAGTTTATACGAAAACTTGAGTATTTTGCAAAATATAAACTTTTTTTCAGACCTTTATAGTGTTGATAAGGAAACCCGTAAAAAAAGGATTGACGAGTATCTCGAATTCAGCCGTCTGACTCCTTTTGGTAAAAGGCTTGCACGACAGCTTTCTGGTGGTATGAGACAAAAATTAGCACTGATATGTAGTATCATTCACAATCCACCAATCCTGCTACTAGATGAGCCGACTACGGGTGTTGATCCTGTATCTCGTCGTGATTTCTGGAAGATTCTACATCGTCTGCTTGCCAAGGGCGTAACACTTGTTATTTCTACTCCATACATGGACGAAGCAGAACGCTGTAATCGTATTGGTCTAATGCACAGAGGAAAGATACTTCTCGTGAATACTCCCAATGAGTTGAAAAAACAAACAACCGGCAAAGTCATAGAGATAAAATGCTCTGAACCACATATCGTTAGCGAATTGCTAAAGAAGGATAAGTCAATTATAAGCGCACAGACTTTTAGTGATAAGATACGTGTTTTACTTGAAGATAAAGTTGAGCTTCAGGATGTTGTTTCCACAATCGAATCAAAAGGTGTTAATATCATAGACGTAAGGGAAGTCTTACCAAATTTGGAAGATATATTCATAACAAAGCTGGCAAAATGAGAGTTATATTACACATAGTTAAAAAAGAATTCTTGCAAGTTGCAAGAGATAGAGCTTTTCTGCCTTTGCTGTTTCTTGCCCCAATCCTGCAATCAATGCTTTTCGGATACACTGTTGCAACTGACGTTAAAAATATCTCTACTGCAGTTCTCGATCAGGACAAAACTCAGGACAGCAAGAAATTCACTGAGAGTTTTAGTAATTCAGGCTATTTTCATCTGAAATATTATCTTCAGTCGGATTCTGAGATTGAATATTTGCTTGATAGTGGAAAAGTGAAGCTAGTTATTAACGTTCCGAAAGGGTTTTCACACAACTTGAAACGATCAGAGCCAATTGATATACAGGTCATAGTTGATGGTTCTAACTCAAATACTGCTAACGTTATACTTGGTTATACAAAAGATATATCTCAAAGAACTTCTCTGAAAATTATCGTACAGCAGTTAAAAAATGCTAAAACACGTATACCAATCGTGGATTCTCGCTTTCGGGCATGGTATAACCCGGAGTTACGCAGTGTAAATTTCATAGTGCCGGGAATTATTTGTACCGTTATCGCTATTGTAACAACAATGTTAACCTCTGCGGCGATAGTTAGAGAAAGAGAAAAAGGAACTCTCGAGCAGTTAATGGTCTCTCCGATTAAACCTTATCAACTCATACTTGGTAAAGTTTTACCATTTTTGTTGGTAGGATTTGTTGATGCGGTTGTAGTCTTGTTGGTATGTATGTTCTGGTTCAAAGTTCCGATACATGGAAGTATTACTCTACTTCTTTTTTTAGCAATAATATTTCTGTCTAATACGCTTGGGATGGGTATACTCATCTCAACAGTATCAAGGACTCAGCAACAGGCAATGATGACTACTCTGTTTTTAATGATACCATGGATTATCCTTTCAGGATTTATATTTCCCATCGAGAATATGCCAATGGCGATACAGCTTATAACCTATCTGATACCGTTGCGATATTTCCTTATCATCATAAGAGATATAGTTTTGAAGGGAGTCGGGTTATCTGTATTCTGGCCTCAAGTTGCTGCGCTGGTCATACTTGGTACAGCTATCCTGACACTCAGTATATCACGATTCCACAAACGACTTGAGTAGGTATAACTACCTAAATAAGCCGATTATCAGCAAATAAAGAGCCAAAACACCTATTATGATTGATTTCGTGCTGAATAAATCAATTTTATTTTTAGTTTGTGTCTGGGTTAGACTGTTCTCTGAAATTACACGTATCTTTATAGTATCACTTGTAGCGGGTTGATATTTACTATTCCCATCCCAGCCTGTAAGTAGCTTCCATTCGCCATCTGAACTTAACGGCACGTTAAAGTTAAACTCACCCTTTGAGTCGGTATAGGTATGAGAAACGTAAACTAAATCTCCCGGTGCGATCAGGGTAATGCTTACCGATTCGCTTCCTGTGAGTTTCGCTTCGATTTTTCCGCTAAGACTGAGCTTTGTTCCGGGCTTGACCGTATTCGGTGCCTGAGAAAGCCAGATTATAGAGCTTTTCTCACCTCTCGTTCCGCCGAGTAACGGAAGAACAGATTTAACCTCATTCTTTGGAATTATCTCCGTCTCAGCACCTTTATCAGCCACAGGTTCAGTTCTGTTCTCCCGTTGCACGGCGGAACGTGACGTGCTGGTTTTCGGAGATTCTTCCTGTGGTTTACTTTCCACAACGGTTGTCGAAGTCGTATCTTCTGTCATATCAGATTCCCAAGTCTTTATACTCAGATTACCTGCGACATCCCTTGCACTGACCTTACAAAACAGCTTCTTTCCAGCAAGATCACCCAGATCAGCAAGATTGACGTCGTATCCCCACAAGTTATTATCTTTCTTAACCATGTCCTTGTAACCAGATAATATTTCTGAACCAGCGTGATAGTCAAACTGTGGAGAATCGCCTAAACCACTAGAAGTATCACTAACCTTGACTTCAACGTGAAGTATGTTACCTTCCTTTTTAGCTTTCCAGCTTTCAATGGAAGGTGGGAATCTATCCAGTTTAACCCCTGTAAGTGTCTTATGAGCCTCCTCATTTCCAGCAACGTCAACACTCCAATATTCTATGGTATTCTCACCCAGTTCATCTATTTCTGGCTGACCATCAGACTGGACATTTCTTTCATAGCCATCATTAATTTTATACATAATGCGTGCTATTCCACTGCCGTTTCCATCGTCAGCGTTTAGATTCACCATGAAATTCGCCTTGTGCCATTGTCCATCATAATCCTGAGTTGTAACAGGCAGTTGGTTATCTATACCAAAAGCGGACGATATGTGCTTTGCAACCAGACCATCACTGTCAATAGTGCGAGCCTGAATCATGACGTTCTTTGCAATCTCTGGAACAATTGGTTTCGTATCCCACTCGATTGTGTAAGGCGCCTGTTGAATAGTTCCAATCTGTGTCCATTTAACCCCATCGAGAGTGTATTCAAATCTCACGCTTGCAATTGTTCCATCAGAGTCTAAGGCATTTGCTTCCATCTTAATTTTACCATTTTCCCAACTCTTGAAAGCTGTAGTTATCTTAACTGTTGGTGGAGCCTTCGTGCTTCCTATCAATTCCTGTTGTTCAACGCTTTCACCGGAATTACCAGCAAAATCTTCACATTTTACCTTATAATAAAGTGGTTTTCCTACGTACTGCTTCCATCCATCAGAAGGTTCTGATATATCATAATACCATACGTTATCACCCAAAGCAGTCATGTTTTTGTATCCATTGTAAGCTGTATCCATGCCGATATGGTAATCAAGCTGAAGTATCTTACCTTCCAAACCGCTATAATCGTCAATTACACGTACGGATATGCGAAGATTACCTGAATAATCTTTTGACAAAACCTGTGGTTCTTTAGACCAATCAGTGAAATTTGGTGGAGTCTTGTCTAGTTTTACATCTGTTAATATCTTATGTTCTCCCTCGTTTTCGAGTTTATCAACGCTCCAATATTCCAGAGTGTTACTTCCCTGATCTGTTATCTTTGGTTGACCATCCCTTCTTACGTCCTTTTTTGTGCCATAATTAACTCTGTAATATATCGCTAATACACCGATCCCATCACCATCGGATGCAGACAGGCTGATGCTGAAGTCTGACTTATGCCATAAGCCGTCATAATCGTGATTCGTTATGGACTGTTGATTGTCAATGGACACAATGCTTTTTATTATATCTATTGCCGAAATACCGGGTTGACGTTCGGCTACAACTCTGATCTGTACGTTCTTGGCAACGTCGGGGAATGGCTGTCTTGTATCCCATTCTACTTCATAAGGTGGTTCATTGTCCTCGAAAATATTGTTCCACGTTGAGTCATCCAGACTATTCTGTTCTTCCGTTGCACGGCGGAACGTGAATTGAAAAGTTATTTTATCAGAAGTGCCTATCACTTCTGCACCAAGTTTGAGTATACCCCTTTGCCATCCATCATAAGGAGCATTAAGCGTTACTCTAAGGGATTCTGTGACCCGAATCTTCCAGAACTTTACGATACCATCGTCTCCTGTTGTAGCTAAAGATTTACCGTCAGGACTAAAGATTACGGAATTGATACTGCCTTGATGCGGTTTCTGTTGGTTCACAATACTACCAGAAGCAATTTCCCATACCATCAGTGTACCATCAGTAGAGCCTGACGCAAGCAACCTTCCATCAGGGCTGATTGATAAGCAATCATCTGTACCGATACTGCCTTTTTGTCCAATCTCGTTCCGCCGAGTAACGGAAGAACAGACCAGACTGATTCTTTCAGTACCAGTGATAACGTCCCATAGCCTGACGCTTCCATCTGCTGATCCTGATGCAATAGTCTTACTATCTGGACTGTAACTTATAGAATGAACAGCTTTTCCAGACGCCTCCCTTAATGTCTGTATACTGTTTCCAGAACTAATTTCCCATATTCTTACTGATCCACCGGCAGAACATGATGCTAAATTCTTTCCATCAGGTGAGAAAGCCAGAGAATATACCGGACCTGTATGATCCCTGAAAGTTTTTAGCTCATTGCCTGATTTCATGTCCCACAGCTTTACAGTCTTATCCTCAGAACCAGATGCAAGAACTGATCCATCTTTATTGAACCGTAGAGAGTATATTTTGCCTTCATGTCCATTTATTGTTCTTATTCGTTCTTTGTAGTTAATGTCCCATAAAGCTATTACACCGGATTCTAATCCCACTGCCAGTAGCTTACCATTGGGGTTGAATGAAATTGACGTGATAGGATGCGGGTGTTTAATAATTGCCTTAATTTGTTTCCCGGTATTTGTTTCCCAAAGTTTTACGCTCCCATCTGTTGAGCCTGTAGCAATAAGGCTACCATCCTGATTGAATACAACTGAACTTACTGGCTTTTTGTGGCTTGTTATTGCCTTGCTGAGTTCAAACTCATAAGAAGTTCCCGATACAGAAAATGCAGGATCAATGTTTATTAGAAATAGAAAAATTATGGCAAATATATAGCACAATATCGCTTTTGAAAGCATGTTTTGACTCCCACTCAGTTTTTTTTGATGAATCCCCATATCGAAGCTAGTTTTTCTTTTCGTTCTACCGAAACTCCGGGCCAATTTGAACTGCCCGGTGATAATGTAGCAAGACCTACAAAATCAACGCTATTATCGTTGCTATCAAATCCGTCCTTTCTTCTCCCAATGCTATATCCTGACAGGTCAAGTGTAGGTGTTCCCTCACCAGTAAACACAGCATTTGTAAAATCTCCATAACCCACTGAATCTACCTTTTTATCCATATACCATAATTCTATATTATCAGGTCCGTTTTGATAGTCAGCATTAAAATCAATCATATCAGCGTTGAGAACATTTTTGTCTTGAGCAATGACGAAGAAACCATCAGGTGGGATAGTATGACCAGAAAGTTTAATCTCGCCATAAGCTTGTCCTTTATCGCCATTTACACCGATCAATTTGTAATCATTTAATTTCAAATCAGGTTTCCCAAAAAGTTCGACAAAACATCCTTTATCAGATCCTTCAGAATCATATAATATTTCGTTAATAACCACGTCTTGCGCATCAGATCGTGAATTCACAATTAATACTATAAATAAAATAAAAAGTATAATCAATTTAATTTTCATTATAAATACAAACTAACCATAAGATATATCTGCAAATAAGAACGTCCTTAGAATTTTACTTTAATACCACGTCTAATCAATTGCTCTTTATATCCACCAATATTAGATGGTGTAAGTACAACAACTCCGGGGTCTATTATCTCTGATTTCGGTAGAATCATGAGAGTATTATTAATACCCGCCTTGATCATATTATGCAATACAAGCACACACGAATATCCAAGCCTGTAGGGTCTTCGTGATATTGCTACCTGTATCGAGTTTTCGCTAACAGCCTTCATTACATCAGGAGATTCGCCTATACAGACAACTTTTATCTGCTCAGTCTTGTTTGCCTTTTTCAATGCTTTAGCGACGATAAGACCAATTGAGTCAGACACACAGAATATACTATTAATCTCTGGATTTACAGGTTTTCCTGTTGTTTTACCATCAATTCCAAGCATAGATTCAATATCAGCAGGTTGTATAGCATCATAAGGCTTCTCCAGAATTACAGCTACACTAACATTTTCATGTTCGGCAATTGCATCTTTGAATCCCTGAACGCGCTTAAGAAAATCAGGTACAGATGGGTCAGTTATAATGGCTATTTTCCCTATAGAATTTAGAACCTCTATCATGGCTTCACCAGCCTGCTGTCCTGCGTAATAGTTTCCAGTGCCAATATAGGCATGCCTACCCTTAGCAACGTCTGTTTCGAGAGCAAGGCACGGTATGTCTGATTGGACAATGCTAGTCATAAGTGACGTAATGGATTTCGGATCAGAAGGGGCAACTGCTACTCCGTCAATAGATTTACCAATAATTTCTTCAAGCTTCCGTATTTGCCATGCGGGGTCTTGTTTTTGTGGAACGTAAAATTTTACATTTACCCCTAGATCCTTGCCAGCAGATTCCGCACCTGTCTTCACATCATTCCAATATGAGTCATCGGTTTTGCCAATGATAGCCACATCTAGCTGTTTCTGTTTTAGGTTATTGCCACATGAGGAAAAGAGAAAAAAAATCAACAAAATTATTAGTGTTTTTCTCAATAGTTATCCTCCTTTTTTACTATGATTTATGTAATTTCCAATAAAAAAGTTCCGTTTGGAACTGCATTGCATATATAAACGTATTGGCTCATATAGGTTTTAAGGTGAAAAGATAATACAAATATGATACACTCTCCATAACTAATAAACAACGAATAAACAACGAAAAAAGGAGAGTGTATCATAATGAGATTCCCCATTACAGACTTA
>Ga0315279_10009487_pt1 | contig 11590 bp, 11 predicted proteins | sample YL17G06_20_MG_FD_203694 | JGI IMG/M metagenome (GOLD analysis project Ga0315279, IMG submission 203694) | Sediment microbial communities from Yellowstone Lake, YNP, Wyoming, USA - YL17G06_20 | ecosystem: Environmental > Aquatic > Freshwater > Lake > Sediment | place: USA: Wyoming | collected...
ATCGGCGTCAAAGGGAACCGGATCCTGGCCGTCTCCAAGGAACTGGCCGGCGAAAAGATCGACATCATCGAGTGGAATCCGAGCCCCATATTATACGCCAAGGCGGCCCTCAGCCCGGCCAAGGTGGGAAGTGTCCTCGTCCAGGGCACAGCCGATAAGGTGCTTCAGGCCTCTGTCTCCAGGGACCAGCTGTCCCTAGCCATCGGCAAGAAAGGGATCAACGTCAAGCTGGCGTCGCGGCTCGTCGGCTGGAAAATCTCAATTCAAGAAGAACAACGGACATGAACAACCCAACAACGAAAAAACCAACCATTAAAAAGGTCGTTAAGCCGGCCGTCGAAAGCGCCCCGAAGCCCAGGCCTAAGCTCCTGCTGCGGGAAGGAATGCTGATAAAGGACGTCTCCGAAAGGATGAAGCTCAGGCTCAAGGACCTCCTCGACAAACTCGAGGAAAAAGGATTCGCGCTCACGGCCAATGACCTCGTCGATGAAGCCCACGCGGCGCCTCTCACCGCTGTGACCGGCTACGACGTGGAGTGTGTTTCGCTCGAGCGGGAAATGAAGCTTCAAGCCGAGAGCCACGCCTCAGAAATGGTTCCGCGCCCCCCCGTCGTGACCATCATGGGCCACGTCGACCATGGTAAGACAACGCTTCTCGATGCCATCCGCTCCTCCCGCCTCGTGGACAAGGAATCCGGGGGGATTACTCAGCACATCGGGGCCTACCGGGTCATATACAAGAACCGCCCCATCACCTTCATCGACACGCCGGGCCACCAGGCGTTCACCCAGCTCAGGGCCCGGGGGGCCAAGCTCACCGACATCGTCATCCTGGTCGTGGCCGCCGACGACGGCGTCATGCCCCAGACGAAGGAAGCCATCGATCACGCCAAGGCCGCGGGCGTCCCCATCATCGTGGCCATCAACAAGATGGACAGGCCCGAGGCCAATCCGGAGAGGGTTAAGCAGCAGCTGTCAAAGGAAGGCCTCCTTGTGGAGGAGTGGGGCGGCAAGACCGTCAGCGTCCAGATCTCCGCCAAGGACAAAAAGAACATCGACGACCTGCTGGAGATGGTCCTGCTCCTGGCCGAAGTCACAGAGATCAAGGCCAACCCCAAGGGCCCGGCCCAGGGCGTCGTTCTCGAGGCCCGGTTGGACTCCCAAAAGGGACCTCTCGCGACTATCATCATCCAGCAGGGAACGCTCGGCCACGCCCAAGCGTTCATTTCGGGGACCGCAACCGGAAAGGTCCGGGCCCTGTTCGACGACGCCGGGAAGCCTATCAAGAGCGCGGGGCCTTCCGTGCCCGTCGAGGTTCTCGGCTTCTCCGAAGTGCCCTCGGCCGGGAATTACTTCCAGGTCGTGGACAACACGGAAACGGCCAGGCTGATCGCCCAGTACCGCCTATCCAAGGTCAAGAAAGAGGAGCCGGTCCGGCCCGAGCATGTCACCCTGGATGAGCTCTTCAAGAAGATCGAGGAAGGCCAGGTCAAGGAGCTGTCCATCGTCCTCAAGGCCGACGTCCAGGGCAGCGTCGAGGTGCTCGTGGACGTCCTCCCCTCGCTGAGCACAGAAAAAGTGAAGATCAACATCGTCCGCGCTGCGACGGGGGCCATCACCGAGGCCGACGTCCTTTTGGCCTCCGCCTCCGATGCCATTGTCATCGGATATAACCTCAAGCCCAACCCCAAGGTCGTGGACCTGGCCAAGAAAGAGGACGTCGAGATCCGAACCTACAGGATCATCTACGAGCTTACTGAGGACGTCAACAAGGCACTCATCGGCATGCTCGAGCCGGTCATCAAGGAGACTTATCAGGGCCGGGCCGAAGTCCGCAGGATCTTCCAAATCCCCAAGATCGGCATCATCGCAGGATGCTACGTTACGGACGGGAAGATCACGCGCAACTCGGAGATCCGCGTCCTGAGGAACAAACAGGTCATCCATCAGGGGCGTATCTCTTCGTTGAAGCACGTCAAGGAGAACGTCACCGAGGTCAAGAAGGACTACGAATGCGGCATCGGGCTGGAGAAATTCCATGAGGTCCAGCCGGGTGACCTCATCGAAGCCACCATCAAGGAAAAGGTCAAGGCCGAGTAGGGCCAAGCGTTCGCGGGAAGACCATGGTCGTGGGCGTCCTTTCTCTGGAGATTTTATTTCCCTATTCCCGTTCCCTCAAGGACAAGAGACGGCACCTCAAGAGTTTCAAGGATCGCGTCCGGAGCCGCCACAACGTCTCCGTTGCGGAGGTTGACTTCCAGGACAAATGGCAGAGGGCCAGAATCGCCGTCGCGGCCGTCAACAGCCGGCCCCACGACGTTGAAGACCTCCTGAACAGGATCCTCAACGAGGCCGAGGAATCCCTCGGAGGGACGATCGTGGACCATCAGATCGACTATTTCTGACCCCGCACGGCACGGGAAGGAGCGCAGGGACATGACGGAAAACCGACGTAGCAAACGGGTCGGAAGCCTGATCCAGGAGGAACTCAGCCGCTTCCTCATCGAGGACGTCCAGGGCCAGGTGCCGGGTCTCATCACGGTCACCCGTGTCGAGGTGACCGATGACCTGATGACCGCCCATGTCTATCTGAGCGTCTTCGGCAACGGCGACAAGGAAGTCCTCCTCGCCCTGCTCGAAAAGAGGAGGGGGCACATCCGAAGAATCCTTGCCTCCCGGATCAATTTAAAGTATAATCCCGAACTAATTTTTTCCCTGGACCCGGCTCCGGAGGACGAGGAAAGGCTGGACCGGCTGTTCGAGATGGCGAAGAAACATGAATCCTGATCCCGTCGATCTGATCTGCCGGAAGATCCTCGAAAGCCGGAGGATCGCCATCACTTCCCACCTTAGGCCCGACGGCGATTCCGTCTGCACGAGCCTCGCTCTGGCCATCATGGGAGAGCGGCTCGGCAAAACGATGTCCATCGTCAATAAGGACAACACGCCCTTTCCGTTCTGTCACTTCCCCGAGGCCGGCCGCATCCGCATCGGGCAGATCGATGCCGCGGAATCTGACATGGTCATCCTCCTCGAGTGCGCCGACGTTTCCAGGTCCGGCCAGGAGAACCTGGAGGATTGCTATAAGATCAATATCGACCACCACTATTCCAACTTCGCCTACGCGGACATCAATTGGATCAATCCCCGGGCCTCCGCCGTCGGCGAGATGGTCTTCGAACTGGGGGAACGCCTCGGGGCCCCCATCCCCCCGAAGGCCGCCGACTGTCTTTACTGCGCAATCGTCTCCGACACGGGTTCGTTCCAATTCTCAAACACGACAGCCAAGGCCTTCGAGACCTGTTACAAGCTGGCGAGCCTGGGGGCCAGCCCGATCAAGGTCTCGGAGATGCTCTACGGCAACAATCCCCCGGAGAAGATCAAGCTCTTGGGGCAGGTCCTTTCTACGCTGCGGATGAACGGGAGGGGGAACATAGCGGCCATCACCATGTTCAAGAAAAACTTGTCGGACCTCAACCTTAAGGAGATCGATACCGAGGACATCACCACCCTGGCCCGGTCCATCAAGGGGGTGGAGATGGTCTTGTTTTTCAAGGAGATGGAAAAAGACACCTTCCGGGTCAGCCTCCGCTCCAAGGGAGGGGCCAACGCCGCCCTTGTGGCGGAGCACTTCGGCGGCGGGGGGCACATCCATGCCTCGGGGTTCACGGCCTACGGCCCATATGAGAAACTGATCGTGGAGATCCCGGAAACCGTGGAGCGGCTGCTGACAACGGTCGCGTCCAAATCTCCGGCTTCCTGATCCTTCTTCCTGAAAGGCGGCGCCTTGGACGGACTGATCGTCATCGACAAACCCCCCGGCCTCACCTCCCATGACGTCGTCCTCACGGTCCGGAGGATTATCAAGGGCGAAAAAACGGGCCACTGCGGCACCCTGGACCCAGACGCCACGGGGGTACTCCTCATCGCGGTCGGCAAGGCCACGCGTCTCTTTCCCTATCTTTCAGGGCACGACAAGACCTACCAGGGGACCATACGTTTCGGATTTTCCACGGACACCTATGACTCGTCCGGCCGGCCCACTTCTGCCGAGAGCCCGGACTGTCCCGACGAGAACGCGGTCCGCCGAGCCATGCGAAAGTTCGAGGGCAGGATCTCCCAAAACCCTCCCCCCTTCTCGGCAAAGAAGCTGGGCGGTCTACCCTCATACAAACTCGCCCGTGCCGATAAGGACGTGGTCTTAAAGCCCCAAGAGGTCACGGTCTACCGTTTTGAGCTCGAGGCCTTCCAGCCGCCCCTGGCGGATTTCGTGGCCGAATGTTCGTCCGGCACTTATGTACGCGCCCTTGCCCATGACTTGGGCAGACTCCTGGGGTGCGGTGCCCACCTCGCCGGTCTCAGGAGGACGGTCAGCGGCAATTTCGGGCTTGCCGACGCCCACTCCCTTGATGAATTCCGGTCGAGGGCCGAAGCCGGGGATTGGCAAAGACTCGTCGTCCCCATCGAAGAGCTCTTCCCCCGGCTGCAGGCCATCAGGCTGGACATCGAAGGCGAAGAGCGGGCACGCCACGGCAACCGGATCCTCCCCGGCCACATCCTGGCCCTCCCGGACGGATGGCCGGAAGCGTCTTCCAGGCAGAATCCCGTCTTCCGCCTCATCGCCCGGGACGGAAAGCTCCTGGCTTTGGCCAGGCCTTCTCGCGATGGGGAGGGACTCTCCCCCTTTCTCGTCCTTAACGACTGAAACTCGTTCGCGGATGTGTTTCACTCCGGAAAACGGACCATTGCCCGAAAACCTGTCAAAATAATTGACGATCCGTTATTGAATTTTGGGTCCGGGTATTGTATGGTATTGAGAACATGAGGCTGAACAAGAACCAAATCGAACACCTTGCCTTCGTGATCCTGCACAATCTGACCAAGGAGGGCAAGATCATCGCCGAGGACCGCACGCGCCTCCTCGAGGAGATCACCAGCCTGATCCTGGACGATTTCCAGAAGGAGGACAAGCTGGACCAGGAGGTCAGGGAGATCCTGGGCAAGCATATGGAGAAGATCCGCCGGGAGAACATCGAGTATCAGACCATGTTCAGGATGATCAAGACGAAGCTGGCCAGGGAAAGGAACATCGTCCTGTGAGCAACAAGCTGTCCCGGGAAAAGATCAACTTTCTCTCCCGCCAGATCCTCGCCGCCCTCAACAAGAACGAGCAGGTGGAGTTCCTCGACGACCCCAACGAGATCCGCCTCATCATCGTAAAGTCCATTGAAGAGGAAATGAACCTCTACGAGGCCCTCGACAAGAAGGCCGTGGATAAGATCCACTCCCAGAAGAAGGCCATCGAGGAAGGCAGCCGGGAGTGGGAGATCCTCTACCGGAAATACTACAACGAAGAACTCGCCAAACTCGGAAAGCTCGCATCATAGGCCGAGCCCCTTTTTGCCCGAGGCTCCCATCTTCGAAATCTGGTCTTGGATCTTTGTGCCGAAAAAAAAGGCTGGGGGGTGAATCCTCCGGCCTTGGTGTTTGCCCTGACGAAAGAGCTTTAGAATACCACCCTGAATCCTAGGCCGTACTTGTAGTGCTTGTCGAACGGGCGGTTGCTGCCGAGCGGGCTTCTGAATTCAAAGAAGATCGAGCCCCTGCTGGTCCAATTGTTGAACACATCGACCCCGATGTTCCCGACCACGTCCAAACCGGACTTCCGGGTGTTCTGTTCCTTCGAGCTGTAGCCTAGGCCACCGCCGACAAACATCCGTCCCGCGTGCACGTTGACCAGAGCGTTGGCTAGAAACATTAATTTCCATGGTTCTCCTTGGAACGGGACGGCGCCGCCGGCCGAAGCCACGAAGCTGATCCTATCGGGCTTAAGCCAGTAGGCTACACCGCCCCTGATGAAGCCGTAGGCGGTGAAGGTCCCTCGCGCGACCAGGGGACCGGCCTCAAGTAACCAGAGGAGCTTTTTCTGGGTCACTTCAAAGGACACGCGGCAGGCGTCCGAGGCGGGGGAAACGCCCCCGGCATTATCAAAGACCGTCGCCGTGATCGTGTAAACGCCGGCCTTCAGGAAGGTCTTCTCCCACAGCAGGGGCTTTTCGGTTTTTGTGAAGGTGTCGATGACATGGCCCGCCGCGTCCGTGATCTCAAAGACGGCCTTAGTGATCTCGCCGTCCGGATCCGTGGAACCGGACGCGTCGAAGGCAATCTTCCGCCCTACGTAATCCCTGCAAGGCAGGCAGGAGGTCCAGAGCTTGCAGACGGGCGGGATGTTGATGTACGTCTCGGCCTGGACAGCGTTCGTGAGGACGATGTCCTGCAGGTCGAGGTCCTTAGCTTTTATAACGTACTCGCCGCTTCCTTTAACCGGGGCAAACGAGTAACGCCCGATGCTTTTGAGTTTTGTGACCTCGGCATATGTCTTGACCGTCATGGCGATAAGACCGAAGATAAGCAGAATTAGGAAAAGTTTCTTGTTATTCATCCGTTCCTCCTCTCTGGAAAAAGCCCGTTTCCTAAGGCCATCATGTGTCTTATTAAATAGATTTTCGCACTCTTTGTCAAGAAAAAACGTTTCCTGAAATTGCCGCTAGGATTTTTGCTTTTCAAGCGATGACGCCGACTTTTGGCGATATCCGGATTCCCAGGGACACGATTCCAATCCCAGAGAATTGCTCGTGTCCCGGAATTCCGACTCACGTCCTATTGGCAATGTTGGGACCTCATCAGGCACCCAAGAAGGCCGGAACGATGGAACGGATCAACTCCGTGTCCCGGGGGACAGAACGCAGGGCCATCTCGAGTATTTTTGTGCTCTGATAGGCGCGTTCGATTTCGGCTTCCAGGAGGTCCCGGCCATCCGCTACGTTGATCTCGGGGTGGGCCTGGATCCCCCATGCGGGCCTTCCCCCGTATTGAAAAGCATGTATCCGACAGCGAGGGGTTTCCGCAAGGACCTTGAACAGTCCGCCCGGGTCGACCACCTCGTCAAAATGGAGGGTGAAAGCGTAGGCCGTCCCGGCCGCCCCCAGGAGAGGCGTATCCTCGAGGATCCGAACCGGGAGCCAGCCGATCTCCGGTTCTTCGCACCTGCGGACATAAGATGGACCGCCGATGGCCAGGGCAAGGAGCTGATGACCGAAGCAGCTCCCAAGGATGGGGATCCCCCGGTCAAGAGCATTGCGAACTAGGTCGACCTCTGCGTCGACCCAGCCCACGCGGTCCAGGATTGACGCCTCGGATCCTGTCAGGATGAGGTGAGTGTACCCATCGGTGAGCCTTGGGAACCGGCCCTCCGGGGCCCTGAATGAGGTCCACCCCTCGGTCAGCCAGCGGCTCCAATGGAGGACCAGCTTGTAGACGTCCGGATCGAGGGAATTGTCCACGACGGCCACTTTTATCATGGCGGCAAACTTCTCAACGGGCATCACAGCTCTCTCCCGGGAAAAGGCAACTTTGACCTAGAATTGCCGATGGGATTCTTTCTTCTCAAGCGATTGATACCCGGAATTCCAAGGACGCGACACCAATTCAAGACAATGGGTTCATGTCCCGGAATTCCGGTTCATTTCCTTAATAAAAAAGGCCGGAGGGTGAACCCTCCGGCCTCAGCGTTTGCCCTGACGAAAGATCTTTAAAACACCATCCTGAATCCGAGGGCGAACTTGTGCTGCTTAGCGAACGAGCGGCTGCTGCCGAGCGGGCTCCTGAACTCAAAGAAGATCGAGCCCGTGCTGGTCCAGTTGTTTAACACATCGATCCCGATGTTCCCGACCACGTCCAAACCGGACTTCCGGGTGTTCTGTTCCTTCGAGCTGTAGCCCAGGCCGCCGCCGATGAACATCGGTCCCGTGTGAACGTTGACCAGAGCGTTGGCCAGAAATATGGATTTCCATGGTTCTCCTTGGACCGGGACGGCGCCGCCGGCCGACGCCACGAAGCTGAACCTGTCGGGCGAAAGCCAGTAGAACATGCCGCCCCTGATGAAGCCGTAGAAGTGGTAGGTCCCTCGCGCCATCAGGGGACCGGCCTCGAGCAACCAGAGGAGCTTTTTCTGGGTCACTTCAAAGGACACGCGGCAGGCGTCCGAGGCGGGGGAAACGGCCCCGGCGTTGTCAAAGACCGTCGCCGTGATCGTGTAAACGCCAGCCTTCAGGAAGGTCTTCTCCCACAGCAGGGGCTTTTCGGTTTTTGTGAAGGTGTCGACGACATGGCCCTCCGCGTCCGTGATCTCGAAGACGGCCTTGACGATCTCGCCGTCCGGATCCGTGGAACCGGACGCGTCGAAGGCGATCATCCGCCCTACGTAATCCTTGCAAGACAGGCAGGAGGTCCGGAGCTTGCAGACGGGCGGGACATTAATATACGTCCTGGCCTTGGCAGTATTCGCGAGGGCAATGTCCTGCTGGTCGAGGTCCTTAGCTTTTATAACGTACTCGCCCGGTTGGTCGAGCTTGATCTGGGCCTTGGGAGATTCCGGCGTCAGCGTCTGGGAGGCCACCTTCTCCCCCTTGGCGTTCAGGACGTCGACGACCATGCCCTTGGCATTCTTGCTGCCGCTCATGTCGATGGTGATAGGTTCGTTGAGGTTAGCCTTCTCCGGCGTAACCGCCAGGCTATAGACCGCAGGCGGAGGGGGAGCATCTACGATGTTCTTGAGGCCGATGTTGCCGCACGGCTTGGGAATGATGAAGTGGTAGATCTTATAATCTTTCGTGACATCGACGGCGAAGACGTCGAGAGGGGCTTTGCCGGCCCACTCGACCTCCTTGGTCACCTTGACCTTGCCCTGATTCCTGAAGAGCATCCACATGACGCGGTCGCCCACCGCCCAGGTGCTGTCCGAGAATGTGGCCGTCTTCATCTGGTCCAGGAAGGGAAGATAGAGGTCGCCGTAACCGGCCATTTCAAAACCCAGCTTGATGTCTGCGGTGTAGCGGTCCACGATGCTCTTCATGGCTTCCTGGTCCGAAATCTTGCCCTTGACCGGGGCGAACGCGTAATGCCCGATGCTCTTAAGCTTCGTGACCTCGGCATATGTGTTGACCGTCATGGCGATAAGACCGAAGATAAGCAGAATTAGGAAAAGTTTCTTGTTATTCATCCGTTCCTCCTCTCTGGAAAAAGCCCGTTTCCTAAGGCCATCATGTGTCTTATTAAATAGATTTTCGCACTCTTTGTCAAGAAAAAACGTCTCCTGAAATTGCCGCTAGGATTTTTGCTTTTCAAGCGATGACGCCGACTTTTGGCGATATCCGGATTCCCAGGGACACGATTCCCATCCCAGAGAATTGTCCGTGTCCCGGATTCCAACTCACGTCCTATCGGCAATTTTGGGACGTCTTCAGGATCCCAAGAAGGCCGGAACGATAGAACGGATCAACTCTGTGTCCCGGGGGACAGAACGCAGGGCCATCTCGAGTATTTTTGCGCTCTGATAGGCGCGTTCAAATTCGGCCTTCAGAAGGTCCCGGCCGTCCTCCACGTTGATCTCGGGATGGGCCTGGATCCCCCATGCGGGCCGTTCCCCATATTGAAAAGCGTGGATCCGGCAGCGAGGGGTTTCGGCAAGGACCTTGAACAGTCCGCCCGGGTCGACCACCTCGTCAAAATGGAGGGTGAAAGCGTAGGCCGTCCCGGCCGCCCCCAGGAGAGGCGTATCCTCGAGGATCCGAACCGGGAGCCAGCCGATCTCCGGCTCTTCACACCTGCGGACATAGGGCGGGCCGCCGATGGCCAGGGCAAGGAGCTGATGACCGTAGCAGCTCCCAAGGATGGGGACCCTCCGGTCCAGGGCATTACGAACCAGGTCGACCTCTGCGTCGACCCAGCCCTCGCGGTCCAGGATCGACGCCTCGGATCCTGTCAGGATGAGGTGAGTGTACCCGTCGGTGAGCCTTGGGAACCGGCCCTCCGGGGCCCTGAACGAGGTCCAGTCCTCGGTCAGCCAGCGGCTCCAATGGAGAACCGGCTTGTAGACGTCCGGATCGAGGGAATTGTCCAGGACGGCCACTTTGATCATTGCGGCAAACCTCTCAACGGGCATTATAGCTCTCTCCCTGGAAAAGACAACTTTGACCTAGAATTGCCGATAGGATCCTTGCTTCTCAAGCGATTGATACCCGGAATTCCGGTTCATGTCCTTTTGGCAATATTGCGTTTTGACCGGCGCTTTGTGTTTGCCGGCCGAATTCTGGTATAATCGATTGCTTGAAAAAGGAGAACCGACCGTGAACATCGTCAACGAAGAAACCGAACTCCACGTGATCACACCGAACGAGCCCGGGATCTTCGGCCGCGTTCTGGGTACTCTGGCCCATGCCGGAATCAACTTGAAGGCCCTTTGCGTCTCTTCCATGGGCGAAGAAGGCCACTTCCTGCTCATCACGGCGGACAATAAAAGGGCCGAGAAAGCCCTTAAGACGCTGGGCTACAAGGTCAAGCCGAACAAGGTCGTGACGGTCGAGGTTACTGACCGAATCGGTGTCGGGGCCGAGATCGGCGCTCTCCTTGGGAACGCCGTCATCGACATCAAGTACGCTTACGGGAGCTCGAACGGCGAAGGACGGAGCCTTCTCGTCTTCAATACGAGCAACAACAAGAAAGCGGCGGACACCCTCAGATAGGCCCGCCCCTTTTCAGACCATGGCAAAAAGGGTTCTGGTCGTCACTTCGGACGTCCCCTTCGTTGAGGGCGGGCACATGACGATCGCCCTCGGTACCGTACGGGCCCTCCAAGAATGCGGGCACGAGGCCGACCTCGTCCTGACGCCTCAGAACCGTTTCGGGCGACAGCTTCGGGCCTACGTCGCCACCCGGTTCACCGACGTTGGGATGGACGGTCTCGGAAGGACGATCGACCAGGTCATTTCCTTCCGCTTCCCCAGCTTTGCCGTCCAACATCCCCGGCACGTCTGCTGGCTGAACCACCGGATGAGGGAATACTACGATCTCTGGGAGGGCCTCTACGCCCGGCTTGGCTTCAAGGATAGGATCAAAGAGACTGTCCGGCGGCGGATCATCCGCATCCTGGACACCCGTCTCCTCAAACACGACGTAACCAAGGTCCTCGCCCAGTCGGAAACCGTCAGGGATAGGCTGAAGATCTGGGGCAATATCCCTTCCGAGGTTCTCTATCCTCCTCCTCCCCAACGGGAATATCGGAGGGAGGGCGCCGGAAATTTCGTTTTTTCCGTCTCCCGGCTCCATTCGCTGAAGCGACTCGATCTGCTCGTCGAGGCCTTCCGCTTCGTCCGGAACCTGAACCTTCAGGCGAGGGTCATCGGCAGCGGGCCGGAATTCGAGCCCCTCCGGTCCAAGGTCAAGGAGTACGGTCTCGAGGACAGGGTCTTCCTGCTCGGCGAAACCGACGAACGAACGCTCCTTGAACATTATTCCCGTTGCCTGGCCGTGTTCTTCTGCCCCCTCAAGGAAGACTACGGGCTCGTGACCCCCGAAGCCTTCGCCTCGGGAAAGCCCGTAATCACCGCCCGTGACAGCGGCGGCCCCGCCGAGCTGGTCAGGCACGGTGAGACGGGATTCATCGTGGAGCCCACGCCGCGGGAAATCGCCCTGAGGATCGACCAGCTCGCCGAAGACAGGGCCCTGGCCGAAAAGATGGGCCAGGCCGCCTT
>Ga0315279_10009488_pt1 | contig 11590 bp, 11 predicted proteins | sample YL17G06_20_MG_FD_203694 | JGI IMG/M metagenome (GOLD analysis project Ga0315279, IMG submission 203694) | Sediment microbial communities from Yellowstone Lake, YNP, Wyoming, USA - YL17G06_20 | ecosystem: Environmental > Aquatic > Freshwater > Lake > Sediment | place: USA: Wyoming | collected...
GCTCATCTTTTTGATAGCCGCCCGGGCTATTTCAGAAAGGAACGGCTTGTCCAGTCCTAGCCTCCTGCCGAAGAGCGCCGCCCGCCGTAAGAGCCGCCGCAGCACATAGCCCCGCCCCTCGTTGTCGGGGATAACGCCATCGGCGATAAGAAAGGCCAGGGCGCGGCCATGGTCGGCCACTACTCTCATGGCATTATCGTCTTCGTGGTTGATACCATATTTCTTGCCGGTCAGTTCGGAAACTTTATTGAGCAGCGGGGCAAAAAGGTCGGCATCATAGACGGTGTCCCTGCCCGCCATTACCATCACAATTCTTTCGAATCCCATACCGGTATCGATATTCGGTTTGGGCAGAGGTGTGCGTTTGCCAGACTCGTCCTGGTTGTACTGGGTAAATACCAGGTTCCATATCTCCTTAAAGCGACCGCATTCACAGTTCGGCTTGCAGTCGGCTTTACCACAGCCTTTATCCGCACCGAAGTCGTAATGAATCTCGCTGCACGGCCCGCAGGGACCGGAGCTGCCCGCCGGACCCCAGAAGTTGTCCTCCTCACCGAACCGCAATATTTTCTCTTCGGGCACTCCCATTTCTCGCCAGTATTTAAAGGACTCGTCATCATCGAGGAAAATAGTAGCCCACAATCTTTCTGGCGGGAGCTTCATGCGCTCCGTGAAGAACTCCCACGCCCAGGCGATGGCTTCTTTCTTGAAGTATTCGCCGATGCTGAAATTACCCAGCATCTCAAAGAAGGTCAGGTGCGTAGCATCGCCCACCGTCTCGATATCGGTCGTGCGGAAGCACTTCTGGCACGAAGCCAGCCGCTTGCTGGGTGGCACTGCTTCTCCCAGGAAATAGGGCTTAATTTGCACCATGCCGGCATTGGTCAACAGCAGGGTGGGGTCGCCCGCGGGTATCAGCGAGGAACTGGGGATGACTTTATGTCCCTTCTCCTCGAAGAATTTTAGAAATGCCGCACGTATCTCGTCACTATTCACGTAAATAACTCCAGATAAAGACCCGCCATGGCAGGTTATATACCTATGATTTTAGGTTTAAAGCATGTTAACTGTCAATGAGGGGGCATTTAGGTTGCCGGACCACTGATGGTAATATACCTCTCCCAATTACGGGAGGGGATTAACGTGAGGGGGTGAGGTAGATAAAAAAATCACCTGAAATCAGGCAGTAATATCTCTGAGCCGCCCAGTATTTCCGCCAGCAGCGCCTTTTGCGCGTGCAATCTGTTTTCCGCCTGGTCGAAGGCCACCGACTGCGGACAGTACAGGATGCCTTCGGCAACTTCCTCGCCGTGGTGGGCGGGCAGGGGGTGCATCAGTATGGCGTCTTCCTTGGCCAGCGAGAGCAGTGCCTCGTTAACCTGGTAGCCGGCAAATGCCCCTCGTCTCTGTTCGGCCTCTGCCTCCTGCCCCATGCTTGCCCAGACATCGGTATAAACGACGTCCGCATTGCTGACCGCCTGCTGTGGTTCTTCCAGGCAGACTATTTCCGAGCCGCTTTCGGTTGCGTATTCCCGGGCCGTCTTTAATATCCTTTCCTGGACCTGGTAATTTCTTGGAGAAGCTATCTGGAAGTTCATCCCGCAGATTGCCGCCGCCAGCATCAGGCTGTGGGCTACGTTATTTCCGTCCCCGATAAATGCCAGTGTTATGCCCTCCAGCGTCCCCTTGCTCTCATAAATCGTCAGGAGGTCGGCCAGTGCCTGGCACGGGTGTTCCAGGTCGGACAGGGCGTTTATTACCGGTACGCTGGCATACATGGCCAGTGTTTCCAGCGTCTCGTGTAAAAAGGTACGGGCGGCAATGGCGTTGGCATACCGGCTGAGCACCCGGGCGGCGTCGGGGAAAGATTCGCGTTTCCCCAGGCGGGCTTCGTCAGGTGTCAGGTTTATACAGTGTCCTCCCATCTGCCGCATGGCCACCTCGAAGCTTACCCGTGTCCTTAGAGATGGCTTTTCGAACATAAGGACTAGTATTTTCTCGCTGAGTAGCGAGTTCCATCCCCTGGCTTTCATGTCGATGGCGCTGGTTATCAGCCGCATGATGTCGCCTTTATCGAGGTTGGAGATGGAAAGAAAATCTTTACCTTTCAAAATAACCTCCCGTATGCCACCAGTATATCATGAAAAATAAAATATTCAATAATAGCCGACTTGACACGTAGCTGAATACTTGACTAATATGCAGTAAGTCGGGAGGTGAATATGGCCGAGACCGAAAAGTTTACCGTATCAGGCAGCCAGGTCCTGGAAAAGGTCAAGCAGCTCATCCATGAGGGCAACATCCGGCGGGTGCGGCTGCTCCATGAGGGGAAAACCATTATTGAGATACCTCTATCGGTAGGTGCTCCTGCGGTGGTGGCTGGTATTCTGGCGGCGCCGGTGCTGGCGGCTATAGGGGCAGCCGCGGCGCTTTTGACCGAATGCACCATCGAAGTGGAAAAGGTAGAGAAAAAGAAATAAAATAGCTATTTTTATTGTCATTCTGACCCTGAACGTAGTGAAGGGGAAGAATCTCGTGGTGGGGTGGCCTGAATACCGATACAGTCGGTATGAAATTATTAAATAATCTTCGTAATATCATTTATGGTAGAAATTATTTTAGCCAGGCACGGCGAGACCGATTTTAATGCGTCCGAGATATTCCGGGGCAGGGCGGACGTGGCTTTAAATGAGAATGGACTAAAGCAGGCGGGACTGCTTGGGGAGTACCTGGGCGGTGAGAAAATCGATTTCATTTATTCCAGCCCCTTGAAAAGAGCTGTAACAACCGCCGAAGCCATTGCCCGCCCCCGGGCAATGGACGTAAACATCGTTCAGAACCTTATCGATATTGATTGCGGAGAGTGGCAGGGCTTATCGCTTCGTGAGGTTAAAGAGAAATACCCTGAGATTTATCAGGACTGGCTGGATACTCCGGAGCAGGTGAGAATACCGGGAGGGGAAAACCTGGAAGATGTCAGGAACCGGGTTTTACCTTTCGTGGAGGATGCCGTCATGAGGTGCGGCGAGGGCAGGTTGGTCCTGGTATCGCACCGCGCTGTGAACAAGGTGCTTATCTGCGCCCTGTTGCGACTGGATAATTCTTACTTCTGGAATTTTAAGCTGGATACCGGCGGTATCACCCGCTTTAACTTTGATGGGGACAGGGTAATTCTTATCAGCCATAATGATACCTCTTATTTAAAGTCTCTTCAGTGTCTTCCGCTCAATGATTTTTAATTTTCAAAAATTCGCTTTACATGGCGGTTATGTAGGATTACAATGCGTATAGCGATTTTAAAAAACGGGGGTAGCGACCGTGAATATCGAATGGTTCCGTGACCTTGTGTTGTGTATTTTCGGTCTGGGAGCGACAGTCGCGGCTATTATCCTGGTAGTGCTGGCGTTTTTACTTTATTTCCGAATTAGACCGATACTGGATTCCATAAAAGCGACTTCCCAGACCGTAGCCAATATCTCTTCCAGCGTTGAAGAGGAAGTAGCCAAGCCTCTTGCCCAGGTAATGGCTTTCGTCCAGGGTATCCGGCAGGCGATTGGCCTGGTCAGCAGATTTACCAAGAAGGAGGAAGATTGAGATGGGTGAAAAAGAGTCGGGCAATAGCTTTATTATCGGTTTCATCCTTGGCGCTATCGCCGGGGTAGCTGTTGGGTTTCTCTATGCCCCCAAAGCCGGCAAGGAAACACGCACGCTATTGAAGGAAAAGGCCGGAGAACTGAAGGAAAAGGCCACCGAGATGCTCTCAAGAGGGGGGAAAGAATCGGGGAAGGGCTAGGACATACGGGGAACTGATAAGCCCCAAATAATACCATCCCGACGAAAGTCGGGATCCAGTAGCGGGGTGGTGTCCTGGATTTCCGTACTAAAAATTCCATATATGTCTTTTACTCTTTCTCCTTTTCCTCTGTTATAATTGGGTTATGGAAAAACCTCTTCTCGTGCTCTTTGATGGCAACGCTATCGTCCACCGGGCTTTCCATGCCTTCGGGGCGACGCGTTCCCGGCAGGCAACACCTCTCACTGTCTCCAAAACGGGCGAGATCGTCAGCGCCGTCTATGGCTTTGCCTTGATGCTGCTTAAAGTGCTGAGCGAGCTTAAGCCAACCCACTATGCCATTGCCTTCGACAAAAAAGGGCCTACCTTCCGCCACGAGCTCTTCGATAAATATAAAGCACAGCGCCCGCCCATGCCCGATGAACTGGTAGGTCAGATAGAGCGGGTAAAGCAGCTGGTGCAGACTTTCCGTATTCCCCTCTTTGAAATTGACAAATATGAGGCCGATGATGTTCTTGGCACTTTAAGTAAGCAGGCGGACCAGCGGGGAATTGATACGGTTATCGTTACCGGTGATGCCGATACCATGCAGCTTGTCTCTCCCCACGTGAAAGTGCTTTATCCTAAAGCCGGCAAAGCCTTCAGTGATACTCAGCTTTTTGACGAGGAGGCGGTCCGGCAGAAATACGGCGTCGGTCCCGAGCATATTGCCGACCTCAAGGCTATGGTCGGCGACCCCTCCGATAATATCCCCGGCGTCCCTGGCATCGGCGAGAAGACGGCCGTCAAGCTTATTCAGCAGTTCGGCAGCCTTGAAGACGTCTATAACCATCTGGATGAGGTAACGCCGCCTAAAGTCAGGGAGATACTGCAAAACAACAGAGAGGTAGCCCGCCAGAGTAAAGAGCTGACCACCATCGTGACGCAGACGCCGGTTACTCTAAATCTGGATGATTGCCGGGTCAGCCAGTTCGACCGCAAGCAGGTAGCCGATTTCTTCCGGGAGCTTGAGTTCTACAGCCTCCTGCCGAAATTGCCGGGCATGGAAGGAGAATCAGCCCCATCGGGGGTCAAGTCCAGTCCGGCACAGGGGGATTACCGTATCGTGGCGTCAGCGGCAGACCTCAATGAACTGGTCAGCCGTCTGTCATCGGTTGCATCGTTCGCTTTCGATACGGAGACGACGGGTTTGAGTCCCATTTCGGCGCAGCTTGTCGGTTTATCCCTGGCTTTAGAGGCGGGCAGGGCTTATTATATTCCTTTGGGTCATGTCCTCCTGGACGAGGTAAAGCAGTTGCCGCTGAAGGAGATAATCGACCGACTCAAGCCTCTCTTTGAAGATAGTAAAATCACCAAGCTGGCGCATAATGCCAAGTTCGATATGATGGTGCTGGCGGAGTGCGGTTTAGCTGTTAACGGCCTTAGCTTCGATACGATGATAGCCGCCCATCTGCTGGGCGAAAAAGCCCTGGGGTTGAAGGCGCTTGCCTTCAGCAAGCTGGGCATTGAAATGACGCCCATCAGTAACCTTATCGGTACGGGCGCTAAGAAGATATCCATGGCGCAGGTTGACATAAAGAAGGCCGCCGACTACTCCAGTGCCGATGCCGACATGACTTTCCGGCTGGCAGGTATATTTGACAAAGAGCTCGGCCAGCAGGGATTGAAAAAATTATTTGACGAGGTCGAAATGCCTCTGGTGCCGGTTTTGCTCCTTATGGAAAGAAACGGCGTGGCTGTGGACTCGGCGATGTTAAAGGAGATGTCGAAGCATCTCGGGGAGCAGGTTGCCGAACTGGAAAAAAAGATTTACGAAGAAGCCAAGCACGAGTTCAATATAAATTCCCCTCAACAGTTAGGGAAGGTGCTCTTCGATGAGATGCAGTTGCCCACGACGCGTAAGGGCAAGAACAGGTATTCTACCGAGGCATCTGTTCTGGAGGAGCTAAGGCCGGCTTACCCCTTCGTGAAGGATATCCTGGAATATCGTCAACTCACCAAGATAAAATCGACCTATGTCGATGCCCTGCCGGAACTGGTGAATCCAAAAACGGGACGTATTCATACCAGTTTCAACCAGACCCGGACCACTACCGGCCGGCTTTCCTCCAGCGACCCCAATATGCAGAACATCCCGGTGCGCGGGGAGCTGGGTGGGCAGGTGCGTCAGGCTTTTATCGCCCCGCCGGGTTTAAGCCTTCTGGCTGGCGACTACTCTCAGATAGACCTCCGCGCCCTGGCGCATCTGTCTCAGGATGAGGGTCTTTTACGCGCCTTCCGCAATGATGAGGATATCCATGCAGCCACGGCTGCTCAGCTGTTCGGCGTGGAGAAATCGCAGGTAACCAAAGATATGAGGCGCTTCGCCAAGACGGTCAATTTCGGAGTTATCTACGGCATGAGCGACTACGGTCTGGAGCAGGCCACCGAGCTTTCCCGCGAGGAAGCCGGCAGGTTCATCAAGGCTTACTTCGAAAAATATCCCGGTGTGAGGAAATACCTCGATGATACCAAGGAAAAAGCGCGGCGGGACGGCTACGTGCAGACGCTGCTCGGCCGGCGGCGTTACATTCCTGACATCAATTCGGCCAACCGGCAGGTGAGAGAAGCTGCCGAACGCATGGCGATTAATATGCCGGTACAGGGCACTTCCGCCGATATCATCAAGGTGGCCATGATAAATCTGTACCGCGAGATGGCAACGAGACGCCTGAAAAGCAAGATGCTGCTCCAGGTGCATGATGAGCTTGTTTTCGAGGTGCCGGATGAGGAAATGGATACCATGCGTCGGCTCGTAACTGAGGTAATGGACTCGGCGGTAGTGCTGAGCGTACCGATAAAGGTAGATACCAAGTCCGGTAAAAACTGGGGAGAAATGAAATAATTCCCAAAATTGTCATTCCAGCGAAAGCTGGAATCCAGAGGGGGGATAGGGGGCGGTGGTCGTAAGAGCGCTTTTAAGGTGAGAAATGCCCGAACTCCCTGAAGTAGAAACGATTAAGAACGAGTTACGCCCGTATGTCATCGGGCGGACCGTTAAGGGCGTGGATATTTTCTGGGATAAGATGGTCCGCCAGCCGTCGGTTGAGGAGTTTCGCTCCCGTATTATCGGCCAGAAAATTACCGGAGTGTCCCGGCGCGGCAAATATCTCTTCTTTCACCTGAGCGGCGGCGATGTGCTTGTGATGCACATGAAGATGACTGGCTCGCTGCTGGTGAACCCGTCCGACGGCAGGTTTACACGTGCCGTGCTGCACCTCGATAACGGAGTTGACCTCCATTTCTGGGACCCGCGCAAGTTCGGGGTGATGTGGCTGGCTGAGGACGAAAGCGCTATAGACGATATGCTTGGCCCGGAGCCACTGGAGGATGACTTTACCTCTGGAGTGCTGGCAAAGCTCTTACGTAACCGTACCGCGCCCGTAAAGCCGGTGCTTCTCGACCAGTCCGTCATTGCCGGTATCGGTAACATGTATGCTGATGAAGCCCTGTTCGAAGCTAAAATTCACCCCCTGAAACCGGCGGGAAAGCTTTCGCGAGACGAAATTAAGCGTCTTCATAACGCCATTAGGCATGTGCTGCAAAAAGCCCTCGAGAAAAAGGGCGCCAGCGTGCGTAACTATATTCGACCCGATGGCACGCCCGGCACTGCCCACGACGATTTCAATGTTGCCCACGGCGTCGGTAAAATTTGCCCAACCTGCGGTACGCCCATCAAGCGCATCGTGGTGCGGGGACGTGGCACCTACCTTTGTCCTCGATGCCAGCGGGAACCTTAGTCATCCCACCGCCAGTCTCCCCCTTTAGTAAAGGGGGATTAAGGGGGATTTTATAACCCCCGTTTTTTCATCCTGCAACCAGAGTCGTTAATCATCCAGTCGGAAGGGCGGATAGACATCCGTCATCAACGACACGTAGGCGAATAAACGGTATGACCAGCGGTTCATTCCTATAGCGAGTTTGAAAAACTCTTTAATATAATTCCCGGTAAATAGCATGATTATTGCGGCAACAATAGCGACTAAGGTTACTATACCACCGCCGCCACGCCCGCCGTATCCTCCCTGGAAGATGCCGACGATAATCCAGTGCGGGATAGCCAGCAGCCACCACTTCACCCAGATAAGTCCGCGGGACAGCTTTTCCGGATAGGCTACTTCAAGGTCAGCGGGGTAATTGGGGTCCGGGTCAAGACTGAATGGAGGGTACTTGTCTGTGCCCAGCGCCTGATAGCTGTAAAAGCCCACCCGCCATGACCAGCGTAATACTCCGACGCTGAAGTCGAATAGACCCTTCGGATATTTGCCCGTGAACAAAATAGCGAAAAAGGCTATCACCCATCCCACACAGAAAGCTATCCATATGGGAATGAGCACTAAGTAATGCGGTATAGCGAGCAGCCACTTGAAGAGCCATACCCATCGGCCGGGAGGAATGCTTAATTCACCTTTAAGGTTCACCGGATAGGTCTTTTTTTCTGTGGTCATTGTTCACCTCCTGAACGTAACTGGTTGTTTGTTTCTCCAGATTACTATTATTATCTTTTATTGTCAAGAAGCTTTGCGGTCAGGATGAGATTCTGGCGGTGAAAATATTATTGAACGGGGTTGTTGAGTGGTGGTTAGATATTCTCGCCTATTTCCTGTCCTCTAACAGCGTGTCCCAGGGCGTGTCCAGCTGCGGCACCGGTGTCTCTATTACCACCGGACGGTTGGCGGAAAGAGCCATGCTCAATTTCTCTCTCAATTCTTCATGATGTTGAACTTTGATTCCGATAGCGCCGAAAGCCTCGGCGAATTTGACATAATCAGGATTGTGCAGCGTATTGCCGATGAATCGACTGCCGAACTGGCGACGCTGAATTCCGCTTACCGTTCCGTAGGCGTTATCGACGAAAACCAGGGTAACCACGTTTATCCCTTCCTGGACGGCGGTGGCTAGCTCCGCGGACGCGTAGGGGAAGCCCCCGTCGCCGCATATGGCTACCACGGGCTTTTGGGGATTGCCTATCTTGGCGCCGAGGGCGGTGGGGAAGGCAAAGCCGAGCGTGGCGAAGTAAGAAGAATCGACGTAAGTGTGAGTTTTATTTACGGGATAAGCTATATCGCACCAGTAGCCTATATTTGTAATATCCGGCACGATGATGCCGTCGTCCCCCAGGACATCATGAATCGACCGTATGATAGCAAGCTGCCAAGGTGCTGCCTTTTCCAGTCTGGACTTAATCTCAGCCCTGATTTCGGCAATCTCCGCTTCCCGCCACTGACTGGCTTTAGCGCCGCTAAGTTCTCGTATCAGGACTGTCAGGGCGGCGCGGGCGTCCGCCATAATACCCAGGTCGACTCTGTGGTTTCTCCCCGGTTCGTCGGCATCGAAATCTATCTGGATTACTATCTGGTCGGGCTTTAATTCCAGCTTGGTGTTGCCGGAAGCGCGCCGTCGGCTGCCCACTACCAGGATAACGTCCGCTTTTTTCAGGGCGGGGTTCAGCCAGAGGATAGAGTTGCCGGCGCACAGGGGGTGGCTGCAATCTATAGCGCCCTGGCCCTCTGTGGTCATGACGACCGGCGCCTGGAGAAGCTCGGCCAGCTGTGTAATTTCTTTTGATACGTCTGATTTTGCCGCGCCGCCTCCGGCCAGAATTAGCGGGCGCCTGGCGCTGTGGAGAAGTTTGGCAGCCTTTTTAATTTCATCGGGTCCGGGCTGCTTGGGAGTGTTTTTTTCGATTGGCGATAATGACATCTCTGCTTTAACCGGCCACAGGTCGAAGGGAATCTCGATTTCCACGGGACGCGGTCGGCCTGTTTTCAGCTGCTTTAAAGCCTGCTGTAATACCACGGGAATTTCCTCGGCGCGCGAGGCGCGCCCGCACCACTTGGTCAGGTGGCGGAAAATGTCAATCTGCTCGTCGAGTTCGTGCAGGACTCCCCTGTGGAAGCCCAGGTGGTAGCTCTCTATCTGTCCCGAAATCAGGAGTACCGGCGTCGACGCCGTGAAAGCTGTGCCGATGGCGGCGGTGGTGTTCAATGCCCCCGGGCCGGGCAAGACCATAGCCACGCCTATCCTGTCGGTAGTGCGCGCGTAACCGTAGGCCATGTAGGCGGCTGTCTGTTCGTGCCGTGTCGAAATCCAGCGGATGCTTTTATCGCGATAGATGGCGTCTACGGCATCCATTATCTGCACGCCGGGCAGTCCGAAAACGACCTCCACGCCTTCGCGGACCAGCAGCGCTACCAGGGCTTCGGCGCCGCTCATAATGGGCATCATTACCTCCCTGCCAGGAACAGGCTTGTGTTTCTATTATAGTATAAATTTCCTGGTGAGGTAATCGGAGGGCGTAAACCTGTGCGGGGAGTTATTCCGGAAGAAATCAGTGAAGGAAAATGAGGCTGATGAATGAATCGCTACGTTTGTAGAGTTATTCCGCATCCATCGTTGATAATCATTGCGGTCCCTTGGGGGATATTGAGATACTCTTAGAGCTGGAGAATCGCTCTTTCAATATAATATGCGCGTTCCGTTTATTACTTTAACGCTGCTATAAAACGCGATTCGTCAGGAGAGCTGCTTGTCGCCGGGCTGGACCCGTTACCATACACTTTGCTGAGCAGGAATTTGATTTTCTTGAGTCTTTCCGTATCGCGGGCCAGTCGATTTAGTCGGTGAGTCGCCCACCTTTCTATTTCTGTGTCAGCCACACCCAGGGCCCGGGCGACGTTTATGGTTTCGTCGGTTACTTTTTTGGAGTAACCGGTGCTCTCTTCAAACCGGGCCTGCACACCACAGGCTATCGCCTCCATCTTATCGAAAGTTGTCGGTTTGGCCTGGTCTGACTGTCTCTCAGCAGGATATGTATTTGAAGTTTTCATAAACTGCCTCTCTTTTAAACTCGTGATTAGTGCTTTATCAGAACCTCTTGTTTTTAGAAAAGTGGCCATGATTTATTGCTGATTGAGACTATTATTTTGTGATTCTTACTTTTTACCTCCTTATTTCGTATTCTTATTTTCAAAGGGCCATCCCTTGATGGGCATGTTAAACTTTTCGAGGAATTCTCTGAAGTCCTTCTTATCGATGCGGTAGTGCCCGCTGGGGAGTCGGAATGCCTTGAGTCTGTCGCTCTTTATCCATTCGAGCACCGTGCTTTTGCTCACCTGACAGTATGCGGCGATGTCCCTTGATGTTAATCGGATATTTTCCGTGAGATTTTTCCTGGGCAAAGAACCCCCTTGTTTTCCTTAATTATGATGCCTCATCTGTTTCCCGTGTTTTTTACATATCTTGCGTATTACACATATGATAGATATGCCGAATAACAAATAAATCACAAAATGTCGTGGAGATGTCACAAAAAAGTCACAAAAAATAGTGACTTCGAATAACAGGGCAGTTTTGGTGACAAAAGGGCCTTTAGCCGGCGTTGTTGACAGGGCGTTATATTGCTGATAATATAGGACGTTGGGAGTTTTACAGGTGAGTGCCAAAAAGTCTACCGGGACCAGAATACCGGAGTTCGGCATAAAACATGGGGCGCGCTCCGGGCACCGGCCGGAGTCGGGTATCGTGGTGAAAAGCAAAGTCTGGCTGGAAAAAGACGGCAAGCTTTTCATGGGGTGGGGCCGGGCGACGCTGCTAGAGCGCATCGACCAGCTTGGTTCGATATCCGCGGCAGCCAGGTCCATGAAGCTGGCTTACCGCAATGCCTGGCTCTGGGTGGAAGCTATGAACCGCCTGGCTCCCGAACCTCTTGTGGAAAAGTCCACCGGGGGAGCGCGGGGCGGCTACGCTCGTTTAACC
>Ga0315279_10009489_pt1 | contig 11589 bp, 7 predicted proteins | sample YL17G06_20_MG_FD_203694 | JGI IMG/M metagenome (GOLD analysis project Ga0315279, IMG submission 203694) | Sediment microbial communities from Yellowstone Lake, YNP, Wyoming, USA - YL17G06_20 | ecosystem: Environmental > Aquatic > Freshwater > Lake > Sediment | place: USA: Wyoming | collected...
GGTTTCTAGGGTCTCGTGTTCATCTTGTCCCGCTAGGATTCACCTCCTAAGCTTGGACGTGACTCAAATACGAGACCTCAACTACCAAAATAAGCATTAGCTCAATTTAGGGACAAGCCAGCGCGCTACGGACTACACCCGGGGCTTAAGTCTTATATCCTTCCGGTTTGAAATAGTGTGCGAATTGGTATTGGAGGGACTGTGTGAGACTATGACAAGACATACGGTGACGTTCGTTTTGGCAATCTTGCTCATTGTGAGCGCTAACTGTATTCCTCTTAGTGCTTCCAGGGTTCAGGGTTTGGTTCAATCCAAAGCCTACCAACAGCCTGCTTCGTTTGGTGGCGATCTGAGTCGGGTGGTCATCGGCGTTAACCGGACGCGCCCACAGGCTTGGGATGATTTGACAAACTTGGTGGCGAAGACCGGAGGAAAAAACGTCAGTAAAATTTCGGTCGGAGCCCAAGCTATCGCAATGGTTGTTGACGTGCCCCCGAACAATTTGTCTTCTCTCTGGAATGAGGCGCAGGCAGGCAGTTTAGCTAGGTATATGGAACCCGACATGGTATTCAGAGCGCAATTCGTCCCAAACGATCTGTACTACCATTACCAGTGGGCTCTCCCTCAAATTCAGGCCGATTGGGCTTGGAACAAGACTGCCGGAGACCCATCCATATTGGTGGCTGTAGTCGATTCGGGCATTGATTACAATCATCCCGATCTCATGAACAACTACATCGCCCTCGGTTACGACTGGGTCAATGGCGACAACGATCCTCTTGACGACTTCGGTCACGGCACAGCTTGCGCCGGAATAATCGGGGCTCAGTTGAACAATTCAGTGGGAATTGCTGGAATTGCGCAAGTCAAGATAATGGCCGAGAAGGGTCTGAACAGCACTGGCTACGGCTTTGAAACAGACCTGGCAACCGCCATTATTCACGCGGTAATTCACGGTGCATGGGTCATCAGCCTTAGCTGGGGTGGTGGTGACAGCGAGCTCATTCACGATGCAATCAAATACGCTTACGAGAATGACGTCCTAGTTCTCGCTGCGGCAGGGAACTTGAATTCCAATTCAAAGGTCTATCCTGCAGCGTATGACGAAGTCGTTGCCGTTGCCGCCACAGACCAGACAGATGAAAAAGCAGGATTTTCAAACTGGGGAAGTTGGATCGGAGTTGCAGCGCCAGGAACCGGGATCCTTTCCACAATGCCCACGTATCATGTCACCTTCAACGATGAAGGCTACAGCCCAAACTATGACTATATCAGCGGCACCTCGGCAGCTTGTCCCCACGCTGCAGGCGTAGCAGCACTGATCTGGAGCAGTTTCCCAAGTGCTACAAGAGACTGGGTCAGAGGCCAATTGAGCTTCACAGCTGATGATTTAGGCAGCCCAGGCTTTGACGTCATCTATGGTTCAGGGCGAGTAAACGCGAGGAAAGCTGTTGAACAGGAACCCCTTCAGCATGACCTTTTCCTGTACAGATACGATGCACCGTCGCACGTTGAGCCAGGAGACACCGTTTCATTCAGCGCCACAGTCCTCAATTTTGGTTCCACTGACGAAAGCAACGTAAATACAAGTCTGTTAGTAGACGGAACCATCGTTGACTCGACACTCATTGACAATTTTGCAGGCAACTCATTCGCCACTGTTACCCTGGTCTGGAATCCCGTGGAAAGTCGAACATACAATGTGACTCTCTACGTTCTGCCGGTTCCAGGCGAGACAGCGATCAATGACAACGCCATATCGACAGCTGTGAACGTGCATTTCCGAGTAGTTCTGAACCCACCCACAGGGCCAGTTGGAACAGGCGTCAACGTGACAGGTGTCGAGTTTACTCCAAACAGCGAAGTCAGCGTAACGTTCAATGACATGTTCATCGGTGCAGCAGCAACGGATGAGTCGGGCAATTTCACGTTTCTGTTTAACGTCCCATTTTCAACGCCTCAAACGTGGGTTGTCAAAGCGTTTGACGCCAACATCTTTGCCCAAGCCAACTTCACTGTCTTCGATATGACTCCACTCAACGTGCTTGTGGACGTTGGCGGCATTCATTTCAGAGGTGAAATCGTAACCTTTCACGTGTATACAACCTTCAACGGAAACGCAGTAAACGCCGCAGTCACGAATGCAACACTCTACAAGCCTGATGGTGCCAACGAAACACTAAGCCTGCAAGAGGTCGCAAATGGCCTTTCCACGTCTTCTTACCTGCTGCCCAGCGATGCTCAGACGGGTTCCTATGCCTTAGTGGTCAACGCGGCTTATTCGGCAGCAACGGTTCAATCCGCGGGAACAGGCTTCAAATCATTCTTGGTAAGTCCAACTCTTTCTGGCTGGAACGCAATGCTCATCGGAGTGAACCAAAGCCTCGGAACAATACGCACAGACATTGGTCTAATCAATGTGCGTCTCGACGCCCTCAACGCCAGCCTGATGAACATCGATGGAGAAATTGTAATTCTCAACTCCTCTCTAGGAACGATAAAGTCTGATTTAGACGCAATCGGTTTCAAAGTCACAGCAATCAACGGAACGACGGCGACCATTGATACCGTCGTGGGGATGATCAATGGCACGGTGACTTCTATCAAAGATGAGAAGGCGACCATAGTGATTCAGGGAATCGGGCAAGTCGAGAGGGATGTTTCCGACTTGAAGGCAACACGGGAAGTGTGGACAATTCCTCTCTACGTCATTCTGGCTTCAGTTTTGGTCGCAACAGTAGCCGTGCTGCTCGCAGTTGGAATGCTAAGCCGCAGAAAACCTGTTGCAAAAGAACAAGTACAACCCGAGAATCCCCCGGCCCAATGAAAATCTAAAGGATCCAGGCGTGCTTGCGCGCGCTAAAACAGAAGTTTTCTCATAAATCTCATTACACACATCCTTTTTACAATTTCATGGACAAAAAGATAGTAGAGCAGACCTGCCAGACGAACCTTCATGATACAAGCAATTTTCCTTTTAACTTTCTGATTTTTCCGCATTGGTTGGTTTGGGGTAAAGTTTTATCCAACCAACCAAGAATGGCGAGATCAAACAGCAGCTGTGTGACAGTCGAGACCTTAAATAAGTTCCTTCCACTAGTCATTTGGTCTGTTGGAACATAGCTGGATCGAGAGTGGCATGATACTTGAGTTTCTTACATTGCTTTCTCTAGGCGTAGTCGTTGGGCTTAGTGGTGCTGTAATACCTGGGCCACTCTTCGCGTTCACTGTGTTGGATACTTCAAGAAAAAGGGCGATAACTGGTCACAGGATAATATTGGGTCACGCCGTTTGGGAGTCTGTGATAATCCTCATAATTCTTTTGGGATTCGGCGGCTTGATAACACGGAACACGTTGGTCATCTACATTGTTGGAGGAGTGGCCCTTGCGTTCATGGGGGTAAGCATGATTAGAAACAAGGGTAAAGAGATATGTATGGAAAAGTCGAGGGTAAATTCTTCTTTTGTTGGTGGGATTTTCTATACGGCCTTCAATCCCACCCAACCGTTATGGTGGGCCACTGCAGGTCTGGCCCTTCTCCTTACAGGCCTAGAGGTCATGGGTATCATGGGAGTCTTCATAGTGACCGCGGGACACTGGCTGTCCGACTTGGCCTATTATTCTTTTGTCTCGTTCATGGTGCACCGACACGAGAGATACATAAACCCGCACCAAAAGACGATATCGATTGTCCTGGGAGTTTTTATGGCTCTCCTTGGAGCCTACTTCCTGATCCAAAGCGTACAACAACTAGTTCTTTAGCATGCGTGGGACAAAACCTAACGTTCGAACTCGTACTTAGTTCTCTGGTGCGCGCTGCTGGCATCCGCAAAGACAATAGTCTTTGGAATGATCTGCTTGCGATTACTGTCGTCTTGGTCTGAAGAGATTGATCACGCGAACAGCTCGCAAAGACAGGGCAATGATAAGCAGTAGCAAAAGGGCAATAATGACGAGCGTTTCATTGCGATAAATGTAGAAGACGAGTACAGTGAGAATTAGGGCAGACAAGATTACTGCAACAAGAAAGAACGGAACATGCAACTTGCTCAAGTATTTGTGCCCCAATCTTTACCTTTTTCTGCCAACTCTACACGACTGCTACTTGCCAATGATAATATGCGATTTGGGGAGGATAAAACTTTGCCCCAAACCAACCAAGTTCGACGACGTTGCGGAAATGTTATAGCTGAGCTCAAAGGAACATATCGGAACGAAGATTTGAGACTTGTGTCAAAACACATGAAGAAAACGGATGGGGTGGAGAGTTATTTCAACGGAAAAGCGAAGACCTATGACAACTATTTCGGCCTTCTATACTTTCAAGTCCATAACCAGATCACGTGGAGGCACATTGAACCATACCTTCCTACAGACCCCAACGCCTTAATCCTTGATGCTTGTGGAGGAACGGGTCGCTGGTCAATTCATATGGCAAGGAAAGGCTGCAGAGTGGTCTTACTGGACATTTCAGAAAAGATGCTAGAAACCGCCGAAAAGAGGATAAGAAGAGAAGGTCTTCAGAACAGAATAATCATAAAAAGAGAGGACATTACAAAAACAAGCTACCCCGATGAAACCTTTGACATGATTCTTTGTGAACTTGCCCTTCTCTTTTTCGAAAACCCTGACATTCTCCTAAAGGAATTGAGCCGAGTCTTAAAAAGAGGAGGAAGACTGATAATTTCGGCGCCTAATCGTTATGTCCAGTCTTTGGTTGCATTGCCAGAGAAGCCAAATCCGAGCGATATGGAAAACGCATTAGACATACTGCTTCGCAAGAAGTATGGCACCATGCCTGAAAATACCAAAGTCAAGATTTATACCTGGACTCCAGACGAGTTTAGGAAAATGTTGGAAAGAAACGGATTTAGCGTCGAAAAGATCGTGGGCAAAGCTACAACAATGCCCTTGCGAATTTCGAAAGAGTTGTTTGCGAAAAAAGGGCGTTCGAGGAGTCTATACAACAAGATTCTTCAGTTTGAGCTTGCCTTATGCGAAAAACCTGACGCGTTAGCGTTGGCGGACGATTTACAGGCAATCGCCCGAAAACCACTTGGATAAAACTTTACCCCAAAACCCAAACCCAACCCAACCCGATTTTATATAGACAGTAGAATCTGCTGTTCTACGTGCGAAAGCCTACATCGTTGGAACTCTTCGAGATTGGATTGTTTCTCTTTTCATTGTTCATCCGCGCGCGCACTTACATAATTCCATCATGGAAGAGTCTAACCGGATCTTCAATAGAAGAGCTTCCACGAAGATAGATCACCATCTTCTTGATACCAAATTCTTCTATCTGCTTGATTTTTTCTTTCACGTCGTCTACATAGCCGATGAAATAATCCTTCAAGATTTGTTCTTTAGTGAGTTTCTTGTTTAGTTTCTCAAAATGTTCAATCATTTGACTAACGATTTTGTCTAGCTCTTCTTTGCTGTTGACAAGGATAACATCGTTACAAATAGAGATTTCAAACTCTTTTGAATTCCTATAGTATTTGTGTAATTTCGAAACAATGAAGCCAATTCTTTCCACCAGTGCATCGAAGCCTATAGGTGGTCCGTACGCCCAACCGTATGGGATGTTTATTCCGTCCGCTTCGCGACAAGCAATCGTGGTTAGTCTATTCTTCTCTGCACCTATCACGATCTGGGGCCATGGCTTTTGAATGGGTTTGGGGAGATTTCTACAATCCTCTAATTTCCAAAATTTGCCTTCAAAATTGGTTACTTCTTCAGTGAAGAGTTTCTTGAAGATAGCCAGAGATTCTTCAAGTTCGTCCACACGTTGCTTTGCAGATGGGAAGGCGTAGCCATAAGCTCTGTACTCTTCCTCATACCAACCTGCACCGATCCAAAATAGAGCACGACCATTTGAAATGTTGTCAACTGAAGAAATAATTCTAGCCATTAAGGCAGGATTGCGGAAAGAGTTGGCCAGAACATTGTTGCCAATCTTGACTTTCGTGGTTTCGGCTGCGATAGCACTCACAAGGACCATGGTCTCAAAATAGGGTTCTTTCCATAAAGGACCAAAGCCAATCAAGTGGTCATCAACATGGACAGAGTCAAAGCCATATTCTTCTGCCAAAAGAGCAAGATTTCTAATCTCTGGATAAGAAAGAAATCTATACCCCGGAAAAGTATCTCGAAACCTAGCCCGGATATAAAGTCCGTATTTCATGGAACAAAACTTGGCCATTCACCTATTTAGTTTTTCCATGCGGCGTGTTATCTTGATCTCAACAAAACGGCTTTAATCATCCGGCGCGGACTATTTCAAGTATGCATTGGTTTGGGTAAAGTTTTATTTATACACACACACCTGACGACTGGCGAACGTTGCTCTTTGAGGCTGACTTGTAGGCTGTGGAAAACAGCCTCCAGAGGCAGATAAAAGGTGTGCTGCAGGTGTAGAGAGGGCGGCAGCCCTCCTAATGGGTTGTGATGTTGTAGATACAGAGGCACTGAGATGTGATGATAATGATGATGTTGATGATGATAGTAATTATAATAGGGTTAACTAATTAACTAACCCTTTTCCTGCAGGTTGCAGAGTAAAAGATTAAGGTCTTGTAAACCCAAAACCCAACCAGCGCACGCCACTATTTTATTATTGATTGTACTCTGCCGACTTTGCCGTCTGTCAGTCGTACCTTGATTCCGTGGGGGTGAGTTGAGCTGTTGGTGAGGATATTCTTGACGATGCCCTCAGTTAATTTGCCGTTCCGTTGGTCCTGCTTCAAGACGATTTTTACGCGGATACCAGGATTGATTTGGCTCCTCTGCTGATTAGGTTGCATTTCCGATAATAGGTGCTTCGCGGCTTATAGTGTATTCGCACTGCTTATCCAAAACGATGCGCGCGCGTAAGGGCGCGTGAAATAGGAAAATTAGCAAGGAAACATAGAAATAGATATTCTTTACAACAAGTCTACGCAATTGTTAGAGATATATGGTAAATAGAACGTGATGCGATGACAACTAAAAGAAAGAGAGAAAGGATGAAAGAAGAAAAAAAGAAGAAAGAAGCAATGAAGCAGAAATGATGCCTATTGTACCACAGCTTCCCATCGCGCTCGCGGTTCCGTAGCGCGCGCTACCCAACGCAATCTTATATTTGTTGAATCGTAACTGTAGTGATGAGGTCTACTGAATGGGAATCATTCAAAAGAAATGTTCAATTTGCGGAAAAGTCTTTACGACATTAGATAACAAAAGCAAATATTGCAGTGCCCAATGCGCTGGAAAAGCAAATAAGAAAAAATAAAGACGTCTCAAAAAGATACAGCCATCCTATGATAGATTTTTGAAAAGGAATTGACGCAACCGTATACTCGATTCCTACTGCCCCTATACGCCTAATACTGCTCTTACTTCCTACTGCAGCCCGCGGGCACGAGCTTTAACTCAACGGTTTCTCATAAGACTTAGCTGGTGAAAGTCGAAATAATCATGGCGCCTATGATGATATCACGTCAGTATGAAGGGATTTAAGTTCGGTTCTTTTTTCCCAAGATGATTTGACATTAAATTGATTCTGAGGCGCCACAACACCATCTTCTAAAGTAGGCTCACAATGAGCTTGCAGAGCAACTGAAAGAAGAGAAAAAGGGTAAAGTTTTATCCAAAACCCCAAATGCGGAAAAGTTATAGCTGGTGATGAGGAGCATAGAGTGGTGGCATTGCAGAATTGCGGAGCTGTTCCATTCTTTTCCTTGTCGGCCTAGCTTGTGTAGTTATTTCTGCAGTTCTGTTCTTACATATTCTAGTTAATAATCAATTCCAATCACCAAACTGGCACAATGTCCAAAGCATTACCATGACAGTTACAACGTGGGGACAGATTTACATTGAAGTTTCGCCTATGGCATATCCAATATCGGGTCAATCATGGAAGATATTTGTTTATTCAGTGAACGTCAGTTCGGGCGAGCCGTATCTCAGCCAACTAGCTAACTCTTCAGTCGCTGTATACGTTAAAGAACTAGGAGTTGATAGAACTTACAATTTAACAGTTGATGGAGAAGGCAAAGCGGAGTTTCCTTATTTGCCAGATTACACCGATGTTGCATTTCAGGCATTTAGTGGGAATTATTCGAGCGGAAGAGTAGTGGTTAGTACACACTACGTGTCTTCACAAGTCGTCGACACTATGCTATCTGCAAGTTCCTTGGCGTCTCTTGTGATCGGGATACCTGCAGTTTGGGCGCGAGTCAACAGAAAAATGCGGACATCGCTGAGTGTCTTGTTCATAACTGGTATTGTGCTTCTTCTTTTGGTTGTTGTTCTTGCATTCTACTGTAAACTCTTTCTAGGAACGGTCTGGGGATACCCTGAGAGTCTATTTGGATTTGTGACACTTAATCTCCTAAACTATCTGACGATGTTCGGGGTGATTTTGACAGTCTTATTCGTCTTATCTCTCATCGCATTTATCCTCCATTCTAAAAAATAAGAATTAGGCAGGAAAAAGACTAATCGGACGACTCCCCGATTCTAGGAGTCCAAGACTGCTTCTCATCTCTCAGATAGCTGGCAAATAGAAAAGCCTCTTCATTGATTAATGTCTCAATTTCCTGTTGTTCACCCATCTGTATTCTTGGAATCTTCACTTTGCTCTAGAAGTATTGGTTTAAGCCTTTGACTGGACCGCGTGTTTGAAAATCGTTGCGGTATGTTTATGGCATGTTCTCAACAATAACACCTTTCTGGCGAAATCACAATGACTTTCCACACAAAACATGCTCAGACAGGACAAATTAATTATAGTCAATAGAATTCACTAGCTAATACTTTCAAAATTGAGGTGGAAAATTGAAGAAGGTCGGAATAGTCGCTGGAAGCATTTCAAGATTCGACAACCCGAGACATACACTGGCAGAAGAAATGTGTGCCGAATCTGTCAAAATGATATTGGACGACGTTCCAGAGCTTGAGCTTGGAGACTTTCTGAAGAAGGGATACGCTTGCTGCTACTCCTACTTCAGCGATATCCTAGAACAGCAACAATGCATGCACTGGATAATCAACGACTATCTAGGCTTGTCAGGCGTGCCCAGCTTCCGCGTAGAATCCGGTGGTGCAACACCAATCGACGCCGTAGTCAACGCGGCCTTATGGATACGCTCAGGCATGTTCCCCGTTGTGCTCGTAGTCGGATGGGAAAAAATGAATGAACTGCCCATTCAAAAAGTCAACGAAGCCATAGCCATCGCCGGAGACACCGACTGGGATTTTGTTTCAGGCTTCACATACAACGCTTTCTACGCAACAATGGAAGCACGAAGAATGCATGTATACGGAGACACTGAGGAAGACCTAGCCGAAATTGCAGCAATGAACCACAACAACAGCCTCGAAAACCCGTACGCTCAATGGCCAGCCCAACATGGCTTCAGCAAAATAACGGTTGACGACGTCTACAAATCCCGGTTGATCTCATGGCCATACAGACTCCACGAATGCGCAATGACAAGCGAAGGAGCTTCCGCCCTACTACTGGCAAATGAAGAAATGACAAAGAAGCTAACCGACAACCCCATCTGGATAAGCGGAGTGGGTTTCGGCTCAGACACGATGAGAGCCGGAGACCGACCAGATAACCCCGCCTGGAAAGGCATCTACCCAGAAGACGAGAAAATATGGCCAAAAACGGTTCCCAAACCCATGTCACCCTACCCTGACCTCCTAAACTTCGGCTCGCTACGAGTGTCCGCACGAATGGCTTACAAAGATGCAGGAATCAAGAACCCACGGAAAGAAATCAGCTTTGTAGAAATCTTCGACCCCTACGCAGGCGTCATCCTAGCAGGACTTGAAGACTTCGACTTCTGCAAACGAGGAGAAGGAAAGAAACTCCTCAGAGACGGCGTAATCTCACGCGAAGGAGAGCTCCCATGCCAACTGAGCGGAGCTCTAACCGCTCAAGGACACGCCGTCGGTTCAACGTCAATCGCTCAAGTCGTAGACAGCTACTGGCAACTGAGTAACCAGATCGGCAAGAAATGGGGCGCACCAGGCAGACAACTGAGCAAACCAAAGAAAGCATTCATACACGGACACGGCGGCACGGGATGTCAAGCAGGAGTCGTAGTGTTGGAGGTATAAGATTATGAAGCAACCTGGACCAGAAAAAATGATGAAACAATCACCATATGACGAAAAATGGTGGGAGGAATGGGAACGCAAAGGCGGATGGAGACCCGAAGGCTGGAAAATAGTCGAAATGAACGACGGCCCCACACTGAACGAATTGAAACCCGAGACATTCCTGGTCGTGCACAGACCTCATGGCAGCATGTTCCATCACAGCTACGGCAAAACCTCAAAGTTCTTCATAGGCCTACTCGAAGGAAAACTGCATGGTACAAAGTGTCCAATATGCGGTCTCGTCTACTGTCCACCACGCGCACACTGCTTCAACCCGAAGTGCAGGCTTCAAGAAACGAAATGGGTTGAACTTCCAAAGAAGGGTGAAATCCACTCGTACACAGTAATGGTGATAGCATGGCCCTCGATGGCACACTTGCAGCCTCTGGTAGGTGCAATGATTAGAATCGACGGTACAAACACGTGTCTGCCAATGACTATGCGGGACATCGATCCAGAAAAAGTCAACATAGGCCTGAAAGTCAACATAAACATTTCAAAGCAACCCAAAGGCGATCTACTTGACGTCTACGCAACGCCAGCCGAAGAACCGGTAGCTCCAAAAAGAACCCCAGAAGAACTGAAGCGCTTCAGGGAAGACATGGACAAAACCAGAGCTTGGGTAAAAAAGAGGTTTGAACCGAAGTAAGAGGGACAATCCAAAAGTCCACTACTCCTTTTTTCAAAGTCCATTGTTCTTCTTTTCATTCATCTTATCTTCAAAAAAAAGCGAACGAAATTTAAATACCCGTTCAACTAGAATCTATTTTCCCCTAGCAGGGAGAAATTTGCTTGAAAGGAAAGCCTCTTGCCTCAATAATATCCGCGGGGTTGTCAAAATTCGGGAAGCTTGAAGGATTATACGCGCGAGAGATTTTCGCAGATGCAGCCAAAGAAGCCTTTGACAACTGCCCGAAACTAGACCACAAGAAGGATATCCAAGCCTTATACGTCGGTCACATGGGTGAGTCATACGAACACCAAGGCCACACTGGCGCCACGATCGCTGACTGGGCGGGTCTTGGGCACGTTGCTGCCACAAGAACAGAAGCTGCCTGCGCTTCCTCAGGCGCGGCACTAAGAGCTGCGATTTGCGCCGTTCGTTCAGGTCTGAGCGACGTTGTCATGGTTGGCGGCGTTGAAAAAATGACACATCGGACAACGTCAGAAGTGACGGAATACCTTGCCATGGCTTCGGATTATCCTTTTGAGCAGTGGCATGGCATCACGTTTCCAGGACTTTACGCTTTGATGGCTACTGCACATATGCATGCTTATGGCACCACTGAGCGACAGCTGGCGATGGTTGCCGTGAAAAATCATTATCATGGCAGTCTGAACCCGAAGGCGCAAATGCAAAAGGAAATAACGCTTGAAACAGCCTTATCCTCAAGGATGGTTGCCTGGCCCCTCAAACTGTATGACTGCTCACT
>Ga0315279_10009491_pt1 | contig 11589 bp, 6 predicted proteins | sample YL17G06_20_MG_FD_203694 | JGI IMG/M metagenome (GOLD analysis project Ga0315279, IMG submission 203694) | Sediment microbial communities from Yellowstone Lake, YNP, Wyoming, USA - YL17G06_20 | ecosystem: Environmental > Aquatic > Freshwater > Lake > Sediment | place: USA: Wyoming | collected...
CGACATCGACGGCAAAATCGCGTACTGGAATCGCGGCGCCCCCAACGGCGCCAAGCCTGGCGAGGCCGAGGCGGCGCTGAAGAAGCTGCTTTCCGCCGGCGGCGGCGCGATAGCGGAAAAATGGGCCAACGTGAAAATGCCGTCTCAAAAGCCCGCCAAGGACGACAAGAAGCCCGCGGCGAAAACGCCTGAAGAAAGAACCAAATAACAAGCACCTTGGTGCTTGTGATTTGGAACTTATTTGACGATTGATGCTTGCCACCAGGGATTTGCTGATGATGTGTCAGTCAAAACAAGAGGACTCCCAACCATGACGTTCCGCATATCGCTGCTGGCCCTGACGGTCCTTGCCGTAGCGGCCATGACGTGGGCGGCCAATCCGCCTTCCGTCGGGGCCGGACTGGCCACCCTCAAGGCCGTGCCGTTTACCGACGTGCAGATCCGCGACGAGTTCTGGGCCCCGCGAATCGAGACCGACCGCACCCACTCGCTGCCGCACAACTTCAAGTGGTGCCGCCAGACCGGGCGGCTGTCAAACTTCGCCAAGGCCGGCAAACTAATGGAAGGCAAGTTCGAGGGCATCTACTTCAACGACTCGGACGTCTACAAGGTGCTCGAGGGCGCCGGCTACTCCCTCCAGGCCCACCCGGACCCGGAACTCGACAAGCAGACCGACGAGGTGATCGCCTGGATCGCCGCCGCCCAGCAGCCCGACGGCTACCTGAACAGCTACTACACGCTCAAAGAGCCCGACAAGCGCTGGACGGACCTGCCCAACAAGCACGAGCTCTACTGCGCCGGGCACCTGTTCGAGGCGGCCGTGGCGCACTGGAAAGCCACCGGCAAGCGGACGCTGCTGGACGTGGCGATCCGCTACGCGGACTACATCGCGACCATCTTCGGACCCGAAAAACGCCACGGCGTTCCAGGCCACGAGGAGATCGAGCTGGCGCTGGTCAAGCTCAGCCAGGCAACCGGCGACCGCAAGTATCTGGACCTGGCGAAGTTCTTCCTGGACATCCGCGGGCGGGTTTCGGACAAGCGGCCGAAGATCAACGGCCCTTACTGCCAGGACCACGAGCCGGTGACCGAGCAGTCCGAGCCGACCGGGCACGCCGTGCGCGCGATGTACCTGTATTCCGGCATGGCGGACGTTGCCGCCGCCACCGGCGACGAGGCATACGTCAAGGCCCTGGATCGTCTTTGGGTCAACACCGTCGAGCGGAAGATGTACATCACCGGCGCGATCGGCTCGACCCGCAGCGGCGAGGCGTTCGGCGCCAACTACCAGCTCCCCAACGACACCGCCTACTGCGAGACGTGCGCGTCGATCGGCATGTGCCTGTGGAACCACCGCATGAACCTGCTCCACGCCGACGCCAAGTACGCCGACACGTTCGAGCGGACGCTCTACAACGGCATGCTGGCGGGCGTGGACCTCGGCGGCGAAAAGTTCTTCTACGTCAACCCGCTGGCCAGCGAGGGCAAGCACCACCGCCAGGCGTTCTTCGGCTGCGCGTGCTGCCCGACCAACGTCGTGCGGTTCATCCCGTCCGTGCCGGGCTACGTCTACGCCCTTGACGACGGCCGCGTGTACGTGAACCTCTACGTAGCCGGCAAGGGCAAGGCTGCGGTGGGCGCCGGCAAGGTGACCCTGACCCAGCAGACGCGATACCCGTGGGACGGCGCGGTCAAGATCACCGTCGAGCCCGCCGGCGTCGAGACGTTCGACATCCTGCTCCGCATCCCTGAATGGACGGCCGCCGAGGACGCCAAGGACGCCCTGTATCAACCCGAGCCCCTGCCCGCCGAGCAGGTCGCGCCGACAATCAAGATCAACGGACAGACCATCGAGAATCCGGAGATGGTCAAGGGCTACGCCCGCCTGCATCGGGCCTGGAAGGCCGGCGACACCGTCGAGCTGGACATGCCCATGCCCATCCGCCGCGTGCATGCCCACCCAAGCGTGGCCGACGACGTCGGGCGAGTCGCGATCCAGCGCGGGCCGATTGTTTACTGCTTCGAGGGCGCCGACAACGCCGGCGCGATCGACAACTTCTACCTGCCCGCCGACGCAAAGATGACCGGCGAGTTCCGCAAGGACCTCCTCGGCGGAGTAACGGTCATCAAGGCCAGGGCCATGACGATTCCCGCCGTCGGCGCCAAGCCGGCCGAAATCGAGGTCCTCGCCGTCCCCTACTACGCATGGGACCACCGCCAGGAAGGCCCGATGGCCGTCTGGGTTACGGAGGACCCCGTCAAGGCCCGCGCCGCCGCCGTCGCCAAGGCCGCCGAAGTCGCCAAGGCCGCCGCCGCCGCCAAGGCTGCAAAGGCGGCAAAGGCCGCGAAGGCCGCACCGGCGGGAAAGTAGCCGCCGGATAATTCATCGCAGTCCGAGATGAGCCTTCGGCTCACCCGAAAACATGAAAAGAAGGCTTCAGACTTCAGGCTTCAGACTTCAGGCTCTTGGAAGAGAATGCACCTTGCGGCTTGCCTCTTTCCTGAAGCCTGAAGCCTGTAGCCTGAAGCCTATGCCCTGAAGCCTGTAGCCTTCTTTTCGCAAAGGAGAACAGCTCATGTATCGAACGCATCGGATGACGATTGCCGCCTTGGCGGCGTTTGTGGCGGTCCTGGCGGCCTCGGCCGCCGCAATGGCCCAGTGGAAGTGCGTCGAGGGGCACATCGTCACGCGCTGGGCGAAGGATGTCTCGCCGCAGAACGCCCATCCCGAGTACCCCCGCCCGCAGATGGTCCGCAAGGACTGGATGAACCTCAACGGCCTGTGGCAGTACGCCCCGGCCGAGGCGAACCAGCCGGCCCCCATCGGCAAGAAGCTCGACGGCGAGATACTCGTGCCGTTCCCGGTCGAGTCCGCCCTGAGCGGCGTGGGCAAGCACTTCGACCGGCTCTGGTACCGCCGCACGTTCCAGGTGCCCGCCGACTGGAAGGGCCGGCGCGTCCTGCTGAACTTCGGCGCGGTGGACTGGGAATCGACCGTGTACGTAAACGGCAAGGCTCTCGGCACACACCGCGGCGGCTACGACGCCTTCAGCTACGACCTGACCGACGCCCTGAAGGACGGCGATAACGAGCTGGTCGTCGGCGTCTTCGACCCCACCGACAAGGGCACCCAGCCGCGAGGCAAACAGGTGCTCAACCCCAAGGGCATCTGGTACACCCCCGCCACCGGGATATGGCAGACGGTCTGGCTGGAGCCGGTGGGCCTGCGAAGCATAGAATCGCTCTCGCTCGTGCCGGACATCGACACCGGGTGCCTGTACGTCACCGTGAACGTCCCAGGCAAGGGCGACCTTCCTGACGTCACGCTCAAGGCCTTCGACGACGGTAAGGAAGTTGCAACCGCCACAGGCAAGGCCAGCGACGTGACCAGGATCAAGCTGCCCATCCCAAATGCCAAGCTCTGGTCGCCGGACTCGCCGCACCTCTACGACCTCCAGGTAACGCTCTCCGAACAGGGCAAGCAGATCGACGCAGTCACGAGCTACTTCGGCATGCGGAAAACCTCGATCGGCAAGGATGAGAAGGGCATCACGCGCATGATGCTCAACAACAAGTTCATCTTCCAGATCGGCCCGCTCGACCAGGGATTCTGGCCGGATGGGATATACCTGGCCCCCACCGACGAGGCCCTTCGCTACGACATAGAGGTATTGCGCAAGCTCGGCTTCAACATGGCCCGCAAGCACGTGAAGATCGAGTGCGACCGGTGGTACTACTGGGCGGACAAGCTCGGGCTGATGGTCTGGCAGGACATGCCCAGCGGCAACACCGCCAGCGACCGGCCTGGGTTCCAGCGGGAGTTGACGCAACTTGTTCTCGGCATGCGGAACCACCCCAGCATCGTCATGTGGGTGGTCTTCAACGAGGGCTGGGGCCAGGTCAAGAACGACCCGGCCGAGACGAAGAAATGGGTGGACCTCGTCCGCAAGCTGGACCCTTCGAGGCTGGTCAATAACGCCAGCGGCTGGGCGGACCACAAGTGCGGCGACGTGATCGACATGCACAAGTACCCCGGCCCGGGCAGCCCTAAACCCGAGGAAAGCCGCGCCGCGGTGCTGGGCGAGTTCGGCGGCCTGGGCCTGCCGCTGGAGGGGCATCTCTGGCAGACCAAGAACTGGGGCTATCGCCCGATGTCCGACCGCGACGACCTCACGAACAAGTACGTCGAACTGCTGCGGGGCATCCACAAGTTCAAGGACGATCCCGGCCTGTCGGCGGGCGTGTATACCCAGACCACCGACTGCGAGGGCGAGGTCAACGGCCTGATGACGTACGACCGCGAGGTGATCAAGGCCAACCCTGAGAAGATGGCGGCCGCAAACCGCGGCGAGTTCCCGCCGCCGCCGGTGACCAAGACCGTCGCGGCCACCAGCGAGCAGACGCCCATCGAGTGGAAGTACACCACCGAAAAGCCAGCCGACGACTGGACCAAACCGGACTTCGACGACTCGTCATGGAAAGTGGGCAAGGGTGGATTCGGCACGGCCGGAACGCCCGGCGCGGTTGTCGGAACCCAGTGGGAAACGGCCGACATCTGGCTGCGCCGCACGATCGAGCTGCCGGCCAAGTTGCCCGCCGAACTACATCTTCGCCTGCACCACGACGAGGACGCCGAGGTCTACATCAACGGTATTCGCGCCGCCGCGGAGACCGGCTTCGTAAGCGACTACTACCAGGCCGCCATCAGCCCCAAGGCCCTGGCCTCGCTGAAGCCGGGCAAGAACGCCCTGGCCGTGCACTGCAAGCAGACCAGCGGCGGGCAGTTCATAGACGTCGGCCTGGTCGAACTGGTGCCGGCGAAGAAATGAGAGGATTACCACAGAGCCGCGGACCCGCAGAGGCCGGCTTTGTCAGCAAAGAGCCTCTTTTTACACCCCCTGTTTCTTAACTCGTTCAAGGACCAGCACCCAATCCTGCGGTGATGGAACGTTCTTCTTGAAACCGACGGGCTTTGCCGCCTTGTCGCCCGCCTTGGCGCTCGCCTTGATCGTCCCCTGGTCGAATGTCCGGCCGGTGGCCGGGTCGAAATAGTAAACGTGCCAGTCGACGTCCGGATCGAGGTCCTTCACCTCGGGCCCGTTCCAGTTGTAGATGTTGCGGCGCGGCAGATAGACGAAGCGGACTTCGCCCGGGATTCCCGCGGCCAGACAGCCGGGCGCCCATTCGGGATGCGGCTCGAAGAGCTGCCAGGGATATTTCTCCAGCAGTTTCTTGCCCAGCCCGAGTTGGGTCGAGCCCGGATAGTTCATGCCCTGCTTCCAGGTCGTCCAGTCATACACCTGGCCGGCCCAGGCGCCTGAATGGCCCGGATCGCCTTCCACGCCGGCATGCCAGACCCCGGCCGCGCCGTAGGTGTGGCCCGCCGCGCCGCTGAGCATGTTCATCCAGAAGATGTGGCGCTGGACGTCGCCGCACCCCTGCTGCATGTGCCCCTCGTAGCAAGTCTCTCCAACCAGCACGGGCATGGGCGGATCCTTCGCATACGCCGCGGTGAGGACGGCAAGCGTCTTGGCGTCCACGGCGACTTTCTCGTCGTGACTGCCGCCCACCATGTCGTAGTCAATCACATTGACATCGCCGTCGGCGCCGCGACGTCCATGGCCCGTGTGACAGGTCAACAAACGATGATACGGATCAATGCCGCGAAGATACTTCGCCACTTCGGCCCACGGTCCCTCCCCCCATTTCGTGGCATCAGGAATCTCGCCGGCCAGGATCCAGAACACCGGATATGCGCCGTAGCGCGCCACCAGGTATCTCCAGTGCCGCTTCAGCCCCTCGACGCCGATCGCCTTCATGCTGTCGCAGTCGCTGCGTCCCCAGGCGCCGACAATGGCCGGCGAAATCCCGGCATCGATAAGGTGCCCGATGCGCCGGTCGGCCCAGTCAAAGTACTTCGGGTTAACGACGGTGAAATCTCGCGTCTCGTAGGGCAGCCCGCCCTCATTTTCGAGACGCTTTTCCAGAAAGCTTTCGTCGGGATACGGTCCGCAAACGATCTGCACCACCGTGAAACCCTTGGCCTTGCGGTCGGCGGTCAGTGTCTGAAAACCTTCCCAGGTCATGCGCTTGCACAGGCATTTCCACCACGTGTCTGCCAGCCAGAAGAACGGCGTGCCGTCAGCATGCTCAAAGTGCCGACGATCCTTGGCCACGCGGATGGGACCGTGCCGGTAAAGCGGATTCTCTCCGGTGTAGGGCTTGACTTCGATCCCGCCTTCGATCCCGTGCAACCCGGCGTCATTAGCATCGCTGCATTGAGTGCGATATCGGTGTGTGCCCACGGCCGGCGAGGCGTAGCGAACTTTCCACTGGTCCCCGTCCGCCCAGAAGGCCGGCACGGTCTTCTGCTCGCCCTTGGGGTCCGTGAAGACGACGTCAAGCACGACGTTCTTGAACGCCTCGGCGTGAGCCTTCTTCGCCTGGAACTGGATTTCCACCATAACGTTGGCCTCCGTGTCCTGCGCCGCGCCCACCTGCGGGGCGGCGCAGGCTACCACTGTGATGCATAGAAGCGTGGTGTGTTTCATTTCTTGTTGTCCTTGTCCGAGGGCAATCCCGAGGCGCCCGGGCCCCAGCGGTAGTAGTTCTCTTCACCGCGAATGGCCTTGATGGCGCGGTTGAAAGGGTCATTGAGCCCATAGGGAATGCCCGGCAGTCTCTTTACGTCTGTTCTTCGTGAGGCCTGTTGCAGTGCCTCTATGGCGGGTTGGAGCGCCGCGTTCGCCTCCGGCGGCTGAGAATCCAGCACGCCGGCGGCCCGGATCTGGGCGGGGGCAGCGGGATCGTGCAACGCCTCGATCAGGACCGGCAATCCCTCCTCGTAGTGTCCCAGGTTGAACAGGCCTTCGGCCGCGGTAATGCGCACGCTGACCGACTTGTCCCGCAAAGCCGACTTCAGGCCGGAAACCACTTGTGCATCACCGGACCGGCCGGCCGCCAGGCCAAGCACTGCCCAGAAGCGGACCGCCGAGTCGGGGTCCTTGGCCCGCGACAGCAATTCGGCAGCCGCGGCCTTGCCCTGGAGCTGCTGGTTGGCGGTATCAAGGATCCGTTCGTAGTTCTTCAGCGACTGTCCGAGATCCCACGGCGATGCCGACCCTTTCGCTCGCTCGACCATTTGGGCCTCTTCGAGAATGCCCAGGTCGCGCGTTTCCAGCATCCAATAGTGGAGCTGAGCGCGCATCCGTTTGAGAACGTCCGCGTACTTCGGGTCGGAGGCCACGTTCTTGACCATGTCCGGGTCGCCTTCGCAATCGTAAAGCTCCTCGATTGGCTTGAACCGCCGGGCCAACATTTCCTGCGGGCCGGTCAACTTCCCCTGGCGGGCCAGTTCGACCCATTTCTGCATGACCGCCGCACCAAACGCGAAATCCTCGTATGGTGCAAATGGAAGGTGCGGGTAGAAATTGCGCTGGTAGCGGTAGCGTTTGTCCCGGACGCTTCGGATCATTTCAAAGCGGGTGTCGAGCCGGTCGCGCGCGGCAAAGACGTAATCGCGGCTTTCAACGTCGCCTTTGCAGAACAGCGGCCTGCCATGCATGTACTTCGGCGGATCGATGCCGGCCAGTCGCAGGACGGAAGGGCCGAGATCCATCAACGTCACCAGATCGTCAACGGCCGAACCCGGGCCGGCGGGTGCGAGGTGCTGATACTTTTTCGGGAAACGCGCGATCACCGGGACGTGGGTGCCCTGCTCCCAGAGCGTGTGCTTGCCCCGCGGCATGCCCACGCCGTGATCGGCCCAGACGAAGACAATCGTGTCTTCCCAAAGGCCGTCTTCCTTTAACTGGTCAACCAGGTCGCCCGCACGATAGTCCACCTGCGTGACCGCATCGTAGTAGCGGGCCCAGGCGAGTCGAAACTCCGGCACGTCGGGGTGATAAGGAGGAATCGGCGCCTTCTCCGGGTCGTGAAAATCTTCCGGTTTGAGTCGGCTCAATCGTTCCTTCACAATCCGGTCTTCCGGAACCTTCGTAATACTGGAATGGCACTCCTCGAGATTGAAGACCGCGAAGAACGGCTGCCTCTTGTCCGGCCGATTCCGCCAGTGGGCTTTACGGCTGCTCTCGTGCCAGGCAGCGCCTCCCATGTTGTAATCCTGCTTGGCGTTGTTGCTGGTGTAATAGCCGGCCTCGCGCAGAAGGTTGGGGAGCATCTTCAGGAACTTCGGCGGCGGCACGCTGCTGCGGTGGTGCATGCTTCCCAGCGAACCGGGATACATGCCGGTAATCACGCTCGACCGTGACGGCGAGCACACCGGGGCCACCGAATGAGCCTTGGTGTAGCGGATGCCTTCGGCCGCGAGGCTGTCGAACGCCGGCGTGCGGGCATACTTGTCTCCATAGCAGCCCATCATCGGCGTGATATCTTCGAGCGAGATCCAGAGTATGTTCGGCGATGCGGCCCGACCCGCTCCATTCTTCTCGTCCACGGGTTGATTCTGTGGCTCTGCCGCCAGCAGATTCGATGCCAGGGGCGCAGCCACTCCAACACCAAGCGCCTTTACGAATGCCCTTCTTGTCAGCATTTCTCTTCCTTGTCGAACATCACTCCTGACGCGCGGCCTTTGGGGCGCCGCCGGGCGATTGTTCGGCGGCTTTGATCTTCTCCAACAATTGCTTCAACCGCTGAACGATGTCCGGGTATTGCGAGTACAGGTTGGCGGTCTCCCCCAGGTCCTTCTCCATGTCGTACAGTTGCGCGGGCGGATCTCCCGGTTGGGGTTTCGACTTCTGATACCCCCCGCTGCCTTGGCCATTGATGAGCTTCCATTTCCCCTGGCGGATCGCGAGCATCCCTTGCCCGCCACTCAACATCACCATTGGGCGGTCAGGGTCAGGCAGCTTACGCCCAAGCAGAGCAGGCAGCACGTTGTAGCTGTCCGGGCCCGCTCCCGGCGGAAGGCTCTTTCCGGTCAGTGCCGCGAAGGTAGCGAGCATGTCGGTCAGGCAGATCGTTTCTGACGAGCGCGTGCCCGGCTTGATCCTGGCCGGCCATCGTGCGATGAAGGGGACGCGGTGGCCGCCTTCCCAGATGTCGCCCTTGCCGCCGCGCATGGTGCGGCCGCGGGGCCAGTGGCCGTCGCGCGGCGCTCCATTGCCAGCAGGTCCGTTATCACTTGAGAAGATCACCAACGTGTTTTCGCCAAGGCCCAGGCGATCCAGCGCATTGAGTACTTCGCCCACCGACCAGTCCAGTTCCTGAATCACGTCTCCGTACGCCGCGACCTGGCTCGTGCCTTTGAAACGGGCATTCGGCCTGTTAGGTATGTGCGGCTGATATGGCGCGTAGTACAGGAAGAACGGCTCCTGCTTCTTGGCAAGGCCCTCCAATTGGGAAACCGCCTTGCCCGTCAGCTTGTCCACGAGCTCTTCATCTTTCCATCGCGCGCCCTCGCCGCCCTCCATGCGTCCGAAGTTCTTCGATTCCAGTTTCCCGATGGGGCTGTCCTTCCGGAGCCCTTCCACACGGTGATTCTCCACGATCACGTACGGCGGGAAGCTGTTGGCCACGGGAATCACGTAGGAGTAATCGAAGCCGATCTCCCGCGGCCCTGGCTTGAGTTCGCCGTTCCAGTCCGGCCCGGTCTTTCGGGTCTCCCAGTAGTTCGGAGGCGTATTGCCTCTATCGTTTTCGAAACCTTCTTCGCGTCCGAAGCCGAGGTGCCACTTGCCCACGATGGAAGTCGAGTAGCCCGCGGACTTCAGCAGAGAAGCCACTGTCATCCGGCCCTCCTCGATCAGCAGCGGCGCCGATGTGCTCAGGGCGCTGTACTTCAGCCACGTCCGCCAGCAGTAGCGGCCGGTCAGCAGTCCGTAGCGTGTCGGAGAACACGTCGAGCATTCCGCGTGAGCGTCGGTAAAGAACACCCCCTGATTGGCCAGCTTATCGATGTTCGGAGTCCGGATTTTTTCCGCTCCGTAACAACTGAGGTCCCCGTAGCCCATGTCATCGGCGAGGATGAACAGGATATTGGGTGGCTGATGTTTGGCTTCCGCCGCCGGCAGTCTTGAGGTCAGGGCGGCAGCGGCTCCAACACCAAGTGCCTTCAGGAATGCTCTTCTTGTCAGCATCTATTTTCCTTGTCGAACGTCTCGGGATGATCGCGGCCTCAGGGCCATCGCGGCGCCCGGGCCACGCGGCCAGCATGGCGTATGTGCAAGGGCATGCCCGCCTCGGAAAGCGCAAGAACGCGGAGGCAAGAAGCGTACCTCGCCTCCGCGGTCTATTGCGTCTCTGCTATCAGTATCCCGCCGCGGATCGCGGCGGCCGGATCACAGCTTCGCGTCTGGATGCGTGAACCGCAGCCCGGCGCCGTCGTGATACGTGGCCACTTCCGTGACGATCGCGCCCTGCGGGCCGGCGAGCATGAAGTGCTTCTGCTCGACCACCTCGAGCTTGACGACCTCGCCCGGCATGGTCTTGGTGGCCTTGCGGGCGACGGCGATCTTGCGATGCGACATCGGGATGCGATCCTCGTCGCCCGGGTTCGGCGTGCCGACAGAGTACATCCACGCCATGCCGTGGCGGACCAGCCAGGCCTCCATCTTCGGCCCGGCGGCGGCGGTCTTCATGTGGCAATGCTCGGGGATCATCTGGCCTGGAAGCAACCAGATGTCGTGGAGGAAGTAGTTGTCCTTCAGGTTGTTGATGTAGAAGATTCCGGCCATGCCGGTGTCGATGAAGCTGCCGATCCCGAAATCCTGCACCCAGAACTGGTCGGTCTTCAGCACCGGCATGATGGGGAACTTGTGGAACTCCATCAGCGTGTAGTAGGCCTTCTTGGCGGCCTCCGCGTCGAACTTGCCGTCCTTGTAGAAGTCGCTGTTCTTCCATGCGGGCAGTTCGCCGGCCGCCTCGGCCGCGCCGGCCCGGCCGCCCAGCAGGTGAACCGCCGCCACCCCCGCCGCCATGCCCTTCAATGCTCCGCGTCGCGTGATGTGCTTCATCGAATGGTCCTTTCAGAGTTTGTTATCAACAACGGTCACGGGCCGGTCCGGCGACGCTACTGGCGCCCGGCTCGCCGGCCTGGACGTCCCGTGAGTATAACCGAACGGCCTCCCCGCGTTCAATAGGCCGAATCAATGGGAGCTCCCCGGAAAAATGGGCTTCACGTCCCGCGCCCCTTGCGGTTAAGCTGGAGGGCGACATTGCACGTGACGAACCATGAACCAGGCGCCCCCGACGGGCGCCTCTTACAGGAGAAGAAGAATGATGTTCACGCGACGGACGTTCCTTGCCGGGACCGCGGCCGGGCTGGCCGGGGCGACGCTGATGCGCGATCTGCTGGCGGGCGAGGGCGGCGGGCTGAAGTACCGCATCGGCAGCCGGACCGGTTCCTTCGGCGGCAAGTACGAGATCGCCAAGAAGGTCGGCATCGAGGGCGTCGAGCCCGGCGTCGGCAATCCGGCCGACAAGCTGGCGATTGCAAGCCCCGAGTTGATAAAGAAGTATCAGGATGAGACCAAGGCGGCCGGGCTCGTGGTATGCAGCCTGTCGATGGACCTGATGAACGGCAGCCCGATGGCGACGGACCCCAGGGGCCCGAAGTGGCTGGAGCAGACC
>Ga0315279_10009492_pt1 | contig 11588 bp, 9 predicted proteins | sample YL17G06_20_MG_FD_203694 | JGI IMG/M metagenome (GOLD analysis project Ga0315279, IMG submission 203694) | Sediment microbial communities from Yellowstone Lake, YNP, Wyoming, USA - YL17G06_20 | ecosystem: Environmental > Aquatic > Freshwater > Lake > Sediment | place: USA: Wyoming | collected...
TCGTCGCCTCAGGCGATATATCGTCCACAATCGTATGGGACACTGTGACCTTTACGGTAGTCTTCCCCCGCCCCGTCGGAGGATACACGATCACTCCGCGAAAACAACCAGATTTCACCGAACAATACCTTACCATAACGGCCACATTGGCGGCGGCATTCATCCTGACCAAGCGTAGACTTCGCAAGAAGTAGATCACGCTGCTAGGTCATCATAACTCTGGTTTGAATGGAACAACATTTTTTCCCTCACCCTGTGGTTCTGTCCTTTACGATTCAAAAGCTGCTGAACCTGCATGAAATGAACGGGTTTCGCTGGCAGACCCATGATGCGTGCAAAACTCTGTCTTGTTTTTGGAACATAAGAAGGTGTCCGGTTTCTGTCACTCATAAGTTAGGTCACCTCGTTTGGCTTGAAAAAATGAAGGGGTTGCGCGGGAGACTTCACTCAACGTGGTTTTGTCGCTGACTGATTAGACGAGCTTCTTTTCAGACAAGAAGGAAAAATCACATCTTAAAAAGACGAAAGACAGGCAAACAAGCAACAGTTTTGAAAAGTAATACCTCTAGATTGATCGAAACACTAAAAAATACCTTGCCCACCTTTCTTGAAACGACCGCTAGACCCATCGAGGGCCCGTAGCTCAGTAAGGACAGAGCACCGGACTTTTAGGCAAATGGTCCGCAGAGAGATCCGGTGGTCCCGGGTTCAATTCCCGGCGGGCCCGCTATCATTTCATTTTGAAAAGAAAAATGGAGATAGGGACGGAATTCATCGAAATCATTCGCGGTTTCATTGTTTAGGCGTTGAAGGTGTTTCTTTCTTCATTAGTCCCCATGCTACCAGTATGATTCCAATGAGTCCTATGACTCCGACCGCGCCGTAGAAGTACCATTTGTAGTCAGAGGTTCCGTAGATGTTGAAAATGTGAAGAAGAAGCTGCAGACCGCCAAGTATCAAGGCGACGATGATGAGAACTGCGCCGATGGCAGTAATTGCTGTTTTCATTGTCACATACCTCATGTCTTGGTTCTACCGGAGGATGTATATAAAACCAGATATAGATTCGAAGACCTATGATTGCATTTCCATGCGTCGCCGAAGCTTCAGACTCGACATAGTACCACTGACGCTGACAACGAACGTGTAGTCTCATGAATGGACAGTGCTTCTTTGCTCTCTGTGGCAAAGGTTAATAGACTGTGTAAGACGCACGTTCACCTATGTCATTCCACTTGAGACGCAAAGACAAAGAGGTAACTGATGAAAGACTCATGAAAAAGATTCTGAAAACCACAAAGTACGTGACAATAGCTCTCTCGATGAACAACGAGCCTTATCTTGTATCGCTAAGTCACGGATATGACGAGAAAAAGAATTGCGTATATTTCCACTGTGCAAAAGAAGGCAAGAAACTTCAGTACTTGAGCTCAAACGACACCGTTTGGGGGCAAGCGCTCTTGGATTACGGATATTCCGAAGGTGAGTGCACCTACCTTTACGCTTCAGTTCATTTCAGTGGAAAAGTCACTATGCTAGAAAACCTTGAGGAGAAACGAGAAGCATTGGCGTGCATGATTCGTCAAATTGACAAGAATCCAGAAATCCTAATTACGGATCTTCGGCCAGAGCGTTTGCGGAACACCGTCGTCGGCAGAATTGACGTTGCTTACATGAGCGGCAAGAAATCAAAAGAAGTAACGATTTGACGCTTCGTTATTGGGCTGTCTTCGACTAAAGCGAAACGCTCATGATTATCCCCGCCTGCTCCTAGGTGTCGACACAACCTTGATTCTCATGCTCTCACGTCCATAGAGTCCAGATAAATAAGGACTGCAGCTGCTGACTCGTTTTTGTCAAGGACTAAAGTCTTATATTGAGAACGCGCGAATCCATATACCAACGGTGAAATGAATGAAAAATATCAGAGCAATCGGCAGAATGATAATCATAGGCATCATAATCGTGATAATTGTCATCGCAGGAGTTGTTGGCTACTACCTGACACTGCCAACTGGACCTAGTGCAAAAGACACTCTAGTGATGGGAACGACAGACTCTGTGGAAACGAATTTGGACCCTGCCCATGCATACGACTATTTCGGATGGGAAATAATCAGATCCCTCGGCGCAGGACTCGTCGACTACCTACCCGGAGCAACAGGGCCTAGCGACATAATTCCAGACTTGGCCACCGACTGGAACGTTTCGTCCGACGGCCTGCAATGGACCTTCACCCTGAGACAAGGTGTCAAATACGATGACGGAACAATATTTAACGCTACACATGTCAAGTACACTTTCGACCGTAACATCCGCATGCAAGACCCTAACGGCGCTTTCGTGGGCATAGGCTTTGGTGACATAATCCAAAACATCACTGTGGTGGATACTTACACTGTCAGATTCTATCTCACAACCCCCTATCCGTTCTTTCTTACGCTGATAGCTGGACAGGAATGCGTGATGGTCGACCCAAAGTATGCACCGATGCACGGAAGCTCATGGAACGCCACCGACTCGATTTATTACACGGAAGGAGACCCGAGGGCAAGCAACCCAATGGGATTAGGTCCGTACACACTCGCAAACTGGACCAGAACCGCTGGAAAAGACCAAGCAATGAAGCTCGTGGCAAACCCCAACTACTGGAACGCGAGTGCAGGCATACCCAAAACCAAGAACATAATAATACAATTCTACCAAAGCTCAGCAACCCTAACACTAGCGATGGAGAATGGAGAAGTCGACATCGCATTCCGACAGCTCACTGTGACCGACATCAAAACAATGCAGAGCAACACTAACTTGCAAGTCTGGCAAGGTACAGGAAACTTCATTCAGTATCTGTGTATGCAGGAAAGATACTCGCCATTCAACGAAACCAAAATTAGGCAAGCCGTGGGAGCGGCCATAAACAGAACAATGCTCGTAAGCACGGTTTTTCAGGGACAAGCCCAGAACTTGTACACAATGATTCCAATTGGCATGGCCTATCACAAGAACGTGTTTCAAGACCTCGGAGACCCCAACTACACTCGCACGCAAGAACTGCTTGCCAGCTACGGCTTCAACGCAACCAACAAACTCACTTTCGATCTGTATTACGAGACTACAGGCCACTACCCACAGAGCCCACAAGTAGCGCAAGTGCTCAAAGCATCCATAGAAGCGAGCGGAGTCATCACCGTGAACCTCCAGAGCCTAGAGTGGGCAGCAATGGGAAGTGCCCGAAACGCCGGAACGATGCAGGCCTTCATATATGGCTGGTACCCAGACTACATAGACCCAGACGACTATATCCAACCCTTCATGCAGACGTCAGGTGGAACGTGGCTTAACTTAAACTACTCAAACCCAGAGATGGACCAACTGATAGGATGGGCCAGAGGCAATACGACCGACTCGGTTCGAAATACACTGTATGAGCAGATTCAAGACCTCTCGGCAATAGATTGCCCCCAAATTCCGATCTATCAAGGAACAGCATACGCAGTCACGTCACTGAAAGTCAAAGGTGTCTACCTAGACATCACTCAGAATTGGCGTCCTTGGCTTCTCTATGCCGAGCAATAAACAACCTTATCTTCTCTTTTTTTCACTATTCGTGAAAACAAGGAAGAAATGAGTTGACACTACGCACCTACGTCGTCGCAAGAATATTACTAACGATTCCAATGATACTCATTCTCTTAACCATGGTTTTCCTGATCATCAGGGTACTCCCGGGAGACCCTGTTCTCCTTCATCTTGAGAAACACGCAACCCCAGCGGCGGTCGAGCAAATGCGCCATCAACTGGGGCTTGACAAACCACTTTGGCAACAGTACTTCGACTACTTGCTGGGTATTTTCAGAGGAGACCTCGGACTGTCTATGCAAGACTATTCTTCGGTCGGACAGCAGATCTTCTCTGCGTTCCCTGCAACTCTAGAACTGGCGATTTATTCCATGATGATTGCAGCTAGCCTCGGAATATTCCTAGGGGTACAGGCTTCAAAAGCCTACAACAAGCCTCAAGACCATGTGATAAGAATCTTTGGAATAGTGACCTACGCCATTCCAGTCTTCTTCTTGGGTATGGTTCTTCAACTTACCTTAGGCTTAGGTCTACATTGGCTACCCGTTGGTCAAAGATTCAACCCAACAATCGCGATTCCCCAATCACCATGGTATGTGGACCTCAACACTCCTTTCTCAACGTCTTTGATTTCTTCTCTGTTCAAGATCAGGAGCGTGCATTTGTCAACAGGACTCTACACATTCGACAGTCTTCTTGAAGGAAACATATTCAAGTTCATCGAATCATTGCGCTATCTATGCTTGCCTTCACTTACCCTCGGTCTGGTTCTATCAGGAGTCTTCATAAGGCTAACCAGAAGCAACATGTTTGAAACATTGAGACTCGACTTTGTCACGGCCGCCAGGGCCAGAGGGTTAAGAGAAACCAGAGTGACGTACAGCTATGCTCTCCGAAACGCATTCTTACCTGTGCTCACGATGGTAGGATTACAGTTTGCAGCTCTTCTTGGTGGCGCTGTATTGACAGAAACCACGTTCTCATGGCCTGGCTTAGGCAGGTACATAGTTGACAGGATAAACTTTCGAGATTATACAGCAATTCAGGGAGCGGTAATAGTATTTGGGCTTTTCGTGTCGATGGTAAGCTTGGCAGTGGACCTGCTCTACGCTTATCTTGACCCGAGGATCAGGCTCTGAGGCGAAGCCATGAAAAAACCGGTGAGGAAGAGAAGCTCGTTCAACAATCAGTTGCTGAAAATCGGCTCACTGAGCAAACGAGGGTTAGCAGGTTGGCTCATCATTGTCGGAGCGATACTCGTGATAGCTATCATAGTGATGACCGGTATCTCACCTTGGATCCGACCTTATGATCCTATAGCGATCAATGTTGGACCCATTCTCGCCCCTCCCAGCAACCAGCATCTTTTCGGAACGAATGACCTTGGCCAGGACGTATTCAGCAGGGTTCTGTCAGGCGGAGGAGTGATGCTTCAAGTATCCTTACTTTCAGTCATTGTCTGTCTAGCAATAGGCGTGCCACTTGGGCTCTTCGCTTCATACGCCGGAGGAATCCCTGATAGAGTCGTTGGTCTCGTGATGGATAGCCTATACGCGTTTCCAGGGCTCGTGCTGGCCATTGCCATTGCTGCGATGTTGGGCAGAGGAGTCATAAACATGGCCTTGTCAATCGCCGTGGTTTATATTCCTTCATACTTTAGAGTCATCCGCAGTCAGGTTCTGAGCATAAAGGAAACGTCCTATATAGAAGCCGCAGACGCAATCGGAGCTAGAAATCGAACGATCCTGAGTAGATACGTCCTGCCCAATATAGTGCCCTCAATAGTGGTCGTCGCAACAGTGAACTTCGCAGATGCTATTCTCACCGCTGCAGGACTGACGTTCATCGGGTTAGGAGTTCCTGTCACCGTACCCGACTGGGGTTTGGACTTGACCAGCGGACAAAGACTCCTGACTAGCGGAGCGTGGTGGGTCATAAGTTACCCTGGACTCATGATCATATTATTGGCGCTGGGTTTCACTCTGATGGGCGAAGGATTGAGCGAGATGTTGAACCCGAGGCTTGAGCAATGAATGAAGAGACCACTGACGAGTCCCATCTGCTTACGGTGAACGGACTTACTGTCGAGTATTGGACGAGACGTGGGAAGATTAGAGCAGTTGAAAACGCGTCGCTCACATTGGACAAACAAGAGACCTTGGGCGTCGTGGGCGAATCAGGTTCTGGGAAGTCGACGCTTGGCATGTCATTGATACGGCTCGTGCCCTACCCAGGCAGAATAGTATCCGGTGACATAAATCTTGAAGGCCAGAACATACGAAAAATGAAAGACGAAGAAATGCGAGATGTAAGGGGAAGAAGGATCTCTTACGTTTTCCAGGATCCGATGACATCGCTTAACCCTGTCGAGAAAATCAAGGATCACTTTGTTGAGTTGATTCAAACTCACGAACCGAAGGTGTCAAAAACACAGGCCCTGGAACGGGCAAACCAATTGTTCAGAGATGTTGGAATCCAGGAGGAACGGATAAACGATTATCCACATCAGTTGAGCGGTGGAATGAGACAGCGAGTGATGATCGCCTTGGCACTGGCTTTAAACCCCAGCGTTGTAATAGCAGATGAACCGACAACAGCTTTGGACGTGGTCGTACAGGCCAAGATCCTGGACCTTCTCAATTCCCTGAAAAATCGATACGGAATGGCACTAATACTCATAACGCACGATCTGAGCATAGTGCTTCAGAGAAGCGACAAGATCATCGTCATGTACGCCGGAAGAATAGTTGAATACGCTTCCAGTATCGACCTATATTCCAGCACTCAACACCCATACTCGCAGGGACTACTGAAATCAATTCCCAATATCGAGCTCACTGACCAGAAACTTGAAGCTATAGAAGGCTCACCACCAGACCTTCTCAACCCACCCAAAGGATGCCGATTCTGGCCACGATGTTCCTTCGCAATGCCAGAATGTCGGATGGAAGAACCACCGCTTTTCGAAACCAAAAAGAACCATCTTGTCAGATGTTACCTTTACAAGGATGAGACAAATGACCAGTGACGAGATTCTTCGAGTCGAACACCTGAAAAAGTATTTCCCAGTTGAGAAGGGCTTCCTCGAAAGGCTTCTCACCAGTTCCAGACGGTTCGTGAAAGCCGTGGACGACGTCAGTTTCTCGATAAACAAAGGCGAAGTGTTCTCGCTAGTCGGAGAAAGCGGATGTGGAAAATCAACAACAGGCAGACTAGTCGTGAGACTGATTGAGCCGACTTCAGGTCAGGTATTTTTCGAACAACAGAACATAACAGAAATAGAAAAAGGGGCATTCAGGGAATACAGACGAAAACTCCAGATCATTTTTCAAGACCCATATGCCTCTCTCAACCCAAGAATGAAGGTCGGCCAAGCCGTCGGGCACCCTTTGGAAATTCATCATTTAGAAAAGGGCGACGAAGAAAGAAAAAAAGTCATGGAAATCCTGCAAAGAGTTGGGCTCACGCCGCCTGAACAGTTCATCAATCTCTACCCACATCAACTTAGTGGTGGACAACGCCAGCGAATTGCGATGGCACGGTCCCTCATTCTTAACCCAGAATTTATCGTAGCCGACGAACCCGTGTCAATGATCGATGTCTCGTTAAGGACCACGATAATTGATCTCATGCTTGAACTAAGAAAAGAGTTTGACCTAACTTACCTTTTCATAACCCATGACTTGGCAATCGCAAAATACATTTCCAATAGAATAGCAATAATGTACCTCGGAAAAATCGTTGAAATGGGAGACAAGAACGAGATCTTCTCAAACCCGATGCATCCATACACGCAAGCACTAATGTCCTCAATTCCTGTTCCAAACCCAGAACGAAGACGGGAAGCCATCGAACTGAAAGGTGAGGTGTCATCAGCAATAGATATCCCAAAAGGATGTCGGTTCAACCCAAGATGCCCATACGCCGATGAAAAATGCAGGACAACTGAGCCCGAATTGATACCCGTAAAACCTGATCATTTTATTGCTTGCTTAAAGGCAGAAGTGAAATAGAGACGCAGTTTATCTTCTCGTAAGAATAAACAACAATCATATTGCCGAAGCTAGTCAGCTTACGGAAGACGAATCAAGCGCGCCAACCATGGAACACGACACTATGTGGATATTCAGATGCAACAAAAGGAACTACTCTCATAAAAGAGTCTGACAACGACTGTAGGGGCTCTCCGCAAATTGGACTATGTTCAACAGATCATTCCACGTCTGTGGCCAAAAGAGACAAATAGAAACGAATTTTGGTAAGTTAGAGTTTCAGCTTTCTGAAAATGCTTTTCGAAGTTTTTCCTTTTTCTCGATAAGACAGGACCTCACAAAACTCGAGGATACTGCCACAATTCTTGCATTGAACATAACTTTTTTCACGGTTCGCCACGAGCCAAAACCCCTCTTTCGAGCCACATTTCGGACAAGTATTCATAGAACGCGCGAATGCTTCGATCTCATCCAAACCCAACTTCTGTCCCAAATTGTGGAGAGATTGCTGTTCGATTTATGTCTTGTGTACTACTCCTTCAGGTGAGAACCTTTCGGTTTCCGTCTGAGACACTAATCTCCGGACCACGGGGAAAGCAAGTCTGAAACTGCAAAATCGGCACATTTTGAATTCATCTGCAGTATTCCAGAATCTTTAAAGCCTTGATTAGTGACCATGCCAACAACTGCAAACAGGTCGAATCTGCCCTGATCAAAAATAGAAGAATATTCCAGAAGACATTTATCTTTTGCAAAGGTCTAACTACTCTGCTAACAGGAGAATTATTATGACTCGAAAGACGTTGTTGTCCGTCATTTTTCTCGTTGCAATCTCTATTCTCTTGGCAAAGCCCCTATTGGCGAGTACTTCAACATATTACGCGTTCGGATCCGAAAACCTGCCGCAAGTTACTTACACTCTGACGATTACGATAGTCGGCAACGGGTCTGTTTCCCTCAACGGTACAGGACCCTATAATTATAACGATGTTGTCTTCATGACGGCGTTTGCAGACTATGGTTGGCTTTTCCACGGTTGGACTGGAGACCTGAATAGTTCTGCGAATCCTGGGATGATCGTCATGAACAGCAACAAAGTCGTTACCGCTAATTTTATCCCAGGCAATACTCTGAGTCTAACCGTCATGACCGATAAGTCGATTTACGGAGTATCGGACACTGTGAACATTAATGGAAGTCTAAAGTGGGTCCCTGGCAACATACCAGTAACCAACGGCATAGTCGCCATCGAGGTAAGAGATCCCCACGGGTCTCTATTCACCATCAGGACTAGGCCCACAGGATCCGCAGTTGGAACCAATTGGCTCGTTAACTTCACAGCGCTTTATCCTTGCGACCAGAATGGCGTGCCAAAGTACAGCTTCAAACCTCGTGAAGATGTCTGGATATACGCACAATGGAAAAACTTTGACCAGATCAACGCCCACAACGTGACCGAAACTATCGTTTTCTATGACCCAACCTCTGCAGCTATCGGCTTCAATGTCGCGTCAGGCACGCTTTCACCGAACTCGGTCAGCACCGTACATTTCAGAGCCGTCCAAATTGTCGATAGAGGCGTAATTGGGAATTTTGTCGTCTACGGCAGTCTTCTTTCCGCCTTTCCCAAAGATGGCGGATACCCATATTGTCAAGAATGGTCAGCAAGTTTATCGGTAACTTCATCATTAGGGTTGTCGCCAATTTCCACCAGTCGATCTGCGCTCTTGTCGGACCCAAATGGGACCTATAGTTTGATCTTCAGATTTCCTTCAGCGTCCGTACCGCACGGCCACTACAACATCTATGCAAGTACCTACGATTTCTACTATCAAGTTCTCATAACGAGTCATACAAGTTTCTATCTACCTTTGATTGGAGACATAAACCATGACGGAAGCGTGGACATCTTTGACGCGATCCTGCTGAGCAATGCTTTCAATACAACGCCAGGCAATGCAAAGTGGAACCCCAACGCCGATCTCAACGGAGATAGTTCCATAGACATATATGATGCGATACTTCTTGCAGCACATTTCAATGAATCCGGTTGATCCCAAGTCGTCGGTCAAGGATGCACGTCTATATCCATCCTTTTTTCCACACCTCCGCTATATTTTTCTAGACGGAATATTCCGCAAATGAAGTGCATGTTTTTTATCAACGCCGCTCAAGATTGAATGACCATGATAACTAGGCATCATAGAAGAATCTTCCATAGCGGTCTAAATAGAACCGTGAATCAACTCTACGATGATAGTTGGGAGCAGTTTAGTTAGACAACGTACTAAACGCATCAGATTTCCAGCGATAGTACTGAAAAAAGTCTCGCTCAACAGCGAGGGAAAAACAATGGCGCAGCGAAAGGAGAAGGCAGGGACGACTACTGCGAAGATATTCCTCTTACTTTTTCTACTTCTAGCGCTGTGTCTGCTTCCATACGTGAACCGTTCTTTTGCGAACGCCCAGATAGGAGCAGAGATTGATCTTTTCACGGACAAGGAACCCTTCAACGGAAAAGGTGCGAATCAGTCAAGTGACGCCTTCGAGCCCCAGGAATTGGTATTTCTCAGGGCGCTCGCAACGTACAATGGGGGTCCTGAACGCAATATGCTGGTTGCATTTCAAGTCAACGGCCCATCAAACCCGTTTGAAAACATTTCGATAGTAGGAGCCGGAACAACCAACGACACTGGATTCGCCGAGTTTTCTTTCAGGATTCCTTGGCCCAATTCCCAAGCAGAAGAAATCATTTTCGGTCAGTGGTTTGCTATTGCAACAACAAATATCGCAGGAGAGGTCGTAGTAGACACTATTACGTTCAGAGTAGGTTGGATCGTCAGTGTAGCCGAGCTCACAACTCTCAGCTCGCATTTTAGTCCTCAATCAGTTTTTGCGAGGCAGGACACCGTCGTGTTCAATATGACAGTCGAGAATATAGCTCGAATAGCCAAATTGGCCACAATAAAAGTTGAGGTTGAAGACTCAGAAAAGAATCCAATAATTCACATAGAAATGGAAAGCATGCTCTTCCCACCGGGAAAAAGTTACGTGCAGACCTACTCTGTGATACCTGTCTCTGCAGTTGTTGGCCCAGCAAATACTTCAGCCGCTGCTTTTACGGCGCCTCCGGAGAGCGGAGGAAGACTTTACAGCCCTGCCATTTTCACAACTTTCACCATTGCCGCAAAAGACATCGCCATAACTGGCGTCAGACCGTCAAAGGAGTCCATTATTGCAGGTGAAACAGTTGATATCGAAGTCACTCTGCTCAACAGGGGCAACCAGTCTGAGTCTTTCAATGTGAGCGTGTATTTCGATTCTACCATCATCGAAACCAAGGAGGCCAAAGATATCGCGCCTTTTGTGGAAGAAAAGATGTCTTTCACTTGGCAAACAGACTCTGTAAACCCTGGTTCTTATCAAATAAGTGCTTTCGCTCCGCTTCCAGGAGACATCAACCCATCAGATAACTCTTTCACGGATGGAATCGTCGAAATCAAGAGTGAACAAGCTCACGACGTTGCTGTCTTGACCGTTGTACCGTACCCTCGAGTTGTGAGCGTTGGGCAAGTCGTCGGCATCAGCGTTACGGTGAAAAACAAGGGAAACAACACTGAATCTTTCTATGTGACAACATACTACGAACATGTGGTCATCTCAAAGATACTGGTGACCGACCTTGTTCCCTCCGGTGAGCTTAATCTGAATTTCAAATGGAACACGACAGGCACCTTACCAAATACCTATGTAATCTCCGCAGTGGCTGACACTGTCGAAGGCGAAACACAAACCGCCGACAACACTTTTGTCGATGGGACGGTGACCATAACAACGAATGTCCAGTTTCTCCTGCCTCCTGAATGGTTGTTTTTCTTCATAGTAGTAATAATAGCCGGAATTGCGGGCGCAATCCTGCTTATCCTAATCCTTGCTTTGGACAGAATCCGTCGGCGACGGCCGCGCCCGGCGTACACGGTGCTGGCACATCCTCACATATGAAAAACAGGACTTTGT
>Ga0315279_10009493_pt1 | contig 11588 bp, 8 predicted proteins | sample YL17G06_20_MG_FD_203694 | JGI IMG/M metagenome (GOLD analysis project Ga0315279, IMG submission 203694) | Sediment microbial communities from Yellowstone Lake, YNP, Wyoming, USA - YL17G06_20 | ecosystem: Environmental > Aquatic > Freshwater > Lake > Sediment | place: USA: Wyoming | collected...
AGGGTCGGGCGCGTCATCGCTGAGACGGGCCAACCGGAGAGCCAGGCTGTTCGCTGCAGCGATGTGCCCGCAAGTCCTGGTCACGAGGATGGGGTGCGCGGTCGAGACCTCGTCCAAATCCCAGCGGTCCGGATGCCTCTTCTCAGCCAGTTTGGAGTGGTCATACCCCCATCCGCGTATCCAGGAGCCGTGAGGAGTAGTCGCCCCTTTTTCCATGAGCGCGGCCTGGATGTCCTTTATGGACCGGACGTTCGGGTACTTCAGGTTCACACCAAGCTGGTTCGTCCCGAAGGAGAGCATGTGGCAGTGGCTTTCGACCAGGCCCGGGATGACCGCGCGGCCTTTCAGGTCGACGACCTCAGTGCTAGGGCCCCTGAACTCCATCACCTGGTCCTTCGTGCCGGCCGCCAGGATCCTGTTGCCGCCGATCGCGACAGCCTCGTAGACGCTGTCGCACGCATCGACCGCGATCACCGGGCCGCCTGTGAGGATCCACGTCGCCTTCATCTGCGAACCTTCTCCAAACCTGCTCCTATGGTCCTCACCGGGCCGCCACGGACCTGCACGCGCGCCCAATCTTCTCGATGGCCTCGTCGACTTCGGCTTCCGTGATCGTCAGCGGAGGCGTCACGCGGAGCACGTTTCCGTACAGGCCCCCTTTGCCGACGAGCACGCCCTCCTGCCGCGCGACATCCATAAAGGTCGCGGCCAGGTCAGGAGCGGGCACTTTACCGTCGCGGACGACCTCTATCCCGATCATCAGGCCCTTGCCCCTCACGTCACCCATGAAGGGGTACCTCTCCTGCAACTTCTTCAGGCCGTCGAACACCCTCTTCCCCCGCACGGCGACGTGCTTAGGGAGGTCCTGCTCCTTCATGACCTTGAGAGTGGCCATGGCCGCGGTCATGCTGAGCGGGTTCCCGCCGAACGTGGAGATCGTGCTTGCGGTGAAAGAGTCCGCTATCTCGGGCGCCGCTATCGTCGCCCCAATCGGCGCTCCGTTGGCCAAGCCCTTCGCGAAGACCATGAGATCCGGTTCGACGCCCCAGTGCTGGATGCCGAACATGTAGTCGCCGGTGCGCCCGAACCCCGTCTGCACTTCGTCGCATATGAAGACCCCGCCGTACCGCCGGACGATCTCCACCGCGATCTTGAAGTACTCAGGCGGAGGAGTGATGAACCCGCCGACGCCCTGGATGGGCTCGGCTATCATCGCCGCCACGTGGCCGTCGGTGGTGGTCTTGATCAGTTCCTCGATGTCCCGAGCACACGCTACGCCGCACCCCGGGTACGTAAGGTGGAACGGGCAGCGGTAGCAGTACCCGCTGTGAGCATGGGTGATCCCCGGTTCGCTCGTCCCGAGGCGCCAGGCGGCGTGCCCGGTCAGCGAGGTCGCCAGGACGGAACGTCCGTGGTAGCCATGCCTGAGAGAGACGATCCAGTGGGACTTCGTGTAGAACCTGGCCGTCGCTATGGCCGTCTCGATGGCTTCGGTGCCGCTGTTCGTGAAGAAGCACTTCTGGAGATTCCCCGGAGTGATAGCGGCGAGCTCCTCGGCAAGCTCTAGCATCGGCAGGTTCAGGTAGCACGTGGACGTGTGGACGATGTGGCGGATCTGGTCGCACATCGCCTCCACCACTTCCGGATTGGCGTGGCCGACGCTGGTGGTCAGGATGCCGCCGAAACAGTCCAGGTACTCCTTGCCTGCAACGTCCTTGACTCTCAGTCCGTTGCCCTCGACCAGGACCAACGGGTCAGCGTAGTAAGTCTTCATGGCCGGGTACAGGTACTTCTGCTGCTTCGCGGCAAACTCGCTCGCCATCGTCGATCACGCCTTTCGTTGTGTGCACTTGAAGTTGATTCAACCAGGCCTTCCGCGAATCCTCCGCCAAGGGTGGATGCGAGCCACGATCTCAATGGAGCGGTAGGCGACGGCTCGGGAGTATCCCGGCAAGCGCGTCAGTGGCCTGCACTGGCAACGAAGAGGAACTTCTCCAGCCGCATCGCGGGGATTAGACCACCGCCGAGTAGCTTCCTCTCTCTGCTAAACTCGATTCGCGCAAGCGCTTCGAGAATGCTCTGGGTGAACCGCATGTTCATGATCGCGCGCCTGACCTTGCCCCGCTCCACGAGGAACGTGCCATCCCGGGTCATTCCGGTGATGATGGTCTTCTGGGGGTGGACCGGGCGCACGTAATGGAAGCGCGTCACAAGGATCCCCCTCTCTGTGCCGGCGATGAGCTCCTCTCTGGAGACAACCCCTTCCTCGATGAACAGGTTGCCGCATCCTCCGTAGTGGCCGGTCGATTGCCGGCCCTCCTTGAATGCACTGGCGGAGTCGTACGCCAGGCCGGAGGCCACCCCCTTATCGATCAGCACAACCCTGGACTTAGGCTGCCCCTCGAGGTCGAACGAGGACGGGAGGCCCGCGGGATCCAGCCCGTCGTCCCACAACGTCAGGTCCGGCGACGCCATCTGCCTGCCCAGGTTACCGCACAGGAACGACTGCCCATCCTGGTACGAGCGCGCATGGAAGCCAAGGTACACGAGGTAACCTATCATTTCGGCTACTGCGTAGGGTTCAAGGACGACCGAGTACTCCCCCGGTTCCAGGGCCAGCTGATCGCAGTTCAACGCGCACCTTGCCGCGGCTTCCTCCGCTACTTCACTCACGTTGACTTGGCCGATATCCCGCGCCACGGTCTCCGCATAACCCGAACCTTCCGGGGAGGTGACGATACAGGTGAGATGCGCCCGTGTCTGGGCTTGATAGGCCCTCACCCCGAGCGAGTTGGCGACCGCGGTCTCAGCCACGTGGGTCGAGCAGATGCCCGCGGCCTGGAAGCCGGACTTAGCGGCCGTCCGGATCACCCTGAGGACGTTATCCGCCCGGTACGCCGGGCCAGCCTGGGCTGTTGATTCAGAGTACGACTCAACTGGGGTGAGCCGTCTGGGTCCAGGGAGCGAGACCAAGTCCGGGTTGTCCTGGGACAGCTTCGCATTCGCCGAAGCCCGCCGCGCCGCCTCCCGAAGTGAGTCCTTGGTAAGGGAGTTGGTGGCGGCCAAACCGACCTTCCTACCCCGGATGGCCTTGATGAGCGTCCTCGCGTCCGTCTCCACGCTGCTCTGGGTCACTGCGGAGTTGGCGTATCTGGTGAAACCCTCATCGTGAGCTTGAAGGAGCGCTTCGGCCTGGTCGCCGCCGCATGCGCGTAGGGCGGATTCGAGGATCTCAAGGGCCCTGTCCTTCCCTACCACTTGCCCACACCTACCTTCACGTTCCTGAACCGCGCCGGGGAAGCGCCGTGGCCCACCCCGATCAGCTGGAGGGGTTCCCCTTTACCGCAGGTCGGCATACCCCAGACTCTCCACCGGTCCTTGCCGCCTATCGCGTCGCAGGAGTTCCAGAACTCCGGGGCGTTGCCGGTATAGGTCGGGTTCTTGACCATGCGCCGTAAGGACCCGTCCTCTATCTCCCACCCGACCTCGGTCCCGAACTGGAAGCTGTACCGCCGGTCGTCGATGGAGAAGCTCCTGTTGACGTCCATGTAGATGCCGTGCTTGGTGGACCGTATCATCTCGTCCAGGGCGTAGTCGCCGGGCATGAGGCTCACGTTAGTCATCCTTATGAGCGGGATCTTGTCGAAACTCATCGCCCTGTTTGCCCCGTTGGACCTTTCGCCCAGAGTCGCAGCCATCTCTCGCGAAGTGAGGTAGTTCAAGAAGATGCCGTCCTTCACAATGTCAACTCGCTGGGCAGGCACGCCATCGTCGTCGTACCCGAAGCTGCCGAGTGCTCCGGGTATGGTCGAGTCGGCAACGATGTTCACCAGTGGGGAGCCGAAGCGGAAGGTGCCCCTCTTGTCGAGCGTCAGGTACGAGGTGCCGATGGCGCCGGTCTCCATGCCGGTGGCCCTGTCGTACTCGACGGCATGTCCGCAGGACTCATGGATCTGGGCCGCGAGCTGAGAGCCCTCCAGGATGACGTCGATGGTGCCGCTAGGACACTGGTCTGCCTTCGTCAGCTCCCACGCTTCCTTAGCCACTCGCTCGGCGTTCCCCAGAAGGTCCAGTTCCTCGACGTGTTCCCACCCTCTCCCGGCGACGTCCCCACTCACCCCGGCAGGATAGGTCCTCGTTTGAACCTCATTCTGCCCTCTCGCCATCGCCCGGATAGATGCGCCGGTCTGGACGAAGCGCTGGTGGATGTAGGAGCCTTCGGTAGATGCGAAGGTCTTGTCTTCGCTCCTGCAGCTCAGCTGGCCGCTCGTGAGATCCACTGGAGCCGTCTTTCTCATGAGTCGCTCCGCTTCGAGCAGAAGCTCCACCTTATCCTCCACCTTGACCTCAAAGGGGTCGGTCTTGGGGGTAGCCTCCCATTCGGCGACCACGGGATCGATAGGGGCAAGGACAGCCCTTTTCTTCACCAACTGGCGCGAAGAATCCGCTATAGCTGCGGCGGTCCCGGCAATTCGCGTGACCTCCTCAGCCGTGAAGTCGTTGGACGAGGCGAACCCCCAGGCTCCGCCCTTTAGGACTCGAACGCCGAACCCGGTATGCTCTTGGGTACTGACGAAGTCCACGTGCCCGTTCTTGGTGGTAATCGCGTCCGTCCGGGTGCTTCCCTGCCGTATGTCGCAGTACTCGGCCCCCAGTCTCTTTGCGATCCCGAGGGCCAGTTCCATGAGGTCTCTCAAACCAGACTCCTCCTCCTGGTTGAGGTTTCTAGCTTCGGCAGGCGGCTCCTTCCACATGAGTGCCGTGGTGGGCCACGTCATCTGCAAGGCTCGGCTCTGCAGGTTGAACCACCAATGCAGTACGGTTGTTGCTAAGGAGTGGAAGAAGAGTTCCAATTGATCAGGAGGACCGCCAGCACGCTACCCTGTGCCCCTGCTCCGCCTCCAGAAGCTCTGGCCGTTCTCTCGCACACCGCTCAAGGGCCACCGGGCACCTGCTATGGAATGCACAACCTTCGGGAGGATTGACGGGGCTCGGTACCTCTCCCTTCAGTGGGACCCTTTCCCTAGTCCTCATCATCCTCGGGTCAGGGACAGGTACGCAGGACATGAGAGCCACCGTATACGGGTGCAGCGGCTTGTCGAAAACCGCTCCGCAATCACCGGTTTCGAGCAGCCTTCCGAGGTACATGACGATGACCCGGCGGCTCGTGTGCCTGATGACGTGAAGGCTGTGGGCGACGAATATGAACGCGGCATTGAAGACCTTCTGAAGATCGGAGAACAGGTTGAGTACCTGCGACTGGATGGACACGTCGAGAGCCGACACCGGTTCGTCACACAGCACTATGCTCGGCTCGATCACTAGAGCCCGCGCGATCCCGATCCGCTGTCTCTGGCCACCGCTGAACTCGTGAGGGTAACGCTTGCCGTCGCTCGGACGCAAGCCCACCATCTCCAAGACGCTGTCCACCTTTTGTCTCCTCGCATCAGTCAGTAACCCCGGCGTGTGGATATCCAGCGGCTCTGCTACGATGTCTTCCACAGTCATCCTGGGGTCGAGAGACGAATATGGGTCCTGACAGACCATCTGGACGTTCCTCTTGTAGCGCAGAGCATCCTTGCGGTCCAGCGTCGCCACATTGGCGCCTTCAAACAGGATCGAGCCGGCGGTGGGCCGGTATTGGCCCGCAATAGTGCGCACAAGGGTCGTCTTCCCGCACCCGCTTTCACCGACCAGGCCGAGGGTTTCGCCCCTTTCGACCGAGAAACTGACGCCATCCACGGCGTGGACCTTCAGTTTCGAAGCTCCAAAAAGGCCTGCCCTGACTGGGAAATCCTTCTTGACTTCACGCACTTCAAGCAGCGGCGCTGAGTTCTGCGTCAAAGGTATCCCTCCCGGCACCTAGCCCTTGCTCCATGCCCAACAGGCGACCTTCCGCTCATGTCCGACCACGGCAAGCGAGGGGACCTCCTCCCTGCACACCGGCATAGCCTTCGCGCACCGCGGGTGGTAGCGGCAGCCCGCCGGGTAGCTCAACGGGTGAGGTACTAAACCGGCTATGACGTCCAGCTTGGGGGTCACCCGGTCCATCCGGGGGATGCACCTGAGAAGTCCCCCGGTGTAGGGGTGGAGGGGGTCGTCGAACAGGTCGTCGACCGGCGCTTCCTCCACGATCCTGCCTGCGTACATGACGGCCACTCGATCAGCCATGCCTGCGATGACCCCTAGATCGTGGGTCACCAGTATCACAGCCATCCCCGTGTCCTCTTTCATCGCCATGAGGAGGTCAAGGATCTGCGCCTGGATGCTCACGTCAAGGGCAGTGGTGGGTTCGTCCGCCAGGAGAACTGCAGGCTTGCAGGCCATGGCCATCCCTATCATGATCCTTTGCCTCATGCCCCCGGACAGCTCGTGCGGGTACCTCTTCACGGCGTCATCCGGATCCGACAAGCCAACCTGGGCCAGTATTCTCTTCACTTCGCCCAGGGCATCCTCCCGGCCCATGCCGCGGTGTTCCACAAGGACCTCGGATACCTGGTCTCCGATGGTCAGGACCGGGTTGAGGGCAGTCATCGGCTCCTGAAACACCATGGATATCCTGTTCCCTCGCAGGCCCCGCACGACTTCTTCGGGGCTTCTCAGGATCTCGGTCCCCTCTAGGTAGACCTCACCGGAAGGGAACCGGGCCGGAGGAGCCTGCAGCAGCCTCATGACAGAGAGACACGTAACGGTCTTCCCGCAACCCGACTCCCCCACGAGGCCCAGGACTTCTCCTTCACGGACGTGACACGATACTCCGTCGACAGCCTTAACTACGCCGTCAGGAGTGTCAAAATACGTCTTCAGATCCCGGATCTCCAGCACTTTCTGCGACTCCGGCTTCACGCTAGCGCCCCCCGGCCGGGGCCCGGGACAGGATTGCCCCGGGCCCCCAACTGCAAGCGTTATCTCTCTTTATACCACCTGTACGCATTCTCGGTCGTGCCTGGCTCAAATCCGGGCATCTTGAACTCGGCGAGCTTCTCCCTGTAGAAGGTGGCGTTCTGGTAGACCAGCAGCGGCATGATCGGCAGGTCCTCGGAGAAGATCCTGAGGTGCTCAGCGTATAGCTCTTTGCGCTTGGCGGGATCTACGGTCACCGAGGCCTCTCTCACGAGTTCGTCGCTCTCTGCGTTCTGCCAGCCGTAGTAGTTCAGGCCGCCCCAGGAGTTGGCTTCCGACGGGATGACGCTCGAGTAGTAGTAGGCGTCCGCTTCGGAGAAGATGTTCCATCCCCAGTCGCCCATCATCGTGTCGAACTTCCTGTAACGCCTGAAGTTCGCGGAGAACGCGGACCAGGGCATGTTGTTCGGTTTGTACTCGATCCCGACCTGCTTGAGGTAGTCGCGCACCATCATCTGCACCTGCTCCAGGCCCGTGGAACCGGCCGGCGTCACGTTCTCGACCGAAAGCCGCACCCCGTCTTTCACCCTCACACCATCGGAACCCATCTCCCAGCCCAGTTCGTCGAGGAGGGCATTGGCTTTGGCCGGGTCGTACTCATAGTGGATTGCCGCGCCCGCCGTATATAGCGGGTGGCGCGGAGACGCGATCCATGCGTCGGCGACCTGGTGCTTTCCGCCGAACACCACTTGGTTTATGGTGTCCCGGTCGATGGCATACAGGAATGCCTGCCTGACCTTCGGATCAGCAAGCACCGGGTGAGGCTTGGACAGGTCCTTTGGGTCATTGTAGTTGCCGCCGATGTACAGCACCGAGTTCTGGGACATGCTGTACGCGAGCGCAAGCCCTGACGGCTTCTGCCTGTCAAGCTGAAGCGCCAGGTCCATGTAGATGCCGCCGTAGTCGATGGACCCGTTGAGGATCATCGCCATGAACGATGCCGAGTCAGGGACGATCTTCATGACGAGCTTGGAGGCGTTGGGCGCCCCCATGTAGTAGTAGGGGTTGGGCTCGAATACCACTTCCTGGCCCGGTTTGTACTCCTTGAGCCTGTAAGGACCGGGCAATACCGGGTTGGTCGAGACGTAGTCCTGGAACTTGACCCAGTCTCCATCCTTCACAGCCTGATCGTAGGCCGTTTCAAAGAAGTGCTTCGGCAGAGACACGAGCCCGCAGTACCCCTGCACCGAGTTATTTATGAGCCAGGCATAGGGGTAAGGTTCCTTCCACGTTATCTTGAAGACGTGGGGATCTACTATCTCAAGCTTCTCGATTTTCTCATACGGCGCTCTGTTGAGGATAGGGACCTTGGTGTTCATGAACGCCTTGAGGGCGAACTCGACGTCAGCGGTGGTCACGGGGATTCCGTCGTTCCAGTACAGGTTCTCGCGGAGCTCATACGTGAGCTCCATGCGGCCACCTGACAGCATCTTCCAGAGTCCATTCTCCACGCTCGGGATCCGCTTGATGAGCCTGGGGTAGAACACCGGAGAACCGTCCGCGCCGAGGTCCATGCCGACAAACGGCTCAACCATGTACCCGTACGACGTGGCCGTTGCGCCCAGCTGCGTGAAGAGGGCGCAGAACCCCGTCGGGTCCATGTCCCTGCGGAACGTAATCTGTGTCGCAGTAGGTCTGTACTTGGTGCCGTAGATGGCGTAAGCCGCTTCGGCCCTGGTCGCCGAAGCGTTCGGCGCGCAGAGTCTTCCCCACCTGTAGGTAAGCAACTGTACGCCCGCCCTGTAAGCCAAAGTCATGGCGCCGATAGCGTAATCCGGGATCTGGACCTCATCATTCGCGAGCACGCAGGGGCTACTGATGCTCCCGGCTTCGCCTTCGAGGCCTAGAACCCTTATCAGCATCAGGGCAAGGTCGGCCCGCTTGATCAGGTCCTGCGGCCCGAACAGCCCGCCGCCGTAACCTTTGATGTACCCCTGCTTCGCGGCAGTCTCCACTTCCATGTACGACCACGCGGTCTTAGGCACGTCACTGAAAGTGGGCGCAGCCGGATTCACAAGCGTGAGCCCCAGAGCTCTCACGACAAGGGCCGCGAATTCCTCTCTCGTGACAACCTCTTCCGGCCTGAACGTACCGTCATCGTATCCCTTGATGATCCCGTCATCCACCATCCTGGAGATCCTCTGGGCGGCCCAGTGGTCGTCCGCCACGTCGCTGAAACTGCCTTTGGCGAATGCGACCGGCACGCACCCGAGAACCATTACCACGGCCAGCAGCAGGGCCAAAGCGAATCTTGCTTTCTTCACTTGTTTCCCTCCAGTTTGACTCGACCTGCGTTTCAATCTAACCCTAGGCCGCAAGCAATTATTCGCCGTTGCCGCCCGACTCGCCATGATCTAGCGCTCCTGAGTCTTCCCCAGGTACCACCTCCTCCTACCCTCAGCGACTTCGCCGCCGAGCCGTTCCCTAACCCCTCAGGACCATCTTGGGGTCAAACGCATCCCGCAGGCCGTCCCCGATGAAGTTGACCGCAAGGGCCGTCAGCAGGATGAAAAGACCGGGGAAGAACACCAGCCACCACGGCACGCCGCCGAAGGCGGTCCCGAACATGTAAGACATGGACCTCTGGAGGAGATTGCCCCAGCTCGGCGTTGGAGGCTGAATGCCCAATCCCAGATAACTCAGGGATGACTCATAGATGATGGCCCCCGCTACTCTGAAGGTGGTCGACACGACGATAGTGGACATGGTGTTCGGGATGAAATGGTGCCATATCACGCGCCAGGGCGACGCGCCCATCATCTGAGCGACCTGGATGTAGTCCATCTCGCGCAAGGAAAGGATGTTCCCGCGCACCAGCCGGGCAGTGCCCATCCATCCGAAGAGCGCGAGGATGAGGACTATGTTCAAGATCCCTCCGCCGAAGAAGAGGGCCGCGATCATGAGGAGGGGAATGGTCGGTATGGCCATCATGACGTCCGTGAAACGCATGATGAGGCTGTCAACCTTGGCCGGCGCCAGCGCGGACACGGACCCTATGAGGACTCCCAGAAAAGCGGAAGATGATGCACCCGCCACGCCGACGAGAAGGGATACTCTGCCGCCCTCCATCACCCGGACAAACAGATCCCTGCCCAGCTCGTCCGTGCCGAACCAGTGCGCCCAGTCTGGCGGCTTGAAGAGCTTCTTGTAGTCAGGTTTGTCCGACCTGAAGGGCCGCAGTCCCGGCCCAGAGATCGCGAGGAACGTGATAGCAGCCATCAGAACCAGCCCGACCAGGGCAAGCTTGTGGCGCCTGAACCTCTGCATTGACAGCCGCCAGAGGGAATACCCCTCCCTCTCGCCTTTCGGCTGCAGTTCAGCTAGATCGTCTTGCTTCATCTTCACGGCCCTCACTTCCCTTGCCCGTACCGGACCCTGGGGTCGACCACGGCGTACGCTATATCGGCGAGAAGGCTCCCCGACACGGTCAGCAGCCCTAGCAGCAAGAGACACGCCATGGCAAGGTTCACGTCTTTATTCATGATGGCGTCATACAAGAGACGCCCCATCCCGGGCCAGGAGAAAACCGTCTCGACGATCACAGTTCCGCCCAAGAGCCCAGGCATGTCGAGGGCAACCAGAGTGATCACGGGGATGAGGGCGTTCCTCAGGGCGTGTTTGTAGATGACGGTCCGCTCCTTCAGTCCCTTCGCGCGCGCCGTGCGCACGTAGTCCGCGTTGATGGTATCGAGCATGCTGGACCTGATGTAGCGGACCCAACCGGTCACCTGGAGAAAAGTGAGCACTGCCAGGGGTAGTGTCAAGTGCTTGAGGCCATCTACGAAAGCTCCCCATCCTCTGACGTCTTCCATACCCGTCATTCCTCCGGCCGGCAACCACCTGAGCTTCACCGCGAAGATGATGATGGTCATGAGGCCGAACCAGAAACCTGGCATGGACCGCCCGAGGTAGACCAGGAACGTCTGAACGTAGTCGCCGATCGAGTACGGCTTGAGGGCAGAGTAGACGCCGATAGGAAGAGCCACGAGTATGCTCAAGATCAGGGCAAGCGTAGTCAGGAGCACGGTCTGCGGGATCTTCTGCTTCACGATCGACATGACCGGCATATGGTACGCTCTGGAGCTCCCAAAATCACCGCGGAGCACCTTTGAGAGCCACTTGACATACCTGACCGGCACGGGTTGATCGAGGCCGTAGTACTTGCTGAGCGTCGCCATTTCCTCGGGAGTGGCGTTCGGGTTGTTCCCGAACATGAGGAGAAGAGGGTCGCCCGGAGCAAGCTCGATCAGCGTAAACAGCAGTACCGTGAGCAGCATCAGGACAGGGATGATTTCAAGAAGCCGCCTCGTTACGTAGCTCCGCAACATACCCTTCCCCTTTCGCACTCTCTCGGGCAGCTCCGTGGCGGGCTTCCCCACCAGTGCGGCGCTCCCTACACGGTTCTGCCGGGCACGTACTCGTCGCGTCCTGACACCAGCTTGCTGGGCCGGCTGCCAGGCTGCCACGGTTCCCCGGTCCAGGCCACGAGGTCCGCCCTCTTCCCTGCCTCGATGGTCCCGCTCGGCGCGCTGCAACCCGCGATGGAGGCAGCAACGGATGTTATGGCTGCAAGGGCTTTCTGCGGGGGGACTCCTTCGCGGATGAGCAGCCCGGCTTCAAGGCGCAGGTACTCAACGGGTACAATAGGGTTGTCCGTCATGAGCGCCACTCTGATGCCGTTCTCA
>Ga0315279_10009494_pt1 | contig 11587 bp, 9 predicted proteins | sample YL17G06_20_MG_FD_203694 | JGI IMG/M metagenome (GOLD analysis project Ga0315279, IMG submission 203694) | Sediment microbial communities from Yellowstone Lake, YNP, Wyoming, USA - YL17G06_20 | ecosystem: Environmental > Aquatic > Freshwater > Lake > Sediment | place: USA: Wyoming | collected...
GTTATAAGCGCAATCATAGAGCCTATGGAAAGATCTATGCCACCGGTGAAAATAACCAGCGTTGAACCGATTGCCATAAGAGCTGTTATGGAGACAGCGAGGCTCAGATTGTTGAGATTGCCTAAATTCCAGAACCTATCATTAGTAAATCCAACTATTACCGCTACTAAAATTGCCGCAATAAGCGGGCCGATAAAACCTGAGGCTGCAATACTTTTCTTCTTTAATTTTGTACTCATAAGTATTACCTTACTAGTGTTTCATGATTCTAAATAGAACTAATTAGTATTAGTTTTTTCGTCTGCATCCCTAACATCTACAATACTCGTGATTTTGCCGAATTTAAGGTTGCCGATAGTATCGCTCATTGACAACAGTTCAAGATGGTCAGAACTTACCAGCAATACGCTTTTGCCTGCAGCGGTAAACTTGTTGATAATATTATAAACCTCTATTCGTGAACCTACGTCTATACCCTGAGTAGGTTCATCCATAATAAAGAAATCCGCTTCTGCAAAAAGCCACCGCGATATTACAACTTTCTGCTGGTTGCCACCTGAAAGGAAGCTTACAAATTTGTATTCTGACCTGGGTTCGATTGCAAGCTGCTTATTGCTTTCGTCGTATGTCTTGAATTCCTTTTTTAAATCTAAAATGTGCAGTCTATTGGACTTAAACAGTTTTTTGATTCTGGCAGTGGTTGAGTTTTTGGGCCCATTAAAATTTAAGAACAATCCATCTATTTTACGGCTTTCGGTAATGTATGCCATCCCGGCCTCGATCGCCTGCTGCGGATTATTAAATTTTACTTCCTTCCCCTTGAAATAAATCTTGCCACCGGTTACTTTGTCAACGCCAAACAATGCGCGCGCAATTTCTGTACGGCCGGAACCAAGCAAACCCGAAAGGCCAAATACTTCACCTTTCCTGACTTCAAAACTGACGCTGTTAACACCGGTTTCGGTGGTAAGGTTTTCAACTTTTAAAATAACCTCGTCTTGAGCGTTGCGTTGCTTTGGATAATGCTCAGTGATCTGCCGTCCAGACATCATCTTAACTATTTCGTCCATAGTAATTTCAGAAATATCTACAATCCCGGCGAGCATGCCGTTTTTTAGCACAGCAATGCGGTCAACAAACTCCATAATTGTATCAATCCGGTGTGAAATATAGATTATTGTATGCCCAGTGGAGGCTAACTTTCGCAATAGTTCGTGAAGTCGCTTGATCTCTGGCGCTGTTAGGGCAGTAGTAGGCTCGTCAAGTATCATCAGACTGCCATTTGCTGTATAACCCTTGGCAATTTCAACCAGCTGCTGCTCCGCAACCGAAAGGTTGCATATTATCGCGTTCTGGTCTATGTCGATTTGCATGGTATCAAGTATTGACCTTGTCTTTTCATGCATGGTACGCCAATCCACGAATCCTTTTTTATCCTTCAAAAGTCTGCCCAGAAATATGTTCTCGGTAACGGTCAGTGTCGGAACAAGTGAAAATTCCTGATAGACGGTAGACACTCCAAGCTTTCGGGACACCGCCGAATTTGTAATTTTAACAGGTTTGCCCTGACAGTAAAATTCACCCTTTTGAGGTTGGTTGACTCCGGACAAGCATTTGATAAGCGTGGATTTCCCGCTGCCATTTTCGCCAATCAGGCCAATAATTTCACCTTTATATATGTCAAGAGAAACATCGTTCAATGCAATAACCCCGGGGAAACACATCGTGATATTTTTGAGTTGCCAGAATACTTCAACTTCCATAGGAATAAACTCCTTCTTTAAATACCTGTACGTATATAAAATAGATATTCCTATATGCAATATAAACACTTATCAGATACGAAATAACAAAATCAATATAATTTTTTTTAAAAAATTATTCTGTATATGCACCGGAAGAATAGGTAAGTTCATAACTGTGGCTGTATACTTCGAAAATTATACCAAATGGGTCTTCCACATAACACATTCTATAAGGTTTTTCGCCTTTGTAATAGTATCTGACCGGCATTCTTTGTTTGCCTCCGTGGTCTACGATCTTCTTTACAAGGCCTTCAACATCGGGATCTTTTACGCAAAAGTGAAATAACCCGGTTCTCCAATATTTGAATTGGCTTTCTACTGGCTCGTTATTCGGAAATTCAAAAATCTCAACGCCAATAGCATCGCCAGTTGACATGTGGGCAATCCTGAATTTTGACCAGTTTTTGCCGAATACGTCGTCGCACATTATACCGATGTCTGAGTCGTCTCTTTCAATCGTGGTGGGTGGCATAATAATATACCAACCCATTACTTCGCTATAAAACTTTACAGCCTTGTCTAGGTCAGGGACTGATATTCCTAAATGTGAAAATACTCTTGGGTAGGTCATAGCTTTTTACCTCCACTTTCTTCCTTTTTTATTTATTTATTCAGTAACATTTTATTTAGAGATAAAATAGAACAAGATAGAAAAACTCTATTTAATATAACATTAGAAACCAATCTTCAAATAAAAGATTGGTTTCTAATGTTATAACCTGTTCATTTTATAACATTTGTACTTATTGGTAAGTGACTGTAATATTATATAAATTAATTGGGGAAAATGTCAAGCATTCTTTAGTTTTTTCTTTACTCTCTATTTACTACCCCACTAAATTTTACACTAACTATTTCTTAAAATAATCACTCTTTAAAGCTCTTATTATTTTCTCCGGGGTTGCTGGCAAATCTTTAATTCTGACGCCAACCGCATCATAAATGGCATTTAAAATAGCAGGAGCAATTATGCTGCAGGCTGGTTCACCAATTCCCTTAGCCCCATAAGGACCTAATCCCCCACCTGATTCTACCAGAATCGCCTTTACATCAGGTACATCTACAGCGGTGGGAATAATATACTCAGCAAAAGAGGGAGTCATAGTAATTCCCTTTTCCATAATCACTTCTTCAGTAAGGGCATAACCCATTCCATATATTGAACCACCTTCCATCTGACCCTCTACACTTAAAAGATTAATAGCTTTCCCTACATCATAACAGGTAGTAAGCTTTAAAACTTCTACCTGCCCAGTTTCAGTGTCCACTGCAATTTCTACCGCTTGGGCTCCAAAGGTAAAATCCGGAAAGGTCATACCTCTAATATTCGATAAATCAGGAGTTATCGTAAATGGGGCATTAAATTGCGCTTCACAAAACAACTCTATTCCAGCTGTATTACAAGCCTTTACTACTTCAACCAAAGGCAGGTATTGTGACGAGTCATAACTTACCATCACTTTCTCATTAATAAGATCTAATTTTTCTGAATTAACATTTAACATCTCTGCTGCTTTATTTATAACTCGTTTTCTTATTTCTCGGGCAGCCTTAAGAGTGGCATTTCCAGACATATAAGTTTGCCTGGTAGCAGTAGTGGTACCAGCAAGAGGAGTTAGTGCTGTATCACTGATATAAATTTTAACCTTTGATAAAGGAACTCCTAATTCTTCAGCAGCAATTTTACAAAGCAAAGAAGCTTGCCCCCCTCCGACATCGGGGATACCAGATCTCACTACTACACTTCCATCTGATTCTAATTTTACATAAGAACGAGAAGAGTCATGAAGGAAGGTCATCCTGCCATAACTCATCAATCCTATGGCTAAGCCTCTCCCTATTTTTTTATTTTCATCGTCACCTTCAGCAGGCTCTCCCAATGCGGCCCAGGCTTTTTCGGCAACTTCAGGAAGAGCAATAGGGGTCTTTAAAACTTGTCCGGTAGTTGCCAGAGCTTTTCCAGTAGTAAGACAATTTCTACGCCTAATTTCCAGAGGGTCCAGGTTAAGCTTTCTGGATAATTCATCTATTAAACTCTCATAAGCAACATTAGGTTGGGGAGCTCCAAAACCTCTATTGGCACTGCTAAAAGTATTATTGGTTAATACACCATATGATTTTACTCTGACATTAGGAATATCATAAGGGCCAGCCGCATTAACTGTAGTATAGAATACAACCCAGGGGGTTAAATAGATATGACCACCTGCATCAGCTATAAATTCAACCTCCAAAGCAACAATTTTCCCGTTTTTCATCGCCCCAACCTTATACTTCATAACAAAAGGATGTCTTTTGCTATGACTTAAAATAGATTCTTCACGAGTATAAACTAACCTCACCGGTTTCTTGGTTTTCCAAGTAAGCAAAGCTAAATAGGTCTCCACAGTAATATCTTCTTTGCCACCAAAGCCACCCCCCATCATAGTACCGATATAACGAACTTTATTATGGGGTAAACAGAGCACCTCGGCAACATCTCTAAAATGTTCAATTACTTGAGAACCTACCCTGATATTAATTACATCATAATCATCTATCCAGGCAATGCCACTTTCAGTTTCTAAATAGGCATGATCAACAAAAGGCACTTTATAAGTATTTTCAATTATCACCTCAGCTTCAGCAAAGCCTTTTTTCAGATCTCCCTGATTACAACCAAATTCACATACTATATTAGTAATATCTTCTCCTACCAGATAGGCACCTGGCTTCATTGCTTCTATGGGGTCAAAAACCCCTGGAAGCGGTTCATATTTAACTTCAATTAAATCCAAAGCTTTTTCAGCTATTTCCTCTGTTTTAGCAGCTACCAGAGCTATAGCTTCCCCCATAAATCTAACTTTCTTATCTGCTAATACTCGATATAAGCCCTCAAATCCCTTACCTATCTCTGAACTTTGGCCAAATCTGGTTACTGTTTCATTATTAGGTACATCCTTGGCAGTCAAAACTGTATGCACCCCGTCTAATTGTTCTGCCCTACTGGTATCTATCGATATAATCCTGGCCGCCGGATATTTGCTTCGAAGTACTTTTCCATATAACATTCCGGGCAGGGAAAAATCATCGGCATATTTAAGGTCACCACGTACTTTTGCCCAAGCATCATCTCCTGACATCGGTTTTCCCACTATTTTAAATTCAGACATAAATTCTACCCTCCAATTTATAATTCTCTACCGCCACAGCATAGATAGCGTCAACAATCTTTTTATATCCGGTACACCTACACAGATTACCAGAAATTGCTTTTTTAATTTCCTTTCTATCGGGAATAGGATCTTGATCGAGGTAACTCTTGGCAACCATTATCAAACCCGGGGTGCAAAATCCGCATTGAATCGCACCATAGTTAACAAAACTCTCCTGTAATTTTCTGCCCAGTTCTTGTTTTTCCATCCCTTTAACGGTCCATACTTCTTTGCCATTAGCTTGCAGAGCTAACATAAGGCATGATTTAATGGCTTTCTTATCTATAATTATAGTACAAGTACCACATTCCCCTTTTTCACATCCACACTTTACCTCGGTAAACCCATTTCTACGTAAAAACTTTAGTAATGATTCTTCAGGTTTGGTGGTAGAATCTATTTTTTCTCCATTTACCATTAATTTTAAACTATATTCTTCCATATATCAATTCTCCAATTAGCCAATTAGCCAATTAGCCAATTAAATTAGTCGTTAGTTTTAAATACAAGTTTTCAGTTAATAGTTGTAAGATGCAAGCTTTATCAAGTCACATAACCGTTAACTTATTAAAAGCACGTTTAAATAAAATTCCGGAGATGTATCGTCGATATTCATCAGAAGCTCGGATATCATTAATAGGATTAACTTCTTCTCTAACTTTATTAATCGCTTTTTCAAGTAATTCATCATTTGCTTCTTGGTCTTGTAAAAATTCTTCGGTAGCAGTTAACCGGATAGGTGTTGGGGCTACAGAACCCATAGCGATTCGAACCTGGACAATCTTATTTTCCTTAACCTCTAAATTTATCCCTATGCTAGCCACTGCTATAGCCATCGCTTTTCTTAAACCTAATTTAAGATAACAACCATTTTCATTGATATTGCTTCGTTCAAATTCTATCTCAGTTATCATTTCATCTTCCCGTAGAACTGTCCTCTCCGGGCCAAGAAAAAAATCTTTTAGTCTAACCTCTCTCTGCTGTCGGGTACTCTCAATTTTAATAAGTGCATCAAGCGCCAGTAAGGGGACTGCCATATCAGCGGCTGGTGAAGCAGTAACTAAATTTCCTCCGATAGTGGCATTATTCCTTACTACCGGGTCAGCAAATTGTTCTGCTGCCTGGTGTAAGATAGGGTATTCCTTGAATAGAAGTTTTGAATTAACCAATTCGGTAATTGTGGTCAGAGGTCCCAAGCAAATCTTACCCTTTTTTTGGCTAATCCCCTTTAATTCCCCTATATTCGTAATATCTACCAATAGCTTGGGGCTTAATTTTTTATCTCTTATCTGGGGAAGCAAGTTCGAACACCCTGCAGCTAGGCAGGCATTAACCCTTTCTTCTTTTAAAATTTTCAAGGCTTCCTCTATGGTTTTAGGAGAAACATATTTAAACTGATTCATTATTCCTCTACTCCTTATCGCTTTGGTTATCTGGTTAGTTAGTTACTTGGTTAACTGGTTTTTCTTCCAGAGGCACATTCTTCAATCGCTTTTACTATTTGAATATACCCGGTACAACGACAGATATTGCCTCTCATATAATCTCTAATCTCATCTTCGGTGGGATTAGGATTTTCTTTTAATAATGCCGTGGCAGTCAATATCATACTCGGGGTACAAAAACCACACTGCACTGCCGCATTCTTTAAAAATGCTATCTGCATAGGATGCAGCTCATTTCCCTTTGCCAGTCCCTCGATGGTGGTAATTTCTTTGCCATCGACAGTTGCCGCTAAGGTAAGGCAAGATAAAACCGGTTCGCCATTTAATAAAACGGTGCAAGTACCACATTCCCCGATACCGCAGCCGTATTTACTTCCGGTTAAAAATAAATCGTTTCTTATAATATTAATTAAAAGGTCATTTGATTTTACAGAAAGCCTTCTTTTTTGGTTATTAATAGTGAACTCTATCTCTAATTTTTTCATATTTTCAATTCACCCCCGGCTCTCTCCCAGGCTAACTTAACCGCTTCCTCGGTCAGTACTTTAGCCACTTTACTTCTATATTCCGCAGTAGAACGAACATCATTTATAGGTCTTATTTCCTCTGCTGATCTTTGGGCTACTTTGGTTAAAAGTGCAGGAGTTAATTGCTGGTTTATTAGAATATTTTCTGCACCCTTCGCTCGGATTGGTCTTTCAGCAACAGCACCAAATACTATCTTACAATCTCTACATACCTTATCTTCTCTCTTAAGATAAACTGCTATATTAATTTTGGAAAGGTCAGCCTTCACCCGACTTATTTTTAAAAAACTACTTCCGGTATTCTTATCCAGAGCAGGAATATCTATCTGCATCAGTAATTCATCTGAAGATATAACTGTTTTCCCTGGTCCGATTAAAAAATTTTCCACTGCTACCTGACGTTCCCCCCTCTTACTAACTAACTTTACTTCCGCCCCATACACCATTAAGGGGGGAGCGGTATCAGCTGCCGGTGAAGCATTACATAGGTTACCGGCGATGGAGCCCATATTTCTTATAGCTGGTGCTGCCATGGCTTTGATTGCTTCACATAGGGCGGGATATTTTGTTCTAACTTCTTCTGACTTTTCCACTTGGTACAAGGAGGTAACTGCCCCTATCTTTAATCCATCGTCCCAGGTAACAAAGTTAAGTTCTGGAATATTTTTTATATTTATAAGAAAATCTAGTTTTAAATTAGTCGTTTTCATTTTTACTAGGAGGTCCGTACCTCCTGCCAATATTTTAGCATTTTTATCCTGATATTTAGCCAGCAAATCCAGAGCTTCCTCTAAGGTATGAGGAGCAAAATATTCAAATTCAGGGGCTAAAATTTTAGTATTAGTCTGCAATTTTCTCACCCCTTTCTTCTTTTTCTTCTAAAGCTTTAAGAACTTTTTCCGGGGTAATGGGGAGTTCACAAAACCTGATTCCAATGGCATTATAAACCGCATTGGCAATAGCAGAGGCTACAGAACTTAAAGCTGCTTCCCCTATTCCTTTTGCTCCGAAAGGACCGGTTGGTTCATAGGTATCGGTAGATAGTACGGTAAGCTGGTCAATTTCAGGCATTTCACAAGTGGTAGCAGTTTTAAAATCGGTTATAAAACCATTACACTCTAATTTACCTGTACTAAGCTCATACCTGGTTTCTTCTAAAAGGCCAAAACCAAGTCCTCTACTAAAAGCACCAATTATTTGCCCTTCCCATAAATCTGGATTAATTATAGTCCCTGAGTCACCCATTATGACTACTCTGGGTATTTTAATTTCTCCTGTCTTTGTATTTACTTCTACTTCCACAAAGTGGGTAATAAAACAAGGAGGACAATTCTTCTGCCTCAGACTACCAGTATAGGCCATGGTTCCCCAACTCTTAATTTGGGCAGTTTTTGCTATTTCACCCACCGTCTTATAGTTTTCAGGTAAACCCTTGGGATAAATTATTGCCTGTCCCAATTCATCATTATGAGCCAATTCCAAATTATCTGGTAAATCTTTAAAGAGGGTTGCGGCATAATTTAAAAGTATTTCTTTAACTTTTTCGGCTACATATTTTACTGCTCCACAACCACAGTATATCCCTCGGGTGGCGTGAGTATTTACGTCAAAAACGGTAGTTCGGGTATCTATCCCGTTATAAATACCCACTTTCTCAAAAGGCACTTTTAAAACTTCAGCCACTACTTTTGCCGCAGCATCCCAGGTCCCTCCCCCATGGTCCATCAGAGCAGTTAACACATCCACTGAACCATCTTCATTAATTTTAATTGTCGCACCCGAATAATCTATAACTTCCCCTGGATTGGGACCACCGGTACCAGAAGTATGAAATCCTCTGGCCACTCCTAGGCCTCTTTTAATATCTCCTGTTTTTTTAGAAGGGGGAATTCTCCTATTCCATCCGGCAAGTTTACCCCCTTCGATTAACATCTCTTCCACTCCACAACTCCTGATAATTGACCTTACAGTAGGTCCTTGCCCCCAGAACTCATCCCCTTTTCCTACGTAATTTTTCAGACGAAGTTCAACCGGGTCCATATCCAATTTTTCAGCTAAAATATCCATTAAGCTCTCCACTGCAAAATTTATTTGCGGATTGCCATATCCCTGCATAGCACAAGCAGGTACTTTATTAGTATATACAGCAGTGCCTTCATATTTTAACTTTTTCCACTTATAGAGAGAGGCAAACCATCCCGCTACACATCCTAAATAAGGATAAGCCTGAATATTGTGACCACCAATCTCCACCCAGACCCGGCAGTGGGCAGCAGTTAAGATACCATTTTTTTTGGCGCCAATTTTTAAAATGGTCTTTAAAGGATATTTTGCATGATCATATATATCTTCCTCTCTTGAACTTACCAATTTGACCGGTCTTTTTGCTTTTAAGGCTAAAGCGACACAGATAGGGGTAATTGAATTCATTTGAATACTCGAACCAAAAGAACCACCTATAGTAATTCTTTTAACATTTACTTTGCTAAGGGGAAGGTTAAAGATATTCCCTAAAAGGATACGTACATTGTGAATTCCTTGAGAGGTGGCCCAAACTGTAATCCCTCCATCAGCTTCAGGTATACACACCACAGATTTTGTCTCCAGTTGCATATGATAAACTCTTTGAGTATTAAACGTTCTTTCCACGATTTCATCTGCTTCTTTAAAACCTTCTGCCATATCACCAACCTCAATGTTTCGCTCGCAGGCAATGTTGTTATTTAAGTCAACTCTTTCTTCACCAAGGTAAACATGATCATATATTTGTGGTGCATTTGCCTCCCTAGCTTCATCAAGATTTATTAGTGCTGGCCATTTTTTACCCCACTCTACTTTTATCTTTTTTAGGGCGGCAAAGGCCTCTTCTTCTGTTTCAGCAGCACAGGCAGCCACCGCTTCTCCCACGTGACGAACTTTATCTTGGGGTAAAACTGTTCTATCCCGGTAGGTCTTTTCTGGTATACTAACTATGCGCTCATTATAAAGAATATTTGGAACATCATTAGGGCCAAGGCATATTGCTCCCATTTTTTCCGCTTCAGTATAATCAACCTTCTTAATCTCAGCATGGGGGAAAGGACTGCGTAAAACAACGGCATATAATTGACCAGGAATATTTAGGTCAGAAGAATAAATTTCTTTCCCGGTTACTTTACCAATATTTTTTAGGTCAAAATTTTTTCCAATAAAATCAAATTGCTGTTTCTCCAACCAAACCACCTCCTTTCTAATAATAAATAATCTTTTTTAGCTGCTAATTTCGGTTTTCTTTTTACAAAATCATTCGGGCATCTACTACCTGTAAACCTTTGTTAAATACGAATACAGGGTTCAAATCTATTTCCTTAATTTCCGGATTTTCCATAACCAGCTGAGAAATTTTCATTAAAACATCTCTTATTGATTTGACATCTTTAGGTGTCTCTCCTCTTATTCCTTTTAATATTGGATATCCTTTAATCTCGGAAATCATCTCCTCGGCATCTCTTTCTTCTAAAGGAAGGATACGGAAGGAAATATCTTTCAATATCTCCACAAAAATTCCACCTAAGCCAAACATAATAGTAGGCCCAAAACAGGGTTCTTTCATCATTCCGATAATAATCTCGGGTCCTTGAGGAATCATAGAATAAGTTATTACTCCGCTTATTTTTGCTTCTTTTTTGTATTTTTTCACCTTATAAATAATCTCTTGATAAGCTGTCTTAGCTTCTTTTTCGTCCTTAATTCCTACTTTTACTCCTCCTGCATCTGTTTTATGAATGATATCTGGAGAAACAATCTTCATTACTATAGGAAAATTTATTTCCTTGGCCAATCCAACAATTTCATCTTCGCTTTTTATTAATTTAAAATCGGGAACAGGAATTCCATATTCTCTCAATAATTCTTTTGCTTCTGTTTCCAATAAAGGTCTTTTTTCTTTTTTGGCTATCTGAATAATCTTATGCATCTAATACCTCTTTACTTAAAATTAATGGTTTAAATTCCTAAATAATGTTTCTTTATATGTTCACTATTTAAAAGTTCTTTACTATTTCCTTTCATCACAATTTTACCATTTTCCAAAACATAGGCCCTTCCTGCGAATTGTAAAGCATAAATTATATTTTGTTCTATAAGTAACATAGTAAGTCCTTTTTTCTTTAAAATAGACAACTTTTGATAAATACTATCTATTAGTTTAGGGGCTAAACCTTGAGAGGGTTCATCAAGCATTAAAAATTTAGGTTGACCTGCCAAGCCTCTACCAACACTAAGCATCTGCTTTTCACCACCACTTAATGTCTTCGCCATTTGCTTTTCTCGATTTTTAAGTATAGGAAAAATCTCAAAAATTTCTTCTAAAATATCCTTTTTTATTTTCTTTCTGTTTCTGTACATTCCCATAAGAAGATTTTCATAAACAGTCATATTAGGGAAAAGTTTTCCACCTTCTGGTACATGGGCAATCCCGGCTTGAGAAATTAAATGAGGTGGCCATTTGGTAATATTTTGTCCTTCGAAAATAATCTCTCCAGCAAAGGGAGAAATTAACTTAGAAATTGTTTTTAAAAGTGTGGTTTTCCCTGCTCCATTTGAGCCAATAATAGCTACAACCTCATTTTCTTCTA